>OBLQ010000220.1_pt1 | contig 21167 bp, 17 predicted proteins | sample 1519881 | NCBI WGS metagenome assembly OBLQ01 (sample SAMN01911456, study PRJEB22533) | soil metagenome | biome: Soil | place: Malaysia | collected 2012-04-30 | depth DG_metagenome m | reverse complement strand
CTGCAGAATCAGCACCGCCGCCACGCGGTCGACCGCGCCCTTGCCGGCTCCCGATCCCGCGAGCACGCGGTGCGCCTCGGCGCTGGTCAGACGCTCGTCCCACAGTTCCACCGGCAGCGAGAAGCGCGCCCGCAGCTGTTCCGCCAGCGCCTCCGCGGCCTGCGACGCGCGGTTGTCGCGGCCGGACATGGACAGCGGATGTCCCGTCACGATGCGCGCGACATCGTATTCGCGAATCAGGGTCTCGATGTGGTCGAGAAGATCGCCGTGACGGCGGTCAAAGGTGGGCAGACCCTGCGCCGTGATGCCCAGCGGGTCGCTCACCGCCAGCCCCACGCGGCGTTCTCCGGGATCGATGGCCAGCACGCGAGCCGTCATGCAGAATCCTGGTCCCGCGTGAGGACCACCAGCGTGAGGTCGTCCTGGTTTTCGCCATCACCGAACGTGCGCACGTCTTCGATGACACGCCGGCACAGGTCGCGCGCGGACCCGCAGCCGTCGGATTCCAGCAACGTGCGCAACCGCGTCGAGCCGTAGCTCTCGCCGGCGCGCGATTCGGAATCGGTGACCCCGTCGGTGAACACCACCAGCGCGCCTCCCTGCGGCATGGGCACTTCGTACTCGCTGTAGCTGAAGTCGGCGAGGCACCCCAGCACGATGCCGCTCTCCTCCAGTTGCTGGGCGCGGCCGCCGGACACCACGAACGGGAATTCGTGACCGGCGTTGGCGTAGCGCAGCGTCCCCCGGTGCGTGTCGACAACGCCGTAGAACGCGGTCGCAAATTCCGACGCGCTGGTGTTCTGGTAGATGAGCCGGTTGAGACGATCGAGCATGCGCGGCGGATCGATCTGCGCGTCGGCGCCGGTGCGCACCGTCGCCTGCAGTGTTGCCGTCAGCAACGACGCCGGAATTCCCTTTCCCGACACGTCGGCCACGACCACCACCAGGAAGCGGTCGTCCACCATGATGAAATCATAGTAGTCGCCACCCACCTGGCGGCTGGGCACCGCCACTCCGTACAGACCGAAGCCGGGAATCACGGGTGGCTGGCCGGGCAGCATCTTCATCTGGATCTGACGCGCGATTCGCAGTTCTTCCTCGAACACTTTGCGCTCGATGCTTTCCTTGAGGAGCCGGATGTTCAGCAATGCCGCGCCGATCTGCGTGGAAAGCACGGCGAGGTGGCCCATCTCCTCGGCGCCGTAGCCCAGACCGTACACTTTCTCGCCCAGCGCGACGTAGGCCACACACGCACCGTCCTGGAGCACGGGAACGAACAGTTCCACCCGCGCGGGAAGCTGGTCGCTTTCGAGACGCGGACGCACCGGCGGTTCGTCGGCGCGCGCGCGGCGCCGGGGCAGGAATCGCGCCCGGCGCTTTACCGGCCGCGGTTCGCGCAGGAGTTCGATGCGCTGCACCGGCTCACCGATTTCCGCCAGCGCCACCGCCAACGGGTCGCCGGCCGACTCCAGCATGGCGAGACGAACGTCCGAGGCGTCGAGGGCATCGCGCAGCCCCTTGACCACCGCCTCGTCCAGCGACTCGAACGTGCCCGCCGCCGCCACCGCGTCGCCGATCAGTTTGAAGCGGCGCGCCATGCTGCCGCGGCTGCGCACCAGCGCGCTTTCGAGCAGGTTCTCCGCGCGTTCCATCACCGGCTGGAACGCCAGCACCACCAGCACCACGAATCCGGCTTCGAACGCGTTCTGTCCCACCGAACTGTACTGCGCAAAGAACGACGTGACCGGCCGCACCGCCAGCAGATAGACGGCTCCCAGGAGCACGGCGATCGCGGCGTAGAGAACCGCGCGCTGCAACACGTGACGCACGCCGAGGAACTGCTGGCGGATGACGGCGTACGCAATCGCGCTGCCGCTGGCCACCAGCGAAAGGCTGAGGATGGCCTGGCTGCTCGACTCGGGAATCCACTTCGCGCCCGTCATCAGCGAGGTCTTGGCGAGTGTGTAACACCCCAGACTCACGGCCACGCCGATGCCGACGGTGCGCATCTGCCGGATGAGGCGCCGGTTCGGCAGTCCCTGCTGGCTGCGCCACAGCAGATCCAGCGCCAGCACCGAATACACCACGTTCACCAGCGCGAACAGCGCGCGGTGCACACTTTCCAGCACGCGCACCAGCGCGCCCACCACCGCGTCGAATCCCGAGAGCACCATGTCGCCCTCGCCGCTGCGCCGGCCGGCACCAATCAGGGCGCGCGGCAACCGCGTCAGCTCTTCGAGCATGCGGTCGCCGAACATGAACGCCATCAGATGCAGGATGTAGGGCGTGAATATCAGCAGCGCGATACCCGGATACCGCTGCAGCAGGCGGCTCTCACGCGGGAACGTCAGCGCGAACAGGAGCAGCGAGGGGAAGTAGAACTCCCACAGGTACTCGAAATTCACCAGCATACTGGTGAACAGCACCGAGCCTTCTTTGAGCGAATTCTGGAGGATCATGCCGGACGCGCTCAGCAACGGTCCCAGTCCGGCGAAGAAGAGCATCAACGCGGCGGCGCGCGTGGGCGCGCTCGATCTCCCCACCCGCATCAGCGTCAGGCCGAGCAGGAAGATCACGACCCCGCATGCGAGGTAGAGAACGGGAAGAATCAGTGAGTGAGTGCCGCCCATCTGGATGCCCGCAGTGCGCCACTGCGATCATGGCCTCCGATTTCTACGCACCCCGCTGTCGCGCGGTTCCGGTGCGCACGTGGCGCGTTGGAGGATGGAGAGAGGCTACTCCGGCGAGGGAGAACCGTCACGAAGTTTGGTGAGCTCGCACACGAGCCCGCCGTCATAGCTGAAACTCAACCCATCGGTGAAGGCGCGCATGATCAAAATGCCGCGCCCGCGCTCGCTGGTGGGATCCGGGTCAGGATCCTCATTCATGGCCTTCTCGAAATCGAATCCGCGCCCCTCATCCTTCACGGCCGCTTTCAAGGTGCCATCCTGAAAGCGCAGGGAGATGGTGACGCGTTTGTCGGGAGAAAACTTGTTGCCGTGTTCGATGGCGTTGCTGCAGGCCTCGATGAGCGCGGTACCCAGATCGTTGACCGCGTCCTGCGAGAACAGAAGCTCGCGAGCCAGGTCCTGCACGGCTGCATCCACAGCCCCCAGGTACTTGAGGTCGCTGGGAATCGTGAGCGTCATCTGCTCGACTTGGTTCGTTTTCACCATTCCGTCAAACACCTTGTGAGAAATGCCCTACTGCCGGGTATGTGTGAAGCTCCTGACCGCGTCCTCTTCGTTCTCGAACGACTTGAAGAGGAGATTCAACTTGGTCACGTACAGAATGCTCTCGATTCGATCCGAGGCGCCGATCACCACAAGGTCGCCGCCCGCGCTACGCACGGTCGAGTAATTGTGGATGAGTATCCCCAGCCCGGTCGAGTTGATCCACGACACCTTCTCCAGATTGACGACGATTTGCTTCTTGCCCTCTGCGATCAGTCCATCGAAGAGCTTGCGAAACGTGTCCGCATCGGGACCGCCCGTCAGCTTGCCGTTGAGGTCGAGGACGACGGTCCCCTGGACTTCGCGCTGCGTGATCTTCACGCCGTTGTCTCCTGCGCGCGCTCCTCACGATAGAGAAATTCGACTGCGGCGCGCATGTCTCCCGGCAGCGCAGTGACGAACGTCATACGCGTCTCGTGTTCGGGATGAGTGAAAGACAATCGCGAGGCGTGCAGCGCGTGCCGGGGCATAAGTTTCAACAATCGGTCGAACGTGCCTTTGGTTCGCGCCTGACTCCCCCCTCCCCGGGTTTTCCGCCCGCCGTACAGCGGGTCGCCGAGAAGCGGATTGCCGATATGCGCCATGTGAACGCGTATCTGATGCGTACGCCCCGTGTGGGTTGAAACGCGAATATAGTCGAAATGCTGGAAGGTGTCTACCACCAAGACATCGGTGACGGCCGCCCGTCCGCCCGACGCGGCCACCGACATGCGCTGGCGGTGCACCGGGTGGCGCGCAATGGGCTCGTCGATGGTGACCGAGCGGGAGGGCAGGTGACCGACCACGATGGCGTGGTACGTCTTCTCGGTGAGCTTCTCCTTGAACTGCAGCGCGAGTGAACGGTACGCGCGGTCGGTTCGCGCAAGCACCATGACTCCCGAGGTGTCCTTGTCGAGGCGGTGCACCACGCCCGGCCGGTCGCCCGACCCCAGCGTGGAGAGCGGCGTGCCGCGACCGAGAAGCGCGTTGACCAGCGTGCCGTCCCAGTTGCCGTGCGCGGGATGCACCACCATGCCCGCGGGCTTGTCCACCACCACCACCGATTCGTCCTCGTAGATCACCGCAACCGGGATGGCCTGCGCCACGGGCACGCGCGGCGCGGGCGCGGCCATTGCATCCGTCATCACGTCCACGGTATCGCCCGCGCTGAGCGCGTAACTGTCGGGGCGCGCGCGGCCGTTGACACGGATGGCGCCGGCCGCGTTCAGTGCCTGTACCTGGGTGCGCGAAACACCGTCGAGACGGGACGCCACGAAGCGGTCGAGCCGCCGTCCTGCGTCACTCGTATCGACGCGGATGGAAAGGCCCGGGCCGGTCATGATGCATCAACGGGGCTGGGAGTCGTCGGCCGGCGAAGGGGTGGGTTCATCCGACGGGGCCGCCGCGGGCACCAGCGAACGCCGCGTGCGCAGCGCATACAGTATGAGCAGCGCGGCGCCGATGCTCACTCCCGCGTCGGCCACATTGAACACGGGCCAGTAGTGACCGGCCACGCCGATCTGGAGAAAATCGATCACCTGGCCCGACGCCACGCGGTCGATGAGATTGCCAACCGCGCCACCCAGAATCAGGCCGAGCCAGATGCGTCGCTGGCGGTATTCGCGCGGAAGCCGGCGGCCCAGATAGACGATCAGGCCCACCGCGAGCACACTCGCGGCCACAAAGAAGATGCGCGCACCCTGGAACATTCCGAACGCGGCGCCGGCGTTCTTCACCAGCGTGATGTTGAAATAGCCGGGGATGACTTCGTAGTTCTGTCCGTTACGCCAGACGAAGTGTTTGGTCAACTGGTCGAGGACAACGACGATGGCGGCGGGGAGAAACAGCCCCACGCTAACTCCTCTGCATCCGTTCCATGCGCGACTGACACTTCACACACATGCGCGCGGCCAGAAACGCCTCCAGACGCCGCGGCGGAATCTTCTCGCCGCACTCCTCGCAGGTTCCGTAGGTGCCCTTCTCGATGCGGCGCAGGGCTTCCTCCAGCGCGATCAGATAGTCGGTGCCCTGGCTGGCGTGCATGAACGCCTGCTCCTGCTCCATCGCGTCGCTTCCGATGTCCGCCATATGGTTCGAGTAGCTCTGATTTCCCGTCTCGCGCGAATTCAGGCCCTGGATTTCCTCTTCGATCATTCCCAGGCGCTGCAATACGCGCTGGCGTTCTTCCTCGATCAGCTTCTTGAACCGCTGCAAATCCCGCTTGGTCATGTGCTCGTAACCTCTTGTGTCGTATTAGTTTACAGCGACTAACCGCGCCGCCAGAGCGAAGGAAAGATAGTGTGGCCCCCCACCCCTGTCAACGAGATTTCTGGATCCACAACGACACCGGCTCGCCCTCGAGTTCGAAGGCCACCGTGTCGTTCCAGCCCGCCTCCCCGCGCGCGACGTCGTCGGCCAGCGTTTCCGTCGCCACCATGTCACCCTGCGCGTCGAACACCCGGCGCACAATCTCGCCTCCGGCGTAGCGAACCCGGATGCGGTCGGTCACATTCAGGCCCGCGCTCTTGCGCAGGTTCTGCAACCGGTTGATTACTTCGCGCGCCGATCCCTCCACGCGCAGGTCCTCACTGATGGCGAGATTCAGCACCACCGTCAGTCCGCGTTCCTCGGCGGCGCCGAACCCGTCCCGCGGAGCCACGCGAACACTGAGGTCTTCGCGTCCCAGCTCCACGGTTTCGCCCCCCACATCCACGCTCGCGGTTCCCACGGCCATGAACGACGCCAGTGCATCCGTCCCCAGCGCCTTGATCGCCACGGCCACCTGCGGAACCCGCTTGCCGAACTTCTTGCCCAGCACCGGAAAATTCGGTGTGGCCGTCATGGTCACGTACTGCGCCGCGTCGTCGATGGCGCGCAGGCTGCGCACGTTCAACTCGTCCATCACCAGCGCCGCGATCTCGTCGTTGCCCAGGAACGCATCCAGGGCCGCGCGCTGTGTGGAGTGCACGAGCGCCTCCGCCAGCGGCTGGCGCACGCGCACGCCGGAATCGTTGCGCACCGTCCGGCCCAGCGCCACGATGTTGAGGGCCACGTCCATGCGCGCTTCCAGGTCCGCGTCGATGGCGCGCGTATCCGGCTCGGGGTACAACTCGAGGTGCACGCTGGCGCCGTCCGCGGTGTCGGCGGTGCGTCCCCGCAGCGCGAGATGAATCTCGTCGGAGAGGAAGGGCGCAACCGGCGCGATCAGACGCGCCACGCCGTCCAGCACGGTGTGCAATGTGTGGTAGGCCGCCACCTTGTCCGGGCCCATTTCGCCCTTCCAGAAACGGCGCCGCGAACGGCGCACGTACCAGTTGGAGAGCTCGTCGAGCACGAAGCGTTCGATGGCGCGCGCGGTGCGCGTGACATCGTAACCGTCCATCCATTCGCGCGCGCGCGTGACGGTGGTGTGATAGCGCGAGAGGATCCAGCGGTCCAGCAGATTGGGTGTTCCCGTTTCGGCGCCGTGCACATACCCGTCCACGGTTGCGTACATCGAGTAGAAGGCGTACACGTTGCGCAGGTTCTCCAGCATCTTGCGCGCCGTGTCCTTGACGCCGTCGCGGTCGAAGCGTGTGGGACTCCACGGCGGGCTGGTGGTCGCCAGGTACCAGCGCAGCGCGTCGGCGCCGTCATCGTTGAGCACATCCCACGGCTCCACCGTGTTGCCCTTGCTCTTGGACATCTTCTGGCCGTGCTTGTCGAGGATGAGTTCGGTGGTGAGCACGTTGCGAAACGGACTCACGCCCTTGATGAACACGGAAATCGCGAGCAGCGAATAGAACCAGCCGCGTGACTGATCGATTCCCTCGCAGATGTAGTCGGCGGGAAACTGGCCGGCAAAGCTCCCGCTCTGATCCCAGGGGTGGTGGTACTGCGCGAAGGGCATCGCGCCGGAATCGAACCACACGTCGATGACGTCCTTGACGCGCTGCATCACGGAACCGCAGCGGCAGCGCAGCTCGATGCCGTCGACCATGGGCCGGTGCAGATCGAGCGTGGATTCGTCGGCCGGGAAGTTGACCGCGCGCTCCTTCAGTTCGGCGATGCTCCCCACCGCGTCGGTTTCACCGCACGTCGCACAGTTCCACAGATTGAGCGGTGTCCCCCAGTAGCGTTCGCGCGAGAGTGACCAGTCGACGTTGTTCTCGAGCCAGTTTCCGAAACGGAATTCGCCCATTTCGCGCGGGATCCAGTTGACGCCGGCGTTGGCCGCGATCATCCGGTCCTTGTACGACGTGGTGCGGATGTACCACGACTGGCGCGCGTAGTACATCAGCGGCGTGGAACAGCGCCAGCAGAACGGATACGAGTGCTTGATGGTGGCGCTGCGGTACAGCTGTCCGTGATCCTTGAGCCACTTGATGATGGACGGATCCGCGTCCTTGATGAACTTTCCCGCCCAGGGACGGATCTGGTCCTCGAAGGTGCCGTCGGTGCGCACTCCCTGGATGAGCGGCACGCCGAACTCGCGGTGCATGCGGTAGTCGTCGGCCCCGAACGCGGGGGCGACGTGCACGATGCCGGTGCCGTCCTCGAGACTCACGAAGTCACCCGGCACCACGCGGAACGCGCCTTCCGCCGCCTTCTCGTCGTAGAAATCGAACAGCGGCTCGTAGTGCGCCCCCACCAGCTCCTGGCCTGCGAACGTGCCCAGCACGTCGTACTCGCCCTCGAGCGCGCCCAGCAGCGCCTGCGCCAGAATCAGCACCACGCCGCCGTGCGCGACGCGCGCGTAGGTTTCCTTCGGGTTCACCGCCAGCGCGGCGTTGCAGGTGAGCGTCCACGGCGTCGTCGTCCACGCCAGAAAGTATTCGTCGGCGTCGCGCCGCCTGAACTTCACGAACACGCTGGGGTCCGACACATCCCGGTAGCCCAGGCTCACTTCATGGCTGGAAAGCGAGGTCTGACAGCGCGGGCAGAAGGGCACGCTCTTGTGCCCCTTGTAGATCAGCCCCTGGTCCCAGAACTCCTTGAGGATCCACCACACCGACTCGATGTACGAGTTGTGGTAGGTGACGTAGGGATGGTCGAGGTCGAGCCAGTATCCGATGCGGCGCGTGAAGGCCACCCAGTCCTTCTCGTATTTGAACACGCTCTCGCGGCACTTCTTGTTGAACTCCGCGATTCCGTACTCCTCGATCTGCTCCTTGTGCGTGATCCCCAGCTGTTTTTCGACTTCGATCTCCACCGGAAGTCCGTGCGTGTCCCAGCCGGCCTTGCGCACCACACGCTGGCCGCGCATGGTGTGATACCGGCACGCCATGTCCTTGCACAGGCGCGCGATCACGTGGTGGACGCCGGGGCGGCCGTTGGCGGTGGGCGGTCCCTCGTAGAATACGAACGCGTTGTCCGCCGGGCGTTCTTCGACGCTGCGCTCGAAAACACGCGCGCGCTCCCACGATTCCACCATGGCTTCTTCGGCGCGGGAAACGTTGTCGGCGGAAGCAAGCCTGGGAAGTGTGACGGGTCCGGTTTTCATGGCGATGCGTGTTTCAGATACTCGATGACGAGCCGGCGCAGCCGCGGTTCCGCGGACTGGGCGGTGGCGATGATGCGCGGAATGTCGACCGGTTCCAGGGCGTCGGGACGGCACAGGTCGGTGACCACGCACAGCCCCAGCACGCGCATACCGCCGTGCACGGCCACCAGCGTCTCGGGAACCATCGACATGCCCACGATGTCCGCACCCACGCGGCGCAGGAACCGGTACTCGGCGGCCGTCTCGAGATTGGGCCCGGCGACCGCCACCAGCACGCCGCGACGCAGCGTGATGCCGAGTTCGAGCGCCACCGTCTCGATGCGCGCCCGGCAGGCGCGCGTGTACGGTTCCGACATGTCGGGGAAGCGATCGCCGAGACGGTCGTCGTTCCACCCGATCAGCGGATTGTCGCCCATCAGGTTGATGTGATCGGTGACAGCCACGATGTCACCCAGATCCAGGTGCGGGTTCATGCCCCCGACCGCGTTGAACACGATCAGTTCTTCCGCGCCCAGAGCGCGCATGACGCGCACCGGGAAGGTGACGTCCTGCATGGAGTATCCCTCATAGTAATGAAGGCGTCCCTGCATGGCGACGACGGGCTGCCCACCCAGCTTCCCCAGCACGAAGTTGCCCTTGTGCCCGACCGTCGTCGACGACACGAAGTTGGGAATATCCGCGTACGGCACCGCCACGTCGACATCCATGGCGTCGGCCAGGTCACCGAGTCCCGTCCCCAGAATGATGCCGTAGCGCGGCGTGATCCGGGCACGCGCCCGAACCACATCGGCGGCGCTGTTGATCTTTTCGAACAAACCGTGCAAAGCGTGGTCTTTCGTGGGAAAAATTCAGCGCCGCATTCTAGCAAATGGCCGCGCCCGGGAAAACCCGCAAAACCGCGAAGCTCCATACCCCCGAAAAAGCAAACGGCCCGCGAAATCGCGGGCCGTGCCGGAAGCCGTGGTGTTCCGTCCGCTCAGCGTGTCGGCCCGTCGTGGGGATTGCCCACGATGTTCTGCAGATCGCGGCGGAACTGCTCCATGTTCCATTCCGAGGTCGACGCCGAATCCGGCTCCGGCGCCGGTTTGGGCGCAGCGGGCTCCGTGCGCGGCGCCGGCGACATGGCCTCGCGCTGTCCCTGGGACAGGCGATCGAGAATATCGCTGATGCCCGAGAGCGACTCGCCCGGGTGGGCCGAGCCCGACGCCAGCGTCTCAAACAGATTCGCCGACCGCGGCTGAGTCTTTTCCTCGATGGCCGGCCGGGGCGCGGTTGCGGGAGCGGCCGCATCGCGCGGTTCATCGTCGTCGGAGCGGAAGTCGCGTTCCGCCGACTCGATGAACTTGACGTGGGACTCGGCGACCACTCTCATCTTGGCCACGTAGGCGTCGCGCTGCGAACGCAGGCGCTGGATTTCCTGGCGCAGGCGCACCGCTTCCGAAGTAATGTCGCGCAGCGCGCGTTCGGCCTGCAGCTGCGCTTCCTTGACGATCAGCCCGGCTTCGCGACGCGCATTCTCCTTGGATTCGACGGTGACGCGTTCCGCAGTCACGAGCGTGTCACGCAACGTACGCTCGATGGTCCGGTACTCCTGCACTTTGTCATCGAGCTCGAGCAGTCGTTCGCGCAGCGCCTTGTTGTCGTTGAGCGCGGCTTCGTACTCGTCGGCAACGGTGGCAAGAAACGCGTACACCTCATCCGGGTCGAGGCCGCGCATGCCCTTACGAAACTCCTGCTTCCGCACATCCAGCGGTGTGATACGCATCAGAGACTCCTCCTTCGCACGCCCTCGCGGCGGGTGTTCCGTAAGATACGGGTTCCGCCGCGGCGTGGCCGCGCGATTCCGCGCGGAAAATATTGCAAGGGGCACGCCACGTCCTGCGGCACGCACAGTAACCGGATGGCGAGCAACGAGTTAATCAAAAAAACCGGCCCGCTCCGGGGTGCCGCGCACGGGGCGCAGCATACATGAACCCATCCGAAGTGGTAAGAATATTTTCACCGGCGATCGCCGGTGATGATGCGCCCCAGCCGGATGAGCGTGGCCCCTTCTTCGATGGCGATTTCGAAGTCGTCGCTCATCCCCATGCTCAGGTCGGGAAGCGGCAGGCCGGTCTGGCCGCGAAGCGCCGCCGCCAGGGTTGCAAGCCGGCGGAAACAGTCACGGGTGGCGGCGGGATCATTCCCCAGCGGACCGATGGTCATCAACCCGCGCCACTCCAGCGCATCGAGCGACGCCATCTCGTCAGCCAGGCGTGGTGCATCGGCGGGTTCGACGCCGTGCTTGCTGGCTTCCCCCGACATGTTGACCTCCAGCAGTACGCGCGCGCGAATTCCCTGCTCGCGCGCGATCCGATCGACGGTCTGCGCCACCGCGAGGCCATCGACGGCGTGGATGAGGTGTACCAGCCCGACCACCTTGCGCGCCTTGTTGCGTTGCAGCGGACCCACCAGGTGCCAGCGGCATGACTCGCTCACCGTCTGCGCTTTGGCGGTCAACTCCTGGACGCGGTTCTCGCCGATGTCGTGAATGCCGGCGCGAATCACGCGCCGCACCACGTCGGTGGAAAACGTCTTGGTGACGGCCACCACCGTGACCGCGTCGAGCGCGCGTCCGCAGCGCGACAACGCCTCCGCCACGCGGCTTCGAACGCGCTCCACATTGCCGGGAATCGGGTCCATACCCGCGAAAATACCCGCGCAAATCGCATTGCGACCAGCGCTAAACTCGGCGCAATTTCGAGGTGGAAATATCGGCGGAGTTTTCCACCATTCATCCACCGTTATTCCACATTGCCGGCGGCGGAAAAACCGGTTATCTTACGATTTGACAATCGGATAAGAAGGTGGAAGATAAACATTTCACAACCCGGAGAAACCCTTGACGACACCATGGGTCGCTCGTAATATCGCGAACCTCTATCGGTAGGGGTCCCCGGGTCGGTTGGCACAAGATGTTGCGTCTCTGACTGAAAATTGCCTCTGACGCCCCGCTTCGCGCCGCCCCACCCGCTGTCCGCGTACCGACAACTTAACTGATTGTTGGAACACGCTTTAACGATTCAGGCCGCCAGGCCAGGAGCAACATGGAGATCACCAAAGTCAAGAAGCGCAACGGAGCTGTCGTGGATTTTGACCGCCACCGCATCGAACGCGCCATCGAGAAGGCCTGCGTAGCCACCGCGGTGAACGTGTCCTCCGAGTTCTACTCATCCGTCACCGACGACGTCACGGAAGTGATCGAACGCAAGTTTGACGAGCGCATTCCGGGCGTCGAGGACATCCAGGACATCGTCGAAATGATGCTCGCCGAGCGCGGGCTGTTCGAGGTGGCCAAGGCGTACATCCTCTACCGCAAGCAGCGCCAGGACGTCCGCCGCAGCAAACAGGATGAGCTGCTCGAGAGAATCGACCGTCGCGAGATCAATGTCGTCAAGCGCAGCGGTGAAACCGCCGAGTTCAATATCGGTGAAATCGAAAAGGCCATCACCAACTGCTGCCAGGGACTGGACGGCGAAATCGACATCATCGGCGTGCTGCGCGACACCAAGCTGGGCCTGTACGACGGCATCAAGACGTCGGAAATCAACCAGGCCGTCATCATGGCCATTCGCGCGCGCATCGAGCGCGATCCGGTGTACTCCACGCTGGCCGCCCGCTTCCTCTTCAACGACCTCTACAAGGCCGTGCTGGGGATGGACGAGTTCACTCCCGAATTCGCGGACGCGCACTGCAAGGGATTCGCGGAAAAGATCCAGGCCGGCGTGGACGCAGGCCGTCTCGACGCGCGTCTGCTGGAGTTCGATCTGGCCCGTCTGGGCGGCGAACTGCGCCCGGAACGCGACGGGCTCTTCAACTATCTGGGCGCGCAGGTGCTCTACGACCGCTATTTTCTGAAGAATCTGAACCAGGAAATTCTGGAGACGCCGCAGTACTTCTGGATGCGCATCGCCATGGGTCTCGCGCTCAACGAAAGTTCGCAGCGTGAAGACTGGGCGCTGCGTTTCTATGATGTGATTTCGTCGCTGCACTACGTGCCGTCGACGCCCACGTTGTTCCATTCCGGCACACGCCATCCCCAGATGAGTTCGTGCTACCTGACCACCGTCCGCGACGACCTGTCGCACATTCTGAAGTCCATCGGCGACAACGCCCAGCTCTCCAAATGGTCGGGCGGCCTCGGCAACGACTGGACCAGCATCCGCGGCACGGGAGCGCTCATCAAGAGCACCAACGTCGGCAGCCAGGGTGTGGTGCCGTTTCTCAAGATCGTCGATGCCACCACGGCGGCCATCAACCGCAGCGGCAAACGCCGCGGCGCCACGTGCGTGTACCTCGAGTGCTGGCACTACGACTTCGAGGACTTTCTCGAGCTGCGCAAAAACACGGGTGACGAGCGCCGCCGCACCCATGACACCAACACGGCCAGCTGGATTCCGGATCTGTTCATGAAGCGTGTGCTGGAAGACAGCATGTGGACGCTGTTCTCCCCCGACGAGACGCCCGATCTGCACGACATGTACGGCGCCGCCTTCGAGGCGCGCTACATGGAGTACGAACGCATGGCTGACGCGGGCGAGATCCGGCTGTTCCGTCGTGTGCGTGCGCTCGACCTGTGGCGCCGCATGATCACCATGCTGTACGAAACCGGCCACCCGTGGATCACATTCAAGGATCCGTGCAACGTGCGTTCGCCGCAGGATCACGTGGGCGTGGTGCACAGTTCCAATCTGTGCACGGAGATCACGCTCAACACGTCGGTGGACGAAACCGCGGTGTGCAACCTGGGTTCGATCAACCTGGGACGCCACATCGACGACGGCAAGCTGAATACGGAGCGCATGAAGTACACCATCAAGATGGCCGTGCGCATGCTCGACAACGTGATCGATCTCAACTTCTATCCGACCGTAGAGTCGCAGCACGCCAACCTGCGCCACCGCCCCATCGGGCTGGGTGTCATGGGCCTGCAGGATGCGCTCTACATGCTGAACATGCCCTTCGACAGCGACGAAGCGGTCCTGTTCTCGGACGAACTGCAGGAGATGATCTCCTATCACGCCATTCTCTCTTCGAGCGAGCTGGCGCAGGAGAAGGGCGCCTACGAGAGCTTCCCGGGTTCGAAGTGGGACCGCGGCATGTTCCCGGTGGACACGCTCACACTGCTGGAGAAAGAGCGCGGCATGAGCACGGGCGTCGACATGCGCTCGCATCTCGACTGGACGCCGGTGCGCGAGCACGTGAAGAAGCACGGGATGCGCAACTCCAACACCATGGCGATCGCGCCCACGGCGACCATCGCCAACATTGCGGGGTGCGTGCCCTCCATCGAGCCCATTTACAAGAACATGTACGTGAAGTCCAACTTCAGCGGCGAATTCACGATCATCAACCGCTTCCTGGTGAGTGAGCTGAAAGAGCTGGGAATGTGGGACGAGGACATGATGGAGCGCGTGAAGTACCACGACGGCAGCGTGCAGAAGATCGGCGCGATTCCCGAGGCCGTGCGCGCCCGTTACAAGGAAGTCTTTGAAATCGATCCGGTCTGGATCGTGAAGCACGCCGCGCACCGCGGCAAGTGGATCGACCAGAGCCAGTCAGTCAACGTGTTCACCACGTCCACGTCGGGCAAGCAGATCTCGGAGACCTACATACTGGCGTGGAAGATGGGACTCAAGACCACGTACTACCTGCGTACGCTGGGTGCGTCATCCATCGAGAAGTCGACGCTCGACACCAAGGCCAAGAAGTTCGGCGCGGGGGCGGCCCGGGTGGCCGATTCGGTCGAGGTGCCCGCCAGCCAGGTGAAGAGCGCGTGTTCGATCATGGATCCGACCTGCGAAGCGTGTCAGTAGGCGACAGGAGACGACAACATGGAATCTAGAACCCACGGCGAAAAACGTCTCTTGAACTGCTCGGCGACGGATCCCAACAAGATCCTGCCCATGAAGTATCACTGGGCGCGCAAGCACTACAAGGACGGCGTCGCCAACAACTGGACGCCGGAAGAAGTGAACATGCAGAAGGACGTGGAGATGTGGCGCAGCCCGGACGCGCTCACCGCGCACGAGCGCCGGCTGGTGTTGTGGAACATGGGGTTCTTTTCCACGGCGGAAAGCCTCACGGCCAACAACATCGTGCTCAACGTGTACCGGCACGTCACCAATCCCGAGTGCCGGCAGTACCTGTTGCGCCAGGCCTTCGAAGAAGCAATCCACACCGACACGTTCATCTACTGTTGTGACACGCTCGGTCTCGATCCGGACGAGGTGTACAACATGTACATGCAGATCCCGAGCATCCGGGAGAAGGACGAGTTCGTCATCGACATCACCAAGTCGATCCTGGACCCGCACTTCAACACCGAGGGCCGGGAGAACATGCAGAAATTCGTGCACGACCTGGTGGGCTTCTACGTCATCATGGAAGGCATCTTCTTCTACGCCGGGTTCGTGATGATGCTGTCATTCCTGCGCCAGAACAAGATGGTGGGCGTGGGCGAACAGTTCCAGTTCATCCTGCGCGATGAGTCCGTACATCTGGCGTTCGGCTGTGACCTGATCAATAACGTCGTGCTGGAGAACCCGGAGATCTGGACCGAGGACTTCCAGGCCGGCCTGGTGGAGAACATCAAGCATTCGGTGGAGCTCGAGCACGCGTACGCGCGCGACTGTCTCCCCAAGGGCATCCTGGGGCTGAACTCCGACGCCATCTACCAGTACGTGAAGTACATCGCAGACCGTCGTCTGGAGCGCATCAACCTGCCCAAGCAGTACAACGTCGCCAATCCATTTCCGTGGATGAGCGAGGTCATCGACCTCAAGAAGGAGAAGAACTTCTTCGAGACGCGTGTCACCGAGTACAAAACCGGCGGTGTGCTGAGCTGGGAAGAATGACCGGTGCGGCAACCGGCCGCTGAAGGCCCCGTCGGCGTGTCCGGCGGGGCCTTTGCGTTTCCCGCGACCGCCCCGACAACTTCCCCTTTCGTGCCGGCGGTAGTGCGCGATATACTGGGCTCCGGTTCACGGTTCTTGCATGCGAGGTAACCACCCTGCTCCACGTTCTCCTGACCATCGGCCGGGTCGCCCATGAAATCCGGGTGCTGTTCGGGCAACGCCTGGTGCCGCTCATGGCGGCGGGACTTGCGTTTCACCTGCTCCTCGGGCTGATTCCCTTCGTTTTCATCACCGCCTCGGTCGCGGGGTTTGTCTTCAAGAACCACGCCCTCAGCGAAAACAGCCTGTACGACACGCTGCTGGGATTGCTGCCGCCGGGTGTCGGCGAAGCGGTGCTCTCCAATATTTCGCAACTGGTGCAGAGCTGGCAGGGATTCGGGATCCTGGGTCTGATCTCGCTGTTCTTTGTGGCGGCGGGGCTGTTCGAATCGATCGAATGGAGCATCAACGGCGCCATGGGCGCGCGTCGCAAGGCCAGCTTCCTGCGCAAGCGGCTCAATACACTGGGCTACGTCATGGGCGCCATGTTGTTCTTCTCGGTCGCGGCGGTCGGCGATTACGCGTTCCAGCTGTTGCTGGCCGCGCCCGGACTGCGCGAACTGGCGGCAAACTTTTACCTCCCGCGCCGCGCGTTTTCGATGGGCGCGTTCGCGGTGTTCCTGCTGATTCTGTATCTCTCGATTCCCGCGCGCCGCCCGCAGATCTGGCGCGCCGTGACCGTGGCGCTGATCGTGGCGGGACTGTGGGCCATCCTCCAGAAGCTCGGCGCCACCGTCACCATTTACATCTCACGCCGCCACGCGGTGTACGGCGCGCTGGCGGGAGGCGCGCTGTTTCTCACGTGGATGTATCTGCTCGCCACGCTGATTCTCATCGGCGCGCTGGCGCTGGACGTGTGGGCGCGCGCCGCCGACCGGTTGCCGTTGGACGCGGAATCGGGCTGGTCGGAGGGAATGGGATAACATGCCGGGCCGCACCGCCGCCGACACGCGCGTCGTCATCGTCGGTGGCGGATTCGGCGGCCCCTGCGCGGCCAGACCACTCGCGTCGCGCCGTATTCCGTTGACGGATTCGAACCGGAAACGGACGCCTGAAGGCGGACGCGGCATCTCCCTATCCGGACCATGGGCAGAAAAACGCTGCTGATTCTGATCCTCGTCACCCTGGTGCCGTCGCTGCTGATCCGGCTGCACCCGACGACCAGCGAGTCGTTCCAGTACGACGCCGTGGTGTCTCAGATCGCCGCGGGGGCGGGTGCCGTGGCCAACGCCTTCGACCATGGCGATACCTTTGTGGCGCGGAGATTCCATCCCCCGCTTCTCTCCTACATCATCGAGCTCAACAATCGTCTGTGCGGAGATGATGCCTTCCGGGCGCGCATTTTCTCCATCGTGTTCGGGAGCCTGGCGTGCCTGGTGGTCGCCATCGCGATCGCGTTGCTCCTGCCGGCGGGCGGGATGCGTGTGGCCGCCGCGATCATGGGCGGGTGGCTGTTGTGCGTCCTGCCGGTCCATCTCTACGTGAGCCGCACGTCGAACTGGGACGCAGTGTACGGATGCTTCGCCACCGCGTCGCTGCTGTGCCTGGCGTTGTACGTCAGTCAGGCCACGCGGATCCGCCTGCAGGCGGCGGCCATGTTCGGCGCGCTTGCATTTCTCACCTGCGAACTGGGACTTTCCCTGCTGCCGGCGTTCGCGTGCGTGTGCCTGCTGGACATGCGGCGCATGGACCGCGTGCGAACCATCCGGCGCTGGAGCGGCGTGCTGCTTCTCGTCGCCGTGGTGTTCGCGCTGCTCTGGCCCGGTGGGTTCCTGGAACTCGACCTGGGGCGGACGCTTGTCTATCGCTGGTGGGATTCGACAACGCACGTGCGCAATCTCCCGTGGTACGCGTTCTATACCGAGCTTCTGGAGCAGTCGCCGGCCTTCACGCTGTTCGTGGTTGCCGGCATCGTGATCACGCTGGTCGTTCCCATCCGGCAGCCGGGCGCGCGCACGCTGCTCGCTTCGCGACTGTCCGCGCCCGCGTTGCCGTTCTGGATCTACGCGGCCACCGTGTTTCTTCTGAGTCTGCGGCAGCGTCTCGTGTACGTGCACCACATCGTGGACATGTTCCCGCCGCTGGTGGTTGCCGTGTGCATGGAGCTCACCGTGCGCGCGCAGTCGCTGACCCGGACGGGACGGCGGTGGGCGCTGGGAATCGCCGCGGGCGTGGTGGCCCTGTCCACGCTGGCGGCGCTCAATCCCGATCCCGGGGTGGTCGGCCCGCAGGAACACCCCGGATTTCTGGGAGTGCGTGACGCTCTGCGGGATTATCCGGGGGCGAAGATCTACTGTTACGACACGGTGGTGCTCGGCTACTACCTTCCCGGCGCGTCCATCGAGGGGGGCACCTCGCGTCTGTGGACCGCCGACGACGTGGCCCATGCGAAACAGATGAAGTACGATTTCGTGGTCTTCGACCGCACCAAGCTGGGCGCGGCGTATTCCAGCGCGGACAGCCTGGTGAGCGCGCTTGCCCCCGAGTACCATCTGCGCTGGACGATCACGCACCGGCGCACCGGCGCACCGGTGGCGTGGATTCTCTCGCCGCAATCGTAATCCGGCCCGCGCTGCGCAGGAGTGCACATGCAGATCGATGAGATATCCGGAATCCGGGGCCTCCTTGCCGACATGGACGGTGTGTGGTTCGTCGAGAACGAACCCATTGCGGGCGCGCGTGAGGCCCTGGCGCGCATCCGCGAACGCAACCTCGCCCTGCGCATCATCTCCAACACCAGCACGCGCACCTGCGACGAGCTGGCCGCCAAGATGCGGCGTCTCGGAATGCACGTGGAGGCGAACGAAGTCATCAGTCCCCCGCGGGCGGCGGCCCGCATGCTGCGCGCGCGGCAGGTGAAGGGCGTGAAACTCGTGGTTTCCGATTCCATCCGCGGCGAGTTTGCCGGGCTCGTGGAATCCGACCATCCCGACGCGGTCGTGATCGGTGACATTGGAGAACGGTGGGATTACACGCTGATGAACCAGCTGTTTCACCATGTGCTGGAGGGCGCGGAAATTGTCGCGCTGCACCGCGGGCGCTACTGGCAGGTGGCGGACGGACTCAAGCTCGACATCGGCGCGTTCGTGGCGGGGCTGGAGTTCGCGACCGGCGCCACCGCCACCGTGGTGGGCAAGCCATCACCGCAATTGTTCCGCATGGCGCTGCAGGACATGGGCCTCGAGCCGGATCAGGTTGTGATGATCGGTGACGACATCTATCACGACGTCGGGGGTGCGCAGGAGGCGGGGTTGCGCGGCGTACTGGTGAAGACGGGCAAGTATCGCGAGTCGCTGGTGGCGTCGGCGGGCATCACGCCGGACATGGTGATCGATTCGATCGCGGTGCTGGCGGGAGTTCTCTAGCTACAGCCGCCAGGTCGCACCGTGCACGGCGCGCACCGCGGTGTGCACCGGCGGGAAGCGCCCCTCGGATTGCGGTGGGGCCGCCGGCGCGGCGTCACCACTCATGCGGCGGAGCAGGGTTTCCACACACGCGCCCAGCGCGATCAGGTTGTAGCCCCCTTCGAGCACCGCCACCAGCCGGCCGTCCGCGTGCGCGCGCGCGATTCGCATAACGTCGTCTGCCATGCTGCCGAACCCCGACTCGGTGACGCGCATTCCTCCCAGCGGATCCTGCGCATGCGCGTCGAACCCGGCTGACAGCATGACCAGTTGCGGCGCAAACTGATCGGCCACGGGAACCACGACGCGCCGGAACGCGGCCACCCACTCCTCGTCTCCAAATCCCGCGGCCATGGGAATGTTGACGGTCATGCCTTCCGCCTGCGGCCCGCCGATCTCCTCGAACGCTCCCGTTCCGGGATAGAACGGATACTGGTGCAGCGAGACAAACAGCACGCGCCGGTCGTTCCAGAAAATCTCCTGTGTACCATTTCCGTGATGCACGTCCCAGTCGATGATCATCACACGCTCGAGGCCGTGGTGTGCCAGGGCGTGAGCCGCGCCCACGGCAATGTTGTTGAAGAGACAGAAGCCCATGGGGCGCGTGGATTCCGCATGATGCCCCGGCGGGCGCACGGTGGCGAGGCCGTTTCGATATTCGCCGGCCATCACGCGGTCGACGATGTCCAGCACACCGCCCGCCGCCAGCAGCGCGGTATCATGGGAGTGCGGCGATGTGAAGGTGTCGGGGTCGAGCATGGCGTAGTCACGCCCCGCCGTGCGCGCGATGGCCTCGATGTGTTCGACGGTGTGGACACGCGCCAGCTCGTCGGGAGTGGCACGCCTGACCGCCGGTCGTCGCGTGACTCCCAGCGCGTCGGTGCGGGACGCGATACCAAGCAGCGTCTCCATCCGCTCGACGCGTTCGGGATGCCCGTCGGGCGTCCGGTGGCGCAGAAACGCCGGATCGATGAGCAGGGCCGTGCTCATGGCGCGAATGGCCGGAGCCGGCCGTCGCCGTCCAAGGTGACGGCGACCAGCCGGGGTGAGGACGGCAAGGCGTCACCCGCTCGCAGGCGCACCAGCGTCACGTCGTCGCGTCCCGTGCGTTGCTTCAACGTCTCATCCGGCACCAGCCAGAATCCCCGCACGCGGAAGATGGAATAATCGGAAAGCGCCGTCGCGGGATCGACGAGCGCCAGGGTGGCGCCGCGCGGAAGTGAAGACATCTCTTTGATCATGTCGTTTAGCAGCCGTTGGGAGCGTTCGCCGTTTTGCGTGATGGCGACGGCCTTGCCGTGCGCCGCCCATGCATTCGCCCCCAGCACCGCGACGACCACAACCAGTGTCGCAACCCTCGCGCTCCGGCCACCACGCAGCAGATGCGATACCGACTGGCCGAAGAGCAGCGCCACACAGGGAACGAGCGCATACGCGTACAGCTCGCTCACGTGATTGAGCGGTATGACCGGCACAATCATCACGGTCGCCGCCGCCATCCATGCCAGAACGCGCGCCATGTGCCGCCCGCTCACGTACCCGGCCAGACACAGCAGCACTACCACCGCCGCCGATATCACGCCGGCCATCACCACACCGGTGTGATGCACGGCAAACGCCGTGAAGACGGCCACGCTCGATACCGGGAGAAACGCGACAAACCACAACATCACCAGGTTCCGGACGGTACCCGGTCCGATGCCGGCATTGTACCTGCCGGGCGCAAGTTTCGGCAGGAAGCCGCCGAGATGCGTCCGCCACACCACATACGCGGCCGTGATCACCACCAGGCCCAGTACAAACCCGCGCTGCGAGGCACGCGCCGCATGCGGGCCGATGCCGGGATACGGGAGAAGCGCGCACACCAGCAGGATCGGAAAGAATCCCACCGCGCTCTCCTTGCATAGAAGCGCGACGGCGAACAGCAACATTACCCATCCCGCGTGCCGGCCGCGCACCGTCAGCGCCAGCGCAATGGTTCCCGCCAGCGTGGACAGCGTCAGCGACAGCGTGTCGTAACTCGCCACCGCGCCGGCGGCCGCCTGCGCGACGGCCACGTAGGCGAGTTACGACA
>OBLQ010000219.1_pt1 | contig 21188 bp, 21 predicted proteins | sample 1519881 | NCBI WGS metagenome assembly OBLQ01 (sample SAMN01911456, study PRJEB22533) | soil metagenome | biome: Soil | place: Malaysia | collected 2012-04-30 | depth DG_metagenome m | reverse complement strand
GAGCAAAGCCGCAAGGGTCACCACGGCCGCCGCCGGCCGCCCCGTCATCGAATTTGGCTCGCGCCGCGCGCACGGGATCGAAGCCTCTGTCTTCGCTGCTCGCGCCGCGTTCATCGGGGGATGCGACGGCACTTCCAACACCTATGCCGGCCACCGCTTCGGCATTCCCGCTTTCGGAACCCAGGCGCACTCGTACATCATGGCGCACGCCAATGAAGGGGAAGCCTTTTGCAGTTTCATGGACGTGTTTCCTGAAGAGGCCACGCTTCTCGTGGACACGTACGACGTCCGCGCCGCCATCGAGAAAGTGGTCGCGCTCGGGCGCAAGCCCGGCGGCGTGCGGCTCGATAGCGGAGACGTCTTGGCTGACAGCCTCTGGGCCCGCGAGCGGCTCGATCGGGCGGGCTGGACCGACGTGAAGATTTTCGCCTCGGGCGATCTGGACGAGAATCGCGTGGAAAGCTTGCTGCGCGGCGGCGGCCGTGTAGATGCGTTTGGCGTCGGCACGGCGCTTTCGACGTCGTCCGATGCGCCTTCCGTAGGCGTCATCTACAAGCTGGTCGAAATCGAGAGGGAGGGCCAAGTGCGCGGCACTGCCAAGTTCAGCGAAGAGAAGAAGACATACCCCAGCCGCAAGCAGGTTTTCCGCTTCTCCGGTGAAGATCAAATATTCTCGCGCGACGTCATCGGCCTTCACGACGAGCTTTTCCCGGAAAGCGAGCCTCTGCTCATCCCGGTGATGCGCCAGGGCACGCGGGTTGAAACAGCGGCCCAGGATCCTGCCGCCGCAATCCGATTCGCGCGGCAACGATTTCTCGCCACACGCAAGCGTCTGCCTGCCCGCATCCGATCTCTCGGCGCGGCGGATCCGCCCTTTTCCGTCTCTTACAGTGACCGCCTGGAAGAACTCTGCGAGCAGGTCCGAAAGACGTTCGTCAAGACGTCGCCGAAGTGATCCGAACTGGTGGGCTATTACTTCCCCGAAAATTTTCCGTACCGCCAGAAGCACATGATTTGGCGGCTGCAAGGGATTTGGCAGTATCTGCGCGGCGACATGGGCTGGCGGCCGATGAAGCGTCAAGGCATCAACCCATTTGCGTCTACGCCGTGAGCTAGCGGCATCCCAGTCCTCATCTCCTTGTCGTTTTTCGTGCCGGCTTCGCTCGAGGCAAGAAGTGATGCGCTTGGCAGAGTCGCTTACTGCTTGGGCAGCGGCGTCGCATCCGTCCGAGTCGGCAGGATCGGCAATTCAACCTTGGGTTGCTCGCCCGTGAGCGTTTCGAGGAACGCGACAATCGAGCTTTCCTCCTGGTCGGTGAGCTTCTGCCCAAGCTGGCTCGCGCCCATGACGCCCACGGCTTGCTTCAGGCTCCAAACCTGGCCCGAATGAAAGTAAGGCGCTCGCAATGCGACGTTGCGCAGCGGTCCCGCGCGGAACACATATTCGTCGCTGGCCGTTTTGGTCACCGCAAACCGTCCCTTGTCGTTCGGCGGCAGGATCTCCGCGCCGGGCTTTTCGATCACGCCAAAGGGGAAATAAGCTTCCCCGCCCACGTTGATCCCGTTGTGGCAGCTCGAGCAGCCCTTGCTCATGAAGAGTTTCAGGCCTTCTTTTTCCTGCGCGTTCAATGCATTGGCATCGCCCTCAAGAAACTGATCGAAGCGTGAACCGGGCGTGATCAGCGTTGCTTCAAAGGCCTCGATCGCCTTGGTCACGTTGTCGAAAGTCACGGGAGAAGCATCTTGCGGGAAGGCTTTTTTGAACTGCTCGACGTAGCCGGGCATGGAGTTCAATGTCTTTTCGACGAGCGCGGGCGTGGCGTTCATTTCAACGCTCGCCTGGATCGGCCCCTTGGCCTGCGCTTTCAGATCCTCGGCTCTGCCATCCCAAAACTGAGCGATGTTGAAGACAGCGTCGAAGACGGTCGGTGCGCGGCGCGGTCCTTTTTGCCAGGCGTGGCCAATCGATGTGGAGCCGGCATCCACGCCACCCGTGCTGAGGTTGTGGCACGAGTTGCAACTGATGATTTGGCTGGCCGACAAACGCGGATCAAAGAACAGCATTTTGCCAAGTTCGATCTTGTCGCGAGTGATGGCGTTGCCCTTCACGGCTGGGACGACTGACGGAATCGGTTTGAAGACTTGTTGCGCCGATTGCATCAGATCATCCGCTCGCACGGGCAGCAGCGCGAATAGGAACACAATGAGGCCAGCCGTACAGAGCATAAATCGCTTCATGGTGGTCTTCTCCTGCAAGAGGATCGCAAGCCGAGGAAATCGAATCTCAGCTCGTCCTCGTCCTAATCCGCGATAGGTTGGCCGAAACCGGGCTCGTATGGCTGTGCGATACGGCACTGTCGGACGTGACCTGCGTCACGCCCTGCCTTCGCCGACACCATCACCGATTGCCGTCTATTGTGGAGCTCGAGAGAATCGCATACCATTTGCGAGCCTACGCAAGCGTCCAAGGAGGATTCATGGCATCGCAGCCGCCTAAGCCCGTCATGCGAGATATGGTTGGCGACGTCGCGCCGAAGTTCGTTGAGCTCACCGAGAAAGTTCTTTTCGAGGATGTCTGGGCACGCCCCGGCTTGGCCGTGCGTGACCGTTGCCTGATCACTGTTGCCAGCCTCGTGGCGCTAAATCGTACCCAGCAGTTGTCTTATCATCTCGAGCGCGCGCTCGAGAACGGCGTCAGCAAAGAAGAACTCGTGGAAGCGATTACGCATCTGGCGTTCTACTCGGGGTGGCCGACCGCGTTTACAGCGATGATTCTGGCCAAGGAAGTTTTCGAGCGGCGCAAATGATTGGGTCCGCGCGGCGATTTCTCTTGCCAGCGTAAGAAGGTGACTTGTGAAGCCGGGCGAGGTCTCGGCGAGGGACGTCCTCAAATGAAGCAGCCAAGACTGCCTTCAAATCCTTGCTCCACCCTGCCATCCGGCCAAACGACGATGGGAACCATGCTGCCGTATCTGCGGGCTTCATCCAGCACGTCCTGGCTCAATTCCACGCGGCGCTCCTCGTATGCGACGCCCTCGCTTTGCCATTTTTGGAGAAGCTTTACACACGCGTCGCATCCGCGGATGGTGTACACGATGGGAACTTGTCTCTCCACTCGCTTTAATTCATCCATGATTCGGCAAGTTTAGGGCCGTCGAGAGCAGCTTTCGCATCTCTTTGATTGATGCCTTGCGCCAATCCGGGTAGCGAGGCGTAACCCTCGCGATCACCTCTCGAAGGAACGTCTGCCTTTCAGCTTCCGGCACCGTTGCGAAGGTGGCCGTCGGGGGCAAATTCAGCTTGCGCTTGACCTCGCTCATGATCGCGGCCAGTTCCGCATGGGCTCCCGCCGATCGTTCCGTGAAATGCGCGATATAGCGAGTTTCCTTGGTGTAAAAGACAAACACGGGTATCGCGCGGGATTTTCCCTCATTGCTAAGAAACTCGTCCATGATGTCGGGGTTTTCGTCCCGCAGAAAAATGCGCAGGTCCATGCCCGCTGCGTCAGCGATGCGGGCCATGGTGGGGAGTTCGCGGTAGACGTCGCCGCACCAGGCTTCCGCCAGGGCAAGTATCTTCGCCGGGCCGTTTGGTAAAGCGGCGGCCCGCGCGAAAAATGATATGTCGCCGGCCGACAGCGGGGAGTCATGATAGTACAGCTCGAATTTGTCGCGATTGACGGCCGCTTGTGCTACGAAATCCGCATAGCGGAGCCCTTGCTCGAACCGGGCGGGTGTGACGACGCTGGTTGCTTCCATCAGATTCGCCCTTTCCAATCGGGTTGATGAGGGCTGAATTCTAGCATACGACGCCGGCAGAGCCTGCTCCTGCGGTGGAGAGCGAAGTCCTGATTCGCCGGATGCTCGGGCAGATCCTCTCACCGATTCAATTTGCCCGGCCTGCGCGCTAATCAGACACTGGCCAACACTCGTTTCGCAAGCGACGCGATCGGGTGACGTGCATCACCGCATTTTTTGGCGCATCCATGCTATCTAAACCGTAGAAGATGAGGCGCCCCAATGACCAACCGTTCGGGTTCCTGTACATTTCAGTACTGACACCCGGTTGCATTTTGAGCAGGGCGCGGACCGGGAGTAGGAGCGGTTGAAGGGTCTTGCCAGTACGAAGGAGGTGGATCATGTCCGACACCTCTGCCCGCAAAAAACTCGTGGCATCCTGTACCGATCGTGTGCGCACAGTCTATTGCCCGCACAAAAAGCAGCCAGCCGAGGTAACTGCATCGAGATGGCAAATGAGCGATGGCCAGTGGACTTCGTGGGCAATCGTCGACTGCCCGCTGCTGCCAGCCGGCCTGATAGACTGCGATATGAGTTGCCTGGCGCAACTCGAAGAAATCCGCAAAACCGAAGGATTTCCATGACTCCGCGGACGATCCGTGGCCCGCGCGAGAACCTCATGGATCGTTCCTGAGCGGTCGCGCTGTCGAAGAGCAGCTGCTATCTAATCTGCCCTATGCGCATCAGGACGCCGCACGGCGTCGAGGCTGACGGCGCGCGAAGAACGCGCGGAGAGCAACGAGAATTTTCTCCAGATCGGCGCCATCGGCGGCCGCCGCTTCCGAAAGCGTAAGCGAGTGGGGGATTTCTTTGACTCGCGCCAGCGTTTCGAGGCCCGCTCCGATCAAGATCTGCTTCGTCTTGGGGAAGCTCGCAGTGCAAAAATAAACCGTCATTTCGGGCGCGACGCCGCTCGTCCCGAACCACGCTGGCACCGGCTGAGCGATGGTCCAGCCGAGGTTCAGAACGAACACGCAGACGGCGGTCAACTCGAACAGTGCGGAGACCGGGAGCAGCCTCCAACTGAGTCCTCCGCTCGCGGAGTAGGCGACAGCTTCGCTGGACACCCTGAGAAAACATCCCACCGCGAGTAACCACAGGCTGATACCCATCAGGCCGGCACTGCGCAGTTCGCGGCCCGCGAGAAACGACGGCAGGATCAGCGGAGCCACGCAGAAGATCAGCATGGCCAGGAATCCGACCGTGAGCGCGTGGCGCGAAGCGCCGCCGAGCCCGGTGAGCCGAGGATCGATGTCGGCCCAGATGCCGAGCAGCGATCCCACAACGACCCAAGCAAACGCCAGACGTATGAACGCGGGGTAGTGCCGATAGACGCCGATGCGCTTTGGTTCCCGGGTCGAGGGACGGAACACCTGAAGCGCCGAGACGCCGCCGACGGCCACGATTGCAGCCATCCCATCCGCCAGCAGGAATCGACGCAACAGCGCAAAGACGACGATCGCCGCAACGCCCGCCGCGAGCCAGCGCGCCGCCGATTGAACAGGAGCCCGCAAGCCGACAAAGATCGTGACAAAGCGAGCGCTGTAGGCCCAGGCAACGGGAATCGCAAAGCCCCATAACGCAATGATTAGAAACACTCGATCTGCGGCGGCCGGAAATACGGGCTGATCCGAGCGCAAGGCAACGTCCACCGAGATAAAGAGACTCAGCAACAAAGCGATTCCGAAGGAAGAAAATCCCGCGATGCCGAGCCAGGAGGCCAAGTCCCCCGGAAACGATTTCTTGGAGGCCGCTCCAGGCCCTGCCGAACTGCGTTTCGGGCGATCGAACCAGAGCAAATACTGCGCGAGCAGGAAAGCAGCAAGTTCGAGAACGACGGATCCTACCAGGCCGATGCGCCAGTGAGCGGCGCCCACTCCAACGAGCCAACGCCACGCGGCTCCGGCCGTCCAGAGCGCCCAAACCACCCAGACAAGCCCAAAGCTCCGAATCATCCGGTTCAGAAACTTTGGCAACACGTAGAGCGAGATGCCTAAGATGAACGTTCCCACCCAACCCAATAATTGCGCCTGGCCGTGCGCTTGAATCCATGCGCGGCTCACACCGGCGCTGCCATGCTCGCCAGCAATTGTCAGCAAATTCCAGACGCCGAGCAACGTGCCGGGAAAGGCGGCGAAAAACAAGCCCGTCAGGATGAACGCGGAGAGGAATCGCGCGGCGCGGCGCTCCGGCAGCGGATCGTTGCCGCGTAGGGGATTTTGCCGGTCGCGTTCAAAGGCAACGCGCCAGGCATCGGGGAGATCGGCCATGGCGATTCCTGGGAAAAGCCGCGCGAACCGTGAAAAGCCGCGCGACTCGAAGTCAGATTTGGCGACCCTGAGGACGCGCTGAAAAACGGATGCCGCCGAAACTTACTTTCACATCGGGCTCAGTCGTTGGAGGCGTTCCCTCAAGCGGGGAAGCCGCACGTGCCGTCGCTGCAGCCTGTGCCCGCCGGCATCCGGAGCGGTCTTTCGTCGCGGCGAATCCCGCCCTTGGGCCGCCACTTGTCGATGGACGCGCTTTGCGTGTACAGAAAATCCGTCGTGAGCCACAGCGGATTCGTCTCGCCGCCCACAACCACGATGTTCATCTGCGTGGGGTCGTTATACGGCGTGATCAGCTCATCTTTCGGCAATTTCGCCCATGTCGCATACGGCTCTACGCCTTGGCGCGCAAGAGGAGACATGAAGGCATATATGACGTCGGCGCCCCAATACTGTCCCGCGGGAATCTTTACGTTTTGCGACAGCCATCGCGTGACGTCCTGCTTCGTCTGGTGGCCCTGCTCCTTGAGCCCCTTGGCCACGAGCGGATCCATGATCAACGTGGCTGCGGAACGGAGCGCGGGAAACGCCTTCAGCATGATTGCCGTTTCTTCCGTCGCTGGCCGAATGCAATTCGCCGCGCCCATGCTGTTGATGACGCTCCACCCGCGGAACAGGCTCACCACACTTTCGTCGCGCTTGAATCCCTTCTCGACGTGGAAAGGTTGCCAGACGCTTTTCTCCTCGTTCTCCGCGCAGCACATGTTGTTGTAGTTGAGATTGTGGCCGGTCGAGCCCATGAACGTCTCGCCCAGCCGGGCGTCCGCCAGATTGACGGACATCAGCGTCCAGGCCCTTCCGATCACCGCATTGGCGTAATTGAAGGGGCTCAACGCTCCCGCGCCGTAGTTCATGCCAATCTCGTCGCGGATCGGGCCGTTCACGAGGATCATCCTTCCGAACGAGGTCGTCGAGCTCGGCAAGGAGGGCTCCTGCGTAGAAGCAATCGCCAGGATCACAGGAAAATGCTCGGGCCTTGCACCCGCCATCACGGCGTTCACCGCCACCTTCTCCACCGTGTACTGCAGCTTTTCCTGCAAATGGGTAACCGTCATCAGTCCGACCACTTCGTCGGGAGCGTGGCTCGTCCCGGTGAGCATTTCGGCCACGCGCTCTTCGGTGGGGAGTACGATCGGCAGGCCGTCCGTCCATCCGTTTTCAAGGAACAGGCGGTGCAGGTTTTCCTCCGAGTCCGTTTTCAGCAGTCTCGGCCGCTCCGGCTTCTGCACCCTTACGGGATTCTTTTCCTGGGCGGTGAGTGGTTTCGTCAGCGCGTCGACCAATTCCAGCATCAGCGGCTTGCCGGTGGTGGGATCGTTGCCTTCGACGTATTTCCGCAGCGTCGCTCGAGTCATCCCCACCACCGGGTAGGGAGGGAAGCTGAAGCGCAGCAACATGCCGTGGTTGCGCGCGTCTCTCGCGATGTAATCTGAAAACCGCGCGGTAGCCATGGGAGCCGTGGGGATGCCGTACTCGTTTTCGAGCTTTCTGCAATGCTCGGCGACACTCGCCGAACAGCCGTCTCAACCGCCTACGCCGAAGATGACCGCGTGGCCTTTGTCTTTCACCTCAGCCCACAGCTCCGGGTCGTCCAGAAACATATTGCCGCGTTTTCGCCGGAGGACGGTTTTCACCGCGGGCATGTTTCTGGAAAACCAGCCAACCGCTTCTTCAAGGAACTCATAGCCGCCGCCAAATCCGACGTCTACGAGATAAATGGTCTTGCCATTCAGGGTATCGAGGCGCGGCGCCATGGATGAGGGTTCGAATACGCCCGTGGATTGGCCTCGGGGATTCAACACCGCGTGGGACAAACTCTGTAAGGTGCTCGGTATCATGTCCGTCCTCCCAAGCCGGATGAGCAGGGATTCGTGGCGCTCATCTTCTTGCATTGACGGCCCCATCTTACCTGAATTTGGATTGGGTGAACTACCTGCCAAGTTGCCGCGGCAGCGCGAACAATATGCGAAGACGGAAACGCGCTGGAATCTCGATTGGCCCCGGTTTTTCGGCTCACAAAAAGCGTGGGACAGTGATGCAGGTCACTCGCTCCGGTGACAGTGATCACGCCGAGAAGTGCGTTTTACGGCTAAGTTTTAGCAAGGACAAGGACTGGTACAACCAAATAAATGTGCAGCCTCGTATGGCGCAGCGGAGGAGCAGATGGAAGGCCAGTACACATACACCGTGAACGCGTCTTCGACGACGACTCGAAGCGGCATTGTGGGGAGCGACGAAATTGTGCCCCCGATTGCGTTCAGCGCTCCGCCTGAATTCCAAGGGGAAGCGGGAAATTGGACGCCGGAACACTTCTTCGTGGCTTCCGCGGCGGCGTGCTTCGTGAGTACCTTCTCCGGAATGGCGAGCATATCCAAATTCGACTTTCTTTCTCTGCAAGTGGCTACGGAGGGAACCATCCAGAAGGGCGAAGGAGGCTGGTGCTTCACAGCTCTGAAGCTATGCCCTCGATTGACAATCGCCGTGGAAAAAGATCGCGAACGCGCGAACCGCTTGCTTGAGAAGGCGGAAAAAATCTGCCTGGTTACACGCTCGCTCAGTTGCCGCATTTCCTTGGAGCCCGAAATCGTGGTGGGGGCGGGAGAACCAGAGCGCAAAAGCGGGCGCAATTCCGTTTCCGGCAAGTAGGCCGACCGAGGTTCGATGCCACGAAGCCAGGACACCGAGATGGCTTGGCAAACGATCGTAAAATCAAAGCGCGACTGGGCGGTTCCTCCCAATCTTCCTGATTATGAACAAGGCAGGCGCGCGTTCTCCTGGGATAAAGCGCGTCAAGAGCTGAACGGACTTCCCGGAGGCCACGGGCTTAACATCGCCTTCGAAGCGGTGGAACGCCACGCGAAAGGTCCCCGTTGCAATCATCTGGCGATTCGCTGGCTGGGCAAGAATGGCGAAGTCCGCGACTACACCTATGGCCAGCTTCAGGCATTGACCAATCGATTTGCCAACGTGCTGCGCGGGCTCGGAGTGAAGGAGGGCGATCACGTATATGCCTTGGCCGGCCGCATCCCGGAGCTCTACGTTGCCGCGCTCGGCACGCTCAAGCACCGCAGCGTCTTTTGCCCGCTGTTTTCGGCGTTTGGTCCCGAGCCGATCCGCTCGCGCCTGACCATCGGCCGGGCCAAAGTGCTGGTCACGACGGAGTCGCTCTATGAAAGGAAGGTGAAAGCGCTTCGCCCCTCGCTGCCTTTTCTCGAGCATGTTCTGCTCGTGGGAGACGATCACCAAACCACGAATGTGCCGAACACGGTCGATCTTCATCGAGCCATGGGTGATGCCGAAGAAGCGTATGCGATAGAGCCGACGGACCCGGAAGAGATCGCCCTTCTGCATTTCACGAGCGGTACGACGGGCACGCCCAAGGGGGCCGTCCATGTGCATGCAGCGGTCGTCGCGCATCACATTACCGGCAAACTCGCTCTCGATTTCCATTGCAACGACATCTTCTGGTGCACTGCGGATCCCGGATGGGTTACCGGGACCTCGTACGGCATCATCGCCCCGCTCACGAACGGGATTACCAGCATCGTGGACGAAGGCGACTTCGAAGCGGAGCGCTGGTACGGGATACTCCAATCCCAAAAAGTCACCGTGTGGTACTCCGCTCCTACGGCCATTCGCATGCTGATGAAGTCCGGCTCCGATCTCGCCCGTAAGTACGATCTTCATTCACTCCGCTTTCTCTCGAGCGTTGGGGAGCCGCTGAATCCAGAGGCGGTGGTCTGGAGCAAAGAGACTTTCGGCCTGCCGTTCCATGACAACTGGTGGCAGACCGAGACAGGCGGAATCATGATCGCCAACTTTGCGGCCATGGACGTTCGTCCCGGATCGATGGGCCGCCCGCTGCCGGGTATCGAAGCGGCTATTGTGAAAAAGAATGACGACGGGTCCGTCGAAGAAATTCGTGAAGCCGATGTGCAGGGCGAATTGGCGCTGCGTCCCGGCTGGCCCTCCATGTTTCGCGCTTATTGGAACGAGCCGGAGCGCTACAAGAAATGCTTCGCAGGCGGCTTCTATTTGACCGGCGATCTCGCCAAGCGGGACACGGACGGATACTTCTGGTTCATCGGGCGCAAGGACGACGTCATCAAGACATCGGGCCATCTGATCGGGCCATTCGAGGTCGAGAGTATTCTGATGGAACACAAGGCCGTCGCTGAATCCGCGGTGATCGGCAAGCCCGACCCAGTGGCTTTAGAGATCGTGAAGGCTTTCGTGGTGCTGCACCCGGGATACGAGCCCAGCGAGGAATTGCGGCGCGAGATCATGGGGTTTGCGCGCTCGAGACTTGGAGCCGTCGTCGCTCCCAAAGAGATCGAATTTGTGGCTTCCGTGCCAAAGACGCGCAGCGGCAAGATCATGCGCCGCTTGCTGAAGGCGCGGGAACTGGGCCTCCCCGAAGGGGACACGTCCACGCTGGAAATAGATTAGATGGCTACAACCACCATTTCCAAACGCCCGCAGATAGAACGCGAACACGCGATCTTCCTGCTCCGCGAGATGCTGCGCATCCGCCGGTTCGAAGAGAAGGCGGCGGAGATGTACAGCCTGGGAAAGATCCATGGCTTCCTGCATCTCTACATCGGCGAGGAAGCCACCGGCGTCGGAAGCATGCAAGCCTTCACGCCGGAGGACGCCATCGTCGCGACGTATCGCGACCACGGCCATGCCATCGCCCGAGGGATGTCTCCGAGCGTCTTGATGGCCGAAATGTTCGGGAAAGCCACAGGTTGCAGCCACGGTCATGGTGGCTCGATGCACTTCTTCGACGCTCGCCGGCGCTTCTATGGAGGATACGCAATTGTGGGAGCCGGCTTGCCGATCGCCCTCGGCCTGGCCCTGGCCGACAAATTACAAAACCGGCGGCGAGTTACCGCATGCTATTTCGGTGACGGCGCCGTGGCCGAAGGCGAATTCCACGAGTCCCTCAATCTCGCCGCGCTCTGGAAACTGCCCGTACTCTTCCTCTGCGAAAACAATCTCTACGCCATGGGCACGTCCTTGGCGCGCCATCAAGCGCAAACGGACATCAGCCGCAAGGCTGATTCCTACGGTCTAGGCTCCGATGCCGTGGACGGCATGGATGTTCTGGCCGTCGAAGCAGCGGCCAAGAAAGCGGCCGATTTCGTGCGGAGCGGAAACGGACCTTTTCTCCTGGAGCTTCGCACCTACCGATTCCGCGCCCATTCGATGTCCGATCCTGATTTGTACCGCACCAAGGAGGAAATCGAAGAGTGGAAGAAGCGCGATCCCATCGTGCTGTTCGAAGCGCGATTGCGCGATTGGAAATTCCTGACCGATTCGGATCTCGCCCGCATCGAGGCTGAGGTCGCTGCGGAAATCGAAGAATCCGTGCGATTCGCGGAGGCGAGTCCGCCGGAGCCGGTGGAAGATTTGCTCAAGGACGTCGAGGGGCAGGCGGCGCCGTGACGAAGATGACCTATCGCGAAGCGTTGCGGGCGGCCTTGCGCAAGGCGCTGCGAAGCGATCCGCGCGTTTTCCTGATGGGAGAAGACGTGGGCCGTTATGGCGGAGCTTTTGCGGTAAGCCACGGCCTCCTCGCAGAGTTCGGACCGGACCGTATTCGCGACACGCCTCTTTCGGAATCCGCCTTCGTGGGCGCCGGAATCGGCGCCGCCCTGGGCGGGATGCGTCCGATCGTCGAGATCATGACGGTCAACTTCAGCCTCCTGGCGATGGACCAGATACTCAACAACGCCGCGACCCTGCGCCACATGTCCGGCGGGCAATTCCACGTTCCGCTCGTCGTCCGCGTAGCCACCGGCGGAGGCCGCCAGATGGCGGCGCAGCATTCGCACAGCTTGGAATGCTGGTACGCCCATATTCCCGGCATCAAGGTCCTGACGCCCGCAACGGTGGCGGACGCGTACGGAATGCTGCCGACCGCCCTTCGCGATCCCGATCCCGTGTTCATTTTCGAGCACGCGACTCTGTACGCCCTCGAGGGTGAAGTGGACGAGGCAGCGGAACCGGCGGACATTACGCGGGCGGCAGTGAGGCGTCCCGGCCACGACGTCACCCTCATCACATATGGAGGGACACTTGGCATGACCATGCAAGCAGCCGATCAACTCGCCAAAACCGGCGTCGAAGCCGAGGTGATCGACTTGCGCGTACTGCGCCCGCTGGATTCGCCGACGATTCTCAGCTCCGTGGCAAAGACGCACCGCGCGGTCATTATCGACGAGGCGTGGCGCACCGGAAGTTTCGCAGCGGAAATCAGCGCGCAGATCATGGAAAAGGCCTTCGACGATTTGGACGCGCCCGTGGCGCGCGTTTGCAGCGCCGAGGCGCCCATGCCGTACGCCAAGCATCTTGAAGCAGCCACGCTCCCCAGCGTGGCGGACGTCATCCGCACGGCACAGGAGATGATCCCTCGCCATGGCTGAATTCGTGATGCCGCAGCTCGGAGCTGACATGAACGCCGGCAAGCTGGTGGCGTGGCGCAAGAAGGTCGGCGACCAGGTTCAGCGGGGCGACATCATCGCCGACGTCGAAACGGACAAGGCCGACATCGAAGTGGAGGTATTTGCCACCGGCACGATCGAGAAGATTCTCGTTCAACCGGGAGAGAAGGTTCCCGTAGGAACGCCGCTCGCAATTATCAGCGAGGAGGGGAAACCATCAGCGGCCCCGCCTCCGCGCGCCGCCCGAAAACCCGCTGTTGCTCCCGCGCCGCCGACAGCTCCGGCCGCTGCGCACGCTACTCCTGCGCCTCCGCCCACAGTCAAGCCGGGCGCCCGCCGGCTGCACATTTCTCCCGTGGCGCGGAAGCTCGCGGCAGACCTCGGAATCGACACGTCCGCGATTTCCGGAACCGGTCCCGGAGGGCGGATCACGCTGGAGGATATCCAGCAGGCTGCCCAGGCCAAAGAGGCTGCACCGGCAGCAGAGGTGGCGCTGGACCGGCAGGCGCGCATGCGCCAAGCCATCGCCGCGGCGATGGCCAGATCAAAGCGCGAAATTCCACACTACTACTTGAGCACCACGATCGACATGAGCCGGGCCATGGCTTGGCTCGCGCAGGAAAATCTCAAGCGCTCGGTCGAGGACCGGCTTGTGTACGGCGTGCTTTTGCTCAAGGCGGTGGGGTTGGCCTTGCGCGAAGTCCCGGAGCTGAATTCGGTATGGACCGGTGGAAAGGCTGTGCCCAGTTCGGCCGTTCATGTGGGGGTAGCCATTTCCTTAAGAGGCGGCGGACTTGTCGCCCCGGCCCTGCATGATACGGATCGGCAAAGTCTCGGTGAACTAATGAAAAAATTCCGCGATCTCGTGCAGCGGGCGCGTGCCGGCTCCTTGCGGAGTTCGGAGTTGAGCGATCCGACGATCACCGTCACGAGTCTCGGAGAACGAGGCGTAGAAGCGGTATTCGGCATTATCTATCCTCCGCAGGTTGCGCTCGTGGGCTTTGGCAAGCTTGTCGAGCGTCCATGGTCGGTGGAGGGCCAGATCTCCTCGCGGCCAGTGATCACAGCCACGCTTTCGGGCGATCATCGCGTAAGCGATGGACATCGCGGAGCTGTCTTGCTTGCCGCCGTTGATCGATTGCTCCAGGAACCGGAGAAGCTATGACGAAAGGTGAAATCAAGGAAGTTATCCTCCGGGTTCTCGGACAGATCGCTCCCGAGGCCGACCTGTCGCAGGTCAAGCCCGATCGAAGAATCCGAGACCAGTTGGACATTGATTCCATGGACATGTTGAATTTTGTGATCGGAATTCACAAAGAGCTGCACGTGGACATCCCCGAGGCGGACTATCCGAAGCTCGCAACCGTGGACGGCTGCATCAACTATCTCGCGGCTCTTCAGCCCTCTCACTAGAACGCCTCGGCTTTCGCAGGAGGCGGCCATTCGTCGTGCCCCGGCCTGCCGAACCGCCTTTAGTGTTGATACTTCCCGATCAGTTCCGCCTGAGCGACGACGTGCCCCTTCATAGCCTGCTCGAGTTCACGCTTGGTGGCCAGGGGTTTGAGGTTTGTTCTGGAGTCGAGCGCGTAGAGCTTGAAGAAATATCGATGGGGCTTCCCCCGAGGTGGACAAGGTCCGTTATACCCAACCTTGCCGAAATCGTTGCGGCCCTGGCATGCGCCATTCCGCAATTCGCGGTCCTTGGGCACGCCCTCGGGCAGATCTCTCGTTCCAGGCGGAAGGTCATAGAGCACCCAATGGACCCAGGTTCCGGCGGGAGCGTCGGGATCATCCACGATCAGGGCCAAACGTTCGGTACCGTCGGGCGGATCATTCCAGCTAAGCGGAGGAGAAACGTCCGGCCCGTCGCACGTATACTTTTTCGGAATGGAGCCGCCGTTTCGAAACGCCTTCGTCACAATTTCAAATGCCATGGGAACTCCTTCTTACCTGCAAGCCCGCGGCGCTGCGCATTTCGCGCATCGAACTGCGGCAGGGACCGTACACCAGCGTAGATCGCAGGGCAGCTTCAGGCGGCCTCCGGTTCCGGTCCGTCGAGCAGCAATAGAGGCATCCCGATTTCTCGCTGCATGGGCCCCATCGCTCGCAGTTTCTTGAGTAGTTCCCGGCCTCCGAGGACGAGGCTCCCCGGCTGCTCGGACTTCAAGGCGTGAAACAGGCTCATTTCATCTTGCGGATCAACCTCGCGATATCGGACCTCGATGCCCTTGTCCTTCAGCAGGGATGTGACCTCGTCCCGCAGTGCGGAGAAGCGCTCGTGCTTGGCCGCCGCAAGGAGCACGGTGATCCCGTTTGTGCCGGGCTTCGCCAATTGTTCAGCGGCCATCACACTGCGTCTCGCGGCCGCCGACCCGTCGTAATATACGACGAGCCTTACGTCGTGAGGCAACCGCTCTTCGGAGATCAAGAGCACGGGAACGCCGCTGGTTAGAACCCCGGTCGCCGTGGATCCCATGCGAATCAGCGGCCCGAAGGACCACCCGACAGTCCCCATGGCAAGCAGGTCGGCCTCCGTCGCAGCGGCCAAAATCGCCGATGTCACCGGACCGCGCACCGTTCGAAACGTCCATCGCACTCGCAAGCGCTCTGCCGCGGCTCCCAGTGCCTTCCGGGCTTGCTCCGATTGGGCTCTTAATCTCGACTCCATGGTGGCCCGGCTGAGCGGCGCTTCCGTCGCCGACGGATAGAGAAGTTCGCGGGCGCCGGGACACTCCGCCAGCCGCAGCAGTTCCACGTCTTCGACGAATAGCCCCGAAAGCTCCGCTTCCAGCCTGGCCGCGAGTTCCACGGCCGCCTCAACCGCCGCCAGACTGTGAGAAGAGGCGTCGAGCGCCACCAGAATCCGGCGAATCGAGCGGATACGGTCGGAATCGGTCACGATTCAGTCTCCATCCTCATTTTCCGCGCCAGGGCCAGCCGCCTGTCTGCGAGCTCAATCAAGCGCGCCTCGACCTTTTGGTTTACCGTTCCTTCGGCAAATTTTCCGGATGGATCGCGCTCGCCCGCCGGCACTCCCGTTAGAACTTCAATCCCCTGGTCAATCGTTTCGACGGCGTAAATCTGGAACTCGCCCTTCCGCACGGCATCGACCACCTCATGTTTGAGCATCAGATGGCGGACGTTGGAGGCGGGAATGAGCACCCCTTGCCCCTTCATATTCCCCCGCGCCTGGCATAGGTCGAAGAAACCTTCGATCTTTTCGTTGACGCCGCCGATTGCCTGGATCTCTCCGTGCTGGTTGACGGATCCGGTCACCGCCAGCGACTGCTTGATCGGCAGGCCCGAAAGCGCGGAGAGCAGCGCGTAGAGCTCCGCCGACGATGCGCTGTCACCCTCGACCAGGCCGTACGCTTGCTCGAAAACCAGACTCGCGGAAAGCGAGAGCGGATGGTTCGTCGCGTAGCGCGCCCCTAGGAACCCGGAAAGGATCAGGACTCCTTTCGAGTGGATGGGGCCGCTGAGTTCCACTTCCCGCTCGATGTCGATCACTTCGCCCTTGCCCAGCCGCACGCGCGCGGTGATCCGGCTGGGATGCCCGAACGCGAAATTCCCAAGGTCCATCACGGAGAGCCCGTTCACCTGGCCGACTTTCTCCCCCCGCGTGTCGATCAACAGCGTTCCGCGCAATGTTTCTTCCAGCAACCGGTCCCGCACGCGATCCGCGCGATGAATTTGGGCATCAATCGCATGCTGAACATCTTCCGCGCTGACAACCGACCGAGCAGCCTCGCGGGCCCGGTAGTCCGATTCGCGCAGCAGGTCGGCAAGAGTCCGGCGGTGAGTCAGCAACTTCTGCGAATCTCCGGCCTTGCGGGAACACTGTTCGATCACGCGTCCCACCGCCCCGGTGTCCAACGGAAGAAGTCCTTCCTGGCGCGCGATGGTGCCGATCAGACGCGCATACAGCACGTTCGTCTCGGAGTTCCGTTCCATATGCTCCTCGAAATCCGCGCCCACTTTGAACAGCTCGTTGAATTCGGAATCGTACGCGCAAAGCAAATAGTAGAGCATCCGTTCGCCGACCAGGGCGACCTTGACGTTGAGCGGAATCGGCTGCGGCTCGAGCGAGACCGTGCTGACCAGGCTCAGCATCTGGCCGAGCGACTCGATGCGAATCTGCGACGATCGCAGGGTGCGCTTCAGTGCGTCCCAGGCGAACGGCTGCAACAGCAGCTTGTAGGCGTCGAGAATCAGGTATCCGCCGTTCGCTTGATGCAGCGCGCCCGGACGGATCAGGTTGAAGTCGGTCGAGACCGCGCCCAGATGCGCCATGTATTCCACCGCACCGATGATGTTTTGATAGGTCGGGTGGTCTTCGTAGACCACGGGGGCGCCATCGTTGGCGCTGTGGTCCACCAGCACGTTCACTTGATAGCGCCGAAAGAACGCAGCGCCTTTGGCCCCGTAAGGCGAGGACACCCCCATCAGCGCGGCAAGCGGGCTTTCTTCCGGCGCGAGGAATTCATCGACGTGCTCCGTGATGTCTTCCTGGACGTCGTTTAGAAATTTCACGACGTCCTCTAAGTCCACGTATTTCTTGCGGAGCTCATCGATCAAGTGTCCCACCGCAAAGATGGCCACTTCGTGGTTCAGCTCCCGAACCTTTTCCCGCCCTTCCTGCGCCAGTTTCGGCATTTGCCGCAAAGCAGCCTGAAGCTTTTCCTGCAGATCGCCGATCGCAGCTTGAATCCGCTGGTGTTCCGATTCCGGCAATTTCTCGAATTCCTCCGGACTGACTACCTCGCCCCTTCGCATCGGGGCGAGAGCTATGCCGGTGGGAGTTCGTATAACGGCAATGTCCTTCTCATTGGCCTGGCGCTGGATTTCTTCAAACACTTTCTCTTGCCGCTCCTTCACCTCCTGCTCGATGGCGTGTTTGCGCGCTGTGTAACTCTCGCTTTCGAATGCCGACGGAATCACCGATCGCAAGTTGTCCACCAGCCCGCGCATGTCTTCGCGGAGCTTCGTACCGCAGCCCGGCGGAAGTTTTAGTGCGCGGGGCGATTCCGGGTCGTCGAAGTTGTTGACGTAGCACCATTCATCGGGCGTTGGCTCGGTGGCCGCTCTCTTTTCGAGAAAGTTCCGCACGGTGTCGAATTTCCCCATGCCCGCCGGCCCCAGCAGAAAGAGATTGAATCCCGCTCTCTGGATCCCAATTCCGAATTGCACCGCCTGAAGGGCTCGGTCCTGGCCGACAAAATCGGTAAGGTCCTCGAGCTCCGCGGTCGTGGCGAACTTGAACTGCGAGAGATCGCAAAGCCGATACAACTGTTCCGCTGGCAAGGCCTTTAGCTCAGTCGTTTTGGCCACGGCACCGATTCTCCTCTCTCATTCCCCCCTCGTAACCGCCGGATGCTCTCATTCACCCCCATTCTGGCCCCCGGACACACTTCCGCCTGTGACTGGCGTCACTTCGCGCCGTGACGGTGTTCACAGCTACGACGCTCGCGACCGCTACCACAAGCCTGCGATCTTGATGCGCACGAAGGCACTTCGTGGGAATTGACTGAATTTATCTGGGCACGCGCCCCTGCTAACAACGCCCGGTCTCGCGGCGCACTAAGCCCCCGGAGCGTTCATGCGCGCGTGGAAGCCTTGGCCCTAGATTGAACCGCCGGCGTCAGGTGTTGAGCGAACCACTCCGCAGCCAGCCGCGCTACTTCCTCGAGCGTACCCGGCTCCTCGAACAGGTGAGTTGCGCCCGGAACGATGATCAGTTTCTTTTCCGGGCAGCGCAGCTGCGCCAAAGCGTCTTGGTTCATGGCGATCACCGGCGTGTCGTCCCCGCCGACGATCAGCAGTGTCGCAGCCCGAACAGATCCGAGCGCCTCTTCCGCGAGATCCGGCCTGCCTCCGCGGGACACGACGGCAGCCACCGCATCCGGAAGTTCGGCGGCGGCCACGAGCGCCGCGGCAGCCCCGGTGCTGGCCCCGAAATAGCCGATTTTGAGGGCTCGCGTGTCGGGCCTGCGCTGAACCCACTCTGTCGCGCCGGCCAATCGCTTTGCCAGGAAGGGTATGTTGAAACGAAGCTCCGCGTTGTATTGATCGATCGATTCTTCCTGGCTGGTCAAGAGATCAAACAGCAGAGTCGCGATGCCCTTCGACTGCAGCACTTGCGCAACGTAGCGGTTTCGAGGGCTGTGGCGGCTGCTGCCGCTCCCGTGCGCAAAAAGGACGATCCCGGCAGCCTCTTCTGGGAATCCCAGAGTGCCTTCCAGCGTTACCCTGCCCGCCTCGATCGAAACTTCGCTCTCAATTCCATCCTGTTTGGACTTACGACCCGGAATCACGGTAAAGCTCCTTTCTCCGAGCCTGTCGTCTTGCTAGGTCGCTTTCTGAACGGCCGGCCCGGCGTTCCGCTGCAGAAGGCCCGCCACTTCCTCGTCCGGTACTTGCGAGAAATCACCGTAAAATTGGCCGATGGCAAAAAACGATTCGGGCATGTACAGGCACACCAATTCATCCACCTCATGTTGGAGACGATTGCACGTTGAAACGGGAGCCACCGGTACCGCCACCACGATGCGCGCCGGCTTCAATTGCCGCAGTGCTCGGATGGCCGCCCGCATGCTGGAACCCGTGGCGATGCCGTCGTCCACGAGAATCGCGGTCAGCCCCTCCATCTTGAGTGGCGGCCGGCTCCCTCGAAAGATGCGCTCGCGCCGCTCCAGTTCCTTTTTCACAGCCTGAGTCGTCTGCTCGATTTGCTGCTCGGAAATGCCGACCGACTCGACGATCTGTTGGTCGAGCACGCGCACGTCACCGCTCGCGACTGCGCCGAATGCAAGCTCTTCTTGTCCTGGCACGCCCAGCTTCCGCGACAAGAACACATCCAGCGGAGCCTCCAGCACCTTGGCCACCTCGAAGGCCACCGGAACGCCCCCGCGCGGAATCCCCAGCACGATCACGTCTTTGCGCTTCGCGTAGGCAGCGAGCCGTGCCGCCAGCCTCCGGCCGGCGTCCGCTCGATCGTCAAATACGATTGATCCGCTAAAAATGCCCACGGCCATCCTCGCCCTGAAGCTGATGCCGCCTTCCCAAATTTTCCCCTGCCTGCGGCATCAGTGATACACGGACGGAAACGCCTACGCGCTCGCCACCCGGATTGCCGGGCGGGCTCGAGTGGCCCTGGAGATTTCCGCAAGAGTTTTCGCCACTTCCGCGGCGGAAGCATGCAACGCGATATCGGCTTGCGCGATCATGCCGATGCATCGCCCTTCCTTGTCGACCACCGGAAGTCTCCGGATCTGGTGTCGTTGCATCAACTCTTCGCAATCGTCCAGCGTGTTTTCCGGCGCGCACGTGATCGGGCTGCGGGTCATCACGTCGGCGATCTTTGTGGTTTCTGCGAGCTTTGCATCCGCCACCACCGCACAGCACAAATCGCGGTCGGTCACGATGCCTTCCAGTATTCGATTCACGGAGTCCGAGACGACCGGAAGAGCCCCGACTCCGGACACTTTCATCGTCTTCGCCGCTGCTTGCGCCGTATCGGACGGCGTGCAGTAAAAAATCTCTTTCGACATCGCCTCTTTCACCAACATGACGGTTCTCCTTTCTCAACGAATGCGGCACTCACTTTCCGCAGCGTCTCGCCTCAGTCGCCTGAGTATTTTTCTTCACTGTATCTCTAGGCCATACGCGCCGCGCTCGCAGTGTCGCGAGTCACGCTTGGGAGTGACGCGTATCACACCGCCATCGGCGACAAGCGGCTAACCTTGTGCCAGCCGTGGGCCGGCATCGGCAGCAAGCGCCGGTCCGGGAGATGTGTGTTGATTTCCGGTGAAGCGATGATAGCGACCGCGAGGAAAACGGCTCACCGAGTGGCCGCTCGTAGGCGCAGGCCGGCCCGCGCGCGTCAAGCCGCGAAACGCACGTTTTACTCCCACCGCCTGCGGATCCGCTTGGCATCGAAGAAGGAAACGGAGATCTTCAAGTGGTTCCTGGCATGCCTCCTTTTCGGAAAACCCATTCAGACGGACATTGCCGAGCGCGCTTATCGCGAGCTGGTGGCCGCCCGCCTCACCAGCCCCGACGCCATCCTCCGCGCCGGATGGGACAACCTCGTGCGCCTGCTGGATCGCGCTCACTACGTGCGATACGACTTCTCCACCGCGACCAAGCTTCTCGAAGTCAGCCGCGAACTCAAGCGCCGTTACGGCACACTGACCAATCTGCTCGCCGCCGCGAAAACTCCTTCCGAGCTTTCCGCGCGGCTGCAGGAGATCAAGCACATCGGCCCGGTCACCGCGCGCATTTTCCTGCGCGAAGTTCGCCCCATCTGGTTCCGGCGCCGAGCATCGCCATGACGAACGCGCGGCCAATCACGTTGCGCAAGTCGGTCGCGCGCGTCGCGGCGCCGCCTGCCCGAAAGAAGCGAGGCTCGCCGCCCGCGCCCTCTACTCGCTCACCTGTTGGGCAGCTCGGGAATCTTGTACTTGTCTCGCGAGAAATGAGCGGGCGACTGAGCAACAAATCTTTCGCCGAAAAGAAGCGCATCTTGAAGGCGGCGGGATTCCCAATTCCGAAGGAGATTGCAGAATCAGACGAGTGGGCAATGAAGGAAATCAAGGCTAGAACGGATTCAATGGCGG
>OBLQ010000218.1_pt1 | contig 21259 bp, 25 predicted proteins | sample 1519881 | NCBI WGS metagenome assembly OBLQ01 (sample SAMN01911456, study PRJEB22533) | soil metagenome | biome: Soil | place: Malaysia | collected 2012-04-30 | depth DG_metagenome m | reverse complement strand
AAGGTTGCCGAAAGACTGGCAAGCCATGCAATAGAGCAGGGCTGGAGTGCCCGCCAGATGGAAAAAGAGGCCAAGAGGGCAGCCAAGGATGTTCCAGCCAAGGCGTCCGTAAAAAAGACCGATGCCGACGTGGCTGCATTGCAGGAGGAGCTGACCCGGAAGCTCGGTTTACCAATCGAACTGACTTGCAAAAAGAATGGCTCCGGAGAACTTCGTATTCGCTATACCAGGCCGGAGGAGCTGGATGGTGTGCTGAAAAAGCTGCGGTCCTGATGCGGGTCAACGGCAAAGATTACTGGGCCGTTAACTGGCAGTTGGATGCTGGCGGAGTCGAGTGGATCGACCAGCAGCGATTGCCGTACGAATTTATTCAACGTATAAGCCAAAACCCTGAGGATGTCGCGGTCGCCATCGAAACGATGCAAGTGCGTGGTGCACCGACGATAGGAGCAGCGGCCGCATACGGACTTGCATTGGCATGGTCTGTGGATCGAGCGCGATATATTGGGCATTGGTTGCCGAGATTTCGTTCTACTCGGCCGACGGCTGTAAATCTTTTCCATGCCTGCAATCGAATGCAGGCATTTGCCGAAAGCGAACCGAATAAGACACAAATGGTGGAGTTTGCAACGGCATATGCCCAATCCGAGGTGAACGCCAACCAGCGTATGGGTGAACATCTGGCAGGATTGCTAGCGATAGGTCAAAGACGGATTCTGACACACTGCAATGCTGGTTGGTTGGCGGCTGTGGATTGGGGAACTGCGACATCCGGTATTTACCAGTTGGCTCGAGCCGGTGAATCACCATTCGTTTGGGTCGATGAGACCAGGCCGAGACTACAGGGGGCACGGCTAACGGCATGGGAGCTTGGCCAGGAAGGCATAAATTGCATGCTTCAGGTGGATAGTGCTGCGGCATGGAGAATGGCCATGGGTCAGGTGGACGCCATTGTCGTAGGTGCAGATCGGATAGCGAAAAACGGTGATATTGCTAACAAGATAGGAACGTATTCGCTTTCACTGGCCGCAAAAGAGCATGGGGTTCCCATGTATGTAGCCGCTCCAAGCAGCACCTTTGATGCAGGTATATCAAGTGGTGATGAAATTCCTATCGAGGAGCGCAAGGCGAAAGAGGTACAGTGGGCGGATGGCGTAGATATTGATGGCCAGATTCATTTGATACGAATCACTGCACCGGGAATCCCTGCCAGTAACCCTGCCTTTGATGTTACTCCGTATGGCAATGTTACGGGAATCGTCAGTGAAAAGGGGATGTGGCAGCCGCAGTATGCGTAAAACGATACTTATTAACATTCTTGTTGTTGTCATTCTGATGCCATTGACGGCCACAGCTCAGGAGATCATTCGCAGCATACATATTGAGGGTACTAAACGGACGGAAGCCCGGACTATCTTGCGCGAGTTGCCATTCGCAGAGGGTGATAGCTGGAAAAATGAATGGCAAGAACTAGCCGAACGTCGGCTACGCAACACTGGCCTGTTTAGCGAGGCACACGTATCAGCACCCGATACTGATGGCGTAGTTAACATACTGGTGCGGGAACGTTGGTCGATTTGGCTACTTCCGACCGCCTCCCGCAAGGATAACGGAGAATCGACAGCAGGCTTAACGCTTGATGACTACAACCTTTGGGGGCTGGGACATCATCTGCATGTATCAGCTATCCGGAATACCGGCAAGAATTTCAGCACCAACCAAGGGACAACAACCTACGGTTTCGGTTATGGCTGGCGACGTATAGGCGATTCCAAGCTGAGTGCAGATGCGAGTGCGTCATCCGGATCCAGTGTGTTTACCACCTATCAGAATGGAATTTCAACGGCACAATACATTCAGGATGGTAATAGCAGCGCCCTAATATTTTCATATGCATTGGGTCCTGTGCCAGGGGAAGGATGGGGAGTTCGACTTGGGTATACCGCCACAAACACAACATATCGTCTGATTTCCGGGACACCGCAACCGGATGTACAAACACAACGTGAAAGGACTTTAGTTACTGGGGTCAGTTACGCTCAGGTAAATGATCATATCACCTGGTTTACAGGAACGGCTTTTGATTACGGATTATCTATTTCGCATAGAGCATTAGGTTCCAGTTACGATGTCTATAGCCAGACCATCTCCTTTCGTACTTATGTGCCTTATAACGAAGAAAACACATTCAACACTCGTCTGAATGCGGGCATTGTAACAGGCAATGTACTGCGCGATGCGTTATTTGATATCGGAAACAGAAATGGCATCCGGGGTTATTATCCGGGTGAAGTTCAAGGAACTGCATTTATATATGGAACGGCGGAATGGCGGTACCTGTTGGAACAAGGCTCGAATGTACAGTTGGTGGCTTTCACTGATGTAGGGTATGTCAACAACCGTGGCGGGAAGCTGTATGGTCAGCCAGTCATCGCGGGAGCCGGGACGGGCATCCGCTGGACATTGCGATGGCTGGTGAACGGTACGATCAGGGGGGACGCGGCATATGGATTCGCTACACACAAATGGCGTTTCTACCTGGGGACTGGCCAGGCATTCTAGACCCATCTAAGCAGTAGTTTTGGCTAAGTCGCTGATTTTTGCTTAGTATTCGGCATGCGGAGTGGTCCAGATGGTCGCGGCGGGGAAACCTGTCGAGGAAAGTCCGGGCTGCACAGGGCAAAATGCCGGATAACGTCCGGCGGGGGTGACCCCGGGAAAGTGCCACAGAGAACAAACCGCCGCAGAATGCTGCGGTAAGGGTGAAACGGTGTGGTAAGAGCGCACCGCCCCAGCCGGTAACGGATGGGGGCACGGTAAACCCCATTTGCAGCAAGGCCACATAGGGAAGCGTCAAGCGTGGCCCGCGCGTGCTTCCGGGTAGGCTGCTCGAGCTTGCCAGCAATGGCAGGCCTAGATGAATGATCATCACTTCGACAAGAAGAACAGAACCCGGCTTACAGGACCACTCCGCACTTGTTGTCCCTTTGTCTAAGCTGGCATCAGACGCTAGCGTTGTTTCATCGGGGGTACTGCGATGAGTCTGAGTTTTTCAGATGCGGCCAAGGCTAAAAAACTTAGAGAGTTTTTTGCCCAACATGGCCGTATTTATATCGTTGTGAATGCCACGAACGATGATGTACAGATTCCAGAACATTTTCGCGGCGATCCGGCCTTGCGCCTGGTACTGAACAGCCGCATGCCGCAGCCGATCTACATTAGGGATGATGCCGTCGATTCCGATCTTTCGTTCTCCGGGCAGATATATGCCTGCCACATTCCGATGCACGCCATTTGGGCGGCATATCTCCCCGAAGGCGATCTGGAGCAAGGCATAGTCTGGGATAACGACGTGCCGGAGATGATACGCAGTATCGTGCAGGCAGTCCGCGGCATGCAGAACCACGAGGAAATTGAGACGTCTGACAACGGAGAGGAAACGCAACCATCGAGCAGGGAAGAGGTCTTGCCGGAGGGTAGACGGGTTGGACATTTACGGGTGATCAAATGATACGTCGCTGGTTGATATTTGTGACAGCGTTACTGCTGTCGGCTCAGGCTTTTGCACAGGACGTGCGTTACGAAGTCGATGTGTTGCCGGATACCGGAAAAGGTGAAACTGTAGCTACGCTGCACGCCAACATCTCCTTGGCAGTGGAGCACGCATTGCCATTATTGTGGGGACGCTTGCTGACCGCGGAGGAAATCTCGAATCTGCCGCAAGATGTGCGCGGTATTCAGTTTCTGCAACGAGTTATTCCTACGTCTACAGGCGTCAAGGTGATTTTCGATGAAGGGCGAGTCAGCAAATTTCTCGATGACCAGAAGGTATTGCAGACAACCACAGCGGCGGAAAGTCCAGTCGGCGGTGGCGCCGGAGAGCCCATAACCCATACCGGACTGGATCTGGATTTGACAATCAATCGTACAGCAACGCTGCCTGAACAGGTTCTGCTCGAAAGCGATTTGCGTAGCGATCCGCGAGTCGCTTCACTGACGCCATATTGGTTGAATGCGAATATGTGCAAATATCGCCTGCGCCTGAAGATCGCGGATGACAGTTGGGTGCCTTTATGGTTTGCCCAACATGGCCTGCAAGTTACGCCGCTTCCTGAAGGGTGGGAAGTTCATTGATGCATGGCCGTATCCTGAGCATTCCGAATCTTCTGACGCTTGCACGGATATTGCTTACACCGTTTATTGTATATGCCATCGTTGATAACCGGCCGGTATTGGCATTGCTGCTGATGGGGGTTGCTGGATTCACAGATATGCTCGATGGTGCGATCGCACGCTACTTCAATCAGCGCAGTACCGTCGGCGCCTATCTGGATCCGTTGGCAGACAAACTGATGCTGATCAGCACCATTGTCACACTGTTCCTGCTGGGCAGCATTCCGCTATTTCTGTTTCTGGCGGTTATTTTTAGGGATGTAGTTATTGTCGTGGGCGCAATCGTTTACGAGTTGGTGACGCACAAGCTGGAAATGCAGCCAACCCTGACATCGAAAGCGACGACCTTCATGCAGATCATGCTGGTGCTTGTCAGTCTGGCAAATAGTGCATGGGGTGTCCCACCCACGCTTAACTATTCGGTGATCTGGATGACTTTTGGACTGACATGTATCTCCGGCCTGCAATATATGGTCGTCTGGCTGAGCAAAGCGGCAACATCGGAACAGGGCTGATGCGGCAACAACGGCTCGGTCTGAATATTCCTCGGCAATTCAACTATGGCGATTGGGTTCGTCATCCTGGCGTTGAACGGGCCGTAAGCCGTCTGGCGCTCTGGCTCGTAGAAGGAGGCAGGCTATGGCTGCGTTCCTCTGATGTGGCCGGAAAGACGCATTTGTTGCATGCCCTTCAACAGGAGCATCCTCGCCTGGGCGTTGTCCAGGTCGGAGATGCGGGCGGCATGTCGTCATTGCAACAGGTGGAGCAGTGGGTTCGGCAACTGGAAGGCAAAGCCTTCTGGGCGGCGGATGTTCAGGCTGGCCCCTTGGCTCAGGCGTCGGCACTGGCGTTATTCCATCTGCTGGAGCGGGCAAGGGACCGGAACCGACCGATACTGGTAGCCTGGCGTTGTGAAACAACGGAGCTGACTTTGCCCGAACTTCGAAGCCGACTGCATGCCATGGAACATGTAGATATGTCTGCACCGGACAGAGACACGGATTTGCTGGCAGTCCTGAATTCCGTTGCGTCCACCATGCAGTGGCAGATACCTGAGGGAGCGCTTGAGGCGCTCACGCGCTTTTTGCCCCGCGAACTCGAAGTCCTGTTGCAGGCATTACGGATTCTCGACGAACAACATGCTGTCGGAAGCAGGAAGCGGGTAACCCGGACCTGGGTACTGGAACAGCTCGAACAGACGGGGTTGGTACGTGCCTCGGGAGTTGCTGCCTAAGCTGCCGGCATGGAAGCCTTGGCTGCTTCGGCTGGATAGGTAGCCAGTCGCTTTCGCCAACCTGCCAGCCAACGCTTCTCATCCCGCTCGGCTGGGGATAGCTGGACCCTGCGCGTCAGCACGACATCGGCAGCGCGGGCAAATTCCTGAATCGCCTCCACACCGATGCTTTCGCCCTGCATCTCGGCCAGAACCTGAAGCAGTCCCCATCCGCGACCTTGGTAGCGTTCGACAGGAGCGGTTCCTTCACCCTTGAAATTCACATAATCCGTCAGTACATAGTTACCCATGGGGGAGAGGCGCACACGTTCATATTGCTGTAGCAGGTGTTCACGTGCGAAGTCCGGCGAAGCCGCAAGGACCTTCGGAAATGCGGCCGCCGCCCGCTCCTGCATGAATGCGGCCTGCAGGGGCATGGTTTGTTGCAGAAGCTGACGCAACTCATTCATGGTTGCCTCGTTCTGCGCTGCGATAAACGCTTGCCGGTCCGGCCACGGGCAGCCATGCGCTTTTGCAAGCCAAGCTGGCAGGGTGACGCCACGTGTTGTCAGATAGTCGAGAAGTTGCGGAAAACTTTCCAGAAAGTGTTTGTTTTCTGAAGTCGTTCCGACCGGATACCAGATGAAATGTCCGATGCCGAGGGAAGCAAACTCCTCGCCGTGATTCCAAGACGTCAGGCAGCTGAGTTGTTCGCCGCATTCGTTACTGAAGATCAATTCGGCTGTTCGGTTTGACTGAGCCGGGATCTGAGGCGGTTCGCTTTGCCGGCTGCAGCCGGCAGCAAAAGCGCAGAACAAGAGTACCGGGAGAATAACCAAATGCTTCATCGTCTTCCCGCCAGCATCAACGCGACACCAACGATATTGATAACCAGCAGTTCGAGCAACAGCAGCTGGATGTCGAGATGATCCCGAACCGGCAGGCCGCGACCGAAGGCTTCCACGATATTGCCGCCGATAAAGCCCCAACCGCGTTGGCCCATCATGCTGTAGGGTGGATAGACAATGGCCGCAATAGTGCCGGCCACGCAAATCAGAAAACCAAATCTCTTCATACCTTCCTCCATACGTCCAGATCGGCCAATGCACGTTCCGATACTTGCAACCGCCGTTCGGCCTTGCCAAGACGCCGCTTGCCGTCCTTGTGGGGGCCCGGCGGCAGCAGGCCGAAGTTGATATTCATCGGCTGGAAATCCTCCAGACGCGTCTGCGAGATGTGAGCCAACAGGGCGCCATGTGCTGTCGTTTCCGGTGGCGCCGCAGGTTCCCGGCCTTCGGCCAGCTCGGCAAGGAAGCGGCCCGCCATGAGCCCCATGGCCGCCGATTCGACATAGCCTTCGACCCCCGTGATCTGCCCGGCAAACAGGATACGGGGCTCGCTGCGCAGCCGCAGACAGCCGTCGAGTAGCGCCGGGGATTTGATAAAGGTATTGCGGTGCAGGGATCCCAGACGGAAGAACTCGGCATTCTCCATGCCGGGAATCATTCGGAAAACGCGTTTCTGTTCGCCATAGGTCATTTTGGTCTGGAAGCCTACCATGTTCAGCAAACTGCCCATGCGATTGTCACGTCGCAGTTGCACCACGGCGTGAAAGCGTTCGCCGCTGACCGGATGCTCCAGTCCGACCGGCTTCATCGGGCCAAAGCGGGGCGTGTCGCGACCGCGTTCGGCCATCACCTCGATCGGCATGCAGCCCTCGAAAAACGGGACATTCTCGAATCCCTTGAAGGCAACCTTTTCAGCAGCCAACAGCGCATCGATAAAGGCCTCGTACTGCGCCTGGTTCATCGGGCAGTTCAGGTAATCTCCAGCCGAGCCTTCGGCGACATTCTTGTCGTAGCGCGATTTCCAGTAGGCGATATCCATATCAATGCTTTCGGCATCGATGACCGGCGCGATGGCATCGAAAAAGCTCAGCTGCGATTCGCCTGTCAGGCGGGCTATCTCGGTATACAGGGAATCCGAGGTCAGGGGGCCGGAAGCGATGAGGACGAAGCCGTCTGGCGGAATTTCGGTAACTTCGCCGCTGACCCATTCGACGTTGGGCTCATTGCGCAACGCTTCGGTGACCAGGACGGAAAATTGTTCGCGGTCCACGGCCAGCGCCGTGCCGGCCGGGATGCGTGCGGTATCGGCCGATCGCATGATCAGCGAGTCGAGCCGCCGCATCTCTTCGTGCAGCAGCCCGACGGCATTTTCGAGATGATCGGCACGGAAGGTATTGGAACAAACCAGTTCGGCGCAGTCGCCGGTCTTGTGAGCTGGGGTCATGACGGCCGGACGCATTTCGTGCAGCCGGACGCGAATACCGCGCCGGGCAAGTTGCCAGGCGGCTTCGGAGCCGGCGAGGCCAGCTCCGATGATGGTGACGGTAGGGGTGTGGTGCATGCCCAGAAGCTGGCCATGGCCTTGACGCTAGGCAAGTCCGGTTCTACACATTTGAATATGCGACGATCCTTGCCTTACCTGCTCTGCATGCTCATTTGCGCCGTTGTGCCGGCCCATGCCGCCGAAAAGGGCGTGGAAGGGACGAGAATCACCTTGTCGGCTACGGCTTCCGAAGCCGTTCCCAACGATGAAATCGTGGTCTCTTATCGAATCGAGGCCAAAGGGGCGAATGCGCGGCAGCTGCAGCGTCAAGTCAACGAGATTGCGGCGAAGGTGGCAGAGCGGCTGAAAAAGGAAAAGGTCAAACACACGACCACCAACCGCACGCTTTCACCGGTCTGGGATTCCGGCCTGTTCAGCACCAAACAGTGGGAAATGACACAGAGTGGAAGCATCGAAACCCAGGATATCGATGCCGTAGCCGGCTGGCTGGCCGATATCGAGACCGATGGGGCCAAACTGGACGGTTTGCAGTTCCAGGTCAGCGATGCGCATCGAAAGGAAGTGGAAGGGCGCTTGCGTGACCAGGCCATTCATGATTTTCGTGCCAAGGCCGCGCGCATTGCATCCGCGCTTGCCGCCAAGACATTCCGCATTATCGACGTGAATACCAGCGCGAGTGGGGACGTCAGGCCGATGCAGATGCGGGAGAGCTATGTTGCGAAGTCGATATCTTCCGCCCCCGCCCTGACTGCGGGTGAAAGCCGGATCGAGATATCGGTGTCGGGCAGTATCGAAACCCCGTTCAGGGATTTTTCGGCAGAATAGCTTTCTCGAAGTTCAGAAGTTTGGATTTCCACTCCGTGCCGGCTGAAAATCCACCAAGCCCGTGCGCACCGATCACCCGGTGGCAGGGAATAAGGATTGGCAACGGGTTGGCACCGAGGGCCTGACCGACAGCACGCGGCGACGATGCGAGTTGCCGGGCAAGCTCGGCGTAGGTGATCACGCGGCCCCGCGGAATCGCAAGCAGCGCCTTGCGCAGCCTGGCCTGAAATTCCGAGCGGGGCGCATCCAGCTCGGGGAGGGGAAGGTTCTGGCCGGCGAAGTAGCCGCGCAACCAGATGGCCACCGGATGGTTCGGCGAACACAATGGTGCATGAGTCTCTTCCAGCAGCAGACGAACGCAGGAACTGCCCGCTAGCTCGAGCCCCAGCGTGCCGAGCGGTGAGCGGTAGCTGAATACGGTGGTTGGGGCGTGCAAGCGTGCGGTCATTATCCGAGAGTATAGCGCATGGATTGGAGCCTATTCATTTCAGCCCTGATTTCGGCCACGCTTTTTCCCGGGGGATCCGAGGCGTTGCTGCTCTATCGATTGCACGAAGGCGGCAATGCCGTGTCGCTGGTTCTGGTCGCTACGGCAGGCAATGTGCTCGGAAGCCTGATCACCTATGGTATGGGGAGGCTGGGAAACGAGGCGGTGCATCGCCGCTGGCTGCGGATGTCGCCGAAAGATATCGAACGCGCCGAACAGTGGTTCGGCCGCTATGGACAGCCGGCTCTGCTATTCGCCTGGCTGCCTATTGTGGGTGATCCGCTTTGTCTGGTGGCAGGGCTGCTGCGAAGCCATCTGCTGCTGTTTCTGGTGCTGGTTACGGCAGGCAAGCTGGCCCGCTATACCGTCCTGGCTTGGGCATTCTTGTAAGGCTGGCAGAGCCACGTATTGCTTCGGCAGCCTGCCGGCCTGTTGAAGCAGGGAGGAGTTTCGCGGCCCTAGGGATTCAGCATGCTGCCCAGCTGGGGCAGTAGCTTCAGCAGAAGATCCGCGAACAATACCAGCGATACGGTCAGCACCAGTGTCGGCACGGCGATGATGACAAGAGCGGTGGATTCCTTGACCTTCACATTCGCTACCAGGGCGAGCCAAAGCAGGTAGAGATTCCACAGGCTGGCGACAATACCGAGCACCGGCACGAAACCGAGCACCATGGGAACGGCGGCGTAGGCCGACAACTGGAAGGCATTGATGGGGTTCAGTTTCTGCTGGCCGAATGTACGCACGGCCCAGCTGAGATAGGAGGCCCAGAGACGGTAGCAGATCAGCAGCGTGCCCCAGATGAACGGCAGCAGGAAGATCAGAACGAAACCGATAAAGGGAACGCTGATCGCCGCAGCGGCAAGAATGATCAGGGAAAGAAGTCCGAAGCCATCCCTGTAGAAGCCGGTTTTCGGCATCTGCTCGAAGGTGGCGCGCGGTTCCATAATCACGGCCTTGCATGCCGGGATGAGCGTTTCGGTCATGCGGTTGATGTTGAAATAGATCATGTCATGCCTCCGGAATTTGAGCAGACAGCATCATTGGGTGCACCCGGCAGGTATGCAAGTGCTATCTCACCACCCCCATCCAGAGCGGCAGCGTTAACAGCGACAGGGCGGTGGAGACCGTTACGGCTTCGGCATACAGCGAGGCATCGAGCTTGAAGCGATCGCAGATCACCAACCCCAGCACCATGCTAGGCATCGCCGCTTCGATGATGGCGGGGCCGAGCATGCGATCCGGCATGCCGACTCCCAGGCAGGCGGCCCAGGCGATCAGTGGCATGATGAGCAGCTGAATCGCCAGCACCGGCAACAGCACCGGCAGCCGGCCTGCCCAGCCGGTCTGCCAGCGCAGTGCCATGCCGACCGACAGTAGCATCAGCGGCACGACAGCCGAGCCAAGCGTGGCAAGCGATTCATCCAGCCAGGCGGGCATAGGGACATGGCTGGCGCTCAGCATCAGGCCGGCAACAGCAGCCCAAACCGGCGGCACGCGCAACAGGCCGACGAAGGGATGTTCTTTGCGGCCGGCGCTGCCGTAGTGGCGGGCCACCATGATGCCGACCGTGAACAGCAGTGGCGTACTGGCCAGCAGGTCGAAATGAATGGCGACCATTTGCGACCACGGGCCGAAGGTTTGCGTGAGTACGGGCAAGCCCAGATAGGTGAAATTGCCAAAGGCCGAGGCCAGGAGCAGCGCACCGATTGCACGCTTTGCACTCGCTTCCCCCATAAAGGCGGACACCAGCCAGCCGTTGCCATAGATCAGCAATGCGGTCAGTAGTGACAGCAGGACGCTTAAGGCCGCAACGACCGGGATACGGATGCTGTTGAGGTCGATCGGGGTCTGCCAGAGCACATGGACCACCAGCGCCGGCAGGAAAATCTGGTAGACCGCCTGCGCCAGATGACTGCGGATAACATCCGCGTCCTTGCCGCCAAGCAGCAGTCGCCAGACGACTCCGGCGAGGATGATGGCGGCCATGCCGAGGAGAATGCTGAGCACGGCGTGCATGCTAGCCGCATCAGAAGTTACGAACTACCGGATATCGAATGCATTCGTTAGGGTGGCGGCAATTCGACAGCGGGGGCATCGATGGCGCTCTGGGAGCGATTGCGCAAGTGGCAGGTGAAGGTGCAAGGCTGGCTGCATGGCCAGGATGCGCTGTATCTTGTATTGCTTGCCGTACTGGTCGGTGTCCTGGCCGGTTACGCGGCGCTGCTGCTTCGTTCGGGTATCGAATGGGTGAGCCTGTTGTGGACCGGCGACCGCACCTGGGATGCCGCCATGCAGTCGCTGCCCTGGTATGTCTATATCGTTGCGCCGACGGTCTCCGGCCTGCTCGTTGGCTGGTTCCTGGCCCGCATCCTGCCGGCCGGCGAAGTACGCGATATTGCCGGCGTGCTGGCCGATCTGGTGCAGCAGAAGGGTCGCATCAACAGGAAACTGATGGCAACCGAATCGGTCGGCACGGCCATCGCCATCGGTGGTGGTGCCAGTCTCGGCCGTGAAGGCCCGACGGTGGCGTTGGGTGCGGTGATCGCTTCGGAAATCGGCGACCGGCTGGGACTGACCGAACAGCAGATCCGCACCCTGATCGGTTGCGGCGTGGCTGCCGGTATCGCCGCATCGTTCAACACACCGATCGCCGGCGTGCTGTTCGCGCTGGAAGTGATCCTGGCCGACTACACCATTGCGACCTTCAGCCCGATCGTGATCTCCTCGGTGATCGCTACTGTCATCACCCGTTCCGAGCTCGGCAATTTCCCGGCATTCACGATTCCCGAATTTCAGCTGATTAGCGGCTGGGAAATCCTCGCCTACCTGGTGATAGGCATCATCTGCGGTCTGGTCGCAACTGTGCAGATCAAGTCGATGGCACCGGTGAGGCGCTGGTTTGATACGACGATCCCGAACCGGATATACCGGCCGGCCGTGGCAGGCCTCATGGTCGGTGTGATGGGACTGGTATTGCCGCAGGTGATGTCGATCGGCTACGGCACGGTCGAATCCATGATGCTGGAACGAGTCGACCCGCAGGTGCTCGGCACCATGCTGCCGATCGCCGGCTTCTTGCTGCTGATACTGGCCGGCAAACTGGTCGCCACGGTCATTTCCGCCGCGGCCGGCATGCCCGGCGGCCAGCTCGGTCCGACGCTGTTTCTCGGCGCGACGATCGGGGCACTGTGCGGCGGCGTGGTACACGTCTGGTTTCCGGCCTACACGGAGAGCTACGGTGCCTATGCGCTGGTGGCCTGCGGTGCGATGACTGCCGCAGCGCTGCAGGCGCCGATCACCACGATGCTGATGATTTTCGAAATGACCGCCGACTTCCACATCATGCTGCCGCTGATGGTGGCCTGCAGCGTGGCCGCCATGATCAAGCGCGTATTCGGCCGCGAGTCGGTCTTTACCGAGGTGCTGGAGGAGCGGGGTATCGAAACGGGTTGGGGCCGGGAACAGTCGTGGATGCGGGCGGTGAAGGTGAGCCAGATTCCCTGGCGCTCGATCCCCAGTGTGGCGGAGTTGGCGAAACTCGATGAGGTGAAGCGCGAATTCATCTCCTCCGGCAAGGGTGTCGTGCAGGTCGTCGATGCTGACGGACTGATGGTCGGCCTCGTCACCTTTGCCGACCTGCAGCAGTGGCTGCTCGATCCGACGCTCGACCATCTTGTGACCGCTGCCGAAATGATGAACCGCAACGTGCGGGTGATCTCGGAGAACGGCAGCCTGCTGGAGGCGATCCGCGTCTTCGACAAGGAGAGTTTCGAGCAGATGCCCGTCGTGTCGGCCAAGGAGCCACGCCGAGTACTTGGCGTGCTGGCGCGCAATGCGGTGTTTTCCACCTACCACACGCTGATCGTCAAGCATGGCGAGGGGGCTGGCGAAACGCGTGGCTGAGCTGAACGCCGCCCAGCAACAGGCCGTCGAGGCGGCTGGCGGACCGCAGCTGATTCTCGCCGGCGCCGGTTCCGGCAAGACCCGCACCATCGTCCATCGTATCGGCCGCCTGATCGCCGAGCGAGGCGTCGCCCCGCATCGCATTCTGGCCGTGACCTTTACCAACAAGGCGGCGGCCGAGTTGAAGAGCAGGCTTAGCATGCTGATCGGCGACGACGGCGGTGGCGTGGTCTCCGGAACCTTCCATTCGATCTCGCTGCGTTTCCTGCGCCGTTATGCCGAGGCGCTCGGCTTCCCGCGCAGCTTCCAGGTGATCGACGCCGACGACCAGAAATCGCTGGTCAAGCGCATCCTGAAGAACCGCAACATTGCGGCGGAAAGGTTGCATCCCTCCTTCCTCGCCGGCTGGATCGAGCACTGTAAGCATGCCGGCATTACCGCCGAGGCGGCACCCGAGCAGATGTGGAGCGGCATCGACCTGCGCGAACTGTATCGTGAATACCAGGCGGAGCTCCGGCGTTTGGAGCGCATGGACTTCTCCGACCTGATTCTCAATTGCGTAACGTTGCTCCGGGATCACCCGGATGTGGCGGCGGCGATGAAGAGCCGCTTCGACCACGTGCTGGTCGACGAGTATCAGGACACCAACCCGGTGCAGCACGAGTGGCTGACGCTGCTGTGCGCCGACCACCGCAACCTTACCGTGGTGGGAGACGACGACCAGAGCATCTACGGCTGGCGCGGCGCCGACGTGCGCCACATCCTCGATTTCGAGCAGCTCTGGCATGGCGCCGGCATCCATCGCCTGCAGGAGAACTACCGCTCCAGTGCGGCGATCCTGAAGCTCGCCAACGCCATCATCCACGAAAATCCGGATCGCCACGACAAGCAGCTGGTCGCCACGCGCGAGGATGGCGACACGCCGGAGTGGCAGGTTTGCAACGACGAATACGATGAGGCCCGGCGGATTGCCGGGCTGATCCGGCAGCGCCGGGCGAAGGGGGTGCCGCTCTCCGAGATCGCCGTGCTCTACCGCTCCAACCGCCAGTCGCTGCCCATCGAGCAGGTGCTCAGAGAGGAGAACATCCGTTATCGCGTTATCGGCGGCGTCGGCTTCTTCGAACGTCTGGAGGTGAAAGATGCGCTTGCCTTCTGGGCGCTGCTGAACAAATGCGCCGACGGCATGCATCTCTTGCGCATCGCCAACAAGCCGAAGCGCGGCATCGGCGCCAAGGGGCTGGAGCAGGTGGCCGGGCAACTGGCGGGTTCCGGGCTGCGCGTTGCCGATTGGCTGGATCTGCTCGTCACGGGTGATGTTGGGGGCCCGGCCGGCAAGCTGGCGCCGCTGGCTGTGCTGCTGGCGAGGCTGCGGCCGGAGGCCGAACAGCAGCCGGATCGTGGTCTGTGGCCGCTGCTGGAGCAGAGCGGTTATCTCGAGAGCCTGCAGGCGATGGGGCAGCTGGAGGCGGAGAGCCGCATCGAGAACCTGCGCACCCTGCAGGGCTACATCGAGCTGGTGATGGCCGAAGGGGTAACCCCGATCGAGTTTATGGATCGCGCTGCGCTGCTGCAGAGCGGTGAAGAGGACGATGACGACGATGCCGAGGCGGTGGCGCTGATGAGCCTGCACCGTGCCAAGGGCCTCGAATTCGATACGGTGATCCTGGCCGGCGTCGAGGAAGGTTTGCTGCCGCACCAGCGGGCGCTGGACGAGGGCGAGGCGGGCATCGCCGAGGAGCGGCGGCTGCTCTACGTCGGCGTCACGCGTGCCCGCAACCGCCTGCTGCTGACTTCTGCGCGTCTCAGAAGGGTGTTCGGCGATATGCAGTACCCGCTGCCCAGCCGCTTCATCGCCAAGCTGGAGCCGGATGTGCTGCAGCGGGAGACGCCACCGGCAGTCGCCGCGCCTGCACCCGAGGCACAAGGCGGGCTTAATATCGGCAGCAATGTGCGCCACCCTACCTTCGGAGAGGGGGTGGTGCTGGGGGTGGAGGGCAACGGCGATGCCATGCGCGTCACCGTGCAGTTCCGCGTCGCGGGCGTGAAGCGGTTGATGCTCAAGTATGCCGCCCTGCAGCTGATCTAGGAGGAAAGCATGTCCGTTATCATCTATCACAATCCGCGTTGCTCGAAATCCCGGCAGGCACTGACGCTGCTGGAGCAGGAAGGCATTCAGCCCCAGGTGATCGAATATCTGAAAACGCCTCCCAGCGCGGCGGAACTCGATCGCATCCTCACGGCTCTCGGCAAGCAGCCGGAGGAGCTGCTGCGCAAGGGGGAAGATGAATACAAGGAACACTTCAAGGGCAAGAGCCTGAGCCGCGCGGAGATGATCGCGCTGATGGTGAAATACCCGAAGGTGATCGAGCGACCGATCGTCGTGAACGGCGACAAGGTCGCCCTTGGCCGGCCGCCGGAGGATGTGCTGGAAGTGATCTGACGGGGGTAAGCGCTACCCCGGCCGGCCGAGCGCTTTGGCCATGCACTGGGCACTGGTCGGGCAGAGGCGACTGAACTCGGCCGTGTTGGCAATCGGCGCCGGTACAGTTTCCCGGCCAAGCGTGTGGTAGCTGTGCGCGGCGAAGAAGCCGGCGGCATCGGTGGTCAGCAGATAAAGCGCGCGGATATCCAGTTGCCGGGCCAAATCCTCCGCTGCGGCAAGCAGGCGGTTGCCTACACCATGCCGCCGGAATGCGGGTTGCACGACCAGCGAGCGGAGCAAGGCACATGGCGGGTAGGGTTCCAGGCCGATACAGCCGATGATGGGTTTGCTGCTGGCGGCGACGAGGAAATGGTGCATCTGGTCGGGCGAGAGATCACTGTCAGGGAGTCCAGCGTCGGTAAGCAGTTGGCGAATCGCTCGGTAATCCGCCGCTCCGGCAGGCCGGATCGGCAGGTTATCAGTAGCAGAGCCTAGCGGGTCGATTCCAGTTCCCGCGTCGCGGCTTCGATGTCGGTCTGCAACCGCTCGAGCAGATCGTTGCGCTTGGCTTCGTGTACCGTTTCGGCCGGGATAAACGGCAGGAAACGGAAGCGGACGGTGCCCGGCCGTTTGATGAAGCCCTGCTTGGGCCAGTGCTGCCCGGCATTGTGGGCCATCGGCAAGATTCCGGCATGCGCTTTATGGGCCAGCATGATGCCGCTCGCCTGATAGGTGCCGGTTTCTCCCGGGGCGGTACGGGTACCTTCCGGGAAGATCACCACCCAGCGCCCTTCGTGCAGAAAGTCGGATCCCTGCGCCACCACCTGCTTCAGCGCTTCACGCGGTTGGCTGCGGCGGATGGCGATGGCGTTGAGGGTCCATAGTGCCCAGCCGAAGATGGGAATATAGAACAGCGAACGTTTCAGCACCCAGACATAGGGCGGAGTCAGCAGCGGCATGGCGACGGTTTCCATCGCCGACTGGTGCTTGGCCATCACCACACAGGGGACATCCGGCAGGTGCTCGCGACCCTCGATCTCGATGCGGATGCCGCAGATAACCTTTGCCAGCCACAGGGTCGAGCGGCTCCAGACCTTGGCCCAGAACCAGCTGGCAGCGAAACCGAACGGCCGGCTGACGATCAGCAGGATGGAGCAGATGGGAGTCCAGGCGAAAAAGCCGAGGTTGAAGAGGGCGGAGCGAATGAAAAGCATCGGCTTAGCCTAAAAGCCGGTCCACGGCCGAGGCAAGGTCGGCAAACACCTCGATGCCGGGATCGATCTGCCGCGCCTTGTCGAGAATCTTCGCCGCGTCACCGTAGCCGGTCTGTACCAGCCAGGCCGGTACGCCGGCGGCATGTGCTGCCTGTACGTCGCGCAGCGAGTCGCCGATCATCAATGCCTGTTCAGGCGAGTCGGTCATCCCCAGTTTCTCGAGGCACTCCAGCAGCAGGCCAGGTTTCGGCTTGCGGCAGTTGCAATTGTCCTCCGGCCCGTGCGGGCAGTAGGCGATGTGCACAATGGCACCGCCGGCCTGCTCGATGGCATGCATCATCTTGGTGTGGATCGCCTCGAAGGTGGCTTTATCGATCATGCAGCGGCCGAGCGCCGACTGGTTGCTGGCGACGGTCACCGGGATGTCGGCGGCGGCGAGCCGGGCGAGCGCTTCCAGGCTGCCGGGGATCGGTTGCCACTGCTCGGGGCTTAAAATGTAGTCGGGCGAATCGAAATTGATGACGCCGTCGCGGTCGAGAATGATGGCCATGGGTCGTTGCATGGCGGGAACGGTACGGTCAGCTGTGGCTAAAGAAAAGGGTAACGGTTACGAGCAAGTTAAAGCCATGCGCCGGCAGCAATCAGGGTTGCAGCAGTGGCGAGCACGAAGGGGCAGAGACGGAATGGAAGGAAGGCCACCTTGAAACCGGTGAAGAGCGACACGAAGGCAAGGGTGATCAGCGAGGCGATGGCCACCACAAAGACACCGTGGGCGACGGGAGCATGTGGATCGATGGCCGTGGCGACGGCTACGAAGGCGCCGGTGGCAATGAGGGCGACGCCCTCGATGATCCACTCCATGGCAATAATGTTGCGGTTGTCCGGAGTCAGCTCGCCGAAACCGGCGACCACACCGCGGGTAGCGAAGAGATGCGCGATGCCCCACAGGCAGGCCATGGCGGAGGCAATGTAAAGCAGGATGGTATTCATTGTTTTCAGCTTAGCAGAGGGCAAAACGAAGAGTGGCCGATGGCGCCCCGGGAACAGGTCAATGAGCCCGTTTTGCAGGCCGGTGCGGGAAGAAAAATATGCAGGCAATGATGAACGCCAGCAGTGCCGCCGAAGCGGAGTAGCGGCTGAGTTCCAGACCGCCGGCGCTCACGGGTTTGTCGAGGAAGTCGCCCACCACCGCGCCCAACGGGCGCGTGAGAATGAACGCCGCCCAGAACAGGATCGTATGGGAAATGCGCGTCCGGAAGTACGCGGCGACGATGAGCAGCAGCAGGGCACCGAAAACCAGCGCACCGCCGGTGTAACCGAGCCCGGCGGTATCGGCCGTCCAGTCGCCCAGCGCGGTGCCGAGCGTCTGGGAAAACATGATCGTCAGCCAATAGAACAGCTCAGTTTTTGGTGAGCTGACCGAATGGATCGAAACGGAACCCAGCGTGCGGTACCAGATAAAGAGCGAACCCATCAGCAGTGTGAACAGCAGAGTCGTACCACCGGCGTAACCGATGCCGAGAGAGCGGTCGGCGAAATCGGCCAATGTCGTGCCAACCGTCGTCGAGGCGATGATGGTGGTCCAGTAAATGACAGGATGAAACTGCTTGGCATATATCTGGACGACGACGGCGACGATGAACACGACGGCGAATATCGCCGTGCCGACGAGATAGCCAAGGTTCATCGACATGGAGACCGCATCGCCGCCGGTTTCCCCCAGCGTGGTTGCCGCGATCTTGATGATCCAGAAGATCAGTGTGACCTCCGGAACCTTGCAGAGACTTTCCTTGATCTGATCGTTCATCGCTTATCTCCGGAGGATTCAAGCCTGCAAAGCATGTCGGCGATGGCAAGTGCAAAAAGAAAGGGCGGCCCCCTAGAAAACAAAGGGGCCGCCCTTCAGGTCGTTGCGCTGTCCGATCAGTTGAAGATGCGGAAGTGGGCCGAGGAGGCCATCAAGAGCAGCATCGGGATGGAGAGCAGCGTGTTGGTGCGCGAAGCGATCAGCGCCTTCTTGCCAGCCGATGCCTTCTCTTCGGCAGTCGCCTCGACGATGCCGATCACCTTCTTCTGGTTCGGCCAGATGATGAAGGTCACGTTGGCCCACATGATGATGGCGAAGAGTGCGCCGATGCGGATATCCCAGCCCGGGGTGCCGCTGGCGCCGTGGCCGTTCATCAGGCCGTAGTAGAGGATCAGGCCAAAGATCAGCGTGAGCAGTGCGCCGTAGCGGAACCACCACAGGGCACGGCGGACGATGCTGCCTTCCTTGAACAGGTCAGCCTTGGTTTCGGCGGAAACGCCGCCCAGCGACGGAACCTGCACGAAGTTGAAGTAGTAGAGCAGGCCAATCCAGGTGATGCCGGCCAGGAAGTGGCCCCAGCGTGCCAGATCGTAGAGATCCGGTGTGTTGCCGCCGCCGGCAATGCCGACACCGACGATGATGGCTGCCAGCACGAAGCCGGCGATGATCGTCAACTTGTGATCAGTAAAGATTTTCATTTGGGTTGAATCCTCCGGGGGAAGTCTTTTTAAAAGTACTGGAAGCGTAGCCCAAAATTCGGAAACAACCACCCACTCGCCGTAGGGGCATGAAACTTTGCCGCACGGCTTGCATCTTCCGCGGTTCTGGCATATCACTCGGAATCCTCGATAATTACAGGCTCCGGGAGGTGTTGTGGCGGATTTGAAGTGGCGTCCGGGAAAACGCGATCTGCTGTTTCTGGCTATCGTGGCAGCGGTGATCCTGCTGCTGGTGCTCGGTACCAGCGAACGGACTACCAAACCGGTACCGTCGGACGATGTCCACCGGCAGGCTACCAGCCGCGCGGCCTGTATGGAGTGCCACAATGCCAGCGGCGTGAAGCCGATGCCGAAGTCTCATACGCGGGACGAGCAGTGTTTCCTGTGCCACAAGCAACCTGAAGGCTGGGTGGGAGCCAAGTGAAACGCATCGGCATCAGCTGCAAGCTGAACGATCGCCGTGCCTCGGAGCTGGCGATGCAACTGCGCGACTGGCTGCAGGCCAAGAAGTGCAGGGTGCTGATGGATGAGGTGCTCGGCGCCGGCATCGGCGACACCATGCCGCTGGCCGAGATGCCGGGGCAGGTCGAATTGATGATCGTGCTCGGTGGCGACGGCACGCTGTTGCACGTCGCCCGCCGGTTTGCCGGCGCCGAGGCGCCGATCCTGGGGATCAACCTCGGCCGCTTGGGATTCCTCACCGATACCCCGGTCGGCAGCATGTTCGATGTCGTGGACGATGTGCTGCGCGGCCATTTCAAGATCAAGCGGCACTTTACCCTGACCACCGAGAGCTGGCGTGGCGACAACCTGCTGAGCAGCGGTCATGCCATGAACGATGTGGTGCTGCAGCGCAACGAGCAGCCGCGCATGATCGCCTTCGAACTGTACGTCCGTGAGCATCTGGTGTTCCGCATGCGCGGCTACGGCCTGATCCTCGCCACCCCGGCCGGTTCCACGGCCTATGCACTGTCGGCCGGCGGCGCCATCGTGCATCCGGACGTCGACGCCATCAGCGTGGTGCCGATCTGCCCGCACACCCTTTCCAACCGCCCGATCATCCTGCCGGCGACCGACAGTATCGAGTTGCGGGTCGTCGAGGCGATCGGCGGCGCGGCCCTGAATCTCGACGGGCAGGAGCATCTGGAGCTGGTGGTCGGCGACCGGGTGATGGTGGAGAAAGGGCCGGCCGTATCGCTGGTCTACCTGCCCGAGCGCCACTATTTCGAGGTGCTGCGCACGAAGCTGCATTGGGCCGGCCAGATCACCGACCAGAACTAGAATTCCGACATGTTGACCTCACTGACGGTTCGCGAATTCGCCTTGATGGAAAAGGTGAGCCTCGAGTTTGCACCGGGCATGACTGCCTTTACCGGCGAGACGGGTGCCGGCAAATCGATCCTCATCGATGCGCTGGGCGCCGCGTTTGGGGCGCGCGCCTCCAGCGACTGGGTACGACACGGTGCCGAAAGGGCGGAGGTGACGGCGACGTGGCAGGGCGAGGATGCACGGCTCGCGGGTATCTTGGCCGGTCAGGAGATCGAGGCCGAAGAAGAGCTGATCCTGCGCCGTATCATCGGCGCCGACGGCCGCTCTCGCGCCTTCGTCAACGGCACGCCCGTGCCGATGCGCGTGCTGCAGGAGATCGGTGAAGTCTGTCTCGACCTGCATGGCCAGCACGAGCATCAGGTATTGCTTCAGCCGGAATTCCAGCGCGCGGTACTGGATGCGCTGCTCGAGCCGTCGTTGCTGGCAGCTGTCGGCAAGGCCTTTCACGACTGGCGGCAGGCGCACGAACGCCTGGCGTCGCTGCAGCACGAGCGCGGCGATACCGAACAGCAGGCCGCCTGGATGCGCGAGGAACTGGAGCGGCTTCGTGAACTCAATATCGAGGAGGGGCTGGCCGAAACCCTGCAGGCCGAAGTCGATGTGGGGCGCAACCATGCCCAGATCCAGCAGGCGGCAGCGCAGGCGCTGGCACTTCTCGACGAGGGCGAACCTTCGGCCCGGCAACTGATCGCTGCGGCTGCCCATGCAGTCGACAAGGCGGTGGAGTTTCACGCCGGCCTGCGAGATACAGCCGAGATGATCGGCCAGCTCGATGCGATCCTCGGCGAAGCCGGGCATGGTCTGCGCGGTGT
>OBLQ010000217.1_pt1 | contig 21286 bp, 16 predicted proteins | sample 1519881 | NCBI WGS metagenome assembly OBLQ01 (sample SAMN01911456, study PRJEB22533) | soil metagenome | biome: Soil | place: Malaysia | collected 2012-04-30 | depth DG_metagenome m | reverse complement strand
CAGAAAGCTGAAGTTATTGGCCTTGCACCAGCGCCCTTACTCTTACTGGTTGTTCTAATCCGCAAAAGGTAAGCCCGCGCCGAGGTAGCGGGACGAAAATCTCTGTGACTAAACCGTCGGGCGCCCGCCCTGAATCACTCGTGGAGGGCGGCATCGAGGAACGCGCGGAGCTTGCGGCTGCGCGAAGGGTGGCGCAGCTTGCGGAGCGCCTTGGCCTCAATCTGCCGGATTCGCTCGCGCGTGACGGCAAAGCTCTGGCCCACTTCTTCCAGAGTATGCTCGCTGCCGTCGTCCAGACCGAACCGCATCTTGATCACTTTTTCCTCGCGCGGCGTCAGAGTCTTCAGCACCGATTCGGTCTGTTCCTTTAAATTAATGTTAATCACCGCCTCGGCGGGGGAAATGACTCCACGGTCCTCAATAAAGTCCCCCAGGTGCGAATCTTCCTCTTCGCCGATCGGCGTCTCAAGCGAAATCGGCTCCTGGGCAATCTTCAGCACCTTCCGGACCTTCACCACAGGAATGTCCATCCGCTTGGCGATCTCTTCCGAGGTGGGTTCGCGGCCGTATTCCTGCACCAGCTGCCGCGAAGTCCGGATGAGCTTGTTGATGGTTTCAATCATGTGGACCGGAATGCGGATGGTCCGAGCCTGGTCTGCGATGGCGCGCGTGATGGCCTGGCGGATCCACCAGGTGGCGTAGGTCGAAAACTTGTATCCCCGGCGGTATTCAAACTTATCCACGGCCTTCATCAGGCCGATGTTGCCTTCCTGAATCAGGTCGAGGAACTGCAAGCCGCGGTTGGTGTACTTCTTGGCGATTGACACCACCAGGCGCAGGTTGGCCTCAATCAGCTCCCGCTTGGCAAGCTCGGCTTCCTGCTCGCCGGTCAGAATGTTCTGATAGGTCCGGCGCAATTCCGCGGCGGAGGCCTGGTTGTCCTTTTCGATTTCGTCCAGGCGCGCTTTCACCTGGCGAAGTTCTTTCTTCAGATCTTTGCCGCTTCCCCGGGTCGCATCCAGGCGCTTTTCGAGCCGCAGCGCCTCACGCTCGATGGGCCGTACTTCATCGGCGGCTTCGCGGATGCATTCAATCAGGCGCTTGCGCTCGGTGTGCGTGAACTCGATCGACCGGAACAGCTTGGAGATCATGATCCGGTGGCGGTAGACCGCCAGGTTGTAACGGCGATAGTCCCTGGCCCGGCGGGTGCGAGGGAACGAATCGCGCTTTGTCTTCAACTGGATCAGCCGCTTGTTCAGCCGCTCCATCTCATCGACAGTGGCAATCAATTCTTTGGCCCGCTCGATCACGCGTTCTTCGGTCAGTTCCTCATCGTCGAAGACCACTATTTCCTTGATGGACCGCTGTTCTTTCCTCAGGTCTTCGCGGAGCCCGAACATTTCCAGGATGACAATCGGGGAGCGCGACAAGGCCTTAAACACCTTCAGTTGCCCGCGCTCAATCCGCTTGGCGATCTCAACTTCGCCTTCGCGCGTCAGCAGCGGGACCGTCCCCATCTCGCGCAGGTACATGCGGACAGGATCGTTGGTCTTGTCCAGGGCCCCGGGCGTCAGATCCAGTTCCACGTCTTCGGTGGACTCTTCGTCTCCCTTCTCAGTGAGCATGTCCTCCGATTTCGCCTTGGGAGACTCCAGAACCTCAATGCCCGCGTGGTCAAACATGGAGAGCAGGTCATCCAGGTCTTCGGCGGTGTGCACATCAGAAGGAAGAAGGTCGTTCACCTCGTCGTAAAGCAGATAGCCCTTTTCTTTCCCGAGTGTAATCAGCTTGCCAACCTGGTCAAACTTGTCGTCAAATGCCAAAGATTCTGCCTCCGATTAGAAGCAACTTCGTGTTTTAGCCACTTGTTTTCTTGAGTAGGAAACCTGCCACCAACCCAACACCCCTCAGCCTCTTTCAACCCTGCATTGCCTCGGAAAACAAGCCTTCCGGCGGGCAATCCCAACGCCAATTAGATGTAATACTATACTATTTCGTTGAAGTTTTGTTCTCGATTTCTAAGTTTTCCCTTATCCGAGCTAATTCCTTCATCAAAAATACCTTACTCTCGTTCAGCGCCGCCAGCCGCGCCCAGTCCTGTTCCCTTCCGGCGGCATCGATGACGGGATTCAAGGCGCTCAATTCACGCTCAATTTTCTTCCGGCGCAGGGCGTCGCAAAATTTCATTGCATCCTCCCGCCCGGGAACCTCTTCCGACGCCAGCAGACACTCATGGAGCAGGTTCTGATTTTCAGCGCTCAGGCTTTCTCCAAGAACGTGGATGTCAGCCGCTTCGCCGGCGCTTCGGACCTCGTGCAATTTCATGAACACATCCTCGGCAACCAGACCGCTCAGGATTCCATCAGCCACCAGCACGGGGAGAAGTTCGTCCATCAATTCCTGGTCTTCCAGAAAAGCCCGGAGCAGTTTCCGTTCCGCCGCAGAGGCCTTGTACTCACGGGGCCTGCTCACCGCGTCAGTCCTGCGCTCCACGGCGGCCCGCCTTAGTTCTTCGCGCAGCAACCGGTCGTCCAGCAGCGCCCGCGCGGCCAGCCGGTCCGTCATCTCGGTGCGCAGGATCGGATTCGGCATCCGGGTAAGATAAGGCAGCACCGCGTTGGCCACCGCAAGCTTACCCTGCGGCGTTCCCAGGCCATGCTCGGCGATGGCGCGGTCGGTGACATAATCGATATAACCCGGGGCTGCCGCCAGCAGCCGCCGGTACTCGGCATCTCCCTGCTTCCGGATAAACGAGTCCGGGTCCAGGCCGCCCGGTAGCGCCAGCACTTTCACTTCAAATCCTGCCTCGAGCAGCGCGTTCAGCGACCTCTCGGCGGCCGCCATCCCTGCGGAATCCGGATCGTAATTAACCACCACGCGGCGAGAATAACGCCCCAGCAGGCGGATCTGGGCTTCAGTAAAACTGGTGCCGCAACTGGCAATCACATTTTCTATCCCGCAGGAATCCACCGCAATGCAGTCCATGTAACCTTCCACCAGGATTGCGTAATCCAGCTTGCGTATGGCCTTACCGCCGCTGTCCAGATGGTAAAGGACACGGCTCTTGGTATAAATCGGCGTTTCCGGCGAATTCAAATACTTCGGCTGCTCATCACCCAGCGCCCGGCCGCCGAAAGCGATTACTTTCCCGCTTTCATTGGCAATGGGAAAAATAATCCGTCCTCGAAAGCGGTCAAAACGGCGGCCGCTGCCCGCGTCGCGGAGGACGAGCCCGGTTTTTTCCAGCATCTGATCGTCAAACCCGGAAGCGTTCAGGTGCCGGGTGAGCGCGCTCCCGTCGCGCGGGGCGTAGCCGAGAAGGAAGCGGCCGATCACCTCGTCTTTCAACCCGCGGTCCAGCAGATACGCTCGTGCAGCCCGCCCTTCGCCTGTGCCGGTCAATTGCGCCGCATAAAACTTAGCCGCAGCCTCATGGATCTTGTAGAGAGCCGTTCGCTCATGCGACCGAGAGTCCTTCCCCTGGTGACCGGTCTGAACAAGAGTGATACCTACTTTATCGGCCAGCCGCTCCAGAGCTTCAGGGAACGTCAGGTTCTCAGTCAGCATGATGAACTTGAAGACATCGCCCCCCACGCCGCAGCCGAAACAATGAAAAATCTGTTTGCCGGGATGCACCGCAAAAGATGGGGTCTTCTCCTGGTGAAAGGGACACAGGCCCATCATGTTCGCGCCGGCCTTCCGAAGCTGAACGTAATCGCCTACGATTTTGACTATATCGGCAGCTGCGCGAACATCATCAACCTGGCTCATGGTCTTTCAGCAATCGCCGATGCTACCCCGCATTCGATCTGCAGTGTGAGCATGGCGAAGTTTCCAAAGTCTGGCCCGCGATCCTAAGCGCGCTGGACCGCGGAAGAGCGCACCCTTACGGAACCACCAGCAGCCCCGGAGAAGATTTTTGGAGCTCGTCGGACTTGAACTGGCTGCGAAGAAGGTCAAGGTAAGCGCGGCCTTTGGGACGGCCGTTGGTGCGTGTGGCCCCTAATTGTGCAAGGAATATAAGAGCGTCCCGGATCTCACTGTCACGGACCGTCGCAATCCCTGTTTTCTGGCTTTCCGCCTGACGATAATTTTCAATGGCGGCCTTCAGGGCGTCATAAAGTCCGCGCTGGATGGCGTAGTCCGGAGGCTTCTCGTAATAAATGCCGCTCGAAAGGGTCTGGTAGGCCTCGGCAAGTGACTGGATTCCGGCAATCGCATCAGAATCGGTGACCGCCGGATTGTCTCTCGCGTTCAGGCAGATGGCGTAGCCGAGCGCCAGAACCAGCGGCTCGTGCCGGGCCACGAAGGATGATGGGATCCTGGTATCGGAAAAAGGGACGCTGGCCCAGTCAATCTCGCGTCGGCCAAGATCGTGTTTGCGGCTTTCCACGAGGTAGGAACAGTCGGAAGGACAGTCAATCGTAACTTCACGTTCGGTGCCGCAACAGATCGTACAGATGCTCTCCGCCCTGGCCGGGCAGTAGCGCTTTGCTTTTCTCTTTTTACAGACGGGGCAAGCCAAGCGATGGTCCCTGTGCGCAAATTGCCGTCCCCTCGGGCGGCTTCAAATCATTCTATGCAAATCGCATCGCCGTGGCAAATTCAAGCAAAGGCCAAAACCAGGACGGGATGACAATAAAATCCTGCGCCCGCCCTGGCATTCAGGATCATTCGTCAGTGGACGATAATTTGCGGGTCTTTAACCTGTGTGTCGTTCACGATCACCGTATATTTGTAGGTGTTCGGTGGACCGGTTATATGGCCGGACTTCGATTTGCCTTTGTTAAAGACACGGCTGTGGAAAGGCCTATCCGTCTGCGTGAAGGTCACAGTAAAAGTGCAACCAGAGGTTGGGCAAACCCACTCCACTGTCTGATTCTGTTTCGTAAAAATATGCTGGTCTTCAGGGTCAATCGTAGGCGTCCCATCCGTTTCCGAGCTCGGTGTAATCGTCACCTTGCAACTGTTGGGCGTGGATCCCGGATGACAGACATTTGACGTAGACTCCTGCGCAGCCGTCGCCTTGGCCAAGTAGAGCATTGTTGCAGCCGAAAGGACAATTGCAACAGCGGTTAGCAAATTCAACTTTTTCATCGAACCCCCCTCCTGTGAAAAATTTCGGGAGCTTGCCTCCCGTTCTCACCTTCAAACGATTACGCTTCCCTCTGGCTTAAAGGGGCAGCAAAAGGATCTTGTGAGATTGCAAAATTTGAACATGCCCCACAAGAACTCAATTGACCAGTCGTCACCTCAACAGAAACACACCTGCAACGGTTGCCCGCTTCTGGAGGTTGCCCCGCGCTTTACCCCGGCCGATAGCCGCAGGCCGCTGCATCCTGATCACCTTTTGTGTAACTTGATACTGCCCATATTGCCCCCGCAATTAAGGGTTGTCAATGTGAATTCGCGGACAAGAATCTGAGGGCGCAATCGCCCGGGAATAAATCTATTGATTGGATCCCATCCGAGCGAATGGATTGCATGAAACGTGGGGCATACCTGGCCATCAAAATGAATACGCCCGCGACGGGACACGTTGCCGGGTCAGACCATACTATTCTTCTTGTTTAGAAGTGTTGATGGGGTGAATCAGGCCGGGAAGTCGCGTAATGTTCGGCAAAATGAATTCCGGCGCGAGCGCTTTGCAGGCGGCTTCGTCACCGTATCCATAAGAAGCCCAGCATGACCGCAGCCCGGCGTTCTTTGCAAAGAGGATGTCGGACTCGGTGTCACCAACCATCAGAACCCGCCGGGGGTGCGATTCCGCCAAACGCGGCGCAATGGTTTCGGTGAACAATCGCGCATCGGGCTTGCGGAAGGATGACTCATCCACGCCCAGCATCATGTTGACGCTAGCATCGATGCCGAGATGTTCCGCCAATCGGCAAAGTCCTTTGTGACTCTTGTTGCTGACCAGCACAATCCGAATGCCCATTTCCCGGACCGCCGTGAGCGTCTCCTTCGCCCCGGGAAAGAGGGTGGCCATCGCTCTGCCCTTTTTCGTGTACAGCGCCCGGTAACAATCAACCACTTTGCCGAGCTTTGCGCCGTCGCATTGGCCGTTCGTGAGGATCCTGACCGATTCTTCCAACGTCAGGCCTACCGTCCTTCGCACCTCAGCGACGGAAGGCCGGCCGTAGCCAAAAGTGGCAAGAGCCTCCTGGAAGCAGGCGTGGATGCCCTCGAGCGATGAGGCAAGCGTTCCGTCAAAATCAAAAATCACTGTGGTGAGCGACATGGCATCCCGCCCGCAAAACCGGCTATTGGAGCATTACCCGGCCGTCAAACAATAGTGGCACAACACAGTTCGAAATACGCACTGGAATCCCTCGACTGAACAACGAGACGGAGACGAAGCCAGCGGCCCCTCCACCGGCGAAAAACCCGCATGATTACTGCCTTCCCTGCCCGCAGCTACGCAATGGGAGAGCACGGCCATGCAGGGCTCTTTTCCTTGTTCTGTTGCATTTTGAACAATGACGCAACTACAGTGGAGAGTTATATCATTAATGACTTACCTGCCTTCTTGATCCGGCAGCCTCGCATCAGGCGCCGGGATCACGGGACGGAGGACCAACAACTCAAATGGCACACACACTCGATTCATCAAAGAAGTCCGACGTTGTTATTGTCGGCGGTGGAATTATCGGAAGCGCAATTGCCCTCCGCCTGGCGAAATCTGGAGCGAGCGTCACCGTCATCGACCGCGGCCAGCCATGCTCTGAAGCCAGCGGAGCCGCCGCCGGCATGATAGCCCCCCAGGGAGAACTGATTGAGCCGGAGCCATTCTCGAAACTCTGCACGGACAGCCGTGATCTCTACCCGGAACTCGTCGCGGAGGTGGAAGCACTCAGCCAGGAATGCGTTTGCTACCGGCGTGATGGCACCCTGTTGGTAGGCATCGAGGAGCATGAATGCGAAGAACTGGAACATATCTATCGCAAGCAGACGGCGCTCGGCTTGCCGCTTGAGCGTTTGTCAAATGACCGCGTCCTGAAGCGCTTCTCGGGCCTCTCGCCGCTCATCGAACTTGCCCTGTTTGTTAAGGGCGACCATTGGGTTGACAACGAACGGTTGACCCATGCCCTGATCAAGGCAGGTGAACTTTCCGGCGTGACCTATCATTGGGACAGCGCGGTTACGGGTTTCAATGTTCAGGGTGATCAAGTTCAAGGAATTCGCGTGCTGCCCCAGGGGAGCGCCTCGGAAACCGTGCTTTCCGCCGGGCACGTTGTGCTTGCGGCCGGGTGCTGGTCAGGACAATTGGCAGAAACTTTGGGAGTCTCCCTGCCCATCGTGCCCTGTCATGGCGAGATCATCGAGTTCGAAACTCCCAGCGACATTCCTTATGTGGTTCGCGCGGGCATCAACTATGTCGTTCCACGCGGCCCTCAGGTTGTGGTTGCGGGCACAACAGCCAAATGGGGCGGCTTTGAAAAAGCTGTCACCGCAGGCGGGTTGCACTCCATCATCCAGGGGCTTAATCGTATTCTCCCCATCGCACAGGATTTCAAGTTCCGGCGCGCGTGGGCCGGGTTGAGGCCGGATACCAAAGACCATCTGCCCATCCTGGGCTTCGGCGCGCTGCGCAACCTGATCTTCGCCACGGGCCACTTCCGCAATGGCATTCTGCTGGCCCCGATCACAGCCAAGGTGATTGCAGAACTGATTCTGAGCGGCGTTACCTCTCACCCTCTGGAGCTCTACAGCCCCGGGCGCTTCGCAACGCCGGCATAAAGTAACTGGGCGGAGGAGCTCGGCGGCTTTACCTTACGAAGAGAAATCGTTTAGGATGGCTAATTCAGACGGGGCTGCAGCAACCGCAGCGAGATCATGAATGCCCTTTTCCGCACCAAGTTGAACTATGACTGACATTCGCGTTCGATTCGCACCATCGCCCACCGGCTACCTGCACGTCGGCGGAGCACGCACTGCGCTTTACAACTGGCTTTTTGCTCGGCGCATGAACGGCGTCCTCATTCTGAGGATTGAGGACACTGACGCCGATCGCTCCAGGCCTGAACTGACAACGGCGATCCTGGAGAGCCTGGAGTGGCTGGGGCTCAACTGGGACGAGGGACCGTTCCACCAGTCCGACCGGCTTGACCGCTACCGCGCGCTGGCGTCGGAACTCGAGCGTTCGGGCCACGCCTATCCCTGCTTCTGCACCACGGAAGAACTGCAAGCCAAGCGGTCGCTTGCCGCCGGGGGACGTCCCTGGAAATACGACGGGACATGCCGGAGCATTCCCGAACCGGAACGCCAACAGCGTATTGCCGATGGCGTCCCGCACGTGGTCCGCTTTCGCGTCCCGCTCACCGGCGAAACCTGGTTTGACGACCAGGTGTTCGGCCGCATCAAGGTTGAGAACCAGGAGATTGAGGATTTTGTGTTGCTGCGTTCGGATGGGCAGCCCACCTATCACCTGAGTGTCGTGTCCGACGACATCGACATGCGCATCACGCACGTCGTTCGCGGTGCAGATCATCTTTCCAATACTCCCAAGCAAATTCTGGTTTACCGCGCCGCCGGAGCCGACCTTCCCGTGTTTGCGCACCTGCCGCTGATTCTTGGTCCCGACAAGCAACGGCTTTCCAAGCGGCATGGAGCAACCTCCGTCGGCGCCTATCGCGACCAGGGAATCCTGCCGGAAGCACTGGTCAATTTTCTTGCGCTTCTGGGCTGGACGCCGCCCGGGGGCGAAGAGATCCTTTCGCGCGAAGCCATGGCGCAACAATTTGACCTTGCAGCCGTTTCAAAATCCAATGCCGTTTTCGATCCTGAAAAGCTCGCCTGGATGAACAGCCAGTATCTGCGCGGGCTGATCATGGACCGGTTGGCAGCACTGGTGGAAGCTGAACTGAAATTGGCCGGCATCAATTCCACAATCACGGCTTCGCCCGCCAAGTTCGAGGAAAGTATTGCCCTGCTCCAACCGCGCATGCGAACTTTGAAGGATTTCTCCCTGGGTGGCCGGGCGTTTTTCACCGATGAGTTTGAATACGCTCCGGATGCACGGAAGAAATTCTGGAAGGACCCTTCCCTTCCCGTCCTGCTTGACAACCTGGCGGAAAAGCTTGCAACACTCGATTCATTCGGTCCGGAAATATCCGAGCAGACTTTGCGGGCCTTGGCGGAGGAAAGCGGAACCAAGGCCGGACTGCTGATCAATGCAACCCGTGTGGCATTGACCGGACAGGCCGTAGCGCCGGGCTTATTTGATGTAATGAATGTTCTGGGAAGGGAGCGAGTGGTGGAGAGGCTTCGGCGGGCCGTCAGATTTCTAGGCGAATCAGGCGCGGACGGTGGTTAGGCGGGCATTCGCTCCTCCGGCCCGAAACGGATGCCCATCATGACGACGCCTTCTCAATCCTTTCAAGGATCACGATGGCCACTGCGATGACGGTTGCCGTCACTTCCAGAATGCGTTTGACCTTCTTCAGCTTTGACATGGCTTCATTCCCCGAGGGGCAGCCATACGCTGCCAGGCAAACCTTCATCCTGCCCCTCTAATCCTATTATCAACCCTCGGAGGCCGCGAGGAAAGACTTCCAGAATCCCGAAACAACGTGGAAGCGAGAACCGCTTTTTCCCTGAACTGCCCGGATTGAAAAACAGTTTGTGCCCCATGGTCAGAAGGCAGGGGCGGTGGCTGTGCCCAAAAACCACCACCTTCGTCTTAGGGTCAAAGCTTTCGAGGAATTCTGCTTGTCGCTGCGGGTTCTGCTTTTGAAGGGGGGAACCGTCTGCCCATTTTTCCAGTTCTTCCTGGGGCACCTGAAGCTGGTGCTGGATCTCTATCTGAACATTTTCAAACCGCAGCTTCAGCGATGGGGGCAGGTTCAATTCAGCCGGGTCCACATTCCCCCGTACAACCCGCAAGTCAGCAATGCGTTCCAGTTCGCCCAACACCGCACTGGAGCCAACATCGCCGGCGTGCAGAATTGAATCCACCCCGACCAGCAGGTTCGGTAGTCGAGGGTCAAGGTAACCGTGGGTGTCCGATACAAGCCCGATCTTCATTATGAAAAACCTGGATGTTTGTTAATCAGCACTGCAGGCTGAACCACCAAAAGATAACATATACTTTCATCGTGCAGAATGCGATCCATCATCAGAGGATTTCAGTGTTTTGCGGCGCTGCTCGGGAGACACGAGGAAGCCGATCGGGTACACCATGCTTGACACCTGAACCAAATGAGCCGCAATATGGTGAGTCTTCCCACTGTTGTGGGATCCCTCCCGGGGGAAGCAACTATGCTGCCCTGGAATTGCCTGGCCGCCCACGCCGGCGGCAAAGTTTCTGAACGCACAGCACTAAGGCAGGCGCATGTTACACAACTTTGTCTATCGCAATGATCAACTGGTTCCAATACAGGATGTCCGCCTCTCACCTGGCCAGGCCGGGCTCTTGAATGGCTGGGGAGTATTTACAACCATTCGGATTTACAACGGCCAGCCGTTCGCCTTTGAACGGCACTGGAAGCGCCTGACGAATGATGCAAATCGGCTGAAAATCCCGGTGGAGTGGAAGCCGGAGGCGGTCCTCGAACAACTTTCCCAATTAATAGACGCCAATCACGTTCTGGAAGGCTGCGGCCGAATTTATTTTGTTTATAACAGGGTCGGCTCCTGGATCAGCGACGAAACCATGCCCGAAGTTGACCTGATTTTGTACACTGCCGACCTGCCCGAGCGCAAAGGCCCTGTGCGACTTGCAATGCAATCCCACGGGCGGTACGCCGCAAGCCCCCTTGCCGGCGTCAAAGTAACCGCCTGGCTGCACAACGTCTGGATGCTTGATCAGGCTGTCCAGCGAGGCTTTGACGAAGTCATCCTGCTGAACGAGCACAACGAAGTCACCGAATGCACCGCCGCGAACATCTTCTGTGTTCGGAACGGAGAGGTCACGACACCGCCGCTTTCCGCGGGGTGCCTGCCTGGCGTCACACGCTCAGTGCTGCTTGAACTTGGGGAAAAACTTGGTCTGGACATCGAAGAGGGGCCGCTGGAGGCCGAGGACCTGTTCTGCGCCGACGAAGTCTTTATCACTTCAACTACCCGCGAAGTTCAGCCGGTTTCCCAGATCGAAGATCGGACAATTGCGCAGGTAAACGGCCCTTTTACTCAGAGCCTGGCGGAAACTTTCTCGGAATACGTGGTGCAATCGCTCACAAGAACCAGCACGCGGACGGCCGGCTAACCCTGTTGCAAGAAGAGGCAACGAAGGGCTGATGCCTGGTCCAACCTATCGTTCGAAGAACTTCCGTTTCTAATTTTCCTCCATCAACTTTACAAGTGCGTTGGTCACAACACCTGCCGCGTCCGGCCCTACCGAATTGACCTCTCCGTACCAGCGGTGGGGTTTGTTCAGAAGCCAGGGCGCTTTGTTGTCCCACTCGGCCTTTGGAACCAGGTATCCAATTTCATCGTTGGCCAGGCCAAAGATGAACTGATACCTGCTTTTCAAGTGAGGCCGAAGGACCGGCTCGAACGGAACATCAGGAAAATCCGCCCCGGGATAGCGCGTAATGCCGCCGTTCACCAGTTCCGGATAGATTTCTCCGGGAACCGTAGCCATCTCTGCGACAATCTGGTTGCCGTCCAGCAACTGGATATAATCAACCTCCGACCGAAGATCGTGCCCAGTGGCATATTTTACCGTCTTGAGCCCCGCGAGCAGTTTCTCAATTCCTGCCGCAGCATCGCCACCCACATAATCTCCAACCAGCTGAGTGAGAAACGAAACCGGCTTCGCCTCGGTAGATGGATCCAGCTTGCCATCTGTATAGACGGGTCGTGAATGACCGAACACCCCCATGCCTTCGTCGAGGCGAAATACGCTGTTGCCAAGAGGAACGTCAATCACAGCCTTTCTAATCACGATCCGGTCCACGTTGACGCGTTGGCCGCCGAGTCGAAGCGCGCGAACAGCCATCTCTCCGACAGCGTTACCTGCCAGCTCCGCCTTTTCCCACGTCCCGTCTTTCGCCACTTCTCCTGTTTTCGGATCGAGCAATGACACCTGGCCTCCCAGCGTCGAGATTAATCCGCCGATAGAACCATTCATGAAAACCGCCGTCCCCCCATCGTGCTCTTCAACATATCGGCAAAGCCAGTGCGGATAGTCCGCGGTGATCAGAGTATTCTTGCTGTCCAGCGTTTCGGGATGGTCACTCCAGTTGACAAGCGTGGCAATGGGCTTGTGGTTTGCGGCAGAAACAAGGCGCATGGCAAACAGATAAGGGTCTTTCACGTAGGGCGGCCGGTTGTCATCCTGCAGCAGATTCAACAGCGGTGAATCATCCCGGGCAACCGTCAGGCTGGCTTCCTGCATGTTACTGGCGGCGCGGATTGCCGTGTCGGCGATGATATCCACAACCCGGTTGAGATACTTCACGTTCACACCGGACTTGAGCAAAGCCGGCCCCCACAATCCCAGCGTGTCCGGGCCTTCGTGGTCGTGAGTGGAAGCCACAATCACCTGCGTTACGTCCGGCAACTGTTTTTTCACCTTTGCGCGCACCTTCAATACGTCCGGATGGAAGAGGCCAATCAGGTCTGCCGCACACACCACGAGTGTTTTGCCGCCTGCCTCAATTGCCAGGCAACGCGCATAGAGATCATCACGGACACCCGTTGCCACCCGATTGAACCCAAAGCCAGCCATGTAAACTTTGCCGGCATGGACATCTGGAGTAATGGAAGTCTTCGCCGCGCCAGCCCGCAGAGCAAATCCCTGCGGGTTGAACACCAGGCCAGCCAAAATCAGGAAAAAGGCTGTTTGCTTGAACCGATAATATGGGGTCACTGCCTTTCCTCCTCTCTTCGGATCGTTCTCGACAAACCGGAATTAACACCATTAGCCTGCTATGACAACGGAATTCAAATCGCCCTCAGACCCGGAACACCGTCTCGCGTCCAGTTGCCTGCCTTAGAGGCGTGGATAATCATCTGCCGTTGAAGGCTTGCTGGACCCGAGCTTTGGAGGCCTGAAATATTGTTTGCGCGCCTGTCGCCAATCCACCATGCTCAATCCGGACGGATCAAACACAATCTTCCCTGCCCGCACTGTCATCCGCGCGATCAGTTTTATGCTGCCGTCCATCCTGGAATTTCCGTTGTCCGTGTAACTGTAGTCCCCTTCGAGTTTCTCGAGGACGGCGATGTCCGCCTCCCTGCCCACCGAGAGCGTGCCGAGATCAGGCCGGTTAATCTCTCGCGCCGGATTCAGAGTCGAGCGCCGGATCACATCTTCCAGCGGCAGACCCATGGCCAGAAACTTTGACATGACGTTCGTCATGCTTTGCGCCGGCCCAATCATGCTCCTCGAATGCAGGTCCGTCGAAATCGAGTCCGGAACAAAACCTTGTTCAACCGCGGGCACTGCATTCCGAAACCAGAAACTCCCCGCGCCGTGTCCCACATCGAATATCGCCCCGCGCTTTCGCGCCTTCCACATGATCGGGTTGACGTGGCCGTCCGGGAGGATGATCGGAAACTGCTGGGCAAACACGTGCGTGTGGATATCGCCAGGCCGCATCTTTTTCAGAATGAGCTCCGCATAAGAACGCCGCGGCGGCCGCGGCCAGAAGTCCACCATCATCGGGACTTTTGCCAGCCGTCCGCATTCAAGCGCCCGGTCCACCGCCGCCCAGGGCCGGTGTCCGGCATCCCACGGGTTCACAGTCCAGTAATGCGCCGTCTTCACCCCCACGATCACATCCCGGTGCTTATCGATTGTCTCTGCGCACAATTGCGGGTCCATTTGATCGACAGTCTGCTCAAGGCCGCCGTTCATGCCGTTGGCAACAATGTTCAGGAAAGCCAGCACGCGGATCTGCGACTTGTCCATCACCATCTGTTTTTCGCGGAGGAACGTTTCGGCGCCGGCGCTCCCGGTGTCCACTACCGTGGTTACGCCGGAAGTCAGCATCCAGTCGGCCGGCACGCCAAAAGGCGGCGTTTGCGACCGGGCGCTTGGCGAGTACCAGTTGTCGGGCACCCCACCGTAACCAATATGGACGTGGATATCCACCAGCCCCGGCGTCACAAGAAGCCCTTGGACGTCAACCACCTTCCCTGCCTGGGCGGGCGGTAGGTCAGGCTCAACCGCCGCAATTTTTCCGTCAGCAACTGCTACATCCATTTTCCGGTCGAGACGGTTCGCCGGATCTACGACATGGCCGCCCTTCAGCAGCAGATCGTATCGTGGCGTTTTCGTCTTCTGGGGTGAATCTGTTCCTGATGCTTTCGTCATCAAATCTCCTGAGCCCACTCTCAAGGCTGCGGGTCGCCATTCCCCCGCACTTTGGGACTTGGCTGACCACCGCTTTACGCTTGCGTGGGCTTCTGTCCACTCTGCAAAGGCTCAATATATTAAGTAACAAACAGGGGCTATGCCAATAGTTAATTCTCGCGGCAGACTTGCTGGCCTCGTGTCTGCCGAACGGGGTTCAAAGAACGCCTCCAATATGGCAGCGACAGGCAAGTTGGCGTCTCGGATTGCAACCAAATTAATTGCCAGGAGAGCCAGAACCGGCCTAATCCGCCAGCCTGGCAGGACCGGCCTGATTTGCCTTAACCGGGTATTTTTTGCATAGGCGATCGAAAATCAGCTCTTCTGTTTCAACAACTTAAGGCTGGCAATTAACTTGCTGGTACTGTTGTTAGAAGTATACACATCCCTTTTGGTCAAGGGGAGGAGTTGGTTGCATCTTCAGCAAGTGTTGAGTTTTTCGACTTCGACGTGCCCATGTGGGAAGGATCGCCTTTCTTGCATCAAGGTGATCAATGCAGGGTCCCATTGGAGGCAACAATGCGCAACGACTATTCTGTCATAAACGATCTGTACGGAGTGGAGGCCGCCCACCCGCCTGCAAGCCAGGCAGGTTTAGGGCTGGTTATCCTGATGCTTCTGGGTGGAATGTTTCTTTACCAGTCGATCCATCCGGTCATGCGCCTACGAAGTGAGCCCCCCTCGGCGTTCCTGAAAGGCGGAGCGAATTCAGGCCCAGCTATGTCTGCTGATCAAGACTCTGCGGCGCGGTCTTACTGGGACCAGGCGGCTAATTTCGTGTCCGCAAAGTATTCTTACGGCGAGTTCCTCCCCAGCAACCCTCCGGAAGATTTTACGGCCGCCATGGGCGGAAATTATTCCGCCAGTTCCATATACTGGCAACGACTTCGCGGCCTTTGGAACCAGCCGGAGATTTGGGTTCAGTCATACCAATTGGATACGGGCTGGGTTTACAGGGCCATAGATTCCGCGAGCGATGTTGTTACGAACTACCTCAAGGGCTAGTCCGGCCTCCCAGGCCTTTCGTGAACTGATCTCCCTCCCGCTCCGAATATTTGCCCGCAATCTGGCGCGACTGGGCAAACATTCGAGCGGGGGGTATTTCTGAATTAATTAGTTGCGGATACTTGCCAGCCTCTACTTAGAAAGCAACTACCTGGGCGCAGCCTGGGCTGTGCCGGAGGCAGTTGAGCCTGGACCGGAGTCTGATTCGTTGGCGCGGAGGGTTTCGGCATCCTGGAGGGCCCGTTGCTTTTGTTCCTGCCAGAGCCTGCCATACACGGCCATCTCCTGCTTGCTTTCCTGAGTCTTGTTAAGCTTCCTGTAAACCTGGGCGAGGAGGAAGTGCGGGCCAGCTGCGTCCGGTTCCAGTTGAACCGCCAATGAGAGTTGCTCTTGCGCCTGCTGCAATTCGTTTAGCGCCTCAAAGGATTGCCCCAGCAAGAAATGAACTTGCATCATGCGAGGTTGCCCTTTTTCCGCCTTCTGAAGGTAAGACACCGCCTGCCTATATTCTCCCTGCTCGACGGCGATGGCCCCGAGATAGAAATTGATGATAGGGTCTTCGGGAGATTCCTTGAGAGCTTGCAGGAACTCTGTCCGGGCGGGAACTAGATGCTTCGAGGCCCAGTAAGCCACCCCGAGCGCATTGTGGATTCCGGTGGCGTCAGGCCGCTTTTTCAGGGCTATCTGGTATTCCTTGATGGCCGCTTCATAATTGTGCTGATTCCCGTAGATTTCACCCATTAAGGCGTGAAATTGGAAGGAATCCGGGTCCAGGCTCTTCAGCCTTTGGACCGCGCCGAACGCGGCAGTCATATGGAGACGGGCCAACTGGTAGACGGCGTCGGCATCTTTGGGATTCTCTTCGACCAGTTTATTCAACTGTTCGATGGCGGCGCTGCTCTGGCCCTTCGATGCGTAGGCTAAAGCAAGGTAATACCTGCAACGCGGGTGTGGATGTGCCGTCTTCAGTTCATGCTGGAAACTTTCGATGGCGTCCGTGAGCTCGTTAAGACCGTAGAATGAATAACCCAGGTAGAAATTCGCTTCCGGGTAATCGGAGTGAGAAGCCAGGATTTTCCGGAACATCTCAATGGAACGTCTAAACTGCTCCTCCCTCAGGTAGAGCACGCCCAGCCGCTTCATGATTTCCGGACTATTTGGAACAAGCTGAAGAGCCTGAAGGTATGCCTGCTCCGCCGCCGGATAGTTCCGCTGGTTTTCTGCGGCTCCCGCCTCCTTAAGAAGAGATTCGGCAGCCGCCTGTGGTAAAGCAATTGCAAACGAGGGCCACCAAAGCAGATACAAAGCAAGCATAGGAATGAATACTCTTGCCAGAAGAGTATGGGGCCGCGGCATTGGGTGGTGATACTGCATTAAGTGTGCCCAGTCATCGTTCCCAATTTCGGGAATTGATTCCAATCAAGAGCTCAAAAAATCACCCCGAAGACACTTCCATTAACTGCCTCGGAATCGGAGGGTTAGATGGCGCGCCTGGAGGGGCTCGAACCCCCGACCTACAGATTCGAAGTCTGCCGCTCTATCCAACTGAGCTACAGGCGCGAGAATTCAACTCTATCAGCTTGGAGCCGTTCATGGCAACCAAAGCCGCCCGGCCGACGCCCGGTAAAGTTACGTCCCGGCAGGAAGGCGCAATGACGCCGATTTGAGGCCTGGCGATGTAGCCTTGATGATAACTTCACCTGACTCACCTGTACTCTGGAGGTTAATGGCGGCGACTCCTGTAATGGCGTCAATTTCCGTTGTGCCGCCGAGCAGGCGCCCGGGGCCCGATGCGGAAAACTCGATCCAGTTCTGAGCCGTCGGAACCAGCGTTCCGGCGGAGTCTGCCACGTTGGCTTCGATGAAGACCACATCGGCTCCATCGGCAACAAGCGACTGGTTGTCCGGCTTCAGAATCAGACTTTTTGCTGGGCCGGCGGTGCGAAGCTGATGGCGGACCGTCACCCTACCCTTCTTGCCAACAGCGAGCAGCGTACCGGCTTGATATGCAACGCCATCCCAGACAAAAGGTGGATGCCGAAGACGTGATCCCGGGAACCGCCCCCGCGTAAACTGCCCGTCCAATTCTTCAGTCTCCCGATATTTCTCAACAAGCGTTTGGAAGTCCTGCCAGGCGCGTTCCTGTGTGGCCGGCTTGCGCTCGCCCAGGCTCCGCCCGTTCAGAAACAGTTCCACCGTGTCGCAATTACTGTAAATCCGCACGTTGCGGCTGCGGCCTGTATCTTCAGGCCAGGTCCAATGACCCACGATATGCACCATTGGTTTCTCGGTCCATTCAGCCTGGAAGAGGTAATAAGCCTCCTTTGGCAGGCGCCACATGTCAGCGATTCCAAAGTAATCATTGAACGGCCAGCGCAGAGTTATGGCGCCGTCGCCCCGCTCCCAAAGCGTGCGCGTGGCGGTCCCGTTGACCTCGCCTGTGTCAAACATGCACCACTTGGCCGTCCCCAACCAGGGCAGCGCATTCCATTGCATCAGATAACCCTCGCAGGCCATCGCCGCTTCACTGTCGGCAAAAACCACGCTGCGTCCCTTGCGGACCAGCGCCGGGCCCTCGCGCCCGCGCTCACAATGAAACGATCCCCATTCATTCCAGACGTATTTCTTCTCGGGGTGCATTTTGTGCGCCTGCACCAGATCTTTAATCGTAGTAGCGTCGATGATGTCGGTGACATGCGCGCAGCGCCCCGCCGTCCATCGCGCAGGGTCGAGCGCGTGCGTGAAGCCCGAGAGTTCCACAAAGTCTTGCGGATATTGGTAACGGCTCAGGTCATCGGCAAAACCCCACATGATGATAGAGGGGTGATTGCGGTCGCGCTCGACCATTTCTTTCAGCTGGTGCTTGATGTTCCTCATCAGCCCGCGCGGAAAGCGGGTTGTGTAAATGTTTTCGTCTTCATCCAAAGGGGCGTGGTACATGTAGATCTTGATGTTTGGAACCTCTTCCCAGACCAGGATTCCCAGCCGGTCGCATGCGTCGATTACGGCCGGGTCCTGAGGATAATGCGACGTGCGAACAAAATTCACCCCCATGTCTTTCATCATTTGCACGTCTTTCACCCCGATAGCCTCGGGGACCGCGTCGCCCAGAAAGCCGTAATCCTGCCGCCGGTCAACGCCGCGCAGAACAATCGGCTTCCCGTTCAACGTGAATCCGTTTTCCGCGTCGTGGCCCATGAACCGGATGCCGAACGTCGTTATGTAACGGTCGGTAGTCTTGCCGTCCGCGGAAACTATGCTTGCCAACTGATAAAGATGTGGGTCGTCCGGCGACCATAGATGCGGGCTGGCAATAGTTGTGGTCTGGTCGATTTCCTTCACTGCGTTGGGACCAACATTTTCTTTAACCTCAAGCCTCGCGACTTCCCTGCCCTCAGCATCAAGAATGAGGCTCTGCAGGTTGAAGCTTCGAGCCTGCGAACTCTGATTCTGGACCCAGGTCCGAACTCTTACGGATGCGCCGCCTCCGGATTGCTCGCTGGTTATCCAGGTTCCGTTGCGTTGAACATGAAGATGGTCCATAGCAACAAGCGAGACGCTTCGGTAAATGCCACCATATCCCGGAACGTTCGTCTCGTTTGCCGGAGCGATGTTTGGATCCAGCACGTCATTCACCTGCACGGTCAGCAGGTTCTCTGCGCCGAACTTCAGGTGGTCGGTCATGTCAAACCCGAACCCCGTGAAGCCTCCCACATGCCGGCCAAGATGGTGTCCGTTGACATAAACGTCCGCCACCTGGAACGCCGCCTTGAATTCAATCCACACGCGGCGGCCACGCCATTCCGCAGGAACTTCAACTACGCGCCGATACCAGCCCAACCCGCGAAAATGGTCCGATACGCAAAATGGGTTGTCGGGGGTAGCGTCCCAGGTGTGAGGCACCACCACCGTTTCCCAGGCGCTGTCGTTGTAGGCTGGACGTTCAGCGCCGACGAACTCGGACTCAATCCCGGCGCCCGGCGATCCTTGCCGTTTGAATCGCCAGCCATCGTTCAGTGACTTTGTGATTCGCAGACCGGACCGGGCCTGATCGTCTGCCGACTTGTTCGCGCTCGTCTCCGCTCCGCTGGCGCGCAATCCCTTCATCCCGGTGACGGCAACTCCCGCCACGGAGGATTCAATAAACTGTCTTCGCGAAATTCCCTTCCTGGCCATTGCAGTCCTCTTTCCTGTAGCTAAGTCACGAATGGAGACCAAAAACGCGCTCCGCATAGATTCGGCTCAGCCGTAAATCTTCCTCCAGCGGGCGAGTGACGACGGTCTGTTTTCGATAGGCAAGTTCAACCACGAGCAGCGGCTTCAAGTTGATCTGATTCAGGTACGAAGCGATTTGTCTGTAATCAATATCACCATTCGCAAAGGATTCAAGCCACACCTTCTCGTGGGAGTTTCGCAGGTGCAGACTGGCGACACGGTGGCCGGCTTCGCGCAGCAATTCCATCGGATTCTGCCCGCCCTGGTAAACCCAGTCGATATCCAGGCACACCCACACGTACTTTGGGTCAGTGTGGTGAAGATTGTAACGCCACTCGCGGGCGTGCTCGGCCATCTGCGGAGCGTGCGCATGCGTCCAGAATTGAAAGCCTCGCTTTGCCAGTTCACGCCCCATAAGATTGAGCATCTCCACCTGGATTGCAAGTTCAGCATCGGTTTTCGGAACGTCGTGCGGCTTGGGATCGGGATTGTTGATCACAGCGCGGCACCCAAATTTCTTGCACAGTTCACCGATCTTAAGCGCCTGGCTGATGGTGTGCTCGGCCAGACTGCGCTGGTGCATCGAACCACCAACATAGACCGATGGCATGTGAAGGCTGTTCGCCTGGACCAGGTCCAGCACCCGGCTGCGGAGTTCCGGAGTTAAAAAACCCTGGTTTAATTCGATATTGCGGAATCCTGCATGGTGGGCCATCGGAAAGATCTCATCGAGAACGTCCGCAAGTTTTTTATGCTGTCGCTCGGCATACTGCTGAAAAATGTAGCCCTCGACCGCCAGCCTGCTGCTCTGGTAGCGCTTCGCTGCCAGGCTCAGCAATGCGGCCGGTGCCAGCAACAAAAGATCGCGACGTTTCATGGATGCCCTCACACTAGGGAAAATGAAGCCCAGCGCCGATGATTATCGTTCCCCAAGACTCTTGCTTTCCCACCGTTCTCCGCACCTCAGAACGCAGTAAGGCTGATCAACCCTCTCTGCCGTTTCGACAAACTCGCGCGGGTCACCCGTATTGAAGGTAAACATTTCATAGTGGCAGGGGATAACGACGCGTGCGCCAATGGCTTTCGCAAGTCCAGCGGCCTCTCGGGCATTCAGATTCCCGGCCACTCGCCGCTCGGAAGCACGGCCGTTGATCGGCAGAAGCGCAACGTCGATTGGAAACTGCTGCAGCCGCTCCGCGATGCCCTCGTAAAGAAGCGTGTCGCCGCTGTGATAAATAGTCCACGGCCCAAACTGCACAACGTAACCCAGATATTCCGGTCCCAGTTCTTCATGCCTGGCAGGAACTGCCGTCACCTTAAACTCGCCAACGGTGACAGCCTCGCCGTCGCGTAAGCCCAGAGGCAATTGCGGATCGATGGCCAGCCGCTCGGCCACGAATCGGAGGTTTGCTTCCGGTACAACAATTTTCAGCCCCGGATTAGCGTGAAGCAAAGGGCTCAAAGTCTCACCATCAAGGTGGTCCGTATGGTTGTGGCTGGAGGTAACCACATCGATAAAGTCGAGGAGCAAAGGGTCCACAACCCGCGCGGTCATCCGGATGTGCGGTTTGTCGGTATCGGCGTATTTCCTGGTCAACGAGTCGGACAGGTAAGGATCCAGCAGCAGATGGCTTCCTTGCCATTGCACCAGAAATCCGCTCTGGCCAAGCCACCACAGGCGAAAGTGGCCATCGTTCACATCAGCGGCACGAACATCGGACAGGAACCCTTCGTCCTGCAAAACAGGCTGGATCATTCGATCCC
>OBLQ010000216.1_pt1 | contig 21299 bp, 20 predicted proteins | sample 1519881 | NCBI WGS metagenome assembly OBLQ01 (sample SAMN01911456, study PRJEB22533) | soil metagenome | biome: Soil | place: Malaysia | collected 2012-04-30 | depth DG_metagenome m | reverse complement strand
CTGTGAACGCTTCGCGCTGCGCCCCGTCGACTTGCGATCGCGTCGCCGGAGCAAGCACGTGGCCCAGCCTCGCCAGGTCGCCATGTACCTCTGCCGGCGGCTCCTCCATGCGTCCTTCCCTCACATCGGCGAGCTCTTCGGGCGGGATCACACGACCGTCCTCCACGCCGTGGTGACGACGGAACGTCGGCTGAAGGAAGACGCAAGCCTCCAGGCAGTCGTCTCAGCGCTCGAGCACGACCTCCACGTGGCAGCCAATGCATGAACGAGAATGTCGTCGGCCGTGGACAACCCCCCCGTGATCCACTAGGGGTGATTTGCGATTCAGCCACTTTTCCACTGCGTCCACAGGACCTACGACGACGACTGGTCTCTAGAGCTTTCCCTACGGGTGGGAGTTGTAGTGCATGGGGACAAACACCAGCCCCGATGACGAGGTAGCACATGGAGATCAGCGTCAAACGTGAAGATCTGCTCCATGGTCTGTACTTGGTGCAAGGGGTTGTCGAGCGCAGAACTCCCCAGCCGGTACTAGCCCATGTCCTGATCGAGTGCGGAGGTGGGTCGGTTGCCATGTCCGCGACGGACATGGAAATCGGCCTCCAGTGCCGAATTGCAGCGGAGGTCAAAAAGGGCGGCGCGGTGACGGCCAATGCGCGGAAGCTCTACGAGATCGCTCGTGAGGTCGTGAGCGACGAGATTACCTTGAAGGCAAGTGCGCTCGGATGGGTCGATCTCCACGCGGGGCGCTCGAAGTTCAAAGTGGTGAGCCTGGACCCGAAAGAGTTTCCGGCGCTTCCCTTGGGCCCCGGCGCAAGCGGCGGCGTGACGATCAAGATCGCTGCAGGGACCCTACGGGAGATGATCGACAAGACCCTGTTCGCGGTGTCGACGGACGAGACACGGTTCAATCTCTCCGGCGTCTATCTGGAGAGCGCCGAGGACGGTCTACGCATGGTGGCTACCGACGGGCATCGCCTCGCGTTGATCGAGCGTGCACTGAAGGCGGTGAAGCTCCCTCGGGGTATCATCATGCCACGGAAGGGCCTCGTCGAGGTTCGGAAGCTCCTCGAGCAAGCCGAAGAGGCAGAGCTCTCGTTGGTGATCGCAGAAAAGGATGCGCGGCTCGTCGCGAAGGACGTTTCCTTCTTCATGCGGCTCGTGGAGGGGGATTTCCCGGACTACAAGCAGGTGATTCCGGGAGCTACACGGTCTACGGTACGGGTGAATCGGGAGGATCTTCTCGGGGCGATCCGCCGGATCGCGCTCCTTGCCAGTGAGCGCTCCCACGGGGTGAAACTCGCACTGCAGAAGGGTACCCTCGAGGTCGCTGCCAGCAATCCCGAGCTCGGAGAGGCAAGTGAAGAGATCGAAGTGTCGTACACAGGTGACGACATGACGGTCGGCTTCAACGCCCGCTACCTCATGGACGTGCTCGGCGTACACGCTGCCGGAGACGTGATCGAGTTCGGACTGACCGACGAGGTGGGGCCAGGCGTGCTGCACGGGTCGCAGGACCCGAGTTTCACCTACGTGTTGATGCCGATGCGGCTCTAGCCCCCGCCTGTGGACCTCCTCGAGAAGTGGCGCCACCCGCAGTCCGACGGTATGATTCCGTGTCTGGCAGACGGGCGGCAAGGCGATGAGTGACGGCGGTACACAAGCTCCTGGGTACGGGGCGGAAAACATCAAGGTTCTCGAGGGCCTTGAGGCCGTTCGCAAGCGTCCCGGCATGTACATCGGGGATACGAGCGAGCGTGGGTTGCACCACTTGGTGTTCGAAGTCGTCGACAATTCCGTCGACGAGGCGCTCGCTGGGTACTGTACCGACATCGCGGTCACGATCCACATCGACAACAGCGTGACTGTAGTGGACAACGGTCGCGGTATCCCCGTCGGGATGCACCCGACCGAGGGAGTCTCCGCAGCACAAGTCGTCCTTACCAAGCTTCATGCCGGAGGGAAGTTCGACAAGGGTGCCTACAAGGTCTCTGGCGGTCTGCACGGCGTCGGCGTGTCGGTCGTGAACGCCCTGTCCGAGCTGCTGGAGATGGAGGTGAAGCAGGGCGGCAAGGTCTACACGCAGCGGTATCGCCGTGGTGAGCCCGATGCCCCGGTGCGCGAGACGGGCGTCACGGAGGAGCGGGGAACACGAATCACGTTCAAGCCGGATTCGCAGATCTTCGAGACGACCGACTTCAGCTTCGACGTGCTGTCGCAGCGGCTACGTGAGCTCGCGTTCCTGAATCGCGGGGTACACATCACCATCGTGGACGAGCGCGACCAGAAGTCGCACGAGTTCCTGTACGAGGGTGGAATCAAGAGCTTTGTGGAGCACCTGAATCGGGCCAAGACGCCCATTCACGAGGATGTGATCTACATCCAGGGGTCACGCGACGGCGTCGATGTCGAGATCGCGATGCAGTGGAACTCGGGTTACAACGAAACGGTCTACGCCTTCGCGAACAACATCAACACCATCGAGGGCGGAACGCACCTGGTCGGCTTCCGCGCCGCACTCACCCGTACGGTCAACTCCTACGCCGTCGGCAACAACCTACTGAAGGACAAGGATGAGGCGCTGCAGGGGGAGGACATCCGAGAGGGATGCTGCGCCGTCATCAGCGTCAAGGTCCCGGAACCGCAGTTCGAGGGCCAGACGAAGACGAAGCTCGGGAACAGCGAGGTCAAAGGGATCGTCGAGGCGCTCGTCAACGACAAGCTCGGCATCTACCTCGAGGAACACCCTGCCGAAGCGAAGCGGGTTGCTCTGAAGGGAATCGAAGCTGCCCGTGTGCGCGAGGCGACTCGGAAAGCGAAAGAACTCGCGCGTCGCAAGGGCGCGCTCGACAGCGGTTCGCTTCCCGGAAAGCTCGCCGACTGCCAGGAGCGCGATCCTGCGCTCTCGGAGCTCTTCATCGTCGAGGGTGACTCGGCCGGCGGCTCGGCGAAGCAGGGCCGGGACCGGAAGAACCAGGCGATCCTGCCCCTGCGCGGGAAGATACTGAACGTCGAGAAGGCGCGCTTCGACAAGATGCTGTCGTCACAGGAGATCAAGCTCCTCATCACGGCTCTGGGGGCGGGGATCGGTGCCGAGGAAAAGGAGCTCGCCAAGCTCCGCTATCACACGATCATTCTCATGTGCGACGCCGACGTGGACGGCGCGCATATCCGGACGCTGCTCCTCACGTTCTTCTACCGTCATTTCCACGAGATCATTGAGAGCGGGCATCTCTTCATCGCGCAACCCCCGCTGTATCGCGTGAAGCGCGGGAAGGCGCAGCAGTACCTGACGGACGAAGCCGCGCTCGAGGACTACCTGGTCGAGCTTGCGGCCGGCGATGTGACCCTGCGCGGGGCGGATGCCCCGACGGTCACCGGAGCACCGCTCAAGCAGCTCGTGAAGAAGGCCATGCGTCTCGACAAGATTCTCGATCTGTTCGAGCGCAAGGGCCGCAACCGCAACGTCCTCACGGCGCTCGCCCGTCAGGATACGATGTCGGCCGACGCCCTCTCCGACGAAGGACGTCTCCGTACGATCGTCGCGGAGGCGGAGCGGTATCTGCAGGTCGCCGCGCCCGAGCTCCTGCCGGTGAGCTTCGACTTCGAGCACGACCGGGAGCACGCCTGCATCCGGCTGGTTGCTTCGACTCGCGCGAACGGGTCGCAGCACCGCAACGTCATCGACCGCGACCTTTGTCTCAGTGCGGAGTTCGAGGAGCTTCGTCGCATCGCACATGAGCTCGCGGCCGCAGGCAACCCACCGTTCATGCTCGGGGACGGAGAGACCGCCGACCGGCTTCCGAACCTTCAGGAAGCGGTCGCGCGCATCGTGGCCGCGGCCCGGAAAGGCCTCGAGATCCAGCGTTACAAAGGTCTGGGCGAGATGAACCCGACGCAGCTCTGGGAGACCACCATGGACCCGGAGAGCCGGACGTTGCTGCAGGTCAAGATCGAGGACGCCGTCGAGGCTGACATCATCTTCTCGACCCTCATGGGGGACGAGGTCGAGCCGCGTCGGAAGTTCATCGAGGACAACGCGCTCAACGTCCGCAACCTGGACATCTGAGCATCATGGAGCAGGATCCGCGGCGCGTTCCCGTCAACATCGAGGACCAGATGCGCGAGTCCTACATGGACTACGCGATGTCGGTCATCATCGGGCGTGCGCTCCCGATCACCTGCGACGGGCTCAAGCCCGTCCATCGGCGCATCCTCTACGCGATGTTCAACGAAGGGCTCCTCCACAATCGCCGGTACTCGAAATGTGCGGGCGTCGTCGGCGAGGTGCTCAAGCGCTATCATCCGCACGGCGATTCGGCCGTCTACGACGCGCTCGTCCGCCTCGCCCAGGAGTGGAACGTCCGCTATCCGCTCATCGACGGACAGGGGAATTTCGGCTCCATCGACGGTGATCCGCCGGCTGCGTACCGCTACACGGAGTGCCGTCTCACCGAGCTAGCGGAAGAGCTTCTCGCCGACATCGACAAGGAGACCGTCGATTTCGTGCCGAACTTCGACGAGTCCACCGAGGAGCCCCTGGTCCTCCCGACGAAGGTGCCGAACCTGCTGATCAACGGGGCATCGGGGATCGCGGTCGGCATGGCGACGAACATCCCGCCGCACAACCTGAGCGAGGTGTGCGACGCGCTCGCGGCGCTCATCGCGACGAACTCCTGCGATTCATACCTGGGCCGGATTTCCCCACGGCTGGGTTCATTTGCGGCCAGCGTGCCATTCGCGACGCCTACACCGAGGGGCGTGGCATCCTCACGCTTCGCGCCCGGGCGACGATCGAGACGCACGACCGCACGGGACGCTCCTCCATCATCGTCACCGAGATCCCCTTTCAAGTGAACAAGGCGCGTCTCATCGAGCGGATCGCAGAGCTCGTGAACGAGCGCAAGCTCGACGGTATCTCCGACCTCCGGGACGAGTCCGATCGCGAGGGGATGCGAATCGTGATCGAGCTCAAGCGGGATGCCGTCGCCGACGTGCTCCTGAATCAGCTGTACAAGCATACGCCGCTCCAGGAGTCGTTCGGCATCAACATGCTCGCGATCGTCGACGGTCGGCCGCGACTCCTCTCGCTGAAGGAAGCTCTGCAGGTCTTCCTCCAGCACCGTCGCGACGTGGTGGTCCGCCGAACGCAGCACGACCTGAGGAAGGCAGAGGAACGCCTCCACGTTCTGGCAGGTCTGAAGATCGCCGTCGAAAACCTCGATCGGGCCATCTCGATCATTCGTGGCTCAGCCGACCCTGCGACGGCGCGCGAGGGCCTCATCGCCGAGCTCGCGCTATCTCAGATCCAAGCGCAGGCGGTCCTCGACATGCGGCTTCAGCGCCTGACGGGGCTCGAGCGTGAGAAGATCATCGACGAGTACAACGAGACCGAGCGGCTCATCGCCCGCTACCGCCAGATCCTTGCCGACGACCGCGAGGTGTCGACCATCATCGTGGGGGAGCTGAAGGCGCTCAAAGAGAAGTACGGCGACCCACGCCGAACGCAGATCATTGGCGAGGTGGCCGAGCTTTCCGCCGAGGACCTCATCGTCGAAGAAGACATGGTCGTGACGATCTCCCACGAGGGCTACGTCAAGCGGAACCCCGTTGCCCTCTACCGGGCACAGCGGAGGGGGGGCCGGGGGAAGATCGGTGCCACGACACGCGACGAGGACTTCGTCGAGCATCTGTTCGTCGCATCGACGCACTCCTACCTCCTGTTCTTCACCACGACGGGGAAGGTCTACTGGCTCAAGGTGCACGAGATCCCGCAGGCCGGTCGTGCTGCTCGCGGGCGGGCCGTCACCAATCTCTTGCAGCTCAAGCCCGAGGAGAAGCTTTCGGCGTTTCTTCCGGTTCGAGAGTTCAAGGATGGCCGCTACCTCGTTTTCGCGACGCGACGCGGCCTCGTGAAGAAGACTGATCTCATGCAGTACGCGTCGCCTCGGCCGAGCGGCCTGATCGCTATCGCACTGGAGGAAGGCGATGAGGTGGTCGGGGTGCGGCTGACCGACGGCAAAAGCGAGGTCATCTTGTCAACCGCCGATGGGCAGGCAATCCGTTTCGAGGAGGCGGAGGTCCGACCGATGGGTCGATCGACGTACGGGGTGCGTGGCATGACCCTCGATGAAGGCGACCAGGTCGTCTCCATCGACCTGGTCGAGACGGGTGCGTCCCTGCTCGCCGTCGCCGAGAACGGCTATGGGAAGCGGACCGAGATGGACGAGTACCGCCAGACGCATCGTGGCGGCAAGGGCATCATCACGATGAAGACGACCGACAAGACCGGACGGGTCATCGGCATCCGGATGGTGACCGGAGACGATCAGATCATGCTCGTGTCGAGCGGAGGCAAGGTGGTTCGCATCCGCGTGAGCGAGATCCGGGTCATCGGGCGGAACACCCAGGGAGTTCGTCTGATCGATCTGGAAGAGGGCGAGCGCGTGGCCGCAGTTGCGCGGCTTGCCGAGCGTGAGGACGAGAACGAGGCCGGGGAGGGTAGCACCCCCGAGTCGAGCGATAGCAGCTCGACGGATTCGTAATCGTTCGACGTCAAACCGACCCAGGTCGTGGGGAGCTGACCCGAGACGTCGACGCAGTGGCCGGTGGCCCCTCTCGATGCAAGGGGCTCGAAGCCACCGTTCAATACCTCTGGCGACAGGCCTCGCCCACGGTCGTCTCGAGACCTTCGCGCAAAGCGGCGTAGGTGCCGTCCGTCACGCGTGCGGCCGCCCCGATCAGCGGAGGATCCGAGCTTCACGCTGCTATCGGACTGATGGACGAGACGGGTGAACGAGGTTTCGTGCAGGCGACCCGATTCTGTTGAGGCAGGAGGGGTTACATTGACTTTCTTCAATCGCCGTGGTTTCCGTCCAGGTCGCGCGCGGCGTGCGGTGACACATGAAGAGAACCTATCAGCCGAGCAATCGGCGTCGGAAGCGGACGCATGGATTTCGTGCCCGCATGGCGACGCCCGCGGGACGCAAGGTACTGAAGCGTCGGCGCGCGAAAGGGCGTAGACGGCTCACCGTTTCGATTCCACCGAAGCAACCCGGGTGAGAAGACACCGGGGCGGGACCTTCCCGAAGCTCGCGCGGCTCCGGAAGCGGCGGGAATTCCTTCGCGTACAGGCTAGTGGGGCGCGGGAGCACACGGAACACTTCGTCGTTCTGAAGGCGCTGAGCCGGCAAGCAAGGAGCCGCATCGGCATCACGGTCAGCACGCGCGTCGGCAGCGCCGTCGTTCGAAATCACGTAAAACGCACCATCCGAGAGATCGTGCGCCACGGCTGGCGTCAGATCGACCCGCCGCTCGACGTCGTGATCATCGCAAAGCCAGGAGCGGCGCAGGCAAGCCATGCAGAGGCAGCAAGACAGCTCACCCGAGCGCTCGGTATCGAACAGGCCTAGGAGGATCACCGTCGCCGCTCGAGCGTGTGCGGCGATGCTCCGCGGTTACCAGCTCTTCCTTCGTCCGCTTTGGCCGCCCGCGTGTCGATACGCCCCTAGCTGCTCCGAATACGCCCGGGAGGCGTTCCTTCAATTCGGTGTTTTCCGGGGTGGAATTCTGGCGGTGCGCCGATTGGGACGTTGTCATTCGTTCCATCCAGGTGGCTACGATCCGGTTCCGACGGCGAAGGGGTGAGGTCACATGGACCAGCGTAGGGTGATGCTGGCTGTCGCGCTCTCGCTCGGCGTCGTGCTTGCGTACAACGAGCTGGTAATCCGCCCCCGACAGCGATCGACGGGAACCAGCCCCGCGACACGGGTGGTGCCGACCGAGCAGACGGGGACCACGAGCCCACCGGAAGTCCCTCCACCCTCGGGAGAAGATAACGGAAAGCTTTCTTTCGAAGTAGGTTCAAGCGCCCCGATCGTTGTGGAGACGGACGTCTGGCAGGCGAAGATCACGCCGCAGGGAGGTCGGTTGACGAGCTTGGTGCTCAAGGGATTCCGACAAACGGTTGATCCCGACAGCCCCCCACTGGAGCTCGTCGAAGAAGGGCCTTTGCTCCCTCTCACGCTCGATCTCGGAGTGGCCGGCAGCGATGCCGAAGTCCATTACCAGTCCGATACCCCTCCTTTCGTGAGGCTGTCGGATGACGCCTCGGGCGACATCGTTCTCACGGGAACCACGACCGGCGGCCTGCAGATCCGGAAGGGGCTGCATTTCCAGGGGAATTCCTACCTGATCGATGTCGATGTCTCGGTCACCGGCCCGGGTGCTCCCGCTGCCATAAGTCTGATTGCACCAGAGCTCGACAGAAAGGGACTGCGTGGTAGCGGGCGATCAGGTCAGGAAGTCGCTGTCGCACTGAGCCAAGGCAAATTGACAGAGACCACGATCGACGAGTCCAAGATCCAAGCTCTTAAGGTCGAGCCGAAGACGAACGCCCTGTGGATCGGCTTCAGCGTCCAATTCTTCGTCGGCGCCCTCATTGCTCCCGACGAGCCATTCGGAATCGCGACCGTCGAACCGCTCGGTTCTAGGCCAATTGTGCGAATGGAACGATCCCTTCGCGATGGGAAGACGTCGTTCAAGGTCTTCATGGGCCCGAAAGCAAAGGAAGTTCTAGCGGATGCGGGTTTCGACCTTGGTCGGACGCTCGACTTCGGATGGTTTTGGTTCATTGCGATTCCGATGCTGTACGCCTTGCGGTCTCTGCATCGCCTGACGGGCAACTATGGTCTTGACATCATACTCCTAACCGCTCTCGTCAGGGCGGTGACGATCCCGCTCACACAGAAGTCCTTCCGAAGCATGAAGGAGATGCAGAAGCTCCAGCCTCAGCTCAAGCGCATCCAGGAACAGTACAAGGACGATCAGACCAGACTTCAGAAGGAGATGATGGAACTCTACAAACGCCATGGAGTGAATCCTTTCGGTGGTTGCGCTCCGATGGTGCTCCAAGTTCCCATATTCGTCGGGCTCTACAATGCACTCCTTCACGCGATCGAACTGAGGCACGCCCCGTTCGCTTTGTGGATAACGGATCTATCGGCTCCCGAGCGACTTGTCGTCGCCGGGGTCGGTATTCCGGTACTGACACTGGTTATGGGCGGCACGATGATCCTGCAGCAATGGATTACTCCGCAGCAGGGGGATCCTACGCAGCGTCAGATGATGATGATCATGCCGATCGTGTTCACCTTCATGTTCTTCAACTTCCCTTCCGGGCTTGTCCTCTATTGGCTCGTGAGTAATGTCCTTGGAATTGCACAGCAATACCTGATGCTGAAGGTTCCCAAGTAGGGGGGGCAATGAGATCGGTAGAGGTCGAAGGGGCAACGATCGACGAAGCGATCGAGAAAGCCCTGGACGTGCTTCGAGAGGACCGTGACAGAGTCGACGTGGAGATCCTGGACCACAGCGCGCGGGGGTTGCTCGGATTTGGCGGGCGGACCGCACGAGTCAGAGCGACGGTTCGCGCCTCTGCTTTCACCGTTGTTTCCCGGGAAACTTCTTCAACGGTGGGCATAGACGCCGCACGCCTCACTCTTGAGGAGGTTCTACGCCATCTCGGAAGCAGGCTTGAGCTCGAAGTGGGCGGACCCGTCGACGGTTGCTGGCCATTTTTGGTCAAAGGGTCGGATGCTGGAATCGCCATAGGACGACATGGGCAGACGCTCGATGCGATAGAGTACCTCCTGAACAGGATCGCCGCTCAGAGGAGTGGAGCCCCCGAGCGCATAGAGCTCGATGTCGAGGGATATCGACAGCGCCGCCGGGAATCCTTGGAGGCCACGGCTCGCCGCGCGGCATCCAAGGTGAAGGAAACAGGCATGCCGGCGGCCCTCAACCCCATGAACCCTCGCGAGCGCCGGATCGTGCATCTCGTCTTGAACGAAGACCGGGACGTGTCGACGAGAAGCGAGGGCGAGGGTAGCTTCCGACGAGTGATGATCGTGCCACGGTCCCGCGATCGAGCTTGAGTGCTTGTGGATGCCCGGGAAAAGGCGCTGCTGACCAACGCCGCCACGAGATTTGGTTTCTCCATCAGCGATGCCTCCCTCGATCGAATCGACCGGTTCGTTGAAGAGCTGATCAGGTGGAACCGGCGCATTCGGTTGACCGGTGACCGAGAGCCCTCCGTCCTCCTGAGGAAGCATGTAGTCGACGCCTTCGCATGCGTTCCTCTCGTATCTCCTGGGTCGCGTCTCCTCGACATCGGCACGGGCCCTGGATTCCCGGGCATTGTTCTTGCCTGTGTTCGTCCGGACGTCCACGTTTCATTGCTCGACGCACGAGGGAAGTGTGTGAGCTTTCTGCGCGACGTGATACGCCACCTGCCGCTGCCCGGCGCCATCGCAATAGAAGCTCGCGCAGAGGACATAGCCGGCGATCCGATGTTCGCCGGCCAACAGGACGTCATCACCTGTCGCGCCTTGCGGATGGACGTCTTCTTGAAGGTCGCCAAACCCTTCGTCCGACCGAACGGACTCCTCATAGCAATGCAGGGTCCGAAGACCGACCGTTCCGCCGCTGCCAGGTTGGCCGAGGATCATAGGCTGCGGTTAGTCGACGTTCTCGATTATCGGCTTCCCGATGGTGCGCCGAGACGACTGCTCGTGTGTGCGTCGTGAAGCCAGTTCACCACGGAGAATCTCTGTGCTAACAAGATGCCGGCGGAGGCGTGTGGATGGGGCGCATCATCGCAGTGGCGAACCAGAAGGGCGGTGTCGGGAAGACTACCACCGCCGTCAATATGGCCGCTGCGCTCGCGAGCGATGGATATCGCACCCTTCTCGTAGACTGCGACCCCCAGGCAAGCGCTACGACCGGCCTCGGCATTTGTCGCGTAGAATCCGGGGCGACGATCTACGAGCTGTTGGTCGCGGAAGAGCTGCCGGGCGACGTCGTGCAACGAACCCGTCTCGATCGCCTCGAGATCATTCCGGCGACGCGCGAGCTGGTCGGGGCAGAAATCGAGCTCGTCGGCATGTCACGTCGTGAGTTTCGTCTCCGCGATCGCCTGAGCATTCTGGCATCACCCTACGAGTTCACGATCGTCGATTGCCCACCGTCCCTCAGCCTATTGACCGTAAACGCCCTCGCTGCCGCCAACGGCGTTCTGATTCCGTTACAAGCGGAATACTACGCCCTCGAAGGCCTCACGGCGCTCCTCGACACGGTCGGACGCGTGCGCGATTCGCTAAACCCGTCTCTGGGGCTCGAAGGTCTCGTGCTCACGATGTTCGACGGGCGCAACAGTCTCGCCCAACAGGTGCAATTGGAGGTTCGGACGCACTTCCGCGAGCAAGTCTTCCGCACGGTTATTCCCCGAAACGTCCGGCTGTCGGAATGTCCGAGCCATGGTCTCTCGGTTCTCGAATACGATCCCCGATCGCGTGGCGCGGTGGCCTACCGAGCGCTCGCCCGCGAGGTCGTGGCGGCACATGGACGCAGCGTCGGCGCGCCGACGGTGGTAGAGGGCGAGGATGCTAGATAATATGGAGGCAAGAATGCGTAAGGCGCTCGGCCGTGGGCTGGAAGCTTTGTTGCCGGGAAGTGTCCCCAGCGCGCCGAGCGAGGGCACCCCTCCGCCCGCCCGGGACCGCATCCCGATACTGGAGATTCGACCGAATCCGGACCAACCGCGCCGGCATTTCGACGAGGCAGCACTCGAGACCCTGGCCGAGTCGATTCGGGCGCGCGGCTTGCTTCAGCCCCTCCTCGTACGGCCCGTACCCGGTGGCTTCGAGCTCGTTGCGGGAGAGCGCCGACTTCGCGCGGCGCAGCGCGCCGGGCTCGACGCCGTCCCGGTGGTCGTGCGAGAAACCGAGCCGCAGCAGCGGCTGGAGCTGGCGCTCATCGAGAACCTCCAGCGGGAGAACCTGACGCCGCTCGAGGAGGCGGAAGCTTATCGACATCTCATCGATGTCTATGGGCTCAGCCAGGACGATGTCGCCCGCGCCGTGGGAAAGAGCCGGCCGGCCGTGGCAAACGCCCTCCGACTGCTGGCATTGCCCGAAGCCGTGAAGGCACAGCTCGAAGGTGGTGAGATCTCGGCTGGCCATGCACGTGCGGTGCTCTCGGTGGGCGACCATGACGCGCAGGTCGAATTTGCGAGGGAAATCGCCGCCGACCGCGTGCCCAAGAGTGAAGCCGAGCGCCGGGCGCAAGGGCGCCGGCGTGCGACCCGCTCGCCGATGTCGAAACAACGCCGGCATTCCGAGGAACCTCACATCGGGCCATTGCCGAGGAGCTCACCAAGACGCTCGGAACGCGTGTCCGAATCACACCACGAGCGAGAGGTGGGGCCATCGAGATCGAGTTCTATTCGGACGCGGAGCTCACACGACTCGTAGATCGGATTTGCGGTCACCAGCGGGCGCGAGCGTTTTGACTCGTTCTCCGGGGCGGTGCTAGAAGCGGCGGGCTGTCCCTCAGAAGCCCGCCAACCGAGATGGCGGCGCCCTCGGAGCATGTCGATGGCAATTTTCAGCAAGGATCGAGAGCGGGGTGAGCGAACGCGCCCGGGCACGTTCGAGGGTCCCGTATCGTCCGGGGGAGCCTCTGTCGGGGAGGGAGAGATGTACGAGCGCGAGAAGGCCAGGACGACGATCGAAGACGGCGGTGGCGCCAGTGCGTTCCTCGGCAAGGGCACCCGCCTCGTCGGAAGAGTCGCCTTCGAGGGACCCGCCCGCATCGAGGGCGCCGTCGAGGGCGAGATCGCCGCGCAGGACACCCTCACGATCGGCGAGAGCGCCGTTCTCAACGCGCAGATCGTTGGGACCGCCGTCATCATCCACGGACGGGTCACCGGTGACGTCACGGCTCGCAAACGTCTCGAGATCCGCGCACCCGGCCGACTGGTGGGCAACATCACCACGCCCAGCCTCGTGATACACGAGGGGGTGGTGTTCGAGGGGCAGTGCACGATGGGTGGAGGCGACAGCCGCACGGCGGAGAAGGAACGGCGGGTCGCCCTCGTATTCCCTCAGGGCGACCGCGGCGAAGATCCTTCGGACGCGCGCCGCACGGCCGAGCTGGCCAAGTAGGAGGACGTCGGCCGCCCGCGACCAGCGCCTCCTCGTCGCCGACTCGGATCCATGGACATTCCAAAGGAGTTCCTGCCGGTTCTGCTCGTCCAGATTGCCCTCTTCTTGGGGCTGTGGGCGCTGCTCAAACGCCTTTGGTTCGACCCGGCGCTCCGGTTGATCGCTGCGCGCGAGCAACGCTCGCATGGTGCGGTGGCCGAAGCGAAGCGGCTGCGGGATGATGCGGAGCGTCTGCGGCACGAGCGCGACACGGCGCTCGGGCAGGCGAAGAGCGAGGCCCAACGGGAAGTTGAGGAGATGCTCCGAGCGGCCGAATCGGAGCAGCGTCGCATGATCCAGCTCGCCACGGAGGAAGCCGAACGTACCGCCACCGAGATGCGACGGACGGTCGCACAGGAAGTCGTGGCCGCTCGGCAGACCCTCGATGCCGACGTACACACGATCGCTCGTGACGTGGCGCGGACCGTGTTGGGACGGGCGGTGTAGCGTGGAGCACCACGCTGCGGACGCTCCTTCGATCCTTTCGCTCTTCTGGCCGACGGTCAACTTCATCATCTTCGTGGCAATCCTCGTGCGGTCTCTGGGTGGGCCGTTGCGCGAATTCTTTCGCGTACGCGCCGAGCGCCTCCGCGAAGAGCTCGCGACCGGCGATCGGGCGCGCAGAGAAGCCGAGACCCTTCGCGCCGAGGTGGCCGAGGAGCTGGCGGACCTCCCCGCGCTGCGACGACGTTTGCGGGACGATCTTCGTGCGACGGCCGAGCGGGAGCGTGATGAGATGCTGGCTTCGGCACGTCAGGCGGCAGATCGCATCCGGGAGGATGCGCGTCTGCTCGCCGCGCAGGAGCTCGCGAATGCGCGGCGAGCGCTTCGGAACGAGACGGTCGCGGCCGCCATCCGCGAAGCGACGGCCCTCGTGCGCGCCGCGACGCAGGCGGAGGATCAGCAGCGATTCGTCCGCGAGTTCGTCGCCGGTGCGGGGGCACCGTCGTGACCGGAAGCATCAGCCGACGATATGCGCGCGCCCTCCTCGGCTTGGCACGCGAGGAGCGTGCGCTGGCTGCGACCGGCGAGGAGCTCGCGCGCGCGGCAGAGACGTTTGCGATGCCGGCGCTCCGCGCGGTTGTGCTCAATCCCGGGCTCGCCGCCCGGTCGCGTCGGCTGATCGTCGCGAAAGTCGTCGAGCGCCTGGCGCTGTCGCGGATGGTCGGCAACCTGATTCGGCTCCTTGCCGACCGGGATCGGCTCGCGCTGCTGGCGGACGTGGCGCGGGCATACGACGCGTTGGTCGATCGTGAGCTCGGCCGTGCCCGGGTGACGATCAGGAGCGCGGCGCCGCTCAACGGGGCCCAGCAGGCGGAGCTCGAGGAGCTCGCACGTCGGCTCACCGGCGCCAAGGACGTCGTCGTCTCGACCCGCATCGAGGCCGAGCTCATCGGCGGCATCGTGCTCGACGCCAGTGGCACGGTCTACGACGGAAGCGTCAAGACGCAGCTCGAGCGTCTCGCCCACAGCATGGCGGGCGCCGGCGCCTAATCCGGGGGGAGAATCGCTTCATGCAGATCAGCGCTGCGGAAATCAGCGACATCATCCGTCAGCAGATCAAGGATTACGAGAAGCAGCTCGAGGTCCGCGAGACGGGCGTCGTGCTGTCCGCCGGCGACGGGATCGCGCGAATCTACGGCCTCGACAAGGTCGCGGCCGGTGAGCTGATCGAGTTTCCCCACAGCGTGTACGGCATGGCCCTCAACCTCGAAGAGGACAACGTCGGCGTCGCCCTCATGGGGGAGCCCGAGCTCATCAAAGAGGGCGACGAGGTTCGCCGTACGGGTCGCATCGCCGAGGTTCCGGTCGGCGAGGCGTTGCTCGGGCGAGTCGTGAACGCGCTCGGGCAGCCGGTCGACGGCAAGGGCGCGATCAAGACGCCGCACACGCGCCGCATCGAGCTGAAGGCCCCCGGCATCATCGCGCGCGAGCCGGTGAAGATGCCCCTCCAGACGGGCATCAAGGCCATCGACGCCATGATCCCGATCGGCCGCGGGCAGCGCGAGCTGATCATCGGCGACCGGCAAACCGGGAAGACGGCGGTCGCGATCGACACGATCATCAATCAACGTGGCGGTGACGTGCAGTGCTTCTACGTGGCGGTGGGACAGAAGCGCTCGACCGTCGCCCAGGTCGTGGACAAGCTCACGAGGTTCGGGGCCATGGACTATACGACCGTCGTCGTCGCCTCCGCCTCCGACCCGGCGCCGATGCAGTTCATAGCCCCCTACTCCGGGTGCACGATGGGGGAATACTTCCGCGACACCGGCCGCCATGCGCTGGTCATCTACGACGATCTTTCGAAGCAGGCGGCCGCCTACCGCCAGCTCTCCCTCCTCCTCCGCCGTCCCCCCGGCCGCGAAGCCTACCCGGGCGACGTCTTTTACCTGCACTCGCGGCTGCTCGAGCGGGCGGCGAAGATGAGCCCCGATCGCGGCGGGGGCTCGCTCACTGCGCTACCCATCATCGAGACGCAGGCGGGCGACGTGTCGGCCTACATCCCGACCAATGTCATCTCCATCACCGACGGCCAGATCTTCCTCGAATCGGACCTCTTCTATGCCGGCGTCCGGCCCGCCGTGAACGTCGGCATCTCGGTCTCCCGCGTCGGTGGTAACGCCCAGATCAAGGCGATGAAGAAGGTGGCCGGTCCCCTCCGCCTCGAGCTGGCACAGTACCGCGAGATGGCGGCCTTCGCGCAGTTCGGCTCGGATCTGGACGCCGCCACAAAGAAGCAGCTCGATCGCGGAGTGCGGCTCGTCGAAGTGATGAAGCAGGGCCAGTACGTGCCGCTCGCCGTCGAGCGACAGGTCGCGATCATCTATGCTGCGACCAACGGGTATCTGGACGCGCTGCCCGTCGATGCAGTCCAGCGCTACGAGCGCGAGCTCTACGGCTTCCTCGAGGCGAAGCACCCCGACGTACTCGCCGCCATCGCGGAGCGGAAGGAGATCACCGACGACGTGAAGGCGAAGATCGACGGCGCGCTCAAGGACTTTGCGAAGATCTTCGCCGCCTAGCCGCGATGCCGAGCCTCAAAGCCCTCCGCAAGCGCATCGGCACCGTCCGCTCGACGCAGAAGATCACGAAGGCGATGAAGATGGTCGCCGCCGCCAAGCTCCGCCGCGCGCAGGAGGCCGCCGAGCGCGCGCGGCCCTACGCCGAGAAGGTCGTCGAGATGTTCGGTGCGGTCGTCGCCGACCTCGAGGGAGTCGCGCATCCCCTGCTTGCTCGCCGGGACGAGGCGTGCGTCGAGCTCGTCGTCGTCACCAGCGACCGTGGCCTCTGCGGGGGCTACAATGCCAACCTCCTGCGACGGGCGGACGCGTTCGCCCGCGAGCGCCCCGGGAGGCAGATCGTCGTCACGGCGGTCGGACGGAAGGCTGCCGAGTTCTTCCGGCGCCGCGGCGTCACGTTGGTGGGCGAGCAGACCGAGGTCATGAACCGCGCCGTCATCGATTCGGCTCGGACGGTCGCCGAAGGGATCACCAGGCGCTTCGCGGTCGGCGAGACCGACGCCGTGTATCTCCTCTACAACCGCTTTCGCTCCGCCGTATCCCAGGTCCCGACCGTCACTCCCCTCCTCCCCGTCGCGCGCGCCGAGACCGTCGGCGGCGAGGAGCGAAGCGAGTACATCTTCGAGCCGGCCCGCCCGGAGCTGCTCGAGCAGCTCCTGCCCCGCTACGTGGAAACCCTGCTCATGCAGGCGCTGCTCGAGTCGATCGCCAGCGAGCACGGCGCTCGCATGACGGCCATGGAAAACGCCACCAACAACGCCTCCGACATGATCGGCCGCCTCACCCTGTCGATGAACCGCGCTCGCCAGGCGACCATCACGACCGAGCTCATGGAGATCGTCTCGGGGGCAGAAGCGCTGAAAGGGTAAGGATCCCCATGCCGAGCAACGGACGGATCACACAAGTCATCGGTCCCTGCGTGGACGTCGAGTTCCCGGACGGGAATCTCCCGGCGATCTTCAACGCTTTGAAGGTGTCGAATCCGGCGATCAACGACCAGCCCTGGAATCTGGTGCTCGAGGTGGCACAGCATCTCGGCGAAAGGACCGTTCGGACGATCTCGATGGACGTGTCGGACGGGCTCGTTCGGGGCATGGAGGTCATGGACACCGGTGACGGCATCAAGGTGCCGGTCGGCGAGGCGGCCCTCGGCCGCATCATGAACGTCGTCGGACTGCCAGTGGACGAGAAGGGTCCGATCGAGACCGAGAAGAGCTACGCGATTCACCGCCCCACCCCTGCGTTCACCGAGCAGGAGACGCAGGTGCAGATGTTCGAGACGGGCATCAAGGTCGTCGACCTGCTCGCCCCCTACCAGCGGGGCGGAAAGATCGGTCTCTTCGGCGGCGCGGGCGTCGGCAAGACAGTCATCATCATGGAGCTCATCAACAACGTGGCAAAGCAGCACGGCGGCGTGTCGGTGTTCGCCGGCGTCGGCGAGCGCACCCGCGAGGGGAACGACCTCTACCTCGAGATGCAGGAGTCCAAGCTCTCCGATGGCAATCCGGTCATCTCGCGCGCGGCGCTCGTGTACGGGCAGATGAACGAGCCGCCCGGTGCCCGTGCTCGGGTCGGCCTCACCGGCCTGACGGTGGCCGAGTACTTCCGCGACGAGGAGGGCAAGGACGTGCTCCTCTTCATCGACAACATCTTCCGATTCGTGCAGGCCAACTCCGAGGTGTCGGCACTCCTTGGCCGCATGCCGTCGGCGGTGGGCTACCAGCCGACGCTCGGCACCGACATCGGCGAGCTCCAAGAGCGGATCACGACGACGAAGAAGGGCTCGATCACCTCCGTACAGGCGGTCTACGTTCCGGCGGACGATCTGACCGACCCCGCCCCGGCGACGACCTTCGCCCACCTCGACGCGACGACGGTGCTCGACCGCGCGATCGCCGAGCGCGGGATCTACCCCGCCGTCCACCCCTTGGAATCGACCTCACGCATTCTCGACCCCGCCGTCGTGGGCGAGGAGCACTATCGTGTCGCCAGGCAGGTCCAGGCGATCCTGCAGCGGTACAAGGAGCTACAAGACATCATCGCGATCCTCGGCATGGACGAGCTGTCCGAGGAGGACAAGATGTCCGTCGCACGCGCACGGAAGATCGAGCGCTTCCTGTCCCAGCCCTTTCACGTCGCGGAGCAGTTCACGGGGTTCCAGGGCAAGTACGTCCCGCTCAGCGAGACGATCCGCGGGTTCCGCGAGATCGTCGAGGGCAAGCACGACGACCTGCCGGAGCAGGCCTTCTACATGGTCGGCACGATCGACGAGGCCGTCGAGAAGGCGCGGAAGCTCGCGGCCTAGGACATGGCGGACCGAATGCGACTTCGCGTCTACAGCCCCGAACGGCAGCTCGTGGATGCCGAGGTGGCCGAGGTGACCGCGCCCGGCGCGCTCGGCGAGATCGGTGTTCTTCCCGACCACGCCGCCCTGGTGACGGTGCTCGAGTCGGGCGTTCTCTCGTACAAGGAGGGTCCGCAGACGAATCGGCTCAGGATCTCGGGCGGGTTCGCCGAAGTTCGCGACAACGTGATGACGGTGCTCGCGGACTCGGCCGAGGTCCTCGGCGCCTAAGGCGTTCGACGCCGAACCAACGGCACGGAAATGGGGAGGCTCGACGGCAAGCTGGCCCTCGTAACCGGGGGCGGCCGCGGAATCGGCCGCGGGATCGCGCTCGAGTTCGCGCGCGAGGGAGCCGACGTCGCCGTCAACTACCGTCGGGACAAGAGCGCCGCCGAGGCGACCGTGCGCGACATCGTGGCCCTCGGACGGCGCGCCTTCGCCGCGCAGGGGGACGTCGGCGACTTCGAGCAGGTGGCGGCGATGGTGGCACGGGCGGTCGATTTCCTCGGCGGACTCGACGTCGCGGTTGCAAACTCCGGGGTGGCATCCCGCTTCCAGACGGTCGCCGATCTCGATCCGAAGGAGTGGCGGCGCGTCACAGCGACCGACTTCGACGGGGCATTCTTCACGGCCAAAGCGACCGTCCCCCACGTGGTGAAGCGTAAGGGCGTGATCCTCTTCATCTCGTCGGTCGGTGCCGATATGGCGGCTGCCGGAGGGGCGCCTTACCACGCCTCCAAAGCCGGCGTGAATGCGCTCGCGCGCGTTCTCGCCAAGGAAGTCGCCGCCGACGGCGTGCGGGTGAACTGCATAGCCCCGGGGCTCGTCCGCTCCGACATGGGGAACAAGCTCATCGGCTTCTTCGGCGAGGGCCTCGTCCAGACGATTCCGCTCGGCCGTGCCGGCGAGCCCGCCGACATCGGCCGCGCGGCCGTGTTCCTCGCCTCCGCCGACGGCGCGTGGATCACCGGAAAGATCCTCCGCGTCGACGGCGGTGCGTGCATGTGACCGGCGCTAGAGGCCGATCTTGCGCAGCTCGAGGGTCGTGCTCGCGTCGCGCAGCCACGATTCGATGTCCGTCTGGCGCCCGCAGCCCTGGTCGATCTGGAACCAGGCGCGCCGATCGAGGTCGACGGCGCGGTGCGGGAGTGCATCGAGCCCGAGTGCACGGACGCAGCCCTCCCCGCCCGGGAATTCCGCGCGAGCCGCCCTCGCCCCTTCGGGGGCCGCGACCGCCTCGCCGATCGGAGCGCCACCGATCTCGCCGATCTGGCGAGTGACCGGCTGAGCCCCGGACGGAGCCTTCTCGGTGTCGTTGGAGTAGTGGAGGCGGCCTCGTGCATCGCGCCACTTGAGCATGTCCTCCGCGTGGGCGGCCACCGGCAGCAAGAGCGCCAGCGCCAAGATCGCTCGCGTAACCATCTGTTTCTCCCTTCTACGACGGGACGTAGCGTCCCTTGGACAAGCGTTACTTCCGCGGCGCGCGACCTGTCCATCACCAGTGCCGTGCGATTCGCTGCGGCGTCGCTGCCTACTGAAGGATTGACAAGGCGCGTCATCCGAGATACTAAACGTTCAGTATGTCTACGGCGGGGCGGCCACGGCGCGCCGAGCGATCCGAGCCCTCGCGCAAGCATCTCATGGCGGCGGCGATCAATTGCTTTGCGCGCTTCGGCTACCAGGGCACTTCGATCGACCGGATCGCGCGCCATGCCGGCGTGACGAAGGGCGCCCTCTACTACCACTTCCGCGACAAGGAGGAGCTGCTCTTCGAGGCCGTCAGCGATCGGGTCGGCGGCTTCGAGCGGCAGGTGCTCGAGGAGGTCGGTCCGGTGGGCGATGCGCTCGGGTCGCTCAAGCAGGTGATCGATGCCTGCTTCTTTCACGCGACCGTGTCGAACCACCGTCGCTTCATCATCACGCTGATGATCGAGGCGCTCGACACGAATCCCCAGCTGTCGGCCAAGTTCCAGCGGATCCTCCGTCGCATGCGGTGGTTCCTCGCGGACGTCGTGCGTCGTGGCCAGGAGCTCGGCACCGTGCGCGCCGACATCAATCCCGAAGAGACCGCCGCCGTCATCGCCGGCGCCATCATGGGCGCCGAGATCCAGCACTATCAGGACCCCGGCGAGGTCGACCTCCGGCGCGTCCTCGATGCGCTGGTCGTGCAGCTCGCCGACTGGCTCACGCCGCGGCCGCACGAGGTCGCAACCACGGGAGGCACTCGAGCATGATCAACTTCCAACCATCGGAAGAGCAGGAGCTTCTCCGCCAGACGCTGAGCGGCTTCGCCCGCGACGTGATCCGGCCGCAGGCGCGTGAGGCGGACGAGAAGGCGGTCGTGCCGACCCCGGTCGTCGAGAAAGGCTGGGAGCTCGGCCTGGTGCAGGACGCCGTCCCCGAGACCTTCGGTGGCTACGGCAACCCCCGCTCCGCGATCGGAGGGACGTTCATCCTCGAGGAGCTCGCCTACGGAAGCCTCGGCATCGCGCTGCACCTGGTCGCGCCTCGGCTCTTCACGATTCCGCTGATCGTTGCGGGAACCGAGGCCCAGCGCGCCTCCTGGCTTCCCAGGTTCGCGGGCGACGGGTTCGTGGCCGGGACCGCGGCGCTCACCGAGCCGCGGTGGGACTTCGATTCGACTGCCCTCGCCACCAAGGCCGAGCGTGCATCCGGTGGCTGGGTGCTCACGGGCCGGAAATGCGCCGTGCCCCTGGCCGATCGCGCCGAGGCCCTCCTCGTCTACGCGGCTGCACCGGACGGGCTCGCGGCGTTCCTCGTCGAACGCGGCACCGCCGGGCTCACCGTCAGCGCCCGCGAGCGGAACATGGGCCTCAAGGCGCTCGACACGTTCGGGCTGGAGCTCGAACGTGTCGAGCGCCTTGAGGCCCA
>OBLQ010000215.1_pt1 | contig 21337 bp, 19 predicted proteins | sample 1519881 | NCBI WGS metagenome assembly OBLQ01 (sample SAMN01911456, study PRJEB22533) | soil metagenome | biome: Soil | place: Malaysia | collected 2012-04-30 | depth DG_metagenome m | reverse complement strand
GAAGCCAGCCTTCCGACCCATTCGCTCCGGGCGACTCATCGCGCCAGTTGATACAGTGTCTCAAATATCTCTTGACAACGGTTATCAACTGGCGTACCCTGCTTGGCGTAGTTGATACACTGTTGCAACTAGAAAACGAGCTGCCATGAACTCCAAACTCCGCTCTGAGGCTCGCCTCTCTCCCGCGCCTCCCGCGCTAGCTCGATTCGTCTTGCTCGGCCTATTCTGCGTGGCAACGTACTCGCTAGCGGGCCCGTCCACGGCGTTCGCGCAAGAGCCACCCTACTTCGTCACTTACTCGCACCACCTCGAAGAGCCAGGAAACCTCGAGGTGGAAGTCAACTCGGTGTTCGCGACCCAGCGCGCGGGCAACGACTTCATCGCCCCGTGGATGGAGTTCGAATACGGGGTGAAGGCCTGGTGGACCACCGAACTGTATCTCGACACTCAAACGACCTTTGGTGACAGCACGCTATTCACCGGCTATCGCTGGGAGAACCGCTTTCGTCCTCTGATGCGCGAGCATTGGATCAACCCGGTCCTGTACGTCGAATTCGAAGACATCAATGGGGCCGACAAGATCATGAGGGAGGTAGTGGGTTTCGACGGCCAGGCAGACCACGCCGAGCCGAACTCCGAGACGCGCCGCGAACACAAGCATGAGATCGAGGCCAAGCTGATCCTCTCCAGTGATTTCAAAGGCTGGAACATCTCCGAAAATTTCACCGGCGAAAAGATTCTCGGCCATGAGCCCTGGGAATTCGGTTACGCCGTCGGAGCGAGCCGTCCTCTTCGGCTGGCCGCCACGCCGCGCCCATGCAATTTCTGCCGCGAGAATTTTCTGGCCGGGATTGAGATCTACGGGGGTCTCGGAACCGCCTCAGATTTCACCCTATCCGGCACATCGCATTACGCCGCTCCAATTCTCGGCTGGCAGCTGCCCAATGGCACAACGCTTCGCATCTCGCCGGGTTTCGGCCTCAACGAAGATAGCCATCGTTTCGTCCTGCGCTGGGGCGTTTCCTATGAGCTGGCCGGTTTCGGCCGAATGATAAGGAGCATGTTCTGATGAGACGCTTCCTGATTCTTCCACTCGTTTCCCTTGTCGCGATCGTCACGGCGACGGTCGCCTTCGGGCATTGGGAGACCGATGATCGCGGTGTCCTGCTGGTGATTGCGCAGGCGCCCGCCAAGGCACGCAGTTGGGCGAACCCTTACGAAGCCCAACCCGACGCAATCCAGGCCGGCGCAAAGCTCTTTCGACAGCACTGCGCCGAATGCCATGGGGAAGATGCGCTGGGAATCGGCCGGGCGGTAGATTTGCATTCCGCCGGCGTGCAAAACGCGACGTCCGGAGAACTGGCTTGGTTCCTCGGCAATGGAAACCTCGCGGCAGGCATGCCTTCCTGGTCCGGCTTGCCGGAACAGCGCCGGTGGCAAATCGTCGCTTATCTCAAGACTTTGGATCGATGACTTATATCTAAATTTCTATGGAACCTTTTCCCCGCTGTGCGCACGCGTTGTTTCGGATCGCTTTTTTCTTCTTCGCATTCTCCTTTGGCGCGAATGCGCAGACGGTCGAGAATCAAAAGTCGTTGCCGATTCAAGACAACAGTTTTTTGATCGAAGAGGCCTATAACCAGGAAGACGGAGTGGTGCAACACATCAGCACGTTCACGCGATTATTTCAGAGCAAGAGCTGGGTTTACACCTTCACTGAAGAATTCCCCGTGCGCGGACAGCGGAATCAGCTCAGTTACACGATTCCCTTCATGAACGCGGGAGGCGGGCAGGGGCTGAACGCAGGGATGGGCGACCTTGCTCTGAACTACCGCTTGCAAGCAATCGGCAGCGGGGTTGCACGGGTCGCATTTGCTCCGCGCCTCACCCTGATCGTGCCCACAGGCAGCGTTCGCATGCAGCGCGGAATGGGTGGTTTTGGCTACCAGACGAACTTGCCGTTGAGTGTCGTCGTGAGCAGGCATTTCGTTACGCACTGGAACATTGGTGCGACGATCATCCCGCGAGCAGAAGACGCGCAAGGCGCGACCGCTACGGTGACCGCCTGGAACGCCGGTCAAAGCATCATCTGGCAGATGCGCCCGCGATTCAACGTGCTCCTGGAGACACTGTGGACACGCACAGGAAACGTCGTAGGGCGCCATACTACACAGCACGAGGATGACTTGTTCATCAGCCCGGGCGTGCGTTGGGCTTACAAGTTCGAAAACGGGCTTCAAATCGTGCCGGGTATTGCCGTGCCCCTCGGCGCGGGGCCCAGCGCAGGAGAAAAAGGAATCCTGCTCTATTTGAGCTTCGAACATCCCTGGCGCGCGTTCAAAAACGGGGAGAGGTAGAGCAACATTAGATGCGACCCCGGTCTCCGGCTGGAACGCCGCGGACAGTAAACAGCCCGCCTCAAAACGTTGCGCGGAAGATTCCTGCTACAATAAAACGCGGAGACGGCCTGCGACGCAGGTGACGTTGCGAAAGCCTATTTGAACCAACACTGGATCCCAGGGCGCTTGCGTCGTCCTGCCCTTGCGCATGTCCCGTCCGGCTTGCCGGCATGGGGAAGCCTTAAAGCAGGCGCTGGGCGCCCAACCTATTAAGTGGGGTTCAGGGCCTAGCAACGCACGGCCGAGTGGACCGCTCCGCTTTCCGAGATGGAAAGACGGACGTCCGAAACCAAAAGCCTTTCAAAGTGAGAATCCTTTTCATCGGCGACATTGTCGGCGCTCCCGGCCGCAAGATCATTCACGAGCGGCTGGCGGACATCCTCGCGCAGCGGGAAATCGATCTCTGCATCGCCAATGGCGAAAACGCCGCGTCCGGCTTCGGCATCACGCCCAGGATCGCCGAGGACCTTTTCTCGCAGGGGATCGAAGTGATCACCGGCGGCAATCACATGTGGGATCGGAAGGAAATCATCGAGTTCCTCCCGCACGAGCCACGCTTGCTCCGGCCGGCCAATTTTCCCAACGGCTCGCCCGGCGGCGGGCTTTATATCGGTCGGGCGAAGAACGGCACGAGCTACGCGGTCGTGAATCTGCAGGGGCGCACGTTCATGGCCGCGCTCGACGACCCGTTTCGCGCGGCCAACCGGGAGCTCGACAAACTCCCGCCGGACTTGAAAGTGATCGTCGTCGACATGCACGCCGAGGCCACCTCGGAAAAACAGGCCATGGGCTGGCACCTCGACGGCAAGGTCTCCGCCGTCATCGGCACGCACACACACGTGGCCACCGCTGATTTCCGCGTCCTGCCCGGCGGCACCGCTTACATCACCGACGTGGGCATGACCGGCCCGCACGATTCGGTCATCGGCATGGAGAAACGTGGCGTACTGCAGCGCTTCCTCGATGGGATGCCCGCGCGGTTCGTGGTCGCCGAGGGCGACGTGCAGATGAACACGGTCTTGCTCGATGTGGACGACTCAACCGGCCGCGCCCGCTCGATCGACCGCCTCACTTTCCGTCTCGACTGAGATCCGAACGGTTTCCGCTCAAGCAACGCCCCGGCGCAACAGCGCATCTTCTGCCACTGGCAGCGAATAGGATGATTCAAATCATGTCACGCCGCGTACAGATCGGTGTGTGCCTTGCGATATTGGTTGCCGCCGGCGGGTGGTTGGCCTCCACGGCCTCCGCGCAAGGCATCGTCCGGCAAATTTTCGCTCGGAAGCGCGTCTTTCCGGACATCGGTCCGGGCGTTTCCGCGGTGAAGCGAGATGCCGCGGGTAGCTACTACATCCTCGCGTCACCCGCGACGACTATCGCGATCTACGCAGCCGATGGCAGGCGCGTCGGCCAGATTCCGAATGAGAACTCGCGAGACGTGAAAATCGCCTTCGCGCAAGACATCGATCTCGACGCCGCCGGCCGCGTTTTCGTTGCGGACCGTGGCGCAAATGCCGTCAAGATCTTTCAATCCGACGGATCGCCCCTCGCGACCATTCGCGTAACGGCTCCCGCGTCGGTGGTCGCGCTTCCGAACGGCGACTGCGCCGTCGCAGCGCTGCGCCGCGGGCCGCTCGTTAGCATCTTCAATCTGCAGGGCAAGCTTGTCGACAGCTTTGGGAGCGACTCCGCGGCGCTCCGGGATGCGGATCAAAATACGTCGCTCAGTCGCGGCCGCATCTACGGCGACCCAGCAGGACACATCTACTTCGCTTTCACCGATCGCCCCGATCCGACGATCCGCAAGTACGATCGCTACGGCTATGCGTCCTACGAGATCACTCTTCCGTTATCCGAGTTCATGCCCCAGGAGCAGGCTCGGCGATGGGATACGGTCACGATCGAGGGGAGCGACGATGCGCCACCGACGAGGCCGGTGATCCGCGCGCTAGGCGTCGATCCCGCGACGCAGGAAGTGTGGGCCGCCATCGGCGACGAACTCATCCATTTCGACAAGGACGGCAATCGTCGCGCCTCCTACCGCGTCGCTACGACAGACGGCGTGCCCATCAAGCCCGATTCCATCCTGGTTGAGCCTGATCGCATTCTGGTGGCGGCCGACCCGCTTGGAATTTTCGACTTTGCCATCCCGGAAAAACGGCTCGCTACCACGCCGCAGCGCTGAATTCGAACGGGCCTGTTGAAATGCGCCTTGTGGAAATCGGGAGGCCACTGCCGCCGCTACGGCTCTCGGGCGGCCGTATTTCATCGGATGCCTGTGCGGTTTTTCCCTGAGAGAGACGCTGAATTCTTGTTGTGGAAAAGCTGTGAATACTGTGTGGAGCGCCTCCCTTAACTTCGCCCACTTTTCTCTTGCTCATCACGCCGCATTTAGGCAGAATCCCCGCTCGCGTCGTTGACGCGGTTGCAAGCGAACGCGAGCACACATGCGTTGCCGCGGTTACGGGGTGTGTTCCCGCGGCATCGAACCTGATAGCCCGGTCGACAAAAGTGCCCCTCTCCAAGGGGGAGGGGAATTTCCACAGCATTTCCACACCAGTGGAAATTGCGGCGGGGACTTATTTCCTCGATGAGCCTTTGGGACAAAGTCCTTCATCACGCGGAGCGTCGCGTGAATCCTCACAGTTTTGCCACCTGGTTTCGCCCCACGCGGCAGGAGCGGGCTGAGGAAAACCGCCTCATCATTCGGGTGCCCACGGGCCTGTTCCGCAAGAGGCTCACTCAAACCTACGGCGATCTGCTTCAGGCGGTCCTGGCGGAAGTCGGCCACCCCGGGATGGTGCTCGAGTTCATCTGTGCCGAAGCCGAACCCGCGGCGGGCGCTGCGCCACCGGTCTCGCAGGCGAAGCTCGACTTCGAGTCATCGGATAATCAGCTAAACCCGCGCTACACGTTCGACAAGTTCATCGTGGGTGCCTCGAACCAGTTTGCGCACGCTGCAGCCGTGGCCGTGGCCGAGCAGCCTTCCAAATCCTATAACCCGCTTTTCCTCTACGGCGGTGTGGGCTTGGGCAAGACGCACCTGATGCAGGCCATCGGCCACGCCCTCAAGCAGCGCAATCCTTCACTGCGCCTCACGTACATCAGCGCCGAGAAGTTCACCAACGAGGTCATCGCCGCGATCCGCTTCGAGCGCATGCCCGGGTTCCGCGACCGCTTCCGGAATATGGACGTGCTCATGGTGGACGACATCCAGTTCATCGCTCGCGCGGAGCGGACCCAGGAAGAATTCTTTCACACGTTTAATGCGCTCTACGATCAGCAGAAGCAGATCGTCATCTCTTCCGACTGCCCTCCCAAGGAAATTTCCGCCATTGAGGAGCGCCTGCGCTCGCGTTTTGAGTGGGGGCTCATCGCCGATATCCAGATGCCCGACCTCGAGACGAAGATCGCGATCCTTCAGAAGAAAGCCGATAGCGAGCAGGTTCGCCTTCCGGATGAGGTCGCGGAGTTCATCGCGCGCTCCATCAAATCCAATATCCGCGAGCTCGAGGGCGCTTTGATCCGGCTGATGGCCTTTGCCTCGCTGACCGGCGCCGAAATGAATCTGCCGACGGCGCAGCAGGCGCTGAAGAGCATCATCGAGACGCAGGAAAAGAAAGTGACCATCGAGCAGATTCAGAAGCGCGTCAGCGAACACTTCGGCCTGCGCGCCCAGGATCTGAAGGTTCGCAGCAACTCGAAGGTCATTGCCTTCCCGCGCCAAGTCGCCATGTTCTTGGTGAAGCAGCTCACGTCCGCATCGCTTCCGGAAATCGGCAAGCAGTTTGGCGGAAAGCACCACACCACGGTGTTGCATTCGATCAACAAGATCGAGGCCTTGCGCCAGACGGACAAAGATTTGAACAAGGCGATTAACAGGCTACTCGATTCGTTCGGATAGAGTTAGCGCCCAGTGTCCGGCTGGGCGTTGCGGATGCTTGTGGAAGGATTGTGGAGGCTCGTTAGGATCGCCGTCGGGACGGGGAGTCTTCCAGCGGGGCGCAAGAGTTTCCACCGCACGCGCGAACGAGTAAGCGCATTACGCCCCGCGACTTACTCCATTTTCCACAGAATCCACACTTGCGGAGACGGCGGCGGTGTTCTTAATATATTTGTTCCAAGTAAGAAAAGCAGTAGAGTAGCCGCAGTGAAGAACGCCGAAACGTTTCAGGCAGAACAGTAGCATGCAACTGAATGTAGGCAGGCTCATGCGTCCTGTTCGGATGGCTTAGGTTCGAGAAAGAACACGAGGATCGCCCAAGATGGAATTCAGCGTAAAGAAGTATGACCTACTTGAGGAACTTTCTCTCACGCAGGGTGTGGTCGAGCGCAAGACGACGATTCCGATTTTGTCGAATCTCCTTTGCGAAGCAAGTGGCGGCCGTCTGACGATCACGGCAACGGATCTCGAGTTGAGTATTCGCACCTCGTGCGAAGCAAAGGTCAAGAAAGAGGGCGCCGGCACCATTCCGGCCAAGAAGCTTCTCGAACTTGTGCGCCTCTTGCCGGACGAAGAGATTCGCTTCAAACTACTTGAAAACCACTGGGTGCAAGTCACATGCGACCGCCGGAATTACAAGCTGGTCGGCATGTCGAAGGATAATTTCCCCGCGCTCCCAACTTTTCCACACGCTCTGGTAAAGATCCCCGCCAAACTGCTGGCCGACGCGATCGCCAAGACCACGTTCGCCATCTCACTTGAAGAATCGCGCTACACGTTGAATGGCGCGCTACTGGTGCTGAAGCCGGGCTCGCTGACGATGGTCGCAACCGACGGCCATCGCCTAGCCATGGTCGAGACCGATCACAAATTCGAAGGCTTTTCGGCGGAGACGCGGGTACTCGTTCCCAAGAAGGCCATGAACGAAGTGCAGCGCCTGGCTGCCGAGTCCGGCGATGAGGGCGCGATCGAATTCGCACAGGACGAAAGCCACCTCTTCTTCCGATTCGGCCCGCGGCTTCTGACCTCTCGCAAACTCACCGGTCAGTTCCCGAACTACGAAGCAGTTCTGCCCCGCGAAGTGAACAAGACGGTCGTCCTCGAACGCGCCGAGTTGCAAGACGCACTCCGCCGCGTTTCGCAGTTGGCCGACCAGCGCTCGCACGCTGTGAAGTTTGTGCTTGCCAAGGAAGGGCTTGAGATTTCCGCGTCGAGTCCGGAATATGGCGAGGCGAAGGAAGCGATCGAGAAGGAGTTCAAGGGCGATCCCATCGCCATCGGTTTCAACGCGCAGTATCTGCTCGATTTTCTCGGTGCCACGCCCGATGTTCCCATCAGCTTCGAGCTGAAAGACGAGCAGTCCGCCGGCCAACTTCGCCCTCTCGCCGACGGCGCCACGCGCTACCGCTATGTCGTCATGCCCATGCGGATTTGATTGCGCGCACGCGCGATCGGCTGGGATTTCGCGAGAAAATCCGCGTACCGCAGGCCCAGGGAGAGCACCTTTTTGTGTCTTAGCGGGGCCATGATTTTCCTTCCACCTGCACGCTTGAGCCATCTCGCAACTCGTTGAATTCAAGGACAATAAACTGCTTTCGCAGACTGAGAATCGCCTTGTGATTTACCCCTCCTTCGGGTAAAATTAGTCGTTCCGGATTCCTCCTGAACGGCACTTTGTTCGGACCCGAACTGCCCGGCCGTGCGCTTGTTCGCGCCAGAGCAAGCGGCCTTCACAACCGGGGCGTGCGCGGGTTCGGAATCCCCTTTCCGCGGGGGAAAAATTAAAGCTTCGCTGCGTCTCCCCGAGTTTTTCGGAACGGGGCGGGATGAAGCTTTAGAAGGACCCTTCGAGTCCCAGCTCGAACGAAACCGTTCGCGAGCGTGGGGCCAATGGGCAAGGCAAGTGTCGAGACAATCCGCGCGACCGCCTTCCCAAAACGACCGAATGTGGCTCGGTAGGTAGCTCAGGTCTTCAGGCCTGAGGCTTTCTGAGCAGCACGCAGCAGCCTGCAACTGAGGAGACACACGATCCATGGGTGACAAACCGACCTCGTCCGCCAAAGGCCTCGGGCACAACTACGATGCAACTTCCATCAAAGTTCTCGGCGGGCTCGAAGCTGTCCGCAAGCGCCCGGCGATGTATATCGGCTCCACCGGCGAACTCGGCCTGCATCATCTTGTTTGGGAAGTCGTCGACAACTCCGTTGACGAAGCCTTGGCCGGCTTCTGCGACGAGATCAACGTCGTCGTCCACGACGACAACAGCGTCACGGTGATCGACAATGGCCGGGGCATCCCCGTGGACATGCACGCCACCGAAAAGAAACCCGCCGCCGAGGTGGTCATGACCGTGCTGCACGCCGGCGGAAAATTCGATAGCGAAACCTACAAAGTTTCCGGCGGCTTGCACGGCGTGGGCGTCTCGGTCGTAAACGCCCTTTCCGACTGGCTCGATCTGGAAATCCGGCGCGATGGCGACGTCTGGGAGCAGTCCTACGAGAAGGGCATCCCCACCTCGAAGCTCAAGTCGTCCGGCAAGACGAAGAAGACCGGCACGACAGTGAGATTTCATCCCGATCCATCCATCTTCACCACCACCGACTTCAGTTTCGACACGCTTTCGCAGCGCCTTCGCGAGCTCGCGTTCCTCAACAAGGGCCTGAGAATCACTCTCGAGGACGAGCGCTCCACTGCGGGCAAGAAAGCCGAGTTCCGCTTTACCGGCGGCATCGCCGAATTCATCAAGCATCTCAATCGCGGCAAGCAGACGCTGCATGATTCGCCCATCTACATGGAAGGCAAGCGCGGCCCGGTGGACATCGAAATCGCCCTGCAATACAACGACAGCTACGCCGAAAACGTCTTCGCCTTCGCCAACACCATCAACACCGTCGATGGCGGCACGCACCTCGCCGGCTTCCGCTCCGCGCTCACGCGCACGATCAACTACTACGCCAGCTCCGCCGGCATGCTCAAGGAGCAGAAGGACGAAATCTCGATCACCGGCGACGACGTTCGCGAAGGACTCATCGCCGTCGTCTCGGTGAAGCTTCCACAACCGCAGTTCGAGGGCCAGACCAAGGGCAAGCTCAATAGCGACATCAAGGGGCTTGTCGAATCGCTGGTCAACGAAAAGCTCGGCGAATATTTCGACAAGCACTCCTCGATCGCCCGCAAGATCATCGGCAAGTGCATCGACGCCGCCCGCGCCCGCGAAGCGGCGCGCAAGGCCCGCGAACTCACGCGCCGCAAGTCCGCGCTCGATTCGAGCGGCCTGCCGGGAAAGCTCGCCGATTGCCAGGAGCGCGACCCCGCCCGCTGCGAGCTCTTCATCGTCGAGGGAGAATCGGCCGGCGGCTCCGCCAAGGGCGGGCGCGACCGCCGCTATCAAGCCATCCTTCCGCTCAAGGGCAAGATCCTCAACGTCGAAAAGGCCCGCTACGACAAGATGCTCGGCCACGAGGAAATCCGCGCCATCATCACGGCTCTGGGCACCGGCATCGGCAAGGACGATTTCGACGCGTCGAAGCTGCGCTATCACAAGGTCATCCTCATGACCGATGCGGACGTCGACGGCAGCCACATCCGCACCCTGCTGCTCACGTTTTTCTTCCGCCACATGCGCGAGCTGATCGAAAAGGAGCACGTCTACATCGCTCAGCCGCCTCTCTATCGCGTCAAGCGCGGCAAGATGGACCGCTACATCCGCGACGAGCGCGAATTCTCTCGCGAGCTGATGAAGCGCGCCACCGAGGACCATGTCGTCAAAACCAAGGATGGCAAGTCCCTCGAGGGTGGAGCGCTCACGCAGTTCCTGCTGAACATTCAGGAGTACGACCAGGTCGCCGCCAAGCTCGGCCGCCGCCTGCGCGAACCCAGACTCATCGATTTGCTCGCCGAGAGCGATCTCGAGAAGAAAGCCGATTTTGCGGATAAGAAGAAGCTGCAGGAGCTAGTGAAAGCCATCGACAAGGCCAAGCTCGATTTGGATTCCAAAATCGTCTTTGACGAGGAGCACAGCCTGCACGAACTCGTGCTCAAGAACGGCGCGGAAATGCGCGTCAACTGGGCGCTGGCCTCCTTGCCCGAATACAAACGCCTGCGCACCCTGTATCAAGCCGTTGCCGACGTCGATAAGCCGCCCTTCACCATCTCGCATAATGGCGACAAGGCCACCAAAGAAAGCGCCACGCAGCTGCTCAACTACGTCCTCGAGGACGCCAAGAAGGAGTTCACCATCACGCGCTTCAAGGGCCTCGGCGAAATGAATCCCGAGCAGCTTTGGGCCACGACGATGAACGCCGAAACGCGCACGCTGCTGAAAGTGAAGCTCGAGGATGCCGTCGCCGCCGAGGATATTTTCAGCACGCTCATGGGCGAAAACGTCGAGGAGCGCCGCAAATTCATTCAGGAAAACGCCCTCGAAGTCGTCAACCTGGATATCTGACCTTCGAAGGCGCTTTGGTTTACGGACGAATGGCCAACAAGAAAAATGGCCGAGGGAAGTCGAAAATGACCATGGAGCGAGTCCGCGCGCAGCTGGACCAATCTGACTTTTTTCTTTCGCTCATGCGGGATAACGCAAGCGACGCCGTGAAATTCGACTGTTTATTAAGCGCTTTCCTCTGCTCCTTTGGCAGCGTTTTCCAGCGCCTAGAACACCTTCTAGGCCAAGCTGAGGTAAGGAGGCTTAGAAAGGGCGACACAGATTGGCATCTCCTGTACGAGCTTCGGCACGATGAGGTCCACAGAAACGGCGCAGTTTACTATAGGGTGCCGACGATACGCAGGAAAGACGTGGGGCCGCAGTCTTCAAGATTCAGCTCTCGACTGTTCCCTGAGAAAGGAACTCGATTCAACTTGACATGGGACGAGGAGCATTTCAGGTACGAGTTTGCGAACCGCGCGGGCGATCTTGTGCAAATCTGTTCTGGGGCCGTAGGCAGAATCCGCGAGCATCTGAACAGTCTTGATCCGCGCTTGGAAAAGCGCCAGCCGGAGGGCGGCTGATGATCCGTCAGGGCACGGCTTTAGCCGTGCCGACAGCGTCAGCAAGGGAGAGCGGCTTTAGCCGCTGAGGGAAATGTCCGCACCGAAGCGTCATGGAAGCGTGCCGGGAACATATTTCGTGACGTCTCGCACGTGGGAAAGTCGCGCCATTTTCAAGGCGGCTCCTCCCTGCGAGGTCTTCGTCGAAAGCCTTCTGCACTATCGCGACGAAGGAGCATATCGACTGCACGGGTTCGTGTTGATGCCCGATCACTTTCATGTGCTGCTGACGCCGGGCCAAGACACCGCCGTGGAACGAGCCGTTCAATTCATCAAAGGTGGCTCGGCCAGGGCCATTCGCGAAAGGCTCGTGTTTCGCTTCCCGGTCTGGCAGCGCGGCTTCAGCGATCACCGGATTCGAGACGCCGCCGACCTGAACTTACATATGCGCTATCTTGAACAGAACCCGGTAAAAAGGCGCCTCGCGGAGAAACCCGGGGACTACCCGTGGTCTTCGGTCTCGGGCAAATTCCGTATGGACGAAGTCCCTCAGGGGTTGAAACCCCGGACCGCTACCGCGGCAATCGGCACGGCTGAAGCCGTGCCCTGACGGATCGAACCATCGTCCTGCTTCGCATTGTAAGAAAAGCGTGCGAATCGACTCCGCCTTCGGCGCTTTGTGGTATGTACTACGATGGCGCCATTTGCGCCCGGAGAGAAAATGTGACTGTCTGTGACGAGGCGCGGGCAAGCGAAATTCTAATCGACACTCTGGCGATTAGAAATGATCGTAAGTTCCTGAAAACACGAGGTCGAGGCAAGTTCTAATCGACACTCAACGGGGCCTTTTCCGTGAGTTCTGTGGCCCCAATCACGAGGTCTAAATGGCAGACGAGCAAAATCAATCGATCCTGACGCCGGTCGATATCGAATCGGAAATGAAGAAGTCGTATCTCGATTACGCCATGAGCGTAATCATCGGCCGCGCCCTGCCCGACGTGCGCGACGGATTGAAGCCCGTTCACCGCCGCATTCTCTACGGCATGTACGAGCTCGGCCTCACCTCGACGAAGGCCTACCGCAAGTGCGCCAAGATCGTCGGCGAAGTTCTCGGCAAATACCATCCGCACGGCGATACGCCCGTGTACGACGCCCTCGTCCGCCTCGCGCAGGATTTCAACATGCGCTACCCGCTCGTCGACGGCCAGGGAAACTTCGGCTCCGTCGATGGCGATCCGCCCGCGGCCATGCGTTACACCGAGGCGCGCCTCTCGAAAATCGCCGAGGAGATGCTGGAGGACATCGAGAAGGAGACCGTCGATTTCGTCCCCAACTTCGATGAAAGCGAAAAGGAACCGGTGGTCCTTCCGACCCGCATCCCCAATCTGCTCGTCAACGGCTCTTCCGGCATCGCCGTCGGCATGGCCACCAACATTCCGCCGCACAACCTGCGCGAGACGATCGAAGCCGCGATCGTGCTCATCGAGAATCCCGAAGCCACGCTCAAGCAGGTGATGAAAATCGTTCCCGGCCCGGATTTTCCGACCGGCGGATATATCTACGGCCGCGAAGGAATCGAGCAGGCGTACAAGACTGGCCGCGGCAGCTTCCAAGTCCGCGCCAAGGCCGCCATCGAGCAGCGCGGCAAGGACCGCCAGGACATCGTCATCACCGAGCTGCCCTACCAAGTCAACAAGGCCCGCCTGATCTCGCACATCGCCGATCTGATCAACAACAAGAAGATCGACGGCGTCGGCGATATCCGCGACGAATCCGACCGCGAAGGCATGCGCATCGTCATCGAAGTGAAGCGCGACGAAGAGCCGCAGATCATCCTCAACAAGCTCTTCAAGATGACCCAGATGCAGGAATCCTTCGGCATGATTCTGCTCGCGATCGTCGCCGGGCAGCCGCGCGAACTCGGCCTGCTCGATCTGCTGCGCCTGTTTGTCGAACACCGCGTCGACGTGGTTCGCCGCCGCACGCAATACGAATTGCGCAAGGCCCAGGAACGCGAGCACATCCTGCTGGGTTACCGCATCGCCCTCGACCACATCGACGACGTCATCAAGATCATCCGCGGATCGTCCAGCCGCGCCAACGCCCGCGAGAATTTGCACGAGTTCTTTCAGAACAAGAGCGTGCGCGTCCTGGTGGGAGGCAAGGAAACCACAGTCCGCGGCGTCAAACTCGACGCCAAGAAATATGGAATCACCGTCGCCGGCTCGGGCGAAGGGCTCGGCCTCAGCTACGTCCAGATCGACGCCATCCTCGAGCTGCAGCTCCATCGCCTCACGCAGCTGTCCGTGGATGAAATCCTCAAGGAACTCGCCCAGATTCGCGAGCGCATCGCCGAACTGAAGGAAATCCTGGCCAGCGACAAGAAGTTGAAGGCCGTCATCGTCGTCGAGCTGCGCGACATCGTGAAGTCCTATGGTGACGACCGCCGCACACAGATCGTCGACCGCGTCGAGGAAATCAAGCTCGAAGACCTCATCAAAGACGAGGAGATGGCCATCACCGTCAGCCACGCCGGCTACATCAAGCGCACGCCGGTCGAAACCTATCGCCATCAGTCCCGCGGCGGAAAGGGACGCATCGGCGCCCGGACGCGCGAGGACGATTTCGTCGAGCATTTCTTCATCGCCTCAGCGCATAGCTACATTCTGCTCTTCACGTCGAAGGGCCGCATCTACTGGCTGAAGGTTTACGAAATTCCCGAGGCCGCCGCGGCCACTCGTGGTAAGGCCATCAACAGCATCGTCCGCTTCCAGGAAGGCGAGGGGCTCACCGCCGTCGTCGCCGTGCGCAATCTCGAGGAGCAGGAGCGCTACGTTTTCCTGGCCACCAAAAGCGGCACGGTGAAGAAGACCGCCATCGCCGAATTCTCTAATCCGCGCCCCTCCGGCATCATCGCCATCAATCTCGAATCCGGCGACGAGCTGATCGGCGCGAAGCTCACCGACGGCAAGCAGATGATCTTCCTCGCCAGCCACGACGGCCAGGCCATCCTCTTCCGCGAAACCGAAGTCCGCGCCATGGGCCGCAACGCCACCGGCGTCAACGGCATGGACCTCGCCAAGGATGATTACGTCGTCTCCATGGAAGCCATCCAGCCCGATTTCGACATCATTCGCAAGGAGTACAACAAGGAGACGCAAAACCTCGACGAGCTCGAAAGCGACCAGATTCGGGAGTCGCTCACCTCGCTGATGCTCACCGTCGCCGAAAAGGGCTACGGCAAGCGCACGCCGCTCGCCGAATATCGCGTCACTTCGCGCGGCGGCAAGGGCGTCATCAACCTCAAATCTACCGACCGCAACGGTCCGGTCGTCGCGGCCCTGCAGGTCGGCGAGGAATCCGACGTCATGATCATCACCGGCCACGGAAAGGTGATCCGCGTGCACTCCGGCGAGATTCGCGAGGCCGGCCGCTCCACGCAGGGCGTCCCCCTGCTGCGCCTGGACGAAGGCGACCGCATCGCCGCCGCCGCCGGCATCGTCCTTGAAGAGGAAACCGCCGGCGAGCCCGAGAAGAAGTAGCTCTTCTCGGCGCCCGCGCTACTCAGTGTGCGGCGCGATGTAATAGCCCGGCCGCGTGCGGACCTCCACGCCGGGCCGGTCCACCGTCACCTTGATCTCGTGATAGCCGGAGATATCTCGGCCCAGCGTGCGGTAGCCCAGCGTGTACTGCGCATGCAGTTCACCGCCGATCGAGTCCATCGCCTTCTCGATCGAGCGGTCCTTCTTCGGGCTCACGTGCAGCCCGCCCGTGGCCTTGCTCGCCACCGCGAGTGAATTCGGCCCCAGCGCGTTCTTTCCCGTCCGCACCAGCCACACCGCCAGCGCGAGCAGGTCCGCCCCGCCCGGCTGCTGCATCTGCTGCTCCACGGAAGGCACCTGCGGCTGGCCCGCCGGTACGGGCACAGGAAACGTCCCCGGCGGCCCCATGGGCGCGGGTCCGTGCTCGCTGGGCTTCGCCCGCAGTTCCGCGGAGGTCGTGCTCAAGCCAATCGAGTAGATGGCCACGTTCGCAAGCTGCGCCGAGCGCAGCACCTCGCCGAGCTTGCTCTCGCTGCCATCGTCTTGCGCCTCGCTCATCACCACGAGAATACGCCGCCGTCCGGCGGGCCGCTCTTCGAGCAGCCGCACTCCGCGCGCCATCGCGTCGTAGAGTCGCACGCCCGAGGCGCCCATTTTCAAGTGGTTGATCGTGCTCTGGATCTGCTCCGGATCGGTCGTGAATTTCTCGAGCATGTTCAATGTGTCGTCGAAGCCCAGCACCGCGGCTTCAGCCGTTTTTGCCATCACGGTCTGGGAAAAGACGATGCCGGTCCGCCGCACTGCCGGCAGCAGCGCCTCGATGTGCGAGCTCGTCTCCACGACCAGCACGATCGAGAGCGGATCGCCGCCCAGATCGAAGTGGTCGATGGTCTGTTCCACGCCGTTGTCGTAGACATGGAAATCCTTCTTGGTAAGGTCGAACACCATCTCCCCCATACGGTCCCGTACGGTTACCGGCGCGGTCACTTCCTCGGTGCGCACGCGGATGGCGCGCTTCTGCTGCTCCGCCGTGGGCGTCTTCTCCGGCGCCGCACCCGGCTCGAGCTGGATCGGCCCGGGTGGCGCGCCCTGGCATCGGGCCGTTGGCGCGAGCCACAACCCAGCTCCCAGAACAACGAACACCGCCGCCGCGAAGATTGATTCGGGCCTTCGCATTGCTCTCCGCTTCATCAGATTCGCCGGCCCGCCCACGCGTTGTAAGCACTGTCCGAACGATCCCTACTGCGGCCCAATGGAACGCCCGGAACGACTGTGGTAACGTTAGGCGGCTCGTCAAAGGTTAGTTGCCAGGGAGTGCCATGAGTCATCGAGAACGCCTCGCCAATCTGCTTCGCACCAAATCATTGGTCCGCGGCGAGATCACCCTTTCCTCGGGCAAGAAGAGCAGCTATTACCTCGACTGCAAGCTCACCACGCTCAGCCCCGAAGGCGCGCTCCTCACCGGCTACTGCGTTCTCGAATTGCTCGACGAGATGGGCGTCAAGCCGGACGCCATCGGAGGCCTCAGCATGGGCGCCGACCCGATTGTCTCCGCCGCCGTGGTGGTCAGCGAGGTCGAACATCGTCCTCTCCCGGGTTTTCTGGTGCGCAAAGAGGCGAAAAAGCACGGTCGCCAAAAGCAGCTCGAAGGGTTCGACGATCCGCGCGGCAAGAAAGTCGTGATCGTGGATGAGGTTTGCACCACGGGCGGCTCCACGCAGGAAGCCATCGACGCGGCCGAGCGCGAAGGCTGCGAAATCGTCGGCGTTCTCAGCCTTGTTGATCGCGAAGAGGGTGGCTCCGAGATGCTTCGCAAGAAATACCACTACCGCTCCGTCTTCACCGCCCGCGAGCTACTCGCTGAAGACCCCAAGCCCGCCGGATCCATTCGCTCCGCGTCCTAGCTGCGTCTTAGACGGACTTCTGGCTCAGGACACTAGTTGGAGTGTGCTGTGCCAACCGGCGCGTCTCCGGCAAATTCTTCGGCGTGGTCGATGATCAGCGTCTCGATTGGGTCCGTTTGCGTCTTCATTTCGAGCCCGAGCTGTTCCGGCACGGCCGCCACCAGAGCCGCGATTTCGTCAGGGGTCGGCGAGTCTCCCTGCCCCGTCCCGGCTATTCCCGGCTGTCCCGCGATCTCGGGATTCTCCTTCCAATCCAACGCGAAATCGTAAAAACCCTTCAGGCCGGTCTTGTCCACCACGAGTTTGCCCGTCGAATACGACAACACGCGGACGAGCGCCGCCAAGTTGATCTGCTTCGCCACAAGGTGACCCGGCTCGTTGATGATCATCCTGGAATTGCCGGGCACCACCTTGTCGGGCGGTACCTCCCTCAACCGGGGTCCGTATTTTCCGACAACCAGCTCGTACACGGGCAATTCCTTCGTCTCGCGGTGCGATGCCAGCTTGAACCGGTCCGCGAGCACTTTCTGGAACGCTCGCCGGATCTGCGCTTCGTTCACCGAATCGATCTTCGCGGTCACGTCATATCCTTGGGAAGTAATCCAGTCGGGCCCTCCGGAGATCTGCGAGTCATCGAGGTCGTACGCAAACTTGACGAGTTCCACCAACGGCGCATTTGTCGCCGTAAAAATCGAGGTTCCGTGATCTTGCTTCAGCCATTCCCCCACCATATCCGAGGCCGGTGGCGTGGTCGGCTTGATAGAAACAGCTTTGAATATCGGCGAAGGATCAGGTCCGGGGGGAGATTGGGCTCGGCACGCCGCCGGGTTCACGAAGCTGATCGCGATAGCCCCCACGACAGCGGCCGCTCCCATTGCAGCCGCCTTTAGTTTCCTTCTGAAATCCAGCTTGTGTGCTTTGCGGCCCATCTTGATTGCCTCAATTCTTGTCATGCGATTCGACGCTGTCATGCCTGTCGCCGAGACCAACAACGACTCCGCTTTGAATCCACAAACTTATTCCCATTTCGCTATTTTTGCCAGTCTCCGCACGGTTTTCTCCGCTTCGCGTACGTCGTCCGTCATCGCCTGGCCCGATTCCTTCAAGTGCGCCACAGGTGCCGCTCACTGTCCCTTGGTACAGTCCTATAACTCGACTCCTAGAACGTGACTTTTTCCTGTACCTAATGCTGTACCGCCCTCCGTTCGTGCTAGCGCAGCAATACGCAACACACAAGCGGTTTGACGGTCTGCGGACGGTCGGCGTTTCGAGCGGCCGCCGGTTCTAATCGCTACACATGGCGACCCGCCGAGGGACGTTACGATCTCGCACTCCCGCGCACGATCTCGCCGCACCGCCGCGATGCGGCCGGGCTAGAATGCTCTTCTGCGCATCGTGTGAGGGGGAGTCATGAAGCGTCGCGGTCATCTGCCGCAGGCGAAACTTGCTTACTACGATTCGGTTTTCATGGACGGCCCGGGTGCCAGGCCGTTGCGGATCCTGGCCGAGTATATCGATCCGCTCAACCGCATGCATCACGCGCGCGTGGGCGACACCATCGTGATGTTCGGCTCGGCGCGCGTTCGGCCGCGCGACGAAGCGCTCGCTCATCTCAAGGAAGTGCGGCGCGACGCGCGCGGCCGGCAAACCTCCGAATGGCGTTCCAAAATCCGTGCGGCGCGTTCGATGGTTGAGATGTCGCGCTACTACGAAGACGCCCGCGAGCTTTCGCGCCGGATCACGGCTTGGGGCATGACGCTCGGCCCGCATCCTCAGCGTTTCGTGATCTGCTCCGGCGGCGGGCCCGGGATTATGGAGGCGGCGAACCGCGGAGCCGCCGAAGCGGGCGGAGCTTCGATCGGGCTGAGCATCCAGATACCGCAGGAACAGAAACCCAATCCGTACATCACCCCCGAGCTGAATTTCTGCTTCCACTACTTTTTCATGCGCAAGCTATGGTTTGCGCAGATGGCCAAGGCCCTGATCGTTTTCCCTGGAGGTTTCGGCACGATGGACGAACTCTGGGAAATGCTGACGCTGCTGCAAACGGGGAAAATTTCGCCGCAGCACCTGATTCTCATCTACGGCCGAAAATATTGGAACAAGGTCCTCAACTGGCGGCACATGATCCGCAGCGGAACGATCGACGAACACGAGTACAAGGTCTTGGAGTTTGCCGACACCGTGGACGAAGCTTTCGAGAAAGTGCGGACGCGGATGGAAGCCTACCACTTGGCTTTGACGGCCGATTGAGACCGGGCCAGGCGGAATTAGTTCTTCGAAACGTCCAGATCCGCTGCAAACACCGCGTGGAAGCGCCGCTGCTCATCCCGGTTGTGAACCAGCACCACCGGCGATACTCGCAACGACTGCTTGCAATTGCGGCACGTGCTCGTTTCCCCCTGCAGATCCTGCACGAATCCGTCAGTGAAGTGATACGCGGACCGCGGACGCCGGGCAGCCTTGGTCCCGCGCGTGCCGCAGTGCGGACACGTGTACTCAACCACATCCTCGAGCGGATCGCGGTTCAGCGCAGCCCAGCCTGTATAGCGAACGCCAACTGTCTCAAGCGAAGAGCGACTCATGGTAACCACCTCAACGACCCCCAAACTGGGGCGACCATGAAGCTTAGACGCGCAAACCCCTGCTTGCGATGCACGTCACTTCGCTGCAATCGCAAGCGACTGCAAGCAAAAGACTTAGGGAAATTTTCCTCCTGGAATTAGGGCAGCTGGGAACCGACTCGCGACCGCGGTGTCTATGCCAGTAAGAGTTCGCGCGAACTCCAATTTCAGGTCTGGAGAGGCTCAGGTCCAGAACCGGCAAGCCTGAGACCTGGCGACCGCAGAGCGTGTCCGCCTGCCGGACTGAGGAGGTGTGTCTGTGAGCGAACTCGGAAGCCTTTCACAATGCATGATGGACAACGATTCAGACGTGCTCAGACGAGCGCAGCGGCTTCGTCGTAAGGCCCTCGTGGCATCGATTTTTCTCGAAGCTGCGGTGCTTGCGGCACTGCTCCTATGGCCGCTCATTACGCCGGGTGTGCTTCCACCGGAGTTCATTTTCACGCCCGCGCCGCCGGTTCATGGCGAGCCAAACTCAAAACCCACGCGGCGGCCGACAAACGGGCACAAAGAGTCGAAACCGTCGAGCCGTCTCGACCACGTCCTGCTTCAGCCGCCGGTAGTTCCGCAACACGCCGCAAAGACGCCAGACGGCGCGCCGCCGAGCATTGAAGCTTCATTCGGCCCGCTGAAATTGCCGCCGGGGGTGATCGGCGGAAACAATGACGATGCGCGAATCCACATCGCGCCGCCGACTAATGCCGGCCAAAAGTCCCCCCGCTTGAAAAGAAGCGAGGGGGTGATGGAAGCGTCGCTCATCCACCGCGTGCAGCCCGAGTATCCGACGATCGCGTTGAGCGCGCACCTCTCCGCTACGGTGCGGTTGCACGCGGTGATCGGAACCGACGGAAGCGTTCGTCACCTCGAGGTCGTCAGCGGGAATCCCATCTTCGTACCGTCCGCCGTGGCGGCCATACGGCAATGGCGTTACCTGCCCACGCGATTGAATGGCGAGGCCGTCGAAGTCGAGACGTATATCACCGTGGAGTTTGTGCTGCGATAGAGTGAATGTTCCAGAGCGGCTCGTTCGCTTCCACTCGCATGCAGGCGAGCGAACCGCTCTGGAGCGGTGAAGATTGAGCGAACGCCTAGAAGCGGAACACGATTCCGGTCGAAATGCGCGCGTTGTTCTGCGTGTTGCTGAAGAAGCGCGTCGCAAGGTAGTCTGCCTGGATGACTCTCCAGTAGATGCCGGGAACGAGCCTCGCATCGATGCCGGCTCCGAGGGCGGTCGAAAACGATGTGTCGGAGAACCCGGATCCGCTGACGTGCGCCGCGCCGATCAAGAGATGCGCGAATGGCGAAACACGGGCGGGCCAAGAAATCTGTGGCCCGAAAAGGTACGTGTGAACGGAGGTGCTGACGCCTTCGGGTGAGCCGTATTGGCCACCGAAGTCCGCGACGCCGCCCAGCCAGTCTGCGAATTTGTACTGGCCTCCAAACTCCCAGCCGTTGAAATTCGCCGAAGGAGAGTTGTCGACTCGCAGGTAGGAATACCCCCCGAACAACTCGACAGTGTCCTGTGCATGTGCTGAGAGCGACGCCACCAAGATGAACCCGACTAACAGAAATACCTTGCGACCCATGAACAATACCCCCCTCTCTGTTTGCGTCGTGGAACCTAGACTCTTAGGTTTCCGTAAACCCTTGCGACAACTGCCGCCGTGCTCCGCAATTCGGACGGTGCCGCCACGGGCTCGTCGGCTGCCCCTCGTCATTTCGATGCTCCTGACGGGCTACGGAGTTTCCAATCAGGGGATCGAAATGTATCGAGCCAACCGATTATCGAGAATCGAGGGCCGCAGGGCGTTTCTAATCGGCCCTAGTCCAATAATTGGTAGCCTGCGAGCCTGAGCGATACCAATATTGGAATTTTTCCGACATAACTCCTAAATCACGACCTCCTGTCCGTATCTAAGTCTTTAAGTATCAGTGG
>OBLQ010000214.1_pt1 | contig 21337 bp, 15 predicted proteins | sample 1519881 | NCBI WGS metagenome assembly OBLQ01 (sample SAMN01911456, study PRJEB22533) | soil metagenome | biome: Soil | place: Malaysia | collected 2012-04-30 | depth DG_metagenome m | reverse complement strand
AAAACTCCATTTGGAGCTCTCCGGATTCGATTCGCCAAGAGGTTAGCATTGGCGAGTGGCAACGTCAAATCTCCCTTGAATTCAGCTGCAAGGCGGTTTGTCTGAAAGAAAGCCTGTTGAGAAAGAATGGGAGACAACGCAGGTGATCCCGGAGAGTCTGGCTTGAGATTGTAAACGTTGCTGCAGAAGTGAACGAAGCAGGCCATTGGCCAGTGCAGTGGAGGAGAGCCGGGCTCAAGCGCTGATTTCGCAAGTTTCCGGCCGGTCCTGCTCTATCGGGGGCCCTCTTCCATGTGGCATGAGCGAGGGCAGAGGCTGTGGATAAACGTTCCGCGCCACAGCATTGAACCCGCCGAGCTTGTATTGCCGCCTCCGACCGTGTCCTAAAGCGGACGCCGGCCGCGCATCCAGAGAATCGACTGGTTGACGGCAGAAAGCGGGAACACTGTGGGGCGCACGAAGTTGACGAAAAGCACCACACGATAGGAATCAGAATCGTTCCACACTTCATGCTCGTGACTGTCGTCAAAAATCAGACTCTTCCCTTCTTTCCAGGCTCGCACATCGTTTCCCACCCGGATCCGGCAACTGCCTTCTGGTTTCGGGATGATTAATCCGAGATGGAAGCGCAGTACGCCTTTGTAAGGCCCGCGATGCGGAGGAATGTGCTTGCCGGGCCCCAGAATGGAGAACATGGCTGTGTTCATCCCAGGAATCTTGTCGAGAATCCGGACCGTTTCCGGACATCGCGCACAGTTTTCCTTTTCCACATTACCAAACGCATATAGGAAGAACGTCTTCCACTGGTCGTCCTGTGTCAACGCTCGCTGCCCTTCGGAGTAATCCTGAAAATTCGGAATCTTCTCCCGTTGCAGCATTAGCGGTTCCAGTTCTTTACGAATCGTCATCCATTCGGACTCAACATCCGTAACCCATGGAAACTCCTCAGGTTCAAAGAACGTCCGGTGCCCGTCCTGATAAAATAGAACGCTTTCCACGAGATTTCTGAGCATTTTCGACTCCTGTGCCCGCCGGCGCGACGGGCAGACTTTTCCACGAGGTCATCTGCCCGAGGGCAGAATGGTCCCTCATCAGGAGGTTCATGGACAGGAATAAGTTCGGCGTGCGCGCAGGCTTGTGGTTTTTGGCACACTCTGCCCTCACACCCCCCGAGTGCCCTGAAAATGAGCACTCTGCATTCCAAACTGCGAGCTTTGCTGTCATAAGCAGAACTCGAACTCTGAGGAGGCGCATAATTAACACCGAATCAATATTTTGGGGTAATGACATTGCGGCCGACTCACCCCGCTTATTTCCATTTCCCGCGGCGCGGCGCACAACTCAGGTGCGCAAGCTGTTTCCGGCATTACGCCAAGTCCAATCCGCCTTGTGGGGCGGGGCCTGCCGCCAATTGTTTGCAATCTGTTGAACCCAAACTCTGATAGGCCCCGCCTCCAGGCCGCGCAAGTTGTTTCCGGCGCGCAATTCGGCCCTTTTGCAACAGTGGGGCCGGTGGCTTGGACTGCTGGAATGCTCTTCCCATGCGGGTCAAAGGGGAAGTGGGATAAGGCAAGGTATTTAGTCTACAGAATAACGCTAGCTTATCCCTGCGGCTTCGCGGGCATAGAGCATGTAAGAGACGGCAGGCACCGCCTCGCCTTGGTGGAAGCTCCAGGCGTGATCGCGGAGAGCGCGGTCGGGCGCAGAGAAACGCTCGCGCTGGCGCAGGAAGTTAATCCACGAATCGACAACAAACGTTTCGACAAAACGGTCCGGCTGCCGGGCGTCCTGGAACACTCCCCATCGGATGGCGCCGTTGCGCAGCCGCATGTCGCGGACCTTGTGGATGGCGCTGGTGAAAGCCTCGTAGTCTTCCGGACGGATCTGGAACTCGATGGTCACCATCACCGGACCATCCTCGGGACGCGGCTCGATGACGACCTGCGGCGCCGCACGGTTAAGCCGGTAAGGGCTGAGGTCGGGCGGGATTTCCTCCATGAGATTAAAACGGTGGACAAGGGGAATGCTGGCCAACGCAGTGAGGCACGCAGTCAGCAGCGCCGCCGGAGTGGAAATGTGCTCCGCCAGGAATCCCCAGAACGCGCTGCCGGAAGCCACACCTCCCCAGAAAATCATCTGGTAAGTTCCCAGCGCGCGCGCCTGCACCCAGGGAGGCGTGGAAATCTGTACGGTGACGTTCAGGGTTGAAAGGGCACTGGTCCAGGCGAACCCCGCCGCCAGCAGCGAGAAGACAATGAGAGGGACGTTGCGCACCAGGCCAAGCGTTGCCAGTGTTCCGGCAAATACGATGGATGAGCCGGCGACGATCATGTTGGCCGAGAGTCGCTGACGAACCCGCGGCAGGACCGAAGCTCCAACAACCGCGCCCGCCCCCAGGCAGCCGTTGAGAATGCCGTAGGCCATGGCTCCCTGGCGAAGGTCCTGCCGAGCCACCACCGCCAGCAGCGCCCAGACGGCGCTGGCAAATCCGGCAAAGGTGAAGGTGCGGACGAAGGTGGCGCGGAGGTCAGGTGTGTAACGCAGGTAACGCAGGCCGGACAACAACGCTCCCGACAGACGTTCTGCCGGAAGCGCACTTTTGTAAAGTGGCGAGCTTCGCCATTGGTAAAGGACAAAGATGACCGCCACAAAAGAGAGCGAGTTGACCAGAAAGACCACACCAGCGCCCAGCATGACTGTGGCAAAGGCCGCCACCATCAGTCCGCCGAGTGCCGGACCCACTGCGCGCGCCAGGTTGTAACCGGCGCTGTTTACCGCGATGGCATTGGGCAACTCTGAGCGCGGGACAAGCTCCGGCACAATGGCCTGCCAGGCAGGATTGTTCATTGCGGCACCAACGTTCAGCAGAAAAGTTAGCACCAGCAACGTCCACGGTGAAATGATGCCGGCAAAAGTGAGCACGCTGAGCACGGCCACCGTGGCCAGCATCCACACCTGCCAGAAGATCAGCAGGCGGCGACGGTCAACAATGTCGGCAGTGGCGCCTGCGGGATAACCCAGTAACAGCACAGGAAGGCCGGCGGCGGTCTGCATCAGGGCAATCAGCAGCGGCGAGGTGGTAAGCGAGGTCATCAGCCAGGTGCCGGCTGTGTCCTGCATCCAGCTTCCCAGGTTCGATACGACAGAGGAAGCCCAGCAGTTGCGGAAAACCGGATGGCGAAGCGTTCCCCAGGCGGATGGTTTTTCGATTTCAGTAGCTGTCGTCACGGGTCACCCAAACGGTGATGATAGCAGGAAGCGCAAACCAAAAGCATCTGCGGGCCAAAGTGCGCGTTGCTGGTAGGCCAGGTACCTAGAAGGGAAAAAGAATTCCTCTATCTTTCAACTTTTCGAACCGTGAGGTGGAAAGACTAAACAGCTGCGCCGGCTTTCGGCCTGTTCGCTGCCTCTCCTTTAGCGGTGTCAGGATGCCCAGTAGCGAAATCTTGCGCCGGAAGTTGCGCTTGTCCAGTCGTCGGCCGAGAATTGCTTCATACATGGTCTGCAACTCAACGAGGGTGAATTTTGGCGGCAGCAGCTGGAAGCCAACGGTCGTGTATTCCAGTTTGTTACGCAACCGTTCGAGGGCGTAGTCGAGGATGGCTTTGTGATCGAATGCCAGACGCGGAAGATCGCTTAGCGCAAACCATAGAGCTGCTGCAGCGTCCGCGCCGGCAACAACCTGCAGTTTTTCCGATGTAATCAACGCGTAATAGGCAACCGTGATCACCCTTCCGCGTGGATCGCGCTTGGGATCGCCGAAGGTGTAAAGCTGTTCGAGAAACACGTTACGCACGCCGGTTTCTTCATACAACTCCCGCCTAGCCGCGTTTTCCAGCGATTCGCCCCCCCGGATAAACCCTCCAGGAATTGCGTATTGGCCCTCATATGGCGGAACACCGCGTTTGACAAGGAGGGCTTTGAGAACCCCGCCGACAACGGTGAAAATAACGATATCAACCGTAAGGCGTAAGTTTTCCAAATTTCACCTCACAACGATCTGGGCAGCTTCCTCTGCAGCCCGGACAACAACCCTGGAGCCTGAATTGAATTCCAGGCGGTCGGACTCAATCCCGTCGCTGAAGATGACTCCGCCCGAAGGCATCAACGACTCAAGAACTAAAGTTTGCTGCTGTTCGACAATACCGGCAATGACATTCGCCTGCGAATGGCGGCTGGCAAAAGGTTCTCGGACTACAAACAGCAACCGCCGGTCTTCCCAGTCCAGGCGGATGGGCTTCAGCCGGCTACCCCCAACCAGAACCGAGACTCCCGAGGCCATATTGAACACTGACGATACCCATCCCGTGCTTCCCGCGCCCGTGGAGACCAGCACACCGCTTGAAGATTGCGGCTCCTCCACCTTGCCCCAGTAAATCCGATACCGGGCAGAAATGTGGGACTGAGCACCGAGGAAAAGGTCATTAAACGCCAGCAATCGCTGCCCGTTGTTCAACTGCGCCTCAGCCATGGTCACCGGGCGAATGCGGCATTGGCCCCTCAGGATTCCCTCGACGGCTCGTTCGACCTGGTCTGGCAAAAAAGGAAGAAGAATTCCATCAAAGCGTTCGGGATCGGGATTCACTGCGATGATGGGTTGTTGTCCAACATATTTCGCAGTGTTCGCCACGAGCCCGTCCTGGCCTAGTGTGACAATCAAATCTTCCGGCAGGAATGTAAAGGTTGGCACCATCTCCCGATCGATTTCCTGGATTTTAAGGCCGAACTCGACCGAGCGCCGAACGACATCGGCGGAGCGCTGATAGGCCTCATGTTCCAAGAGGTATTCTTCAAAGTTTCCCCCGGCGTGTTCAATGTAGAACCTGGCTTGCGCCATCGTATTAAATCGCTCAACCAGTTCCGCGAGCCGGGTTTTTCGGGTTACGAGGACGATTTTGTCAAACTCGTCCCGCCGTCTGGTTCCATGAGTGATTTCCTGCATTACTGCCTTCCTTTCGGTTGCACTGTGCTCACCCGGTCTGTAGCGGAAGAGGCCACGAGGCTCCGAAGCAAATCGGGCGAAATGTTCAGTTCCCCAATTTTTTGCGCATTGGCTGCCATCTCCTCAAAAGCCATGGCAATCATAGTCTTCGCGTCACCGCCGTGCTGGGACAGCGCCATCAATATCCTCCAATCGACGTCCCGGACGTGCTTCAGCGCTGCTTCCAGCGCGTAGGCGCGCCCGTCGGCTTCCTTCCGGTCATTCTCGACTCGCTTTTCCATCAGGGCAGCTCGCTCTTGTTCGATGGCGATGTCTGCGGCCATCTGCGTCTCGCGAATTTTCCTTCTCTTTTCTTCGACTGCGATTTCGGTGTTGAACTCGCTCTCTTTGATCCGGCGTTCCTGCTCCACCGCATTGTTACGCCTGGCATAGATGGCCTCATCGGAACGGCGTTGGAGGTCTTCACGCGCCTCGGCCTCTAGGGCCTTGGCCATTTCCGGTGTGGGGCGAATGAAAAGCACCGAAAGGTTCAGTATTTCCACGCCGAGTTGGGCAACGGCGTCGGATGACCTGAGGCTGGTGAGAACGGAGACGCTGAGCGGGCCGCTGTTGGTTAACGCTTCTCGAAGCGTGAGTTTTTGCGTCTCCGTGCGCATCAGGGTCTGAGTTGTGTGGACCAGCCGTTCAGGAAGCTTGCGATAGTCGTCGCAATGGAATTTCCCGCCGGGGGTGATGCTGTAATCCAAAAGCGACGCCAACTTTTTTGGGTCGGAAACGCGGAAAGTGAGCTGGCCTTGGATTGAGACCGACTGGAAATCCGCTGTGGATTCCTGGAAAGCGAAGGGGATGTCCGCGCTCGCCAAGGGCACCGTGACGATTGTGGAGGTTGGGCTGTAGTAGAAGAATGAGAGGCCCGTGCCCTCGCGGCGAATGCGGCCGTTCTGGAATTGCAAAACATACGTTGTTGGAGTGGCTTTCATGAATCGGATGACTGGCATTGGGCGCCTCCTATAGTGTCTTACAGACACCTTTATAAGTGTATTCAAGACACTTGTCAAGCATTTTCTTGTCTTGCTTGGACAATAACCTGTTATGACGTGCTGAACAATTGTGTAAGTCGTTGTAACTGCACACGATGGTCATTGAAAGAGGATCGAGCCTGTGCTTGCCTGGATACCTAACTGCCCCACCATGTGTTCGCTGGGTATTGTTGTTGGGTTTCGTTCTAGAAAAGCCCGCGGATTTAAGGATCCGCGCTACACAAGACCAGCGATCATAGGTTGCGCGACGGCAATGTCTTGCTCTGTAGATACCGCTGCTAAGAATACAAAACAGCCCCGGGAGATCAAGGACCGCTTTACGAAATTGCTTGGCGGTTGCGGCCCGGGTGATTCTGTGTTACTTCTCATTGCGGTCACCGACCGCATGTCTTCATCTGATCAGGAGGAGAGCGATGGAGCAGGGCAAAGCAAACGGAGCAGTATCGAGGCGGGATTTCCTGAAGGAGACGGCCTTTGTCACGGCCGGTGCGGCTGCGCTGGGCGGGCTAGCGCCGGCGAGCGTGCTGGGAGCGAATGACCGCATCCGCATGGCCGTACTTGGCTGCGGCCAGCGCGCCCGCTATCTGGCGTCGATTTTTGTGAAGCAGCCGTCGGTGGAGATTGTGGAGGTTTGTGATGTTTACGGGCCGCATCGTCGGGCCGGGATCAAAGTTGCCGGCGCAAAAGCCACGGGTACGGAAGACTACCGCGCGGTGCTCGACCGCAAGGACATTGACGCGGTGGTGATCGGCTCGCCCGACCACTGGCACAAGCAGATGCTGGTGGACGCCGTGCGGGCCGGCAAGGACGCTTATTGCGAGAAACCCCTCATCCACTCCATCCCTGAAGGTGCTGAAATCCTGCGCGCCGTGCATCAGTCGAAGCGCATTGTGCAGGTAGGCATGCAGCAGCGGAGCTGGCCCCACTATGTGCTGGGCAAGCAGCTGGTAGAATCCGGCAAGCTGGGCAAGCTGACTTTTGTGCAGACCTACTGGTATCAGAACTATTACTCCGCCGAGGGATGGAACGCCCTGCCCAGCGTGGACCAGACGCAGCTGAACTGGAAGCAGTGGCTCGGCAGCGCGCCCATGCAATCGTTTGACAAGGAGAAGTTCGCCTGGTGGCGATTCTACTGGGATTTCGGCGGCGGCATCCTAACGGACCTGCTGACGCACTGGATTGACGTGATCCAGTGGTACACCAACCAGACCGCGCCAAGGACTGCCACCACCACGGGCGATCTCTACCTGATGAACTGGCAGTGCCCTGACACCATAACGGCGGCTTACGAATTTCCGCAAAAGTTTATGGTGACTTTTACGGGCGCCCTCTGCGACGGCATTGACGATGGAGGCATCACATTCCGCGGCACCAATGGTGCACTCAAAGTGGACCGTACGCGCCTGGCTTTTTATCCCCAGGAGCGGAAGTGGGAACCAGGCAAGCTGGAGCCCAAGCCGGAAATTCTGGCGGAATCGCTGCACGATGGAACCATTGAACACATCCAGAACTTCCTCGATTGTGTTCGCACGCGCAAGACGCCAAACGCCCCGGTCGAGGCCGGCTTCGAGGCCGCACGAACTTCCTGGATTGGCAACCTGGCCCTAAAGGCTGGCAAGAAGCTGGCATGGGACCCAGCCTGGGGCGAGGGGGCATAGCGGCGCCGCTCCCAGCGCAGTGTTTGCGGAAGCGCCAATCCTTCCCCTACCTTGATTCGTGTGTGACATTGATTTCAGCGGGCTTTGAGAGCGTCTGATAGACAACGCAGTAGCGCTCGGTCAAGCGGATGAGCGTGTCGAGTTGCTCCTTCGTCGCGTCGCTTTCCAGATCGAATTTCAGGCGAATCCTCTGAAGACCCACCGGGGCGTCCTTCACAACGGCCAGTGTCCCTCGGAAGTCAATGTCGCCCTCAGCGGTGATGGTTGCGTCGCGCAGCGGGATGCTGGTCGCGGTGGCCACGGCCCGCAGGGTGACGCCTGCGCAGGCGGCCAGAGCTTCCAGCAGCATGTCTCCCGAGCAGGCGGACAGGCCGTCGCCACCCGTGGCGGGGTGCAGGCCTGCCTCGACCAGCGCCTTTCCGGTTTCCACCTTACAGGTGATTCCTTCACCCAGCCGCGCCTGGGCCCGCAGTGTCACGACCGCCGAGTGTGGGTCGTCACGATACTTCTGCTTCAAAGGCGCCTGCAGGGTCTTGATCTCGTTCGCGTCCATTCTTACCTCCCGCGGTTAGTCAAGCGGGATCAGGCTCTTGTTCTTGGCCAGCCAGGCGTCGAGTGTCTGGAGTTCGGGATTCAGGCTGCGGGCGAACTCGGGACTGCGCGCGCCGCAGTAATATTCGTTAAAGTCGCGTTTGAACTGGAACATGTTGCCCAGGTCATCTGCGCCCGGAAAGCCTAGGCTGCGGTACTGTTCCGGCGCTACGGCGTTGTATCTAACCTCCTGCCCCAGCGCCGTCGACATGGCCGCCGCCATCTCGGCGCCGGTCAGATGTTCGCCCGCGATGCCCACCTTTTTCCCGATAAACTCGCTGCCGCGTTTGAAGATGCTGTAAGCGCACTTGCCGATGTCTTCAGCCGCGATGCCGGGCAGTTTCTTCTCGCCCATCGGAAAGGTAAGAGCGAGCTTGCCGTCGGCGCCCTTTTTCGGGCCTGATCCAAAATAGATAAAGTTGTCCCAGTAAAACGAGGTGAGCAGGAGCGTGACCGGCACACCCAGTCTGGTAAACACCTCGTCGGCTTCGCCCTTGGCGTCAAAATGCGGCACCTTGTAATTGCCCATCAGTGTGGGCATGCGATTGTCGTCGAGTGGCACCCACTTCCGCGTGTCTTCCAGCGTGGACCAGATGACATGCTGCAGGCCCGCCTGCTTTGCGGCTTGCGCCATGGAGGTGGCTTCGGCCAGTTCTCTTTCCGGCGAGAAGTGCGCCCAGTAAAACGTGACGCAAAACGCTCCATAGGCGCCGGCAAATGCCTTCTTCAGGCTTTCGGGATTGTCCACGTCGGTGGCCACAACCTCCGCACCTTGTTGGGCCAGGGCTTTGGCTTTTTCGGAATTCACGTCACGTGTGAGCGCGCGCACAGCAAAGCCGCCGTTTGGATCCGCAAGAATGGCGCGGACCAGGCCTCCGCCTTGCGCGCCGGTCGCGCCCAGGACTGCAATAACCTTTTTTTCTGCCATGTCGAGTCTCCTTGTTGAGTTCAAAAGCGGACTATTGCGGATGACCCCCATTGCGCCGCTTCTTTAAGAGATGCGGGGGGCATACTTCCGGTTACTCCGCGTTCCCGCAGCCATGTAAAGGCCATACTTCGAAGCTTTATTACCTCAGGCCCACTTCTTACCGAGTCCTTCCAGGCCGGCCTTGGCCAAGGCGTCGGGAGTCATCACAATGCGGAATTGGCAGTCGGCGTTGAACTGCAGAAACCACGGTTCCGCGAGCGAAGGAACCTTGGAAGGATCTTCGAGGTCGACAATCAGGATGGCGCCACGAGTCCCATCTATTTCTGTAAAGTAGACAGCCTCCGGCTTGGTGGCCTCAAGGATGCTCTGGATTTTCTTCCCTGCGCTTCCATCCCTGACGGCGGCGTTGAATGGTTCGTGCGGAAGCTTAATCTGAAGAAGCATTTTCATTGTTGCCTCCTGGGCTCAAATGCGAGCTGATGTTCTTGAGTGAATTTTACTGTGTTGTTGTGGGTTATTGACCCTGCAAAAGCATAGCACAAGGCAATAGGAAGAAGACAAACGGATGATGGATGAAGGCTGAAAACTGATAACTCCCAGCATTCAGCACTCTGCACAAGAGCCGAATCGAGTCCCGCCTTACGGCACCTTCGGCAGGTGCGCGAGGGCTTCGTGGACTTTTGCTTCCGGGTACTCGTAATCGGTAAGCTCGTCGGCAAAATACTTTTCGTACGCCGCCATGTCAAAGAATCCGTGGCCGCTGAGGTTGAAGAGGATGGTCTTCTCTTTCCCCTCTTCCTTCGCTTTCAGCGCCTCATCGATGGCTGAACAGACGGCGTGCGAGGTCTCGGGCGCCACCACAATGCCTTCCGCGCGCGCGAAAGTGAGAGCGGCCTCGAAGCACTGCAACTGTGGATAGCTGACGGCTTCCAGCACGCCCTCCTGGTGAAGGAGGCTGACCAGCGGAGACATGCCGTGGTAGCGGAGCCCTCCGGCGTGAATGCCAGGAGGGATGAAGTCGTGTCCCAGGGTTTCCATTTTCAGCAACGGCGTCATTCCGCTCTTGTCTCCGAAATCGTAGGCGTAGACACCCCTGGTCATAGTAGGACACGCTGCAGGTTCAACGGCAATCAGCCGGATGTCTTTGCCCGCGGCCTTCAGAGGCACAAAGGGGAAGGCGAGTCCTCCAAAGTTGCTGCCGCCACCGCAACAGCCGATCACGATGTCGGGAAAGGTATTCGCCAGTTTGAGCTGCTCAATGGCTTCCTGGCCGATGATGGTCTGGTGAAGAAGAACGTGGTTCAGCACGCTGCCCAGCGAATAGTTGGTGTCTGGGCGGCTCACGGCGTCCTCAACGGCCTCGCTGATGGCAATGCCCAGGCTGCCGGGGCATTCGGGATCGGCGGCCAGAATTTCGCGTCCTGCGGCCGTCTTGTCGCTCGGAGAAGGAATGCAGTTGGCGCCCCAGGCCTGCATGATGGTACGGCGGTGGGGTTTCTGGTAAAAACTGCATTTCACCATGTACACCATACACTCGATGCCGAAAACGTTGCAGGCGTAGGAAAGTGCACTTCCCCACTGTCCCGCGCCGGTTTCCGTGGAAAGCCGCTTGATGCCCGCCGCCTTGTTGTAATACGCCTGCGGGACGGAGGTGTTGGTCTTGTGGCTGCCGGCGGGTGAAACGCCTTCGTACTTATAGAAGATTTTCGCCGGCGTGCCGAGCGCCTGCTCAAGCCGGTGCGCTCTATAAAGAGGCGTGGGGCGCCACAGCCGTAGCACGTCCAGAACCGGTTCGGGAATGGAGATCGCGGGCTCGGCGGAAACTTCCTGCTCAATCAGAGCCATGGGAAAAATGGGGGCCAGGTCCTGCGGACCGGCTGGTGCTCCGGTGCCGGGATGCAGCGGCGGCGCGAGCGGTGCCGGAAGGTCCGGGATCACGTTGTACCAGATTTTGGGAATGTCGCGTTCGGAAAGGGTGTAACGATATTGCGTCATACGAAGCCTCAGCGTTGGTTTCGCCTGAGCGGCAGGAGGCTCAAAGCAAGACGGGAAGCATAGCACAAGATGTCCGCGAGTGTCGCAGACCTGCCTTGCCAACACATTCCCATTGCGGGTGAGCTCAATTCTTCGGCGACGAATCCGTGGCCCGCTTGTTCAGGTAATGTGGCTCCCACTTTGCCGGCTCGGCCATGGCGGCGAGTCGGTCGATGTCGAAATCCTTGTAGAGATCAAGGCAGAAAAGATCAGGTGCAGAACGGAAAGGAACTGGAGCATCCAGCAAAAACCCCAGGCTCTTCATGGCGTCGTGGCTGACGACTTTAGAAAACACAGATGGCTCGAGCGCCGCCGCGGCCAGACCGATGACTTCACTGCGAATGCCGGTGGTCTCCAGGCGAATTTTTGGGTGGCCGGACTGTTGTTCGAGCCATTTGGTAACAGCCAGTAACTGCTCAACCTCCAGGCCCAGCGCCCGGCCTCCGGTGGTTGAAACCATCAGGGCGTAGGGAGTGGAGTCGGGGACAAGGTGCATCGACTCTCCGACAAAAATCGGATCGAGCGCCAGGACCTGTTCACCGCGATTGACGCGATCAGAAACCACATCGCCCGCATCCCCCCTGCCTTTGTCATTCAGGACAATCGTCACCGGCGCATCATGCGCGGCGGCAATGGCCTTGAGCCACGTACCAGCGGCGGTGAGGCTGTCCGTGAATTCAAAGCGATAGGAAAGTGACTGCAACAGGTGGTTCTTGGTGTTCCACATTCGCCAGGCATCTTTGACTTCAACCGGCTTGTAGCGGATGACGGAGGCAAGTTTGTTACGCTCTGCGGAAGCCCAGGCCGTGCGGGCCACGGGTTCAGCAGGGATGGGCTGGCGTTGGAAGCGGCTGGCAATCTGTTTTGCCAGGCTTAACATCGTGAGATTGTCCTTGGGCAGGCCAACTTCGAGCTGCTCATAAGTCTTGACGTCAGCCCCGCTCGGAATCTCATGGTCAGCAACCGGCAAGTTGAAATGCTCGGTGAAGAAGTGGTAAGCATGCTCACGGTTGTCGATGTAATAGTTGTGGGTTCCGGGGTCGCGGTTCTCATACCAGGCCAGGTTATCCGGCTGGCCGAAGAGACTGAAGAACGGCTGGAGTTGCTCGTAGATGTAGGGTTTGACGAGGTCCGCCCGGAAGCAGCAGGTGTCCTCAGCATTGTGGATGAGCAAAGTTGGCCGGGGCGCGCGCATCGCCACATAGGAGGTGTAATCGCGGCCCCGCAGCAGGTCCGGGGGATCCTGTTCATCGCAGTCGGTATCGACCGGGTGAGTGATGATAGTTTGGAGCGGGCCGAAGCCTGCCACCTCCACCATGACACTGACGCGCGGGTCAAGCGAGCTGAGAGTGATGGTTTGCCATCCGCCGCCGGAGAGTCCGGTGACGCCTAAACGGCCGGGATCGACCTGCGGAAGAGTAGCCAGATAGTCGAGCCCCCTGCGCATGGCGAGATAAAACAGTCCCAGAACGTTCGATCCCACCAGATCAAGATCGGCACCGAACTCGTGAGCATTTTCCGGATTACGCAACTCACCGAACCCGATCCACTCCAGGCTGAGCGCGTAGATGCCCCGTTTGGCAAAGTTGATGCATCGCTTCTGCTTGTATTCGGCCGCTTTGCCCAGCGGATCATGCCCATTCACGTTGAGTATCGCAGGCGCTTTTCCGCTTACATTGAGCGGTTCATAGAGAATTGCGGTGGACTCAAACCCGGGCACAATCTCAAATCGCAGCTTGCGCATGCGATATCCATTGCCACCGGGGACTTCCCCCATATCTTCAAACTTAGGAGGCGAGTTAACCCACGCTTCGGGCCAGCCGTGGAATGCAACCTCGTCAAGAATCTGCTTTCGGAGGCGCGCCTCTTCCTCCGTCCACTGCCCGGCACTTTGGGGAGCGGGAAGCTTCGGAATACTCTTGAAAAGATATTCCTGTAGCTGATAGGCAACAGTTTGGTGCACCTGGACGGGCCGGTGCAGCACCTCGGTAACCTGCGTGGGTTCGGTCTGCGCATAGGCCGAGCCTATTGAAATAATAAATAGAACGAAGTAAAGCCGCTTTGGACCCATGATCCCTCCCTTAAGCATTCTGCAATTGCACCATTCACATCGCTATCCAACTGCTGTTCGTCGATGCGTCGTTTACAGCGACAAGGTGCAGCCCTGCAGGCCTGTCTGGACACAGGCCAGGTTCTTTCCATACTTGACATTTGCGGGCTCCAGTCGCTGGGCGATTTCGAGCTCGGTGATTGCTTGGCTAAATTGCTTGTCCTTTGCCAGGGCGATACCAAGAGCGTTGTGAGCCTGAGCATCGTCGGGTGACACAGTGATAACCCTCTTCAGGCTCTCAACAGCTTCCCCCGCCCGGCCTTCACCGAGAAGGGCCAATCCAAGATAATAGTGCGTGTCAGGATCATCCGGCACAGTAAGCAGATAGGTCCGCAGCTCCCGTATCGCCTCTTCAAAGCGCTTCTGAAGGAGCAGCGCAACGCCCAGGTTGTAATGGGCATACCCGTCGTTGGGATTCAGTTGCAGCGCCTGGCGAAATTTTGCCTCGGCTTCTGCGGTTTTCCCCTCTTGCAGCAGTTTGGTTCCTTCATTGTTATAAGCCTTTTCCAGCGGTGCCCTGGCCTTTTCATGGGTCAGTTCCTGAGCCCGCCGAATTTCTTTTTCCGCCTCGCCTGACCTTCCCAATCTTTGCAGAACCCGGGCCAGCATGAACCGCGACTGGTTGTCCTCTGGAAGCAATTCCGTCGCCCTGCGCAATTGAATTAACGCCTCTTCAAGCTTCCCCTGTCTCTGCAAAACTGCTCCTAGGTCGCGGCAAGCTTTTCCTGATCTTGGGTCCAGCCGGATGGCTTGCCGAAGATTGGTATCCGCAGCCGAAAGGTTTCCTTTCTGCAGAAAAGTGGAGCCAAGAATCTGGGAATAGGTGGCGTTGTTCGGCTCCAGCCGCACCGCAGCTTCAAATTCAGGGACTGCTTTGTCAAACAGGCCACTATTTCTGTAGAGTTCTCCCAGTTCGTAATGGAGCGACGCCGTTTGGGCCAGCTTGAGCGCGGCAACGTATTGCTTTTCCGCCTCATCCGTTCGGCGTTCGACCGCAAACAGCCGCCCCAGTTCCTGGTGCGTTCCGGCGCTGCCGGGATCAATCTCCAGCGATTTGCGCAGCTCCTTTTCCGCCTGCGAGTGATCACCTGCCTGTAATAAAAGGATTCCCAGATTTCGATGAATGCTTGCGTCCGTTGGGGCAATCGTGGTCGCTTGGCGAAGCTCCACAATCGCCTCGTTTAACCGTCCCGCCTCCTGTAACGCGAGCGCGAGGTTGCTGCGAATGCGGGGGTCGTTTGGCCGTGCATTCACAGCCCGACCTAGGAACTCAACGGCCTTGTCCGGCTGCCCTTTGCGGCGGAGGATTACACCCAGATTGTTCAGGGCGTCGACGTCCTGCGGGTTGATTTCAAGCGCCTTTCGAAATTTCGCCTCTGCTTCGGTAAACTCCCCTTTGGCCATCAGAGCAACAGCAGAAGAATCCAAATCTGAGGCCGATTGAGCCTTTGGTCCTTGGGAGAATAGTAGGAGGCCGACCAATAAAATCCCATGCCACATCGTTAGACATCGCTAGTGACTTTGAGAATCAGCCCAAAGCACCTGGACAGATAAAATTAGTGTCGGAGAAACGATTATAAGTCATGTTCGCGCCACAATCGACCCCAGTGCTGGAGGAGATCCCGGCTGGAAGCAGGGATCTCCTGGAGCTATCCTCTAGTTTTGCGCGACTAAAAGAGAAACTTCAGCGCGAACTGTAGAATTCTGGGATCATGAGCGGATGTGATCTGCCCAATCGTGTCGTCCGCAACACTGTTGTCCGGTTGGCCGAAGTTGACGTTGTTAAACAGGTTGAAGAATTCCGCCCTGAACTGGACCGTGCTGTGTTCCGTGATGCGGGTGTCCTTGATCAGGCCAAAGTCGGTGTTGAAGAAGCCCGGCCCTCGCAGGATGTTTCTGCCCGTGTTGCCGAATGTCCCATCTGCGTTGGGGACGAAAAACGCAGGGTTGAAGTACTCCTGGATCAACTCGCCATGGGACCTGTTGGGGTCGAGTTTGGCCTGACTAAGACTGGTCCCGGTAAAGTCAGCCCGGTCAACACCGATACCGCTGAAGGAGTTGTCAGAGCCGCTGTAAATCGGGAACGCAAAACCGCTGTGCCAAGTCAAAATGGAAGTCACTTCCCAGCCGTTCAGCAACCCACCCGCAGCGCCTTTTGCCTGGAATCTTGGAACCTGCCAGATCCCTGAAAGATGGATGACGTGGGGAACGTCGTCATTGGAAACGCTGCGGTCGAAATTGGGATTAAACGGGTTGGTGTTAAAGCCTCCGTATACACCGAAATTATCAATCATCTTCGACCACGTATAATTGGCAAGCACCGACAGGCCCTGGCTGAAGCGCTTTTCCATGTTGAGCTGCAGGGAGTTGTAGTTGGAGTTGTACAGCGATCCGTACAGTCCTACTGCGCCAAAATTCGGATTGATGCGCCGGTCTTGAGTATTGTCCGCGGTCGAACAGGGTTCGCCGTTGCAAGTCCCCGGTTTATAAATTGCGGGGTTGGCCTCGTTGGCGCCCCCGTCGACGGCGGTCGAGAGGTGTGTTCCTTTATTGCCAACGTATGCTGCGCGAACTACCCAGTTGTTCCCGAATTGGCGCTCAACCGTCATGTTCCATGTGGCCACCTGCGCCATTTTCCAGTTGAGGTCGAAGGTTCCGTAAATGGACACAGGAAGTGTGAAAGTGGCACTTGAATCCGGGAGCGAAGGTCCATACTGCGCCGGGAAGGGATTGGGACTTATGCCAAAGCTTCCAAAAGGATCCACGAAACTGACGTTGCCTTCGAAATCGAAACGGGGACCGAACGGTGCGGTATCGACGAAGCCATTCGAGGCAACCGTCGACGGCGGGATGTAGTAGAAACCCCCTCCGCCCCGGACCACGGTTTTGGAATCCAGCTTATATGCAAAACCAACACGAGGAGCAAAGTTGGGCAGATTATTGTTCGATCCGAACCCCGCTGGACACCCCGTGTCGTTGTTGGGACCACCGAAAAGCATGCCTACTGGCGCATTGGGGAACCGCGAGGATTGTGCTCCCGGTTGGTAGCAAACAACGCGCCCTTTTTCTTCCGTGTAAGGCCAGTAGGGGTCCCAGCGGAGACCTAAATTGAGTGTCAGCTTCTGATTGACTCGCCAGTTGTCCTGCACGTAGGGAGCATATAAAACACCATGCATGTCCTTGAACTCACCACCACCCTGCAGGAAATGAGAGGCATGGCCGAGGAAGAAGTCCGTCAAGTTGCTGCCGGACAATTGGTTGCCAAACTCAAATTCTCCTGACATCGTAAACTCGTTGACGAGATGGTTCTTCAGGCGCACGATGTCGCCGCCGAAGTGCAGCTCGTGCGAGCCGCGCTGCCAGGTGACGTCCTCGTGAATGGTCCAGTCGCCACGACCAAAATCACCTAGGTGGTTAGTCCCAAAGCCGAAGAACCCATCAACATAAAGAGACATCTCAGGGGGAGTTGGCGCTGCAATCTGGACTCCGGCGTCCGGGAAGCCGTAGGGCGCGCCTGAAAGCGAGCCGCCCGTTTGAGAATCCCAACCAAACCAGGTGTTGAACAGTATTGTGGGTGAGAACGAATAGGTGTGGTTCAAGGAGAGGTTCTGCACCTTGACTTGGTTGCCGCTGCCGTCCGCGGCCAGAATGTTCGTCTGGGAACTTACCAGATCCGGAGGTTCATTAAACTTTGTCCAGAAATAGCTGCCACTCAGTTGGTTCTTGCCGTGAATCCAGTCAACCTTTGTCATCCACTGGTCGTCGTTCTGCACAACTGATGGTCCCGCGAACGTGAGTTGCCTGCCCGGCCCGTTAGGTAGGGGTATGTGCTGTAGGAAAAAGTTTGAGGGTGCGCTGAAATCGGTTGTGGGAATCTGGTTGCCCGCATAAGGCACGCTGGTCGAAGGATTCACCAGTGGGTCTGGAATATCTGAGAAATCTCCGTTGCGTTCGGCCGCTGTTGGAACAAAAGCAATTTGGCCCTGCGCGGCGCTGCGAATGCGTGTTCCCTGGTAAGTGCCGAAGAAAAACAACTTGTCCTTGACGATTGGACCGCCCACGCTGCCACCAAACTGGTTGCGCTTCAGCGTATCCTGAGTCGGCGCATAGAAGTTGCGTGCGTTGAGTGCTCCATTGCGAAGAAACTCAAACACATCTCCATGGAAGTCATTGGTGCCCGATTTCGTGACAATGTTCACCACCGCCCCGCCCCGTCCGTACTGGGCCGAAAGGTTCTGATCCTGAACGTTGAACTCCTGAACGGCATCGGGATTAGGGAAGGGAAGATTTGCATTCAGGTAAGTGTCATTGTGGCCTGCGCCGTCCATCTGGTAATTGACGCCCCGCGTTCCCAGCCCGCTTACACTTGCATCTTGCTCTCCCGGATAAACGCCTCCCTCGCAATTCGCAAGGCAATATCCGGGGCCGACGCCCGTTTCATCCAATGTCCCTGCGGCTAGAAACAACAACGACTGGGCTTGCCTGCCGTTTAATGGAAGATCAACAATTTTCTTTTGGTCCACGAGCTGACTCAGAGTTGCCGTTCGAGTCGTGAGCACTTGCGCGTTCGCCGCGACTGTGACCTCCTGTGTAACAGCGCCCACCTTTAGACTTACGGTCTGGGTTGCTGCCTGGTTTACCGTTAAAACAATCCCGGTTTGAACGTACGTTGCGAAGCCCTGCTTCGTCACTGTCAGTCTGTAGTTGCCGACTGGCAAAGCAGGAAAGAGAAATTCGCCATTGGGCAGGGTCGTTACAGTTCTTGTAAGGCCTGTTCCCTCGTTTTGCACAGTGACGCTGGCTTCAGGAACAACTGCGCCCGCAGGATCCAAAACGGTTCCTCCGAAACTGGCTGTGGTGTACTGGCCAGCCGCCGGGATCCCCCATAGAAACAGCAGGAGGAGCACGGCTAGTGTGAAAGGTTTAAAAGAATTGCCTGGATATCGTGAAGAAAACGAGGGAACACGAAAATCAAAAGCGAATGCCATAGACACGCCTCCCTGTCGTTCGCGGAGATCGCCCGAAAGGTCGTCCTGACGCTATTTTGCTAATGTAGCATTATGTACAAAGACAATCAAGCAGAAAACTATCATGTCCAGTTACATGTTTTTCGTAAACTTACGAAAATCAAATATGAAAGCATAGCCTTAATGGCATTGAAAAGAGCCTGTTCAATCCAATTCTAGTGGGGGAATGCGCAGAACCGGGAATCACTTACATTCGTTGTGCCATTTTCTGAAAGGTCATTGATGTGGTTACCGGGCTTCCAGCCTGTGAAACTTTTTCAGGATCTCACGGACTTGGTCGTGTGGCAGCGCAATAGACGTGTGATCATCAACACCGGTCATAGTTTTTGCGGCGACCATGGCATTCACAATGGCCTCTTCTGTGGCGTTGACGGTGGCAAGGAACAACGGATTGATGCGCGCATTCGGGAGCATCTGGATATTGGCAATGCCTCCGGCGGGCATCACCGCGCCGGAATTTGCCGTGGTGAACGAGACAAAGAGATCGCCCGAGCCGTCCCCGGAATAGCTACCCAATCTCCCAAGCGCCAGGGTAGCGCGGCGGGCCAGGCGGTCCATTTTGGTAGGAATCAGCGGAGCATCGGTGGCAATCACAATAATGATGGAACCCATGTCGCGCTGCTCGGGGTCCTTTGCTTCAGCCTGCAAACCCGGAAGCTTGATTTCGCGGCCCACGGGAACCCCGGCAATGCGCAGTTCCTTCCGGCTGCCAGTGTTGCATTGCACCAGGACGCCAACGGTGTAGCCACCCTCATCCGCTGAAAGAACGCGTGACGAAGTTCCTGTTCCACCCTTGAAACCGAAACACTGCATGGCTGTTCCACCACCGACATTTCCTTCGGCCACTGGACCTGATTCTGCTGTATCGAGTGACTGCCAGGTGTCCGCAGGCTTCACGTGAAAACCGTCGGCGTCGTTCAGGAAGCCGTCCCACGTTTCCGCCACCACCGGCAGCGACCACGGATAGAGCGTTCCACCGTGTTTTAACTGCCACGAGATTACAGCGTCGCGAACAACTCCGACGCTGTGAGTGTTGGTAATCATGATGGGGCCTTCCAGGAAGCCGGACTCCTTCACCCAGTGGATGCCGGTCATTTCGCCGTTACCATTTTGTGAGAAGAACCCGGCCATCACCGGGTCCTTCGCTTTCGTGCCTCGCGGCAGGATCGCCGTAACCCCCGTGCGGACAGGGCCTTTTCCCACGACCAGCTTGCCGCTGCCGGAGATCAGCGTAGTGAAACCAATGGTGACGCCTTTGACGTCAGTGATGGCGTTAAATTGTCCCGGCGTTCCTTCGAACGGAATGCCCAGATCGCGCGCCCGCGCGGGATGCGACTGCGGAAAGGCAGAACCAACGGCCATTAAGAAAAATACCAGCGGAAGGCACAGGAAAATCTTTCGCGCCATGGTTTTTTCTCCAGTCTCTGCAGATCTGGTTTTAAGGGAATAACCGCGTGAAACGCGTCGATCATACCGCAGGCGTACCCATGCACGTCAACCGGCAAATGGGAAAACGCATTCGCCAGTATCATCGGTGCACGCACCCATCGTGCAAAGGGGAAGGTGGTTTTGTATTTGGCCCGATCGGATGTCCCGCGGCTGTTTGCCGCTAAGCAGAGCCCAGGTGGAACAGGGGCTCAAGGCCTTTGGCCTGGGCCATCAGCGTGTTGGTTTCCGACTCATTCACTGGAGTGAAGCGCTCGGCCACGTCCATGGCCAGACGGAAGTAGTCGATGTCGCCCGGAGGAATGGCAGCCGTTACAGGCTGCGAGAGCGTCCAGCGCAGCGCCAGTTCAGCCTGCTGGGGAAGTGCGGCCGGTTTGTACCAGCATTTGTCGTACGGGTGGTTCTTCTTTTCTGAGGCTGACCACACCGTTTTGGCCATGGCCTTGATGGCCATCATGCCCATCTGTTTTTCGCGGGCGCGCTGAACAATCTGAGGTCCGAAATTAGCCTGTGAGTACATCACAAAATTGATGGGGAAGAGCACGGTGTCAAAGTCGAACTGGTCCATGGCGATGAGCGCAGCTTCAACCGAGTGCGCCGAGAAACCGAGGAAGCGCACCTTGCCGGATTTCTTAGCCTCTACAAAAGCCTCGATAGCACCGCCCGGGCCGAGCGCCTTGTGGACGTCTTCTACTTTGGCCAGAGCGTGAAGCTGATAGAGATCGACGTGGTCGGTCTGAAGCTGCTGGAGCGATTCATCCAGTTCCTTCTGGGCGCCAGCCTTGTCGCGAGCCAGTTCCTTGCAGGCCAGGAAGACGCGGTTGCGGTAAGGCTTGAGCGCGGGGCCCATCCTCTCCTGTGCGTTGCCGTAGGAGGGAGCGATGTCGATATAATTGACGCCGCGATCGACGGCTTCAGCAACAACCTTGTTGGCGAAGGACTGGGCAACATCCATCACAACAATGCCGCCCATGGCGATGATGGAAAGATGCTCGCCGGTTTTTCCCAGCGGGCGGCGGGGAATGGTCCTTCCTGCCGGCACCGCCGTTTCGCCTGCTGCAAGCGGCTCCAGCAAACTTTGTGAGGCCGCGAGGCCCGCCGCAGCCGCGGTTCCTTTCTTCAGGAAATCTCGTCTTTTCATCGTCAACTCCTTCAGGCGCTACTCACGTTTTGTCTTATCTATTCCTTGTAGCACCCTCTAAGGCCAGCGTCAATGTGAGCGCTGCAACATTAAAGGGTGAACTTTACGACATACGATACAATCCCCGTATGACAGCAGAAGAACAGCGAATCGAAGAATCAAGTAAGAGGGAGCGCTACTGGAATCGCTGGGGGCCGTATCTCTCGGAGCGGGAATGGGGCACGGTGCGCGAGGATTACAGCGCCAACGGTACGGCGTGGGAATACCTGCCGCATGACCATGCGCGCAGCCGGGCTTATCGCTGGGGGGAAGACGGCATCGGCGGTATCTGCGACCGCCATCAATACGTCTGTTTGGCGTTTGCGTTCTGGAACGGCCGTGATCCCATCCTGAAAGAACGGTTGTTTGGTTTGACAGGAA
>OBLQ010000213.1_pt1 | contig 21520 bp, 23 predicted proteins | sample 1519881 | NCBI WGS metagenome assembly OBLQ01 (sample SAMN01911456, study PRJEB22533) | soil metagenome | biome: Soil | place: Malaysia | collected 2012-04-30 | depth DG_metagenome m | reverse complement strand
GGGAGTAAATCAATAATCGATAATTATGTGGATTGCGCTTTTGTTTGTCGTGCAATCCTGAAGGGAAGCGATGGGAAGACAGTGGACTCTATCGATAAGAGAATCCCTTCGATTTATCAGGAAAAACATCGTGTGAATAAATGATGTCTGGTTATCAATTGTGAATTGGGAAACAAACGGACTATGGAGTATTGATATGAATTTAATTGGATTCGTTGTTGCACTCATTGTCTTAGGGGGGATTGTTATCGGAGCGGGATATGGTGCGTTTGTCGGATATGAATTTCTTTCGGTGCAGTGGGGCAGCCTGAGCAACGACTGGAAGGCGATACTGATCGTCGTCGCGGCGTTGCTTGCGGCCTGCACGCTGTTCCTTTCCGCCTCGGTGCAGTCGTCCGTCAGGAAATACGGGCTGAAGGGAACCGGCAAGGTCATGGCTTACAACGATTTCATCCACTGGTATTCGGCCATGAAGGGCGACGCGGCCGAAGCCATGACCATCGAGGCGGTCAAGCCGCTCGTGAATCAAATGCTTCTCTGGGGAGGGCACCAGGTCGGCAGCCAGGCGCGTCACCTTTATGCATTGTTTCAGGAAGCTGAAGTCGACAGAAGCCGGGTGCTGGACAAGGCCGGAGATGTTTACCTGGAAATCCGGCGCGATCTCGGACTCAGGGGAACAAGCGAGGATAACGCCATCGTTTGACGCATCTCCCCAGTTTATGGGATGGCAGGTTGAGGATAGTGGTCTATAAAAACCGGGGAGGGCAATAAGCCTCTACCGTGATGAGGGCCGTGTAGATGGCTTCGATGGCGGCTAGGGGCAGGGGGAAGATCATGGCGTCGAAAAGTCTGGAAGACCTGGTTCCCGAGGCGAAAAAGAATGCCGGGAAGGTTATTGAAGTGTGCAATCAGGTGGGTTTCGATCTGCTGATCTACTGCACGCTGCGCAGCCCCGAGGAGCAGGCGAAGCTGTACCGGCAATCGCGCTCGTGGGCCGAGATCAAGGACAAGATCCTGGCACTGAAGGATCGGGGCTTCGGTTTTATCGCCGATATCCTCGATGCCGTCGGGCCCTGCACGGGCCCGCACGTGACCAATGCCGGCCCCGGTGAATCCTGGCACAACTACGGCGAGGCCTGGGATGCCGTGCCGATGGTGAACGGTAAGCCCGCCTGGAACTACCTGAATGCCAAGTCCGAGTGGGATGCCTATGGCGAGTGCGTGCGGCAGGTCGGCATGCAGTGGGCTGGCGACTGGACCACATTCCGCGAATACCCCCATGCCCAGCTGCGGCAGGGCGGTAATCCGCTGAAACAATACAAACCTGACGAAATCCGGGCGATGCTCAGCAAGCGCGGCTTGCTGGTAAAATAAAACAGGGGGGAGCCTATGTTTCCGCTACTGGCCATGCTTCCGACGATTTTCTCGGCTGTGTCCAAAGTCTCCGATCTCTTTGCGACGGGCAAGGAGACGGTGAAAAAAGTGACAGGTAACGATTCGGTGGCTTCGACACCGGAAGAGCTGCAGCAGGAGGTTCAGGGCCTGCCGCCGGAACAGCAGGCGCAATGGGCGCAGATCATGCGGCAGAAGGTGGAACTCTACCAGGCCGAGAACCAGCGCCTCGACATCGAAATCGGCAAGATCGACAGCAACATCACCGGCAAGCTGTCCGAAGATGCAGCCTCGAAGATCGCCTACATGCGTATGACGACGCGACCGTGGACGGTCAAGATGATGGTCTATTACATCCTGTTCCCGTTCGCACTGGTCAGCGTCGACCTGATTCAGGAACTGCTCAAGAACTGGCTGTTCTTCTGGACGGACAAGCTGCAGCCGGTCAAGACGTTCGACTACGTATTCGGTTCGCTGAACCCTGCGATGTTCAAGGGAGCCGAACCGGGAGCGTTCGAAAAGCTCGTGCAGGCCTTCGCCGGTAGCCACGCCCAGATGACGCTGGCCGGTAATCTCTATGTCGATTCGATTCCTTGGGTCGTGGGTATTATCGTTTCCTACATGGGCCTGCGCGAAATCGGCAAATTCAGCGGAAAGTCCTCAGACTACCCCGAAACCGGCGGCCAGGCTGGAGCAGGGCAATCGACAGCGAATGTGATTTCCTCCACCCTGACGGCGGGTGCGGATCTGATATCGAAGGTGCGGGGAATCTTCGGGAAATAATTCAACAGCCAGGTGTTACCGGAAGCGGGACGGGCGGCTCAGGCCGCCGCTGCGGAGCTTTCCACTGGAACGGAACCGGCGGCAGTATCGAGGACGAGATAACAGCTCACCGGCTCCTTGCGGTTTTTCAGTTGTACACGGCCGAGCTGTTGCATCGAGAAATGGCTCTGGCAGCGGCGCCGGGTATCCTCGCTGGCAACGATCTGGTTGTTCTTGGCTAGGCTTTCCAGACGGGAGGCGACGTTCACGGTATCGCCGATCACGGTGTAGTCCTTGCGGTTTTCGGAACCGATGGTGCCGGCAACGACCTCGCCGGTATTCAGGCCGATGCCGATGCTGAACACCGGCATGCCTTGTGCCTCGCGACGTTGCATCAGCTCCTGCACAGCCTCGCGCATCGCCAGTGCGGCCCGCACAGCATCCAGGGTCGAGCGATCCTTCGGTTGCGTCAGGCCGAAGACGGCCATGATGGCATCGCCGATGAACTTGTCGACGACACCGTGATGGGTATGGATCACCTTCACCATGGTATCGAAATACTCGTTCAGCATCGGCACCATCTCGTCCGGTGCCAGGTGTTCGGAGAGCGAGGTGAAACCGCGGATATCGGCAAACAGTACCGTGACCAGCCGTTTCTGGTTGGCCAGCGTCCCTTTGGCACCCTGCTGGCTGATCTGTTCGAGCACGCTGTTGTTGACGAACGGATGCAGCGCCTTGCTGTCAGCCAGCTGTTTCTGGTAACGCTCGATATCCCGACGGGCGCATTTCATCAGGTTGATGGTGAGCTCACTCTGCTGCCGCTTATGATCTTCCAGTTCGTTAAGCAGCATCCGGAAATGGGATGTAAGGGTGTTGAGTTCGACGACCGAATACTCGCCTGCTTCCTCTGGCTGCGTCTGCCGTGTCTTCAACGAGCGTTCAGTCCGTTTGAGCAGCAGGATCAGTTGGTCGGAGAAACGGCGCAGCATGTGGAAGCCGAGCAGGTGGAAAAGCAGCGCGACAACCGCGATCAGCATCACGGTCTCGGTGACGGTCATATCGGTTTGCGAAAACAGGTAGATCGCCAGGCCATAGGGTGCGATACCCAGCGTCAGCAGGATCATGTGGATCTGGTTACGGAAACTTTTCTGTTTGCTGGGTCGGGCCATCCTGCTCCTCGGGGCAACCATTATTGCCCTCAAATGCATTGCGGGCAAGGTGCGGCTGCCGTCTATACTCGATTTGAGACGGCGAGAAAGGGGGATGCTTTGCTGGTATGGGTTGTTATTGGTGAAACGCTGGCGCACTACGGTTTCGGCCACGGGCACCCGTTCGGAACCGACCGTATGGATGCGTTCTGGCAGGAGGCGCAGCGGCTCGGACTGAGCGGCAAAGTCGATGCGCGTCAGCCGTTGCAGGCATCCGACGAGGCGATCCTGCGCTTCCATACACCAGAGTATCTGGCGCTGGTGAAGCGCCTGTCGGAAAGCGGCGAGGGTTTCCTCGATCTTGGCGATACGCCGGCTTTCAAGGGGGTCTACGAGGCGGCGGCAACCGTGGCCGGTTCGGTCCTGTCGGCTGTGGATGGCACTATGCAGGGTGATTGTCGGCGCGGTTTCATTCCCATTGCCGGCCTGCATCACGCCCGGCGTGACGGCGCGGCAGGCTTTTGCGTCTTCAACGATATCGGTATCGCTATCGAGCATCTGCGGGCCGTACACGGCGTGCGGCGAATTGCCTATGTCGATATCGATGCGCATCACGGTGATGGAGTTTTCTATGCGTTCGAATCGGACCCGGATATTTGGATCGCCGATATGCACGAGGATGGCCGTTTTCTCTATCCTGGCACCGGATTCATGCACGAAGTGGGCAGCGGAGTGGCGAGGGGGACGAAACTGAACCTGGCCATGTTGCCGGGTTCGGACGACGTGGCCTTTCACCGTAACTGGCCGCTGGTGGAGGAGCAGGTCCGGCAGGCAAGGCCGGAGTTCATCATCCTGCAGTGCGGCGCCGATTCGATCGCCGGCGACCCGATCACCGACATGCGTTTTACGCCGGCCGCCCACGCCCATGCTGCGGCCAGTCTCTGTCGTCTGGCCGATGAATATTGTAACGGTCGTCTGATAGCTCTGGGGGGCGGCGGCTACAATCGTGCCAATCTGGCCGCCGCCTGGTGTGCGGTGCTGCACTCCCTCATCGAAACCTAGCTCTTCTCCAGCTTCTGGTGGGCGGCCAACTTCGCCTGGATGAACTCGTGGTGATAGATGCCGATTAGCTCGGCTGTGCGGCGAATCAGCTGCTCTTCATACGGGTCGACTTTGCCGTCGGCCATGGCCACCAGCCAGAGTTCGCGGACGATGTCGATGCGCTCGGCGGTCGAGAAGTTGCCGGTGATCTTCGAGGTGAATCGGTGCAGGTCATGCGATTGCTCGGTCTCCTGGCTGGCCTCGGCAATCAGCGTATCGCTCTCCGTTTCGGAGAGATGAAAACGGTGCTTTAGTGCCGCAACGATCGTCAGTCGTTCGCTCTCCTCGATCCGGCCATCCATGCGCATCACCTCGACAAGCAGGGCGGCGACCGCCAGCGCCAGCTGCCGTTCGGGATCGACGGCCTTGTCCTTCATGGGGTGCAGGAGTTTTTTCAGTCTGTCGATCATCGTTCACCACCTGTCATTCATGAGCGGCCTGCGCAGGGCTACCGGCGGCAGCATTTTGCTGTATTCGACTTTACAGAATGATGAAGCATTTGGTTATGTAAAAGTCCGAATGGTATGCTGTTGGGAACCTGTGGCTTGCCGTTCAGGCGCCATCTAGCATCGGCAAATGGTACTCGTGGTGTTTGCCCTGCTCTCCGTGCCGCTCGGCATCTTCTTTTCCTGGTTTGCCTGGAAAGCCTGGAAAATCAGACGCATGGATGTGGTAAAGACCATGGTCGCCTTGGCGGCCATTTGTTTCGTCACTGCCCTGCTGATCGCCGGCTGGTTCCTGTTGCTGGCCGAACGATAAGACAAGGGCCGGCTTCATGGCCGGCCCCTATCGCCGATGATTGCAATCAGCTGTTGACTTCGATCGGGCCGATGGTGATCGGTGCCGGGGTGCGGAAATTGATACGAACTCCCTTGATCGGACCTGCGGATAGCAGCGGGCTGTGAATCGTCACCGGCGCATCGATATCCTTGTCCTGCAGCTCGTAGACCTTGTTCCACACGCCCTTGGGGTTCTGGACCTCGACGACGATGGAGCCGCCCCGGAAATCCTTGTTGCCGACACTGGCCTTGCGGATCACGATCGATGAAACGCGCACCGGCCAGTCGAGAATCAGGCGGGTCCAGCCGTTCTTGTAGGTCAGCTTGCCGCTTTTCTCCTCCAGCCAGCCAATGAATGCCGGGTCATTGCCGAGCGATTCGAAATAGACCGCGCTGCCGCCGTTGAATTCGTTCTTCTCCTTGGCACCAGCAGCATTGCCGTCGCTGCGCTGCACGCTGTAGCTCATTTGCGATGTGACCTCACCGGCAACGGCGGAGCCAAAGCCGATGGCGGATGCACAGAGAATGAACAGAAGCTTTTTCATGACAGTCCTCCAAAGCAATTTGCTGGGAAGTCAGTATAGCACAGCTTGCGTTTGGCAAGTTCTGGCCGGCTCTAGCGGCTTTCGACAGCCACACCCTCGCCGCGCGGATCGGCAAGGCCGGTGAGGCGGCCGCTGTCGCGCTGCCAGAGGATCGCCTGCATGTCGCCATAGTCATGCACCTGCTTCAGTACCTGACCGCGTCGGCGCAATTCGCCGGCGACAGTATCCGTGAAGGCACCGGCTTCGAACTGCACTTCGTCGGGCAGGAACTGGTGATGGAAACGCGGCTGCGCGATCCAGTCGGCCGGCAGTGTTTCATCGAGCATAAAGCCCAGCATCGCCTCCAGCACCATGCTGATGATGCGTGAGCCGCCGGGGGTACCGACGATGAAGGTGCGTTGCGGGCCGATGACGATGGTCGGCGTCATCGAGGAGAGCATGCGCTTGCCGGGCGCGACGCCGTTCGCTGTTCCCTGTACGAGACCGTAGGCGTTCGGTTTCCCGGCCTGCGTCGCGAAATCATCCATCTCGTCGTTGAGCAGGATGCCGGTGGCGGGCGAGACGTAGCCGGAACCGAAGCCGTAGTTGATCGACAGGGTGGCCGACACCATGTTGCCGTCACGGTCGATGACGCAGAAGTGGGTCGTGTCGGTGCCGGCACCCATCGGTTCCGAATAAACGGGTTCGGCAACGTCGTTCAGTTGCGCCGACGGCGTGGCATGCTGCATGTCGATCGAGCGGCGCAGCTTCTGCAGCCGTGCCTGAGCGAGGTAATCCTTCGGTAAGTGGACGAAATCGGCATCGCCGAGATTGCGGTTACGGTCGCGGTAGGCACGCTTCATCGCCTCGATCAGCAGGTGATCGCGGTCGGTCAGCTTGAGCGCCTTGAGGTCGTCATGTTTGAGCATGCCGAAGATCTCCGCCAGCGTCAGGCCGCCGGAGGAGGGGAGGCTTGCCGTGACGACATGGAAGCCTTTTGCGTCGAATTCGACCGGCTGGCGTTCGATCGCCCTGTAGCTGGCGAGATCGGCAAGTCGGAGCAGGCCGCCGTCGCGTTTCAGGTCGGCGACCAGCCGGCCGGCAGTCTCACCACGGTAGAAGTCGTCAGCCCCTCTGTCGGCAAAGCGTGCCAGCGTTTCGGCCAGCGCCGGCTGACGGATCAGCGAGCCCTCTTCGGGCACCTCGCCATCGTGCAGGTAGATGCGGCCGGCTTGATTCGTATTGAGTACATCCTTGCGCCAGCCGGCGATCATCCGGTAGCGGGGTGTGGCCTCGAAGCCGTCGCGGGCGATGCGGACGGCCGGGGCGACGATCTCTTTGCGATCCAGTTTGCCGTAGCGGCTGATCAGCCGGTCCACACCGGCGATGAGGCCCGGTACCCCGGCCGATTGCGGCCCGTCGATACTCGACCGGGTCTGGTAAATTTCGCCATGGCCGGCGAGCTGCGGGGAGGTTTCGCGAGCATCCAGCATTACGTACCGGTGCTCTTTTGCAATGTAGAGCAGGAAGAAACCGCCGCCGCCGATACCGGAGGATTCCGGCTCGGCAACGCCTATTGCAAGGGCCGTAGCGGCAGCGGCATCGAAGGCGTTGCCGCCACGTTCGAGCATTTCGATGCCGGCGGCCGTGGCGAGCTTCTCGGCCGATACGACCATGCCGTGAGCCGGCCTGGCTGCCTGCGCGGACCATGGCAGCAACAGCAGGATCGGCAGCGCATATTTGAGCCGGCTGCTTTTGCAGATGGCGGTCAGCACGGGGGTTGGTGTTTTTCCAGCATGCGCTTGATGCCGGTGGGGAGTGCGGCGGCATTGATGTCCGGGAACCATTGTCCCTCGCCGGCGGGCGTGTTGGCGACGTCGGCGGCATAGAGATGCAGCCGGCGATGGGTCAGCAGGTGGATGTGCGTGGCTTTCTCCGCCGGTGCTTCCAGGAGCTCAGAGATCGGTGGTGTCCACAGACCGGACCAGATGCCCGATGCCGGACGCCGGGTCAGCCAGATGCCCCGCTGTGGGCAGCGATGCAGGTCGACGCGCCAGTGCAGGTCGCGAACCGGTGGCGATTTCGACGGTTTTGATTCGCTGGTCGAGAAGGCGGCAGCGCAATGCCGATGAACAGGACAGGCTGAGCAGTCCGGGTTGCGCGGTGAGCAACAGGTGGCACCTAGTTCCATCATCGCCTGATTCCATGTGGCGGGATCACCGGAAGCATCGATGGCCTGCTGTGCCCATAGCCAGAGCTGTTTGTCCGTTGCTTCAGGGGCACCATGCCAGCGGCCCAGCACCCGTCTGACGTTGCCATCGAGTACCGGCGTCGAGGTATTGAAACTGAACGAGGCGATGGCGCCGGCGGTGGAACGGCCGATGCCAGGCAGGATCATGACTTCTTCGAACGCTGCAGGGAAACTCCCGCTGAACCGTTCCACGATCAATCGGGCGGCACTATGCAGCAGCCGGGCGCGGCGGTAGTAGCCGAGCCCCTCCCAGGCCTTCAGCACCCGCTCCTCGTCGGCATTCGCCAGCGAGGCAATATCGGGAAAGTGTGCAAACCAGGATTCGTAGTGCGGCAGTACGGTTTTGACCTGCGTCTGCTGCAGCATGATCTCGGAGATCCAGATGCGGTAGGGGTCAGTAGTCTGCCGCCACGGTAGCCGGCGGGCATGGGCGTGGTACCAGTCGAGCAGCGCCCTACATCGTGTGGAAGACAAACTTGTCCTCGATCACTTCGAAGGTGAGGTAGAAACTCACCCGGTCCATGCCCCAGGAGCTCGGCAGCGGCTTGAACGGCGATGCGGCCTGGATCGCCTCCACGGCGCTTTCGTTGATCTGCGGGATCGGGCTGGGGCGCAGGATCTCGACACCGCCCAGGTCGCCGTTGTGCTCGATGGTAACGCGCATCAGCGCCTTGCGGGCATCCTCGGGGTAGGAGCCGTAATCAGCCTTGCCGGGCCGCCACTGCTCTTCCAGCGCCCGTACAAGCTCCTGGGCGTAGGGTGCATATTTGGCTTCGCGCGTATTGATCGGGATGTCGGCCTCGCGCGTCAGCATCTGTTTCATGCGCCGTTCGCGCTCGAAGTCGCGCGACAGCTCCGCCAGCGCCATGGTCGACGGCATCAGGCTGGAGAGCGGCACCTGCGGCAGCGGCTGGGTCTTGGTCGGTGTCGGCGTCTTCAGGTTTTTCGGCGTCTGGTTCGGATTCGGCTCCGGCCCGCGGCGCGCCAGCAGACGGGCACGCTGCTCCGTATCGGGAGTCGGTGGCGGGGTCCGGGGCTGCTGCGGTGGTGTCGGTTGCGGGCTCTGCTGCTCGCCACCGACCACAGGTGCGCGTGCGGTCCGGGTCATCTTGTCCTGCGCCTTGGTATCACCGCCTTCAGCATTGAGGTTGGACATCGTGCGGGCATCTTTCGGTGGTCTCTTGCTTGGCGTGGTGGACGGTAACAGGACCACATCCATGATCTGCGGCTCCTGCTTTTTGTTAAGCGGAGGAGGTGTCTGCATGATGCCGATCAGTACGATCAGCAGGATATGGGTAACAATCGAAGCGCTGAAGGCGATGCCGAAACGCTTCGATTCCTGTTGGTTTTCCTTATTCATGGGTCAATCTCGCGACAATATAACGGGCGAGTGCCCCATTGATCCAGCCTGTGACTGTGGAGAGCAGCAACAGGGGTGGCAGCATGTAGTAAATCGCCGGCTGGTGGATGAACAGGGTTTCGACAACCCAGAATTGCGCCAGCATATGCGCCAGTGCGCCCAGCAGGCTGACCCCGATCAGGCTGATGCCGGGCAGGCGTTGCCAGGCAAGCACCATCACCAGGGCCGAAACGAGGCCGGCGGAGAGGCTGATGATGAAGGTTGGCGTGAACAGTGTGCCAATGAAAAAACCTCCGATCACAACACGACCAATGGCCAGCGAAAATGCGGCGCGCGGGCCGATCATGACCATGGCCAGCAAAGTGACCAAATTGGCCAGTCCCGGCTTGAACCACGGACCTAGACTTGGCAGCACCGCTTCGAAAACATGCAGGCCGATGGCGAGCATCAGCAACGTCAGCCACCGCGTCTTGCTTTCCAGATCGGCGAGCGACGGGCGCGGAATGCTGTATGCACTGTCGGACATGTTACTCGGCTACAGCATCGAACGTATTGTGCATTTCACCTGCACCTCGGATGCTGACCAGGATGTGATTAGGAACGCAGGCGATCATGTCGCCGATGTGCCGGTGCGCACCGGAAAGCACGCAGTGCTGGGTTGGACACGGCGAACGAGCAATGCGGGCGCCGCTGCGATCGATGATGATTTCGGAGGTGCCGATTTCGCCATCGGCGTCGAAATGGATGACCCGATCATCGCCGGGTAGTGGATAGGTCGCGACAAGCACGCTGTCGTGATAGATGTAGGCGGTCGGTACGCCGCCACCGATGCTGGCATGGATGGCAAACCACGAGGCGATGATGCCGGCCAGGACAATGGCCAGCAGGATGTAGTCCGCCATCGTGCCGGCCAGCATTTGGCGAGCCGTGGCATACCTGCCTATGCTTGTCATGCAACGCATCGTAACAGGCTTGATACGGCTTGTTCCAATGGAGGATGTCATGAATGTGCTGATTACCGGCGCCAACCGGGGGTTAGGGCTGGGATTCGTTCGCCATTATCTTGATCAGGGCAGTCATGTCTGGGCCTGTTATCGCAGCGGCCCGGACGGTTTGGCAGAGCTCGCCGGCGAACGCCTGCATCTGCTGCGCTGGGATGTGGGAAGCGATGAGCCTCCCCAGGGGGAATTGCCGGCTTCGCTTGACCTGCTGATCAACAATGCCGGTATTTATGGTCCCCATGACGGTGGCCAGTCGCTGAATGTGGTGACCCCAGTCGCGATGCAGGAGGTTTTCAATATCGACTGCGTTGGCCCGTTGCGCGTGGTGCAGCGCTTGCAGGGGGCGCTTGCGGCGGCTCGTGGCGTCATCGCCAATATCAGCTCGAAAATGGGATCGAATGCCGATAACGGCAGTGGTGGTGCCTATGCCTATCGGGCGGCGAAGGCGGCGCTGGTGGCGGTGTCGAAATCGATGGCCATCGATCTGGCGACGCAGGGTATTCGGGTCATCACGCTGCATCCGGGCTGGGTGCGCACGGATATGGGCGGGCAGCAGGCGTTGATCGACGTGGAAACGTCGGTGACCGGCATGGCCGGGGTCATCTCCCGGGCCTCGGAGTACGAGCCGGGAGCATTCGTGGCCTTCGATGGCAGGATCGTCCCCTTCTGAGGGTACTGCGAACCGTTTCCTGGCCGTGTGTCGGCTAGTCGATGCCGCCATGTTGCGTCGGCACCTCGAGCTGGTCACCCAGATCGCGAACAGGTAAGGGATAGAGCCCGCGCGGGCAGGGGCCATCCAGGCAGTTGCCGCTGGCAGGATCAAACAGGGCGTGGTGGGTGTGACAGACGAGCAGTCTGCCGTCCTCGGAAAAAAACTGGCCAGGCATCCAGTCGAGCGGCGAACCGGTGTGCGGACAATGGTTCAGCCAGCCATAGAGTTTGCCCTGATAGCGGATGACAAAGCCTTCCTCCTCGATTTCGACCGGCCCGGCGGGCAGCTGGATAACCGATTTCAGCCTGAAAGTGACAGCCTTGCCTTCGGTCGGCGGCTCGATGCGTTGCCATGGATCATGCATGCCGTTATTTCAGGCAACTGCAGGGGTGCTGGCAAGCTGAAAATAGAGCGGCCACCCGTCGGTGGCCGCCAGCGACTCGATATGAATCGCTCTAATTATTATTTAGACCACTGCGGCCGGTTTGTCCAGTCGGCGGGTAAGCTGTTCGGCCGCCTGGCGATAATATTCGGCGGCACGGGCTGAATCGCCCGACTTACTCAGCCAGTCGCCGAGGCTTTGCAAAGCCTCCGGGCAATGGTGTGCATCGGCCAGAGCCTGCATCTGTTCACGGGCAATGCCTTCGAGCTTGGCTGCATTGGCGAGCTCAGCGGTCAGCCAGCGCAGCGCCGGGTTCAGCTTGCCGGTATCACGCTTCTCCAGTCGGCGGTATTCCTGCATGGCCTGGCTTCTGATCTGCAGCAGCAGATGTCTGGCGATGGCAAAGCTGTCGTAATTCTCCAGATACTCCCACCAGAGCTTGACGGCTTCCCTGTCCTGTCCCTGTTTCAGCAGGGTGTTGCCGAGCGCCAGGGCGATGGCCTCGTTTTCGGGGGCAAGGCGGGCGGCCTTGCGCAGATTGGAGAGCGCCTGATCCGGTTTTTCAGCAGCGAGCCTGGCGTAGGCGGTCGCCAGCCGTGGGCGGATACTGTGGCTGGAGCGGAATCCCAGCTGCTGGATGCGTTCCAGCGCATGGATGGCCTTGCTCCAGTCCTCTTCCTCTTCGGCCAGATCGGCCAGCCGCATGACGGCAAGCGGCGCGCCGGGGCTGGCCGCAAGCCAGGCTTCCAGATGCGCCTTGCGGGTGGCGATGTCCGGTTTCGGATGCGCAGCCGGGTCGGTGGCCACACGGGCGGCGAGTGCCGTTACCAGCGGGTCGGCGTCGGCTTCCGGTAGCGCCTGATCCTTCGACGGCACGGACAGAACGTTCAGCATGCTGAGTGTCCATTCCGGTACGATGCCGCGTGAGCGCCTGAGGGTGCGCGCCCCCAGGTCGCCGCGCATGTCGAGCCACTGGGCGATGGCCTCGCGCAGGCGGACCTCGCGGCGTTTGCGTCCGCCCATCCGCAGCGTTGCCCAGATCTGGCCGGGACCGGCAAGCAGGGCGGCGATCAGCGCGCGTAGCAGGCCGGCAACGAACAAAATCACCAGCAGGGCGACGACAAAAGCACCCTGGTGCGTTTCAAAGACCCAGCCGAAAGCCTGGATATGCAGCGTTTGCCGCGCGATTTCCGGGAACAGCGCCAGCAGTACGGTAACGGCGAGTGCGAGGATCAGAAGCAAGGTCAGCCGCATCAGGAGTTCTCCCCAAGCCACTGGCGGGCGGTTTCACGCAGGGTTTCGATATCCTTGGCGATGGCATCGAAATTTTCCGGCAGGCCGAGCTCCGGGGTATTGCCGGTTTCGGCCAGTTGCATCTGCTGCAGCTGCAGCAGCAACCGGGCACGCAGCGTTTGCCACGTCTGTCGATCCGGCCAGTTCTCCAGCGCGATGCGCTTCGAGGTTTCCAGCAGGGTCAGACGCATGCCGTCCAGCTGCTCCTCTTCGGTGCTGGGTGCCCGGCTCAGACTGAACTGGGCGGCGACCCAGGCCAGCCAGGGATGCTCCGGTTTCGGGATGATATTCTCGTGGGTCGGCGTAACGAGCGTATTCGCCCACTTCTCGAGATTCATCTGCCATTGCCGGGTCAGCAGGGAATCCTTCTGTGCCAGCGCCAGCATGGTCTCGGCTTGTTGGCGTTGGTCCTGGCTGAGACCCGGTAGCAGGGCGATCTCTTCCCAGGCCAGCTGCAGCTGGGGCAGATGGCTTGCACTGTCGGTGATCCAGCGCAGGCGCGCCTCCAGATTGATGCGCTGCTCCTGCATGAGGGCGGCCTGCATGGCGGCCTGGTCGCCGCGCACACGCTGCAGTTCGTTGCTCAGGCTGTTGATGGAATCGAGCAGTTGCTGGACCTCTTCGCTGCTGGCGACCTTGCGGGTCGGCTGTTCGTTACGGGCAATACGGTTGTCCAGTCGCATTTCCACTTTCGGGGCTGGAGGCGGGGTGGGGGCTTCCGTTTTTTTGGCTTCAGCCGGAGCCGTGTTGGCCGGAACCGGCTCCGTCGGTTTTGTTGGCAAGTTTGTCTGGGTGGATTCCAGAGGAATCATCTGCGGCTTGCTGATGCCGCCGCCAAGATCGATCTTGCCGGAAACGACCAGCCAGACGAGACCTGCAAAGACGGCGATGATGATTAGCGGAACGATAAAGCTGCTTTTCTGGGACTTGGCTGCGGGCGGTTCCTCTGTCGCCGCCGCTACCGGTTCCTGTGCGGCTTTGGCGTGCGATGGCTTTTCATGACCATGCGCAGCCGCTTCATGTTTGGCTTTGGCAGTCTTCTCCCCGGATTCGACCTTGTCGCTCATATGGTCCTATCTTCGTTCAACCAGCGCGCAACGTCCAGTGCGTGGTAGGTGAGGATCAGGTCGGCACCGGCGCGCTTGAAGGCGGTCATCGTCTCCAGAACCACCCGGCGTTCGTCGATCCAGCCCTTTTCTGCGGCAGCTTTCACCATCGCATATTCGCCCGAGACGTTATAGACCGCCATCGGCAGGTCGGTGGCATCCTTCACTTCGCGGATGATGTCCATGTAGGCCAGCGCCGGCTTGACCATCAGAAAGTCGGCGCCCTCCTCGACGTCGAGCATTGCCTCCTTGATCGCTTCGCGTCGGTTGGCCGGGTCCATCTGGTAGCTGGAGCGGTCGCCAAAGGCGGGTGCGGAATCGGCGGCGTCGCGGAACGGGCCGAAATAGGCCGAGGCGTATTTCACCGCATAGGACATGATCGGGGTGTTCGTAAAACCGGCCTCGTCGAGGGCGTCGCGGATAGCGGCGATCATGCCGTCCATCATACCGGAGGGAGCGACGATATCGACGCCGGCGCGGGCATACGAGACGACCTCCTTCTGCAGGTTGGCGAGCGTGGCATCATTGTCGACATCGCTGCCGTGCAGTACGCCGCAGTGGCCGTGCTCGGTGTATTCGCAGAAGCAGGAGTCGGCGATCACCACCATTTCCGGTGCTGCCGATTTGGCCGCACGGATCGCCTGCTGGACGACACCGTTGTCGTTCCAGGCTTCGGTGCCGATGGCGTCCTTGTGCGCCGGGATGCCGAAAAAGATGACGCCGGGAATGCCGAGTGCGGCCACTTCGCGCACCGTCTCGTCCACCATGGCGAGCGGAATGCGCGAGACGCCGGGCATGCTGCCGATCGCTTTGGGTTCGCTGAGCGTTTCGTCCACAAAGATCGGGTAGATCAGGTCGTTCACGCTCAGCGTGGTTTCGCGAACCATGCGGCGGATGCCGCGGCTCTGCCGCAGCCGGCGCGGGCGCATGATGAGTTCCGGCAATGCCATTCTAGTCTCTCCCTTGGGCGAAAAAATCTTTCAGGCCATTCAGCATGGCGTCAAAACTAGCCTGTTTTGCGACGACCTGCACGTCCAGGCCGATTTCTCTCGCAGCCTCGGCAACGGCGGGGCTGATGACGGCGATGGCGGCGCGGTTGGCAATATCAGGGTTGCCGATGCGCTGCAGATAGTGGCGGGCGGCTTTCGGGCTGCCGAGCAGGACGGCGTCGATCCGGTTGTTTTGCAGTTGTCGGATGATATCGGAAGCATCCCCTTCGGGGCAGATGCTGCGGTAGGTGGCGACGAGATCGACCTCGCAGCCGTGCGACCGGAGAAACGACACGAGGACGTCATTGCCTTCCTCGGCGCGGAAGAAAATCAGCCGTTTCGGCAGCCCGTGTCGCTGATAGGCGGCAATTAGCCCTTCCTGTGAAGGCGTTTCGGGAATAATATGCGGCTCCACTCCATGTTTCCGGAGTTGCATGGCCGTGCGTTCCCCGACCACGGCGGTGCGGTGCCCCTGCAACAGTTCGGCCAGGGATTCAGCTGCTGCCAGCGCAGTGTGCTCAATGCCGTTGGCGCTGCTGAAAGCAATGTCGTCCGCTGGCTGCATGCGGCCGAATGCCTCACGGATGGCATCCGGTAACGGCTGGAGTTCAAGGCAGGGAAAGGGAACGGGAATCGCACCCGCCCGGCGGACTTTTTCTTCCAGTTCGCCCATCTGGTGGGTGGCCCGCGTCAACAGCAGGCGTTTTCCGGTCAGGGTCGATGCGTGCACCGGCCAATGATGCAGGAGCGGTTCCGGTGTGCCAATGCCGCAAATGCTTGCGCAAGAATTGGAAAAATGGTGGCATGAATAGTTATGGCTACAAAAAAGGTTAAAGATCAGGCAAGAAAGGTCCTGCAGGACATTTTCGGTTACGACGATTTCCGGCCGATGCAGGAGGAGATCATCGAAACGCTGCTCGACGGCAAGGATGCCTTCGTGCTGATGCCGACCGGCGGCGGCAAGTCGCTCTGCTACCAGATACCTGCGATCATGCGAGAGGGGACCGGCATCGTCGTGTCGCCGCTGATCTCGCTGATGAAGGACCAGGTCGATACGCTCAACGCCTGCGGCGTGAGCGCGGCATTCTACAACTCATCCCTGAAGGCCAGCGAGGCCAAGGATGTGCTCGACCGTTTCGCTGCCGGCGAGCTGGATCTGCTGTACGTGGCGCCGGAGAGACTGCTTTCGAAATCCTTCATGCAGAAGCTCGAACAGGTGAAGATCAGCATGTTCGCTATCGACGAGGCGCACTGCGTATCGCAGTGGGGGCACGATTTCCGGCCCGAATATGTGCGGTTGGGCGAGCTGCGCGACGCTTTCCCCGAGGTGCCGATGCTCGCGCTGACGGCAACCGCCGACGAGCATACCCGCGAGGATATCAGCGAACGCCTCAGGCTCGGCAAGGGCAAGCGTTTCGTGGCCAGCTTCGATCGTCCGAATATCCGTTATCTGGTGGTCGAGAAGCGCCAGCCGCTGACCCAGATTCTGCAGTTCCTCGAGGACTGGCCGAATGCCTCCGGTGTCATCTACTGCCTGTCGCGCAAGCGGGTGGAGGAGCTGGCGGTCAATCTGCAGCGCCACGGCATCAAGGCGGCCGCCTACCACGCCGGTATGCCGGGCCGCACCCGCGAAAAGGTGCAGGACGATTTCCTGCGCGACCGTATCAAGGTGATCGTGGCGACCATCGCGTTCGGCATGGGGGTCGACAAGCCGAACGTACGCTTCGTCATTCATCACGACCTTCCGAAGAGTATCGAATCCTACTACCAGGAGACCGGTCGTGCCGGCCGCGACGGGCTCGAATCGGAAGCCCTGCTTCTTTACGGTTCCGGCGACGTGAATCTGGTCCGGCGGCTGATCGAGAATGTCGAGAACCAGGATCAGCGCCGGGTCGAGGTGCACAAGCTCAACAGCATGGTGGCTTTCGCCGAGGCGCTGACCTGCCGCCGCCGGGTTCTGCTCGGCTATTTCGGCGAGTTCCTCGATCATGCCTGCGGCAATTGCGACATCTGCCTCGATCCGCCGGCGACCTACGACGCCAGCGAGTATGCTTCTCTTGCCCTGCAGTGCGTGCGCGAACTGAAGGGAGATTACGGTATCGGTTACCTGGTGGACGTGCTGCGCGGGTCAAGCAATACGCGTATTCGCGAGAACAAGCACGACAAGCTGAAGGTGCACGGTATCGGCGCCGATCTCAATGCCGACGAGTGGACGTCCATCATTCGCCAGCTGGTACATCGCGGCTATTTTACCCAGGATATTTCCAAGCGTGCCGCACTCCGGGCGACCAAGAAGGCCGAAAAGATCGGCTCCGGCGAGCCGGTGATCCTGGCCCGCTATCAGCCGGGTATTCGCCGGCAGTTCAAGCGGCTGGGAGCTGTCCGCGATGAGGCTCTGTTCAACAAGCTGGCGGCACTGCGCCAGCAGCTTGCCGATGCCGAGGATATTGCGCCGCACATCGTATTCAGCGATGTGACGCTGACCGAAATGAGCCAGCGCAAGCCGACCGATGGAGCGACCCTGTCGCGGATCAGCGGCGTCGGCCATCACAAGCTGGAAGCCTACGGCGAGGCTTTCCTCAAACTGATCCGCGAGCATGCTGGGAGTATCCAGGAGGCGAGTGAAAAGAAGTCGAGCGATGTGCCGAAGCTGATTGCCAAAGGGCCGGAGGCCAACGATACGCACATGTACACCTTGTCGCTCTATCGCAAGGGAATGTCGATCGCCGAGATCGCCGAGCAACAGGGGATCAGCGGGGAGAGTGTGCTGAAACATTACGTGGCCTTGATTCGCGCCGCACACTTCATCGACGTGCCGGCCTTGCTCGGCAGTGATTTCTCGAAGGTGATGAGCGAACTGGACGAGGCCGACCCTTATGCCTCGCTGTCGGAGATCAAGCGCGACCTGTCCGTGGATCTGAGCAATGAAACCTTCCGCCTGGTGCTCGCCTGGCGGGAGGCGATCGGCGTCGCCTAAACCTCGCCCGCCCAGGCGGCGTAGTGCAGGCCGACAATGGCGATGACGGCCAGCATCAGCACGCAACTGGCCAGCATGATGATTTTTGCCCGGCGCAGCTTGGCGCGGTCGCCCAGCCGTGCCATCACCTCTTCCATATGCTTCTGCTTTTGAGCCGGGTCGTCGATGAGCACCTGTGAAATGGTGTTGCTGAGCCAGCGGATGCGGGACTCGGAAAGGTTTTTTTCGCTCTCGGCCAGAATGAAGTCCCGCAATCTTCCCGCCGGAATCACTTGCGCCGGCATCGAGCCGGTAATGCTGCCGCCGGCCGGAATGATGGCGGTCTGTACGGTGAACTTGCTGCCAAGGATATTGGCGATGACCTCTTCGGCCTGTGCCGTCTGGCGCAGCGGGTTCGGGAAGCGGTGGCGGCCGAGGTTATTTTCGATCGTCCACAGTGCGTCGCGCAGTGAGCCGAGAATCTGGCCGTTGAAGGCGAGAACCTGTACGGCAAGAAGCCCGCGTTTGGAGACCAGCAGGTGATCGATCCAGACGGTTTCGCCTTTGCGGTCGGCCAGCATGACATCATGCAGGGCTACGGCGCCCTCGTGCTCAAAGCCGGACAGGATATGACGAATGCGGCTTTGCTGAAGCGAGGCCATCATCCACGGCCAGGCCAGCCAGCCGGAGAGAAACAGCAATAGCAGGGCGATTCCTGTCAGTGCGAGGGGAATCATCGGGTCGTTGAGCATTAATGGCATGGCTGATCATCCTTAATCGTGCCGAAAGTTCGGCCGCGAATAGTAGTGGCGAGCCTGAGGTCGGCAAGGAGGGCCGGAAGTGACGGTTGTCACCTTGCTTGTCAATAGGGTGGCGCTCGTTTAGAAAGTACAGAATGTCTATGGCTGAGGCGCAGTATTCATCCATTTTTGCCGACCGCCGGCGTCTGATTGGCCGCGTGCTCAAGGTGACCATCGTCACCCTGGCATTGTTCGTGTGGCCCAATTGGGTATCCGGCGCGCACGCGTTTACCATCGTCGAACTGCTGCTGGTGCCGGTCCTGTGCGTGATGCTCTGGCTATTGCGGGCCGGGACTCCGGTCGTGGCGCTGGAACGGGCGCTGATGGTCTGTGCCCTGGTACTGTTCTCTTCACTACTGGTTTTCCCGACGATCGAAAACACCGGGCCCTACTGGGTTGCCGCTTTCCCGTTTGTGGCCTATTTCATCCGGCCGGTTCACAGCGCGATCCGCTGGGTGGCGGTGATGGTGCTGGTGGTAATACTGGCCGGGGTGCTGGAGGGGGCTGGCTGGATCGATATGACCCATACGGCGGTGCAGGTGTTCTGTCTGCTTGCCGTGGTTGTGTTCTTCTGGTTTTTTGCCCATACCTATCAGTCGCAGCTGGAATATCGTCAGGAGCTGCTGGAAAGCTCGAACCGTGAACTGGATGAGCAGAAGAGCAGGCTGCAGACCGTGCTGGACAATGTTCCGTTGGCGATCTGGATGATGGATGCGGAACGAAAGGTCCAGTTCGTCAACAAGGCCAAACTGGCGTGGTCGGGAATCGGCGAGGAAGAGGCGAAGCATTCTCGCTATATCTCCGATTTGCTGTCGCCGGAGCTCAGGGATCGTTCTGAACAGACCGACCTGCAATGCCTGGAAGGCGAATCAGGAACCATTTACGACCGTGCGGTTTCACATGCAGCCGACGGCAGCGAACGGATTCTCGATATCATCAAGGTTCGACGCACTGCAGCGGATGGCAAGACGCTCGGGTTATTGGGTTTTGCCATCGACGTGACCGAACAGGTTCGGGCGGACGAGGTCCAGAAGCAGCTGGAGCGACAGATGGAGCATGCGCAGCGGCTCGAGTCGCTCGGCATCATGGCCGGCGGCATCGCGCATGATTTCAATAATCTGCTGACGGCCATTCAGGGCAATGTCGAGCTTGCATCGATGGAGTCGGATCTGCCCGGGCCGGTGCGCGAGAGCCTTGCCGGTATTGCCTCCGCCAGCCGCACTGCGACCGACCTCTGCCGGCAGATGCTGGCCTATTCCGGCAAGGGGATCCTCCGCCCCGAAGTCTTTTCGTTGCAGTCTGTCGTCGAGGATATGCGGCCGTTGCTGGAGACCTCGGCGGGAAAGAGCGTACGGCTGGAGCTGGACCTGTCGGATGCCTCGCTGATCCACGGCGATCGTGGGCAGATACGGCAGGTGCTGCTGAATATGGTGATGAATGCCGCCGAGGCCATGGTCGCCGAGCGTCAGGGTCAAATACGCATCTCGCTTCGCCAGATTCAGCTGAGCAGGTCCAGCCAGAATCCGCTGACCGGCGTCGGCATGTCGCCGGGCTGCTATACCGAGCTCGCCGTGGCCGATAACGGGACCGGTATGGATGAAGAGGTAAAACAGCGGATGTTCGAGCCGTTCTATACCACCAAGTTCACCGGCCGCGGCCTGGGCATGAGCGCCGTACTCGGCATCCTGAAAGCGCACGATGCCGGACTTGAAGTGGAGAGCGTCGAAGGTGTCGGTACCACCATGCGGGTGCTGTTTCCCTGTGTGCAGGCTGCGGCAGAGCAGGAAAAACCAGGTGAGGTCGTTCAGCCGACGCAGCCTGGCGGGCAGGTGCTGGTCGTCGATGACGAGCCGCAGGTGCTGAAAACCGCGAGCCGCATGCTGGAGCGCCTCGGCTGCGAAGTGGTGATGGCGGATTCGGGCGAGGTTGCGATTCAGCGTTTCAGCGAAAATCCGTCCGGTTTCGGCTGGGTACTGCTGGACGTCACGATGCCGGGCATGGACGGGGTGGAGTGCATGCGCAGGCTGCGCGAGATTCGGCCGGATATCCGTGTTGTCATGTCGTCCGGCTACAATGCCGAGGCGCTGGAGTCTTCTGCCGCCGTCCGTCCGGATGATTTTCTCGGCAAGCCCTATACCTTCAAGACGTTGCAGGAGCTCGCGAGCAGAGTGGGGGCCATGAATAAGTCCGGCTGAATGGTTGGCTTGCGGTTGAAAGCGGGAAAGGCCGGCAGGGTGATGCTGGCCTTTTGGCCAGGTGGGCAATTCATGACCGCTTTGTAGCATGGAGGATATTCGGCCTATGCTTTGGCAAGCCGGTTATCTTGTCCGGCATTCCGAATGCATCGCAAGTTGGAGGGCTCATTTGTTTCTGGTTGGGGGGAGCGGGCCGGGAAGGTCTATAATGGGAAATAATTCTGAACTTCAGGAGTTGCGAAGGACGGCTGACGCGCATGCGGTGGCATTGAACGTTGCAGCCTGAAGTGATCTGACCGGGGTTCATTCATTGTTCAACAAGATTCTCGTCGTCTGTGTCGGCAATATCTGCAGAAGCCCCATGGCCGAAGCGCTGTTGCGTTCCAAGGTGCCGGCAAGCTCCGATACAGTGATCGGTTCGGCCGGTATCGCCGCGCTGGTTGGAGAGCCGGCAGATCCCGAAGCCATCCGGTTGATGCAGGAGCGTGATCTCGATATCACCGACCATCGTGCCCGGCAAGCAAATCCGGAGCTGGTGATGAATGCCGATTTGATCATGGTGATGGAGCAGGCACACGTGCAGCCTCTGTACTCGATTTCTCCAAGTACGCGTGGCAAGGTGCACACGCTGGGTAAATGGGATGGGATGGAAATACCGGACCCTTACAGAAAGTCGCCGGAATATTTCGAGTATGTTCTCGGTCTGATCGAGCAAGGAGTCGACGCATGGTCAGCGAAGCTTTGGCGCTGAATTCAGCAAAGGCACGTA
>OBLQ010000212.1_pt1 | contig 21532 bp, 18 predicted proteins | sample 1519881 | NCBI WGS metagenome assembly OBLQ01 (sample SAMN01911456, study PRJEB22533) | soil metagenome | biome: Soil | place: Malaysia | collected 2012-04-30 | depth DG_metagenome m | reverse complement strand
CGTGCGGCAAGTGCACTCCGTGCCGCGAGGGCACGCGGTGGATGGAGAAGGTCCTTGATCGCATCGTACGCGGCAATGGTCAGCCCGGCGACAAGCAACTCTTGCTCGACATCTGTAGCCAGATCGACGGGCGCTCCTTCTGCGGCCTGGGCGATGCAGCGGCTTGGCCGGTCGCTGGAGCGATCAAGGTGTTCCCCGAAGAGTTCAACTACTTCATCGAACACGGGCACAGCATGGTCGGCTCACAGATGATGCGCGAGATCAATCCGGCGTTCATCAAGTCGGGTCGAACAGCAAAAGTCTAGCCTCGCTTGCGAAAGGCGAACCCGATGCCCGAGCCCGGATACCAGTGATCCTCTGGGATCTCACCGAAGTACAGGAACTGGCGCCCGGTCGTGTGCGCAAAGTTGAACAGGCAGTCGGTCACGTGCGCGTTGTCGCCCAGGATTACCGCCCTATCCGACAGTTTCGGCGCAACGACTTCGTACTCTCGCGCCTCATAGTCGGCGCTGTGGTCGCTGTCGTTGACGAAGACGTCAATCTTCTCCTCGAACGCGCTGAGCGACTTGATCGAGTCTCCGTAGAGCACCTCTCCGTACTCCGCGTAAGGGCCGGAAAGCAGAAACCCTGCCGCAGGATCGATATCCGTGCCGTAGTGCTTGCCCGGGCGTCCCTCTGCGGCGTTCTTCATCAGTGCCGCTGCCAGCACGACGCTCCCAAGCCCCTTGTCCACGCCCGTCTCCACCACAGTGCGCGGCTTCATGGCGCGCACGACCGCATACCAGCCCGCGCGTCTACCATAGCGCGCATCTAGGTCGCTCGAAACCCGGCGCTCGCTCGCCTGGGTCGCTGTGCTGATGTGCGTCCGAAGCGCTCTGTCCGACTCGAGTTCTTGGATGTAGCCCGCCACCTCTTCCGGGCTGACGCCGCAGACTTGCGCGACTGTGTCGGCGAGGTACCGGACGCTGCGCGGCGCGAGCCTGTAGGTGATGTTCGTCTTCTCGCGAGATATGAACAACCAACGCAGGATCTTCGCATCGAACGCAAGGGCGATCTTCGTCGCGATGCCCAGGCGTTGAAACCATACGATGCAGGGCCCAAGAACAGGGAGCCTCAGGATGCGTCGTCGAAGGGAAAGGTTCTTAGGGAGCGGTGGCAAGCGGCGTTAAGATTACCGCCCATCCGGCCCGGCTTTGCATCAAGTATCCTGTGTCGTAGGTGCGGTCGTAGCTCAGTGGATAGAGCGCTTGCCTCCGGAGCAAGAGGCCGCGGGTTCGAATCCCGCCGACCGTGCCACTTTTGCGAGGGTTCGTTTGCCAGGAGAAGCCGACAGCATCCAGTTCGTCACACATGGCAGCGGCTTGCAATTGAGCGGCGACCAGACCAAGGCGCTCGCCTCCATTCCTGAGATTCCGACCTACGGCCGCTGCATCTTCATCACTGGCCGTGCGGGCACCGGCAAGTCGACCGTGCTTCGGCGCTTCGTGGAACAGACCACGCTCAAGACGGTCGTACTCGCGCCAACTGGGCTCGCTGCGGTGCAGGTCGGTGGACAGACCGTCCACAGTTTCTTCAACCTCCCCCTCGGGCCGCTGCCGGCGGACGGCGAATCGGTGCCGCTCTTCAAAAAGGGCCAGGCGAAGAGCCGCCTGATCCGCGCGCTGGAGTGCGTGGTGATCGACGAGGTCTCGATGGTGCGCGCGGACGTGATGGACGCGATCGACTGTTCGCTTCGGAAGAACAGGGAAAGGCCAAACGAACCGTTCGGCGGCGCAACTGTCGTGTGCTTCGGCGACCTGATGCAACTGGAGCCGGTCGTGCAGAGCGGAGCCGACCAGCAGATGATGGCCGACCGCTATGAAAGCCCCTTCTTCTTCGATTCCAGAGTCGTGAAGGAGACCTCGCTGGACGTGTTCGAACTGACGACCGTCCACAGGCAAAAAGAGGACAGCGAGTTCCTCTGGGCGCTCAACCGAATGCGCGAAGGGTTCACTGACGAACTTGCAGTCTTCAACGACCGCCTCGACGCCCCATTGGCGGGCGAAGGCGTTGTGACGCTGACCGCAACAAACGCGAAGGCGAGTTCGATCAACCTCTTGCGGCTTTCGAGACTGCCCGGCACGGCGATGGTCTTCAAAGCCGTTCAGGTGGGCACGTTCGGACGCGAAACTCCCACCGATGCGCTCCTTTCGCTCAAACCGGGCGCGCAAGTGATGTTCGTCAAGAACGGGCGGTTCTGGGTCAACGGATCGCTCGGCGAGGTCACCGAACTCGACACGGACCGCGTGAAGGTGAAGGTCTTCGACGGAGACGAGCACTGGGTGGAGCCGGAAACCTGGGACAAGAAGCGCTATGCCTGGGACTCGTTCTCCTCGCGAATCTCGAGCGAGACCGTCGGCAGTTTCACGCAGATCCCCCTGCGGTTGGCGTGGGCGCTCACGATCCACAAGTCACAGGGACTCACCCTTGAGAAGGTGCGGCTCGACCTTGATAGGCCCGCGTTCTCGCACGGCCAGACCTATGTCGCGCTCTCGAGGTGCAGATCTCTCTCCGGCCTCAGCCTGGTCAGGGAACTGAAACCAAAGGACGTCATCGTCTCGGAGCGTGCGCTCGACTTCGGACGCCAAGCAGGACTTCCCTAAGGTTTCGCGTGGAACGTGCAGGTGACGGGGGTGTCACCGTCTCCGAGCACGTACGTGCCGCCCGCCGGACATACCGGGTACTTCTTGATGTAGAGGGGCGCCAAGTCCGCTGGTGTGGGGACGGAACTCGACGGCTGGTTCGTATCGAGGATCCAGTGTTGCTTGGCGTACTCCAACTGCTTCTGGTTCTCGAAGCACGCATTCTTTTGCGAGTAGTCGCGAGCAGTGATGAACTGCGGGACGGCGATAGAAAGCAGCAGACCTATGATCAGGATGACGATCATGATCTCAACGAGCGTAAACGCCTTTCTTCGCACCGTGTGCCTCCAAGCGGAATGTTCCACTTTAAGCGGCTGCGTCGTGCAAACTCACCCCTTTGAATTGCCGGGTTTTTAGTGCGTGTGGACCGTGCAGGTCGCGGACTCGTTGAGCCCGTTCAGGACGTAGACTCCGCCCGACGGGCACGCGGGCACTTCTTTCAGATAGACGGGAACCAAATCGGTGAAGGTCACTGTGTCCGAGTCCGACTTTCCCTTGTCGATCATCCACATCTCCTTGGCGTGGTTGATCTCCTGAATGTTGCGGTCGCACGTGGTCTGGAGGGTGCGTGCGCGCGCCTTACCGAAGGCAGGGATCGCGATACCGAGCAGGATGCCGAGGATGACGATAACGATCGTCAGTTCAATCAGGGTGAATCCGCGCTTGACCATCGTGCGTCACGCAGCACGAAGGGAGCCACGCGCGCCCAAACACGCACTTTTGCTGTCGCTATCCAGCCGACTCCAGCAGTTCTACCAACTCGGCCAAGGGCTTGGCGCCAAGGTCGCCTTCCGCGCGGTCCCGCACGCCGACCGTGCCTGCGGCGCAGTCGTTGTCTCCGACGATCAGCATGAAAGGAACCTTCATCCTCTGGTTGTCGCGGATCTTGCGCCCCAAGGTCTCGCGGCGATCGTCGACCTCCACGCGATAGTGCCGGGTCGGCGCTACGTCGACAGGAGCGAACTCGACCGACTCTTCGGGCTTGACGTAACTCTTGCGCACGTAGCCTCGCAGGGCCGATGCCACGGCCTCGGCGTAGTCGTTGTGCCGGTCGGCTATCGGCAGCACCGTCACCTGGACCGGGGCCAGCCAGAACGGGAACGCACCGGCATACTGCTCGGTGAGCAGCCCGATCATCCGCTCCAACGAGCCGAATGGCGCGCGGTGGATCATGATCGGCCTGTGCGGCTTGCTGTCCTCGCCGATGTACTCGAGGTCGAACCGCTCCGGCAGGTTGTAGTCAACCTGGACAGTGCCCATCTGCCACTCGCGGTGGAGCGCGTCGCGGATCATGATGTCCAGTTTCGGGCCGTAGAATGCCGCGTCGCCGGGTGAGATCTCGTATTCAAGGTCCATCTCCTCGCACGCGCGCTTGATGGCGTCCTCGGCCAGGCGCCAGTTGTCCGGGTGACCGACGTACTTGTCCGACTCTGGGTCGCGCGTGCCGAGCCTGACCCGGAAGTCGTCCAAACCGAGTTTCTGGAGCGTCACCTGGATGAGTTCGACGACGCCTTTGAACTCTTCGAGCAACTGGTCCTCGCGCACGAAGAGGTGCGCGTCGTCCTGGGTGAAGCCGCGCGCACGCAGGATGCCGGTGACCTCGCCGCTCTGCTCGTACCGGTGGACCGTGCCGAACTCTGCGTACCGGATCGGCAGGTCGCGATAGGAGCGTAGTTGCGACGCATAGATCTCGATATGGAACGGGCAGTTCATCGGCTTGAGGATGAAGGTCTCCTTCTCCTCGTCCTCCATGAACGGGAACATCTTGTCCTTGTACGTCAGAATGTGGCCCGACTTCTCGTAGGTCTTGATGCTGGCGATCAGCGGGGTGACGACGGGCTCGTAGCCTCGCTTCAACTGCTCGTCCCGCATAAAGCCAACGAGCGTCTCGCGCAGTTGCGCGCCCTTGGGCAGCCACAGCGGCAGGCCGGGGCCGACGCGCGGTGAAAACATGTAAAGCCCAAGTTCGCGGCCTAGCACGCGGTGGTCGCGCTTCTTTGCCTCTTCGAGGAACTGAAGGTATTGGGCGAGTTCGTCCTTGGTCTCGAACGCCGTGCCGTAGATCCGCGTGAGTTGCTTGTTCTTGACGTCGCCGCGCCAATAGGCCCCGGCAATCGACATCAACTTGAAGTGCTTGATCTGCTTCGTGCTGTCGATGTGCGGCCCACGGCACAGGTCGATGAAGACGTGCTCCTTCCCCTGCTTGTCGGTCGCCCGCTGCTCATAGAAGGTCACGGGGTCTCCCTCGGGGATCGCGTCGAGCAGTTCAAGTTTGTAGAGCGCGACGTCCTCGCCCTGGCCCAGAGTGCACTCGTCCAAGATGATGTGCTTCGCGTCCGCCCTGTCCTTGGCCTCGCGCCTGACGATCGCCATGTCCAACTTGGCGAGCTCCTTCATGCGCTGCTCGATCTTGGGGAGGTCCTCCTCCTTGATCGGTTCAGGAAAGTCGATGTCGTAGTAGAAGCCGTTTTCGACGGGAGGGCCAATGGAGAGCTTGGCGCCAGGATACAGTTCGGTGACGGCCTGGGCCATGAGGTGGGCGGCTGAGTGCCTGAGCCTGTAGAGGCCGGACTGCTCGTAGGATTGCTTGTCTTGTATGGCTGCGGTCATGGTATCACCCTCCCAGACGATGGGATTTGAATGTCCTGACAAGTATACAGGACTGAAACAATCACCGGGTTCAAACGGTCTAAGGATAACGTGAAGCGGCTTTTCCTCCTTCTCGGGCTTGTTGTCGCCGGTGGCGTTCGTGCCGACGACCTCCAACTCGCCCGCCAGATCATGGACGGGACGATGGCCGAACTCGCCTCCCACAGCGACGTCTGGGTGGTTTTGAGCGGCACACAGACAGACGGAACGACCAAGACGACCTTCCGCTACGACCTCTCGATCCACCACGCGCCGGTCAACAGCCGGATCGTGACGTGGATGGAACTTCTTGATTGGCAGAACGGAAACCTGGCCAACCGGTATGCCGGCGATGGCACGCGTTTTTGGACGTACAACCTGGGGCGCAAGGAGTACACCAGCGCCGATTACAGCACGTCGCTCTACCCGGGCAAGGAGCAACAGAGGCTCTTCCAGAACCTCCTTCGCAGGTCGCAGGGCCCAGAGACCTTCCTTGCGCGACTGATGATCGACAGTTACATGAAGTTCTCGACCGGGCAGGGCTCCGCCTGGATGCCATGGCGCCCTAGCGCGCAAGTCGCGGTCGGCCCGAACACAATCGTCTGCTCCTCCACCAGCCCCGTTTCGAACACGCTCACCTACGGGTTCAAACAGGTACCGAGCATCGGCTACGTCTTCACTGGCGCCGAATATTACGAGGAGACCGTCGTTTCCGGCAAGACGCGGACGACGACTTGGCAGGTCCAGGTCTTCCAGGACCAAGTGAGACAGGGCTCGGTCTACACCTTCGTTCCGCCGGTCGGATCCCACGCGATCGCCGTGAGCGAAGCCGGCGGCACCGGCGGCTAGGCACTTATTACGGATAGAATATCCGGCGTCTGTGTCTGAGGCCCGGCACACTTCAGAAACGTACAAGCCCCTGCTTGAACACCCGCTCCGCACCGTCTGGGTGCTGGCGTGGCCCGCCGTCGCGCTCAATTCGCTACAGACGTTCAACTCGCTGCTCGACAACTTCTTCCTCAGTTACGTGGGAGACAAGGCGCTGGCGGCCGTCGGAGCGTCGACGTCGTACGTGTTCATGCTGTTCTCGATCAGTTTCGCGATCGGCACGGCGGCGACGGCGATCGTGAGCCGGGCGTTCGGCGCAGGCGAACACTCGCAGACGGTGACGGCGAACAGCAAGTGCCTGAGCCTCGCCATCTGGCTCGGCATAGCCCTTGCGCTGCTGGCGTACCCGGGCGCGATCGGAGCGGCCCACCTGCTTGTCCCCACCAATGAGCGCGAGACAATTCGCCTCTTCATCGTCTATGGGTCGATCTTCGCTGCAGCGCTCCCCGCCGTGTTCGTCATCCAGACGCTCGCCGGTTCGTTGCGCGGTATCGGCGACACGCGAAGCCCCATGTTCATCAGCGGCTTGCAGATCGTCCTGCACGTGACGCTCAACACGCTGCTCGTGCTGCCGACACGGCAGGTCGGACCGATCACGATTCCAGGTGCGGGGATGGGGCTTGCGGGTGCGGCGACCGCGATGGCAGTCAGCAGTTGGGTCTCTGCCGGGATCTACATCTACTGGAGCAGGCACACGCCGCTCGGAACGAAGTACGACTTCAGGCTTCCCGACTTCGGATGGATCAAGCGCATCCTACGCATCGCCGTCCCGGCCAGCGTTAACCGGCTGGTCCGCGTGACCTCGCTCGGCGCGTTCACCATCGTGCTCAAGAACACCGTCGACGCGGTCCACGCGCAGGGCGCGCTGCGCCCAGGGTTCTCGATCGAGTCTTTCGCCTTCATGCCCTCCTTCGGGCTCTCCATCGCCGCCGCCGCGCTCGTCGGCCAGAGCCTGGGCATGGACGATTCTAGGCGCGCGGAGCGGCTCGGCTGGACCGCCGCGCACCAGGCGGGAGCCGTCAGCCTCGTCGTCTCGGTCCTACTATTTGTCTTCGCGGACCCGCTCTCACGCGCCGTTCTTCCAGGCGACCTAGCCACCGCGGCGGTCGCCGCTCAGTACACGCGCTACATCGCATCCACCGAGGTCTTCTTCGCCTACGCCATGGTGCTGATCCAGGCCATGCAGGGCGCGGGCGACACGCGCAGGCCGCTGTGGATATCGCTCGGGACTCTTTGGGGCGTCCGCGTGCCCGCGGCCGCGCTGCTCGCGCTGCCGATGGTGTCCTTCTTTGGACTCTTCAACATTGCCGGTTGGAACATGGGTGCAGACGGCGCATGGCTGAGCATGGCGGGCAGCCAGGTCGTGCAAGGCATCGCAGCAATGATCGTTTTCAAGCAGGGCAAGTGGAAACTGACCCAGGTCTGACCGCTACTGCCTCTCTTGCTCGACGATTGCCTGCGCGACGAGTGAAGCGCGCTTTGCCTCCAGCACATCATGGACGCGCAGGATCCTGGCGCCCTTCATCTGCGCGATCACCTGGGCCGCGAGCGTGCCTTCCAACCGCTGGTCGACCTCGGTTCCGAGGATTTTTCCGATGAACGACTTGCGGCTCACGCCGACGAGGATCGGGTAGCCGGTCTCTACGAACGACTCGAGGTTTGCGAGGATCTGCAGGTTGTGCGCTAGCGTCTTGCCGAACCCGATCCCGGGGTCGAGCCAGATCCTCTCCTTCGCGACCCCGGACCTTTCAGCGAAGCCAAGAAGTTCGTCGCACACGTCGCTCACGACGTCGTCATAGTGCGGCGACTCCTGCATCGTTCGCGGCTCGCCCTGCATGTGCATGAGGCAGACCGTGCAGTCGCTCGTGGCGCACACATCGCGCATCTCCGGTTCACGCAACGCTGTCACGTCGTTGACGACGACGGCGCCTGCATCCAGACAGTGGTTTGCAACGTTAGACTTGGACGTGTCGATCGAGACGCTTACGCCCTGTTTCGTCAACGCCTCGACGACGGGTAGCACCCGAGCAGTCTCGTCCTCTTCGGAAACGGGCGCCGCACCAGGGCGCGTCGACTCCCCGCCGACGTCGACGAGGTCGGCACCTTGCGCGACCATCTCAAGGCCACGCGCGACGGCCACGTCCAACGTCGAGAACTGTCCGCCGTCGCTGAAACTGTCCGGCGTGACGTTGAGGACGCCCATGATCGCTGGGCGGTCAGACGGAAGAACGAACGGCAACTAGTGGGCTACCTCGCTCACAAAGCGGTCGTGCAATGCGACGACCGCCTTTTTCAGTTCCGATTCCGGGATCAGGCAACTGAGTGAGAAGTCGCTGTCACTGACTTGCATGACGGGAACCTTGTTCTCCTGAAGAGTGCGCATCACACTCTCGAAGACGCCGGGCTGCTGCATATACTCGTGTCCCACGAGCGACACCATGGTCGTGCCCTCGGTGACAGTGTACGGTACTGCAACGACGTCGACCATATCGGCCATTAGTTTGATCTGCGTGTCGGCGGCGTGCGAGTGCTTGTCCTCGCGGCGGACGACGTAGATGTGGTCCTTGGCGACAGGCAGCACGAGACCGTCGAACAGGTCTTCGACCCGTGGGAACTGTTCGCGCGGTACGGCGAATCCAATGCTCTCCGCGCTGAGGTCGACCATGTGCAGGCTCGTGCCCTCCTGTGCGAGCATCTCGTAGATGCGGGCCTGGAACGTGTGCCGCTGGCCGTCCTTGATTGCGGAAAGGTTGAACTGGATGTGGACAAGCTTCCCCGTATGCGATACGCCAGTGACACGGGTGCCAGGGAACTCCTCTCGCGAGACGACTTGCGTGCCGGGATGCTCACTGAACGTGTTCTTGATCCAAAGCGGTACTCCGAAGCGCATAGCGATCTCTGCCGCCCTCGGATGCAGGACCTTGGCACCGAGGTACGCGAGTTCTGCGACCTCGTCGTAGGAGACCTTGGAGAGGGTCGGCGCGTCCGGCACATAGTCGGGGTCGGCGGTCTTGAGGCCGTCGACGTCGGTAAAGATCTCGACGGAGTCGGCCTTGAGCGCAGCGGCGACGGCGGTCGCGGTCGTGTCCGATCCGCCCCGGCCGAGCGTCGTCAGTTCCGCGCCGGGCAGCCCGCCCTGGACCCACACTCCCTGAAAGCCGCAGACGACCGGGATGTGTCCACGCTTGAGCGCTTCGAAGAGGCCGAGCGGGTTCACTGCCAGAATGCGCGCGTTTCCGTAGACTCCGTCCGTGCGGATGCCGGCCTGCCCGCCGCGCATCGCCATCGCCGTGTGCCCCTGGGTCTTGAGCAGGTGCGCAAAGACGACCGAAGATAGGATCTCTCCACAAGCCATGAGAAGATCGAGTTCCCGCTGGTCGGGCGCGACGTTGGGGTCGATCTCGGCGAGCATGTTGATCAGAGTGTCTGTGGCGTAAGGCTCCCCCCGCCGACCGATGGCGCTCACCACCACGACCGGCATGTAGCCTTGTTCTCGCGCTGAGATGACACGCAGCGCCGCCTGCATGCGCGACTCTGGCGAGCGGACGCTCGTGCCGCCGAACTTCATCACCTTGATCTTCACTGTGCGGCCCCCTCGATGAGGCTCTTGCGCAGTCGCTCGACGAGCCGGTCGCCCGTCTCCTTGTCGGTGACGAAGAGCAGGCGGTCGTGCATATCGCCGACGTGGTCGACCTCTTCCCCGCTTGCGATGACCTGACCGACGATCCTGGCGACGAGGCCCTCCTCGTCCTGCATGTTCACGGCGTGCACCGTGACAACGCAACAGCCCGGCTCGACTTCGGACTTGCACGGTGCGCCCTTGAGCACCTTGCTCAGCGTCTTGTGGTCGCTCTCTGCAGCGACGAACGACATCGACCCGTTCGAGAACTTGACGAAGTCGATGCTGACGCCAGCCTCGCGGACCTTGGACAGGACGTCGAGCCGGGACTCCATGATCGGATCCTTGAGGCCCGAGACCGTCGCACGCGCCAGGCCGTGCCGAACATCGACGCGGTTGACGCCGCGCGGCTTCTCAAACTCTGTCTCGCCGCGGCCGCGCGAATCGGCGACCCTGTCGCTCACGTCCTGGCGGAAGGGCTCGTTGCTGCTGTGGGTCTCGTCCGGTCTCGACACGACGCTCCTGGTGTGCGTTATACCGTCGCAGGAGCCCGATCTTTCAGGACTCGATTCCGAGCGCCGCGTCCGCCGCGGCCCACGCCTCGTCCGGCAGCGAGAGTCCCGACGCCGAGGCGTTCTGCTCGACCTGCTCCGGCTTGGTCGCTCCGACGATCACTGCCGATACGCCTTGTTGTCGCAGACACCAGGCGAGGGCGAACTGTGGAAGCGAGCAGCCGTGCTTCTTTGCGACCTTGCCCAGCGCCTGGACCTTCGTCAGGTTTTCGTCGCTCATCAGTGAGCCCATGAACATGTTTGACTTCTCGTCCGCGCCGCGCGAGCCTTCTGGCGGCGCCTGTCCCGGCAGGTATTTGCCCGTCAAGATGCCCTGCGCGAGCGGCGAGAATACGACCTGCCCCAGGCCGTAGTGCGCGCACGCCGGCAGAACCTCCTTTTCGATGTATCGCTGCATCATGTGATAGACCGGCTGGTTGCTCACTGGAGGGCGACAACCAAGTTCCTTCGCCGTATGGCACGCCTGGGCGATGCGGTAGGCAGGCCACTCGCTCACGCCCCAGTAAAGGATCTTGCCTTGCTTGATCAGATCGTCCATTGCGCGCACGGTCTCATCGACAGGCACGCCCATGTCGTTGCGGTGGCACTGGTAGAGGTCGACGTAGTCGAGTTCCAGTCGCTTGAGCGAGTTGTGCGCCGACTCCATGATGTGCTTGCGGCTAAGACCCTGGTCGTTGGGCTCGTCGCTCATTGGGAAGTAGCACTTTGTCGCAATAAAGAGGCTTTCGCGCTTGACGTCCTTGATCGCCTTGGCGAGCGCGAGTTCGGCCTCGCCGCGGTTGTAGACGTCCGCCGTGTCGAAGAAGTTGATACCGAGTTCGATCGCACGATGGACGATCTGTGAGGTGGTGTCGTCGTCGATTGTCCTCCCGTGGGTGAGCCACCCGCCCACCGCCACTTCACTCACTTTGACGCCGTACCTGCCTAACTGCCTGTAGTTCATGCGGGGCAATTTACCGCACGATCTCGAAAAGCACTCCCGCCCTGAACGCCTGCACGACCCGAACGTCCCCCTTGTTCATGGCGTCGATGAGCAGATATTTCCACTTGAGATTGAGGTCCTCCGGAGGCCCGCCCTTCTGCTCGATCTTCTCACCTTGCAGGATACGCTCGCGGGTCTCGGCGTCGAACGTCGCAAGGCTGAGATAGATATGAGTGAAGCCGAGATCGCCCATCGCCTTGGCGTACTCTGCCCCACCGTCGGTCTCCTCGTACGGGATGAGCATCGAGTGCCCGGGGTTCGCCCAGAAGTACGGCTTATCAAGGTAGTAGCCGAACACCTCGTCGTACAGCGCGACCTTGACTTCGCCCGGCATCGCGTTGATCGCCTGCGCGGCGGGATAAAAGGGCAGGACGCGAGCAAGATAGGCATCGCGACCTACCTTGCCAGAGACGACTTGCAACTGCATACGCGTCTGGAACTTGTTCAGGACGAAAAGCGTCACGAGCAGTTGCACCGCGCAAGCGACTCCCACGACCGTCCCCCGCCATCCGCGCGACACCTGGCCCGCGCCGAGCAGACCGAGCGGCACTACGAGCGCAGTGAGATAGCGGCTCTGCTGGCTGAGGAAGAACCACATGAGAAACCCCACGCCTACTACAGCCAACACCATGCGCTCTTCACGCTTCAACTTCCCTGATAGCGCCGCCGCGAGGCCGCCGAGCATCGCAGCAAAGCCGAGCGCCCCAGTTGGGAATCCCTTGCCTTCCTGCTGTCCCGGGTTCGTATACCTGCCCGGCTGATAGGCCAACCCCAAGACCGCACTACCGAGCGATGAAAGACTCGTGCCGACTCCAAAACTCTTCTGCTCGTCCGTATAGACCGACGTGCGCCACGCGTCCCAGTCCTTCCCGCCAAGCCGACTGTAGAAGAACGGGAACACAGGGTTGCCCGTGTAGACGGCGGTCTTGATGTACCACGGACACGCAACCAGCACGGCGATCACCGCGACGGTGACTTTCGCCTTTACTCCCGCCTTCCACTGGTGAGTAACGATCCCCGCAGTTCCGACGACGAACGCCAGCGCGATCAATGTTTGGAGCCCTGTGTACTTCGTGCCCATCGCAAAGCCAAGCGCGAGCCCGCCTAGAACGAGAAGCCTTTTGTCGCCACGAACGAATCCCTCGATCGCGTAAACCACCGCGAGGCACGCGTAGAGGCCGTGCGCCATGTCGACGTAGCCGGTGCCCGCCTCCCACGCGACGACGGGGATGCCCGCAAAGGCGAGCGCAGCCCACCATCCGGCGTTTGCGCCGTACCACCGCCGCGCGAGTCCGAACATCGACGAGCATCCGAACGCGTAGACGGCGAGGGAGAACGCCTTGGCGCCAGACTGACCGCCCCACTTGAGCCCCCAAGCAAAGAGGCACTCCATCGTAGCGGGAAAGTTGCTCTGGTGCATCCCGCGGATGTAGTGGACCTGCCCTGAGCCGAGCCAGAGTTTCGGCACGGCGAGGTGATAGGCAATGGTGTCCCAGTCCAGTGCCGTGCTGGGCGCGAGCACTGCAATAAGCGCGATGAGTCCGATCAGGCCCAGCCCAACCGGCGCGAGCAGCCACAAAGATGACGGCAGACGGAACTTCCAATCATCGAGAGCACTCTTCCTGAGGGCGAAGATGAGCCCGACCAAGACCAGAACAAGGATCGGCACGAGCCCGAACGTGAGCCCTCCCGGCACGAGCCCGACCAACAGCGTCAGCAGGCCCATGGTGCCCAATCCTAAGAGACCGGCGATCCCGACCCTCTCGGCGGGGTCGAGCGACGCAGTCCATCGCGACAGCGCCGCCTGCCCAGCGAACGCACACAGCGCCGCGAAGACGAGCGTCGCCAGGGCACCGAGCATGGGCGAAGTATAGCGGTAATCTGCGCGCGTGCGCCGACTCGCCAGGCTCTACTGGATCTTCCTGAGGAGTTCGCTCGTGCGCGAACTGGAGTTCCGCGCCAACTTCCTCGCCAAGATCCTGCAGAACATGATCTGGGTCACCTGGTTCATCGTCGTGCTCATGGTCGTCTATCGCAACACCTCGAACGTAGCGGGCTGGGGGCGCGGCGAGGGGTTCGTGCTGGGCGCCACCACTTTCCTCCTTTCAGCGGTCTTCGGGCTGTTCTTCCGCGCGATGCTGGAGATCCCTGAGCAGGTGCGACGGGGCAACCTTGACTTCATTCTGACAAAGCCCGTCGACTCGCAGTTCTGGGCTTCGACAAGGCGGTTCAACTTCGACCAGATCGGTTCGCTCACCGCCGGCGTCCTGATGATGTGGTACGGCCTCTCGCAGACGGTGCAAGGCGCGGACGCGCTTCAGTGGGCGGGCTTTGGAGCGTGCCTGTTTTGCTCGCTCGCACTGTTCTACAGCATGAACCTCATCCTCATGTCGACCAGCGTGTGGTTCGTCCGGGTCGACAACCTTTGGGTGCTGAGTGAGACGTCGCTGGACGTGTCGCGATTCCCCGTCGACATCTTCGGCGTCGGCGTGCAGAAGGCGCTCACCTACGTCGTTCCGATCGCATTCCTCTCGACTGTTCCCGCTCGGCAGTTGGTCAAGGGGTTCGACCCAGGAATGGTCGTCCTCGCTGCCGTGTGGGCGGTCGTCGCGCTCGTCGCGAGCCGGGCGTTCTGGCTCTTTGCGCTGCGGTCTTACTCGAGCGCGAGTTCGTAGTAACGCCAGCGTAAGGAACTCTCGCCGCTTGGATCGCATTGCAATGGCTAGACGGGAAGCGTCCCGTAGGAGGGGGACCGGAGCACCAATGATGAACTACAGACACTGGACAATCGCAGCAACCCTCGCACTGATCGGCACGGCAGCGCTCTTCGGATGTGCCAAGTCGACTGGAACCAACGCCGACAACGGGGCCAACGGATCAAGCACCATGGCGCAGGACAACATGTCCGGTGGGGGCGAAGTGTCCGATACTCGCTCAGGCAACGTCAAGGACGCCGTCGCGACCCTTGCAAAGGCCAAGCAGGAGGCGGAGAAGAACGGCACCTACAACTGCTGCCTGATGCATCCGTGCGACCAGTGCATGCTCATGATGGGTTCCTGCCCGTGCGGCAAGAGCGCGGCCGACGGAATGCCCGTGTGCCAGGAGTGCAAGGGCGGCTGGGATGCCGGGGACGGCGACGTGCCAGGAAAGAAGGCCGAGGACATCAAGGTCTTACCGCGCGGCGGCAGCATGTAGTCGGCCCTAAATCAGTAGCCAAAGCCGCCGACCGAACCGACGGCTTGGCCGCGCGTCCCCGATCCGAAGCCCGAGCGGGTCGGGAACGCCTTGAGCCGGAAGAACACTGCAATCTGTCGCCCTGAGCGGAATCCGACATCGTTGTCGATGTAGTCGACGACCAACTCGGCCTCGTGCAGGTCGTAGATGAGCGAGAGGTGCTGGGCGTCGAACCGCCCACGGTAGCCGTTCCAGTCCAGGGCGGTCTCGAACGTCGTCCGACCGACCTTGAACCCTTGCAGAAGCAGGCTCGTGCCCGCCCAGATCGAGCGACGTCCGTCGTACCGCGTTCCGAGGCCTATGCGGAAGTCGTTGAGCGCATAACTGGCGTCGAGGCGGCTGGTCGACCAGGTGTGGCTCACCGTGTCGAAGGTCGAGAATCCGCGCAACCTGTACAACTTCGACGGCGTCCACGTGCTGACGAGCGACACCAACTGCCACGGGACGTTGCCACGATCGCCTTGCAGGACGTCGTAGCCCGTGCGCGCCGAGAGTTGAAGGCTGCTCACAGGCGTCCAGGAGACGTCTGCAGAGAACGCGTCGTTGCGGCCCGTGCGGTCGATGCTGAGGGGAGTAAAGCCGAAGGCGCGATGGTTGCGGTAACCGATGTCGATCTTCGACTTCGGCGCGAAAGGGATCGAATACAGCAGGTTGTAGTCAAGCACGTACTGCGCTGTGTCGTCGCTATAGAGTCCCTGTTTGAACCCGCCTGCCCAACGCAGGGAGGTGGAACCTAACCTCTCCGTGCGCTGTGAGTTCAGGTTGTAGTCCATCCGGGTGATCGTTCCGCCCGAGGCCGGGTCGGCCAGTTCGCCGATCGAAAAGTCGGTCTTGAATGGCACTGTGCGCCCCGTGCGCGGCCCGAAGAGCCTGCTGGAATCCGTTCGCAGAGTGAGCATAGGCGTACGGTCGGTCGCGCTGAAGAAGTTCTCGGTGGAGCCCACCGGCACGCTGCGCTGGTAGAGCAGGTCTGTGTCGAACGTCCTCAGGCTCGTCTTGCTGGCGAACCTCAGGTCGAGCCGGTTCGAGTTCGTGTTCGACCCAAACGACGACTTCGATTCCGAGCGCGAGAGGTTGGCGTCGATTTGGGTGCTCTGGATGGGCGACCAAGAGTGCGAGTCGCTGAGCGACAGCGACTGCGTGACCGTGCTGAAGAACGACGTGTCGCTCCCGACGCGGTACCAGGAGAGGCGGCTGTTGCCGCGGTCCCACGGAAGCACGTACTGCGCGCGCAGGTTCGTGAGGACCGATTGAGGCGCGGTCAGATAGTTGTGCTGCTGGTAGGTGCCGTTGAAGAGGAACTGGCCCGAACCGATCGGCTGTTTGTGGTCGGCTGTCACGGTCGAAGAGATCGTCGGACCGAGCAGCGTGTACGCAGTGATCTTCCCTTCTCTCTCCTTTCGGCCGTAGTGGAGGTCGGCGCCCAGCCCCGTGCCGAGCCGCGTCATGTAGTCGAGGCGCGTGTCGAAGTAGTCCGGACCGTGCAGCGGTGTGCTGAATCGCGTCTTGACGTAGTAGCCCTCGGTCGGGCTCTGCCCTACGTCCGGGAGGTACCGCGTTCCCTCGTCGATGAGCGGGATGACGAGGTACGGGACTCCGAACACCGTGTGACCGAGGATCTCGAGCCGTGCGTCGCGCAGCGCCATGTAGCGGTTCGGGCGAACTGTCGTGGAGCGCGCGACGAAGCGCGAGTGTGGAACCTCCTTGTCGCACGTCGTCACATAGCCGTGGCCTATCGTGAACCTCTGCTCCGTGCCCTGGCCGGACTGCGTCGTGACAAAGACGGGCGCCTTCGCGTGGCCCTTCAGCGTCTCAGGCGAAAGTTCCGCCTTGCCGTCCTCAAATTTGAACGTCTTCACGCGAAAGTCGACTGTGATGACGTCGCCAAACACGTCGCTTCCCTCTCCTTTTAGCCTTGCGTTCCCCTCGAGTCGGAAGATCTGGGTGCTGCGGTTGCCGGTCAGCCGGTCGGCATAGATGTCGTACCCTTTGAACTGGGCATGGATGTGCCCCTCGGCATTCACGTCGTCGCCGTCCACGCCGCCCTTATCCGCGTGGACGAGGGTGAACTCTTGGCGTTTGTTCGGGTCAGCGGGAGGGAGTTGCGAGCCTGGCGTCTGCGCGAGCGTCGTCGCGGCTAGTGCAAAAGGGAGCGCGAGGGCGAGCGCCCTCATTCCGCCCTCCATATGAGTATGAGTGCGACGAGCGCGTATACGACGTCCGGCAGCCACGCCGCCGCCACCGGCGGGAGCCACCCGTTCGGACCAAAGATCTGCGTGCTGATTACGTGGATGTTGTAAAAGAGCATCACCAGACCCATGCTGACGATGAGCCCGACGAACGGGCCCGAGCGCATCATAGAGACGGCGAACGCCGCCGACGCGAGCGCAAACACCAGGCACGACGCAGGCAGGCTGAACTTCACCTGGTAAGCGACCTCGAGGACGGTCGTATCGATCCTGTTGGCACGGCGCTGCTCGATCGCCTTCTTGAGCGCCGCCGCAGTCTCCTCGTCCGGAACAGGCGGGCTGAAGACGTCTGCGACGCGCACGCGCTCGTTGATCGTCGCCTTGTCCATCACCCTGAACGCAACGAGGTCCGCACCGTGCATGGTATAGACGTCGGGCTTGTTGATCGTCCACACGCCGTCGTCGTACGAACCGTCCTCGGCGATGAACAGCACGGTCTCCTCCGCCTTTGGCCGTTCAAAGATGACGATTCCCTTCAGCAGGATGCTGCCGCCCTTCGTTCGCTGGATCTCTCGGAAGTTGGCCGTGTACCGGTCGAGTTGCAGCATGACGTTGGACTTGAACGCCGGGGCGGAAGCCACCATGCTCGCCTGGCCGGTCACGTTCCTGTACTGCTTCGAGGCAGGAGGGATGAGTTTCTCAACGATCAGGAAGTTACCGACCGAGACCAGCGCACCGACGACGAGGATCGGCAGGAAGATGCGGCGCAACGGGACGCCTGCGGCGCGCATAGCCGTGATCTCGCTCTCGCGGGCCAGCCTCGAAACGGCCAGCGCTACCCCGATCGCCGTGCCGCTGGGCAGAGTTAGGCTCAACCACTGCGGCATCCGGTACAGAACCATCTGAAGAATCGCAGTAAATGGAAGTCGCGTAATTTCAAAATTTTTGAAAATTCCGATAAATTCATTCGCCATAAAGAGCAACGCGACAACCAGCGTCCCGACGATCATCGGGATCGCCATCTCTTTGAGGATGTAGCGGTCGATGCGCTTCAAGCGGCGTGCTCCTCCTTTCGGACGAAGGCGTGCCACATGAGGACGCCCGCCACGGCCATCTGGACCACCACGAGCAAGACCTTGGGCGCCAGATCCATGTCCGCCTGAAGGACCAGAGGCAAGCCCACCAGCGACACCGAGGCCGCGACCCAAGAAGCGACGAGCCTCTTCGCCAAAGCCTTGCCGAGCCAGCGGCCCCTGGCGTACTCGCTCAGATAGGGCGCGCCGCAGCGCGAACAATGGACCTCACCTGCTCCGTTCGACTGGCCGCACCTGAGGCACCGGATCGGGCGATAGTGCGACGGGTCTCGCACGGCGCGTTTCCACCTTTCGAGAGTCCTGTACTCGTTCCGAAAGGCGTCCTTGGGAGCGCCCTCGAGCGACTCCTCCGCGATCTTGACCGCGTGGCCGACGAGGCCACGTGTATAGAGCGCGTCCGCGAGTTTGAACTTCAGCATCGCGTTGTTGGGCTTCTGGGCGATCATCTCGTAGACGCGCTCGATCTGCTCGACATCGATCTTGATGAGCGCCTGCCTGTCCAATTGACGTTTTACGACTGGAAAAACGATCAAGGCGAGGTACAGGACGGCTAGGGCGATGGGAGCCAGCACCGGCACAGGAGGCACTGCGGCCACGAATCCCACGCCGAAGGCTACGAAGATTCCAACGACTCCCAGTGCGGTGTCCATCTCCCCCATGAGCATCCAGCCGACGAGAGCGTAGACCCACACCGCCGTCGGCGGGATCGCGAGAGCGGCCGTGATGAACAGGGTCCCTGACTCTAAGCCTGACTGGGCGAGGGCCTCACGCATCGCCCTTGTCCCGGTCGTTCTTCTTTCCGAACTTCGGTTCTTCTCCTTTGAGGAGCCGGCCTATGTTCGCGCGGTGTCGATAGAAGACGTATGCGACCAACGGCGTGAAGACAGCGAAGAACACGGTGCCTTGCTTTGTGAACCACGCGGCGACCAACACGGCCAGCGCCGCGACCAGACTGGAGACGCTCACGACGCGCGTGATCCCGAACAGAACTAAGAAGACTAAGAACGCCGCTCCACCCACGATCGGCGCACTGCCGACGAGCACTCCCAGCCCAGTCGCCACTCCCTTGCCGCCCTTGAACCGTAGGAACGGGCTGAGCGTGTGGCCCAGCACGGCGGCGACCCCGACGAGCACGGCCGCGTCCTGAGAGCCCGTGACCTGCATCGTGGCCACGGCAGGAACGGCGCCCTTCAGCACGTCCAGGGCGAAGACAAAGATGCCGAGGCCCCATCCCAGGGTCCTGGCCACGTTCGTCGCTCCGGTGTTTCCACTTCCGACCGCCATGATGTCGACCCCTTTCGCCCTGGCGACGAGCACGCCGAACGGCACGGAGCCGAGGAGGTAGGCGCAGACGGCGAGCACAGCGTAGACCATCTACGGGATAAGACGCTCCATCGTCTGTAGAAAGAGAGGACGGACGCGCGCGACGTGGCCCTGATAGGCTTCGATCACCGCGTTCGGCCCACTGAGACTCATCACTGCCGCCAACCGGTCGAGTTTATCTGGATTCTCAGGCAGGACCTCGTCGTTATGGCCAAGGAGCGCGAGCCTTGCGCGCAGGTCCGAATAGAACCGCCAAGCGCCGACGAGCGCGTCTAGTTCGACAGTATTGAGGACGCCGTGTTGAGCCAGCACTCCTGCCTTTTCCTTCGTGCCCGTCACACCGCTCTCGACCAGTGCATGGTTCTTCCACCAGAGCAGTTGCACGGTCCACAGTACGTCGTCTTGGCCGCCGACGCCCAACTTGATGTGTCGGTTGCGGAACTGGATCGGCACGCGTTCGGTCTCGATCCTCTGCTTCATGCGAGCAAGAGACTCTGCCGTCGTCTTGTCGATCTGTCTGCCGAAGGCGGCGACCATGACAGCCTTCGGCATCGCTTTGCCGAACAGGGGCCTTGCCCGCCCGAGCGCGAGTCTCTCCCACGGCTCCATGCGGCCCTCCGCGTATTGTGCGAGCGCCTCTTGCGTCACCACTAGGTGCCCCTTGCGACCTTCGGGTCGAAGCCGCAAGTCGACCTCCATCGGCGCACCGTGCGAACGTAGCGACTGCACGGCGACCAGCAGCCGTTGCGCCGCGTCCTCGTCCTTGCTGCCCTGCTCGCCGACGAACAACATGTCCAGGTCGGAGTACAGGCCGAGTTCGCGCGCGCCGAAACTGCCGACGGCGACAGGCGTGAACTCGGCACCGACTCTCGCGAAGACCGGTCTCAGCGCCGCCTCCATCAGCGACGTCAAAGACGTGCTCAGAGCATCGGTAGAGGTCAGAGCCGCCCGGGCCGCGACGCCGAGCCAGCCACGGCGGACTGCAGACGCAAAATCTGCCTCCTCCTTCGGGGGCTTCTCGAACCTCGCCTCCGGGTCGGTCTCCTCGAGCACCTCGCCGCTCAGGATCTGTTCCGTGACCGACACCCACCGACGGAGCGCAGGAAGAAGCGCCGGCGCTGCCTCGACGATTTTCACGACCCTCTCCATGCTCGAATCGTTCTCCAAGACCGCCGCATAGAACGCGTCCGACTCCGGCAGTCCATCGAGCCACGAAAGCACACCGCCGGAACTGGGCCCCGCGCGCTGCGCGACAGCGGCGCGGTCGTCGCCCGGGGAGTCCTCGTCTGCCGCGAGCGCGCTTTGGTACCAGTTGCGCGCGTGCGCGCGGTGCATGGCGACGGCAGAGTCGAACGGTGCAAGCGACTGGAACCCCATACGTCGCGCAAGATCTGTCCGCTCTTGTGAGTTCTCGGGAAGAGAGTGCGACTGTAGGTCGCCCAGCAGTTGGATACGGTGCTCCACCTGACGCATGAACGTGTACGACGCGAGCAGTTCGTCCATCGCCCTTTGTTTGATCACACCGTGCGCGGCGAGTGCGCGCAGCGCGTCGCACGTCGACAACGTCTGCAGGTCCGCGCTCTCCTTGCCATAGAGCAGTTGCAGAATCTGCACGAGGAACTCGACGTCACGAATGCCGCCCGGCGCGCGCTTGATATCGTTGTCGCCGACCAGCCCTTCGATGCGTCCTCGCATCTTCATCAGATCCTGCACGACCCACTCTCCGCGCGCTGGTCGAAAACAGACTTCCTCACGCATCGCCGCCCACCGCTCGCTCGCCTCCTGGTCCGCGACGATCGGCCTGCTACGAATGAGCGCAAGGTGCTCCCACGGCTCGGCATAGCGCCTGTAGTAGCCCTCTACGCTCGCCAGCGTGGGACAGATCGGGCCGCGCGATCCATAGGGGCGAAGACGCAGGTCGACGCGATAGAGAGAGCCTCGCCCCATGCGGTCCGAAAGCGCCCTGGTGAGGCGCTCACAGTACTTCATAGCCTTCTTCTCCGCCGCCTCGTCCGCTCCGTCGTCCAGGAGGTAGACCAGGTCGACGTCAGAGGAAAAGTTCAACTCTTGACCGCCTAACTTGCCAAAAGCGATCACTTTGACAGGACACTCTTCACCGTGGGCGTCCGCCCAGACGATGTCCGCCGTGGTGGCCACAAGCGCGTTCGCGACCGTACTGAGACCCGTCCAGACCTCCTGCTCCGGCCAGAGTCCGGCGAGGTCGGCCGCCGCGATGCGCAGGTGCCACGTCTGCTTGAGAAACCTCAGGCGGTCCAACGAATGGCGGTACGAGCCACTGTCCGAGAGGAGCCGCCACGCGTG
>OBLQ010000211.1_pt1 | contig 21558 bp, 14 predicted proteins | sample 1519881 | NCBI WGS metagenome assembly OBLQ01 (sample SAMN01911456, study PRJEB22533) | soil metagenome | biome: Soil | place: Malaysia | collected 2012-04-30 | depth DG_metagenome m | reverse complement strand
GGGGCGGACCCTTCCCCACACCGGCGGAGGCGTGCCTCCCGGAATGCACCGCGACGCGGAGAGGCGGCGGCCCTTCGTCTGCCGCCCGGGAACTCTCCGGACGCCTCCGGCGGATCTTCTGGCGATGTGCGATTGGGCGCCGGGATTATACCTCCAAGACCGGTGCCGGGAGGCAAGAGGCCGGAAAGCGGGGCGCCGCGGGGACGATCCCGGGAAGGAGAGAGACCTGGCGGGCGTGCGCTCACCCGGGGGGCTTCGCACGTCTTCGTTGAATCGTTGGCAGGCGACGCCGCCGTCCCTCGTCCGGGGGAGCCGGATCGAGTGCGTGCGCCAGGAAAGAGGGTGCATTGGGGCCACACCCGGCCGCCTCGGAGGATCCCGCGGAGTTGCCGGCACGCGGCCGCGTGCGGTGGCCTGATACCCCCATGCGTCATCGGAGTGAATCAGGTTGATTCGCCATTCCGATCGGCGTATACAGATTCGGGGGCAGGGGAAAGGAGAGGTGATGTCACTCGAGAGACCCCCGCGCGGATCGCGCACGCACAGGTCTCACCCTCGAGCGTCCTCGGTAGCAGCCGCTCTGCTCGGTCTCGGCCTGGTCTTGCTCTTCACGGGTCCGGCCGCCCGCGCTCAGGGGACTCCCGTCACGGGGCGCTGCCGCGGTGGCGCTCTGGGTGCGGCCCACGATCGGCCCGGCGTCGTCTGCGAGGACTTCGACACGGACCGGAACGGCTCCGGCTCGATCGAGTGGATTCGCCTGCCGAGGGGGGCGCATCCCTGCGATCCGCTTGCGACACTCCTCGATCCGACCGACGACGTGATCGGCTACTCCATCGGCGGGGGACCCTCGCCGCTGGGCGTCGACGGGCAGATCTGCAGCGAGGACGCTGCATACCCGAACGCTCTGAACACCTGCTACCCCGTGCCCTCGCAGAACGACTGGCATCTGCACAGCCCCTATGAGGGATGCGACACGGACGACAGCTACGATCTGGGCGCTGCCCAGTTCGACAGCTCCTGCGCGCCGGAAGCGCGGGCCCACAGCGGCTTCCGCTCGTTGCACCTGGGCCGCCACCTGAGCTTGGGGGATCCCAACTTCGACACCTACCGGTTCCGCCAGACGTCGGCCTTCGTTCTCGATCCGGTGACTCTGGGCACCTCGGCGACGCTGGAGTTCTGGCAGATCATGTCCGTGTGCGACGACCTCTGCATCAACATGTCCGTGGGGGAGACGACCGCGGGCGGGCAGGTCCAGGCGAGCCTCCTGGATCCGAATACGGGGATCTTCGGCCGGTGGCAGCGCCTCGATCCGATGGAGAACGGCTACGACGCGACGCCCCAGAGCATCTACACTCTCTGCGAGTTCGATCCGGGAGACGACCAGCTTCCGCCCGGTGACGAGACGATGTGCCTCGACGACTCTCCGCAGTGGGCGCGCATCGGCGACGTCTACGGGACGGACCGGACCTGCACGACGGACACGGACGGCAACGATCCGAACAACCTCGACTGCGGGCGCACCACCAACAGGACCGTGGATCCGAGCTGCTCGTGGGTGGCCGATCCGAACTGCGGCTCCTACCTCGAGAACGGCAGCGCCGGCACCGGAGTCTGGGCCCGCTCGAAGTTCGACCTGTCGGCGCTGTCGAACCGCGAGGCGCGGATCCGGTTCGCCTTTCAGGGAGGAGGCGGATGGGGGTTCGGAACGAGCGAGTCCTTCCTCGAGAACCCGTTCGGGGAGCCAGTGTTCGAAGGCCCGATCGACGACGGCTGGTACATCGACGACATCGAGATCACGGGCGTCGTGGAGAACGACCCTCTCTGCGAGGACGCCGACCAGGACGGCTTCTCGTGCTCGGGCGACGCGAGCTGCGCCTGCGCGCTCCAGCCGGACTGCGGCTGCAACGACGCGAACACCTACCCGGGCGCGCCGGAGCTCTGCGACGGCATCGACAACAACTGCGACACGATCATCCCCGTCGACGAGATCGACGGCGACGGTGACGGCGTGGCTCCCTGCCAGGGCGACTGTACGGATACGGACGCCGGGAGCATCAGGACGCCGGCGGAGGTCTCGGGAGTGGGAGCGACTCCCGGAGGAGGTGGGACGATGGTCGAGTGGGGCGACGAGGCTCCGACGGCAGGCACCGGGACGACCTACGACGTCTTCACGGGGTTGATCTCGGACCTGCACGGCTCGCGAGGCTTCAAGGCCGGCCAGTGCGTCCGGGAGGATCTCACGGCGACATCGTGGCTCGCCCCGGCCGGCGACGATCCGCCGCTCGGGGACGCGCGGTACTACCTCCTCAGGGGGCAGAACGGCTGCCCGGCGGGCGACGGCACGTGGGGCGACGAGCCCCGCAACAGCCAGGTGCTCTCGAGCCCTCACACCTGCAACTGAGCTGCCCGCGGGCGGCTCGAGGACATGGCCTCGCGGTTTTCTTGGGCTTGAATCGCAATCCTGGTCGTCGTATACAGAGCCGGAGAGAGGACGGGGAGGATGTGTTCCCATGCCTTCCGATCGATTCCCTGGCAGGACCCTTCCTGAGGGTCGCCGCCATGCGCTCCCGTTCCGAACCGCAGTCCTCGCCGGTCTCGCGATCCTCGTCATGGCCACGATGCCGGTCCGAGCCCAGTCAACGCCCGTGACGGGCCAGTGCCAGGGCGGGGCGCTCGGCCCGGCCCACGATCGGCCCGGTGTCGTCTGCGAGGACTTCGACACCGACCGGAACGGGTCGGGGGCGATCGAGTGGACCCGCCTTTTCCCTGTCTCGCCGGTCTGCGATCCGCTCTGGGTGCCGGGCGATCCCTCGGACGACATCCTCGGCAACTCCGCCGGCGGCGGGTCGATCCCGTTCGGAGTGGCCGGCTCCATCTGCTCGAGGGACGCGCAATTCGCCGAGGCTCAGCTCACCTGCCACGTCGTCCCGAGCGAGAACGACTGGCACATCCACAGCCCCTACGAGGGATGCGACACCGACGACAGCTACGATCTGGGCGACCCCCAGTTCGACAGCCGGTGCGCCCCGGACCTGCGAGCCCACAGCGGCTTCCGGTCCCTGCACATGGGGCGGCACCTGAACGCCACGAGATCAATCTACGACACCTACCGGTGGAGGCAGACCTCCGCCTTCGTGCTGGATCCCGTCACGCTCGGCGCGGGAGCGACGCTCGAGTTCTGGCAGATCCTCCGCGTCTGCGACGACCAGTGCGTGTCCGCTGGGTACGGCGGCACGACCGCGGGCGGGCAGGTCCAGATCAGCGTGGCCGATCCCGCCACGGGTCTCTTCACGCCCTGGCAGCGGCTCCGGGCCGTGGAGAACGACTACGGCTCGCGCGACCAGGAGATCATCACCGTCTGCGATTTCGATCCGGCCGACGACTCCCTGCCCCCGGGGAACGAGACGATGTGCGGCGGGCAGCCGCAGTGGTCGGAGCAGGGAGACGTTTACGGCAACGACCTCACCTGTCTGCACGACACCGACGGTCGCGCCAACCTGAACGGCGACTGCGGGCAGACGACGAACAGGACGGTGGATCCGGGCTGCTCGTGGGTCGACGATCCCGACTGCGGCTCCTTCCTCGAGCACGGAAGTGTGGGGACCGGCGTCTGGGCGAGAACCCGTTTCGATCTGTCGGACTACGAGGCTCGCAGGGTCCGGCTGAGGATGATTTTCCAAAGCGGCGGGGGCTGGGGCTTCGGGGAGTCCCGGTCCTTTCTCGAGCCGGAGCCCGGCTTGAGTCCGTACATGGCGTTCGAGCAGGACGCCGGCTGGTACATCGACGACATCGAGATCGCGAACGTCATGGATCCGGATCCCTTCTGCCTCGATCCCGACGGCGACGGGTACGGCTTGCCGGGCGACGCGAGCTGCCCCAACGGTCCGGCGGCCGACTGCGACTGCTCGAGCGCCGCCGCCTACCCGGGCGCACCGGAAATCTGCGACCGAAAGGACGACAACTGCGACATGATCGTTCCGTCCGACGAGATCGACGGAGACGGCGACGACGTGACGCTCTGCGAGGGCGACTGCAACGATGCCGACGGGGCCAGCATCCGGACCCCGCCCGATCTGGCGGGGCTGGTCGTGACGCCGTCGGGCAACGCCGTGGACCTGTCGTGGGAGAGCGAGGCAGGATTGGCGGGGTCGTCGACCGTGTACGACGTCTTCACGGGATTGATGTCGGATCTGCGATCGGGAGGGGGCTTCGCCGCGGGCCGGTGCCTGAAGGACAACACCTCGACGACGATCTACACGCCGCACGGCCCGGACCCGCCCCTGGGCGACGCCCGCTACTACATCGTGCGTGGGCAGAACGGCTGTCCGGCCGGGGACGGCACGTGGGGTGATGCCACCCGGGATGCGGAGGCCGCCGCCAGCCCCATGGCCTGCGACTGACGGAGCGTCACAGTGCGGGCGGTGGCGGCGCGTGACTGGCGGAACGCCTGCGGTCAGGTGTTGAGGAACGGGCCTCCCCCTGCCGGCCACCGCGGGATAGTGTCCGGACGCCGGATGACAGCGTGCCTTCGCCGCGCCGGAGATCGCGCGAGCGCTCCAGCGCGAACGACGCCGGGACGGCTCAGAACCGGAAGGTCAGCCCCGCCTTGAGCGTCATGTCCCCCGAGACGTTCGTGAAGCCGCGGCCGTCCTCCCTCAGATAGCTCTGGCGGACGACGAAGAAGATCTCCTGACCGAGCCTGAACTCCCAGCGAACCCGGCTGTAGAGGCCCAGGTTCTCCGAGGCGTTGTCGTACTGCGCGATCGTGCTCCACGTGAGCTGGGGCGAGAAGAGGAGATCCGCCCGGACCGACATGATCCTGACGATGAAGGAGCCCTGGGGCAGGTCGACGCTGTCGTACTCGTAGCCGGCCGAGGCGAAGAACCAGCTGCCCGGGCGCCAGTTCAGCCCGGCGACGTAGTCGGTGCGCCGTCCCGCGTAGAAGTCTCCCGTCCTGAACGTGAACCCAGGGGAGAAGGGCCGTGACGCGGCCATCTGGACGGAGGCCTCCGCGCGGTTGAAGCGGTAGTCGCCCGGGGGGATCGCCACCCCGTCGGAGATCTCGAAGGGCTCCGTGAGCACCTCCCGGTTCGACTGGACCTCGGCGTCGAAGACGTCGCCGTACCGGTCCTCGAGCTCGGTGCCCGCGAGCCCCCCGTCCTGGGTCTGGACGCTCCCGTCCAGGTTCAGGAACCAGCCCTGGTCGGACTTGAGGTCGACGCGGCGGATGAAGGCCTGCGGCCGCCACCTGCGGCGGAAGTTGGCGTGGATCTCGTAGCTGCCCGGGCGCTCGATGAACCCCAGGGCGGGACGGAAGCCGCTGCCGTAACGGCCGGTGAAGAGGCCCCAGTTCCACCGGTCGTTGGGGTAGGAGATCCTGCCGCCGACGGCCCCGCCGTCCTCATCCGTGCCCTGGTCGGCGCCGTCTCTCTCGGGCCCCATGTCGCTCAGGCTGCCGATGAGCCAGCCGTGGGCTTCGAGGACCTTGTCGCCGAAGAGGGATCGCGTCCGGAAGTTGAAGTCCCCGCCCAGCAGCGTGTTGTCGCCGGTCGTGGCGGGATCGCCGTGCGTGAGGATGAACCCGGCCGTGGACTCCGCGAGCACGTTGGCCTCGAATCGCCCCACGAAGAGGTTCTTCCCCCCGAGCGCGGGGTCGTCCTTCATCTGCACGTCCATGGCACCGAAGTTCAGGCCGCCCTGGCGGCCGGTGACGCGGACGCCCGCGAGGATGTCCTTCGGCAGCCCGCCGACGATGCCGATGCGGCGCGAGTAGAAGGGGACGGGGCTCTGGAATATCCCGCCGAAGGAGAAGACCGTCGCGTCCTGGAGGAAGAAGGCACGCTTCTCGGGAAAGAAGATCGGGAAGCGGGTGAGGTTCACGATGCGCTGGTCCACGTCGGTCTCGGCGAAGTCGGTGTTCACGGTGGCGGCCAGCGTCGTCGACGGCGTGAGGTTGTAGAAGACGTCCATGCCCGGCTGGAACCGCGTCGAGGGATCTACCGTGTTCCGGCGCACCGTGAGATAGGGCTTCAGCGTCAGGCCGATGCCCTGGCGGATCCCCTCGATCCCCAGGAGCGCGCCGGCGTCGGAGAGGCGCAGGATGTCGCTGTTCGTGCTCGGGCTGGCCCAGCGCACCACCTCCTGCTTGCGCCGGATCGTCCGCTGCACGTTGAAGCCCCAGGCGCGGGCCTCCGGGTCGAACGAGATCGTCTTGAAGGGGATCGCGAACTCCGCCGTCCACCCTTCCGCGTCGCGGGAGGCCCGGCCGTCCCAGAGTCCGTCCCACTCCAGTCTCACCTGGCCCTTGCTGGTGTCGATCAGCCCGTCCGCCTTGGCCCCGCCGGCGGAGAGCTGGAAGTAGTACCCGTTGCGCCGGTCGTCGAAGGGATCGATCACGATCTCGACGTGGTCGTCGCCCGCCATGTCGGAGTCGCGCCGCTTCTCCTTGCCGAGCACCTTTCCGGCATCGGAATCGAGGCAGCGGACGGCGACGTAGAGCTGATCCTCGTCGTAGAGCACCCGCACGACGGTGCGCTCCGAAGGCACGGCCCCCTCGACGGGCGTCACCTCGGTGAAGTTCTCGAAGGCCGGGGCTCCGTCCCAGCACGCGTCGTCGAGCACGCCGTCGATGGCCGGGGGGACGGCGGTGCGGGCCGCGCGGATCGACGCGCCGGGAGCCGGTGTCCGATCCGCCGGAGCTTCCTGAGACCGGGCGAGGACGGGCGGCGCGAGCGCGGAGGCCAGGAGGATGACGATGATCGCCTTCAATCGGGGACGAGCCTCCGTGCGATGACCGGCCGTCGCCGCGCCGGTCTCCGGGCTCCTGGTGGCTAGGTGGACATCACACTGGCTGGGGAGTCCCCTACGTCGCCGCGATCGTCGTCGCCGCCGGCCCGAGATTCGAATTCTTCGTTCCGGAGGCGAGGCGCGGCATTGTTCCATACCGCGCCCCGGCCGTGCTGCACGACGTCCAGGGGCAGGGGGTCGAGGCTGGTGATGGGGAGAGGACGGGAGGGGAGGTCAGTACCCGGAGGGGAAGGCGTCCTCCTCGCCGAGAGCGCGAATCCACGCCGCGATGCCGTTCTCGTCGGCGAACTTCTTGATCCGGCGGAATCCCTCCCCGTAGTTCTCGTCCCGGTTCTCCATCATCGTGTGGGTGAGGTAGGCGCTCTGCGGCGTCCTGACGTCCTGGAGAACGAGCCACGCCGCCAGGTTGCAGCTTCCTTCCGCGAGGGCCGGATCGTTGTGCAGCCTTCCGTGGACCGACTGCCAGACGTGGGTCAGCTCGTGGGCGAGGGTCGCGATCGTGCTCTCGCGGGGCATCCCGTAGAGGATGTAGACGTCGATCTTGCGGCTCGTCGTGAAGCCGAGGAAGCTCTCCTCGGAGTAGTCGGTGTAGCCGCGCAGGTCGTCGGAGCTGCTGCCCGCGAGGCCGCGTATCTTCTCGAGCCCGGCGAGGTGCAGGTGGATGGGGGCGGTGTCCACGTGCAGGCCGAGAGCGTCCAGCCTGGCGGCGACCTCGCGCATGAGCTTCATCGCCTCGGCGTGCTTCAGCACGGCGGTCTTGTGGCAGATCCCGCAGACGTAGCGGCCGTCAGCGTACCTGTAGCCGCCGCCCGTGAGGGACTCGGAGATGAACCGCGAGCAGTGGGCGCACTGGGGGATCTCCCCCTTGTGGCTCGCGTGGTAGACGTGGCCCCAGTAATCGCGGATGTACTTGCCCTTGATGACCTTCCCGCACAGGTCGCACCGGAGCGCGAAGTTCTCCTCGTAGCACGAGGTGTGGAAGACCTTCCCGTCCCGCTCGACGTACTCGCCGGCGATGGGCTTTCCGCAGATCGCGCAGGTGAAGTGCTCGGGGTGGTAGAAGGCTCCCCCGGCGGCTATGTACCGCCCCTCGATGGGCTTGCCGCAGGCCTTGCAGATCGGAAGATCCGCGGAGAGCGTGCCGCAGAGAAGGAACGCCGCGACGAGGACGGACACGACGGCGAGACGGCTCGTGAGAGTCAAGCGGGATCTCCCGATCGGGCCGCTCCGCGCGGGGGCGGCACCCCGGGATCATTGGGCACGTGCGGCTTTTGCGCCACCCGTCAGGCGGCGGGATCGAGGCGGCGGACCGCGACGGCGAAGGCGCCGAGCGCGAAGAGGAGGAGGACCGCGGCGGTCCCGATCACGTCCCCGACCCCGCCCCCCCAGGCCATGATCTCGTGCAGCCCGTCCATCGCCCAGGCCGTGGGGAAGGCGTGGCCCGCCGCCTGGAGCCAGCGCGGCAGGATCTCCATCGGCCACCAGCAGCCGCCCATCGCCGACATCACGAGGCTCATGACGACGGCGATCCCGGCGGAGGCCTCCGGCGAGCTGAAGAGCGTCCCTCCTAGCAGGCCGAAGGCGCCCGCGCAGAGGATGAGGGGCACGAGCACGGCCGCGAGCCCCAGCGGCGAGCTTCCCCAGTCGACGCGGAAGAGCGTGAAGCCCATCGCGAGGAAGACGGCCACCTGCACCGACGCGACCAGGGCGCGCCCCCCCAGCTTGCCGAGGATCAGATCGGACCGCGTCGCCGGCGTCGTGGCGAGCCGGGCGACGGTGCCCCGGCGCCTCTCGGTGGCGAGGACGGCGGAGCCGTAGATGAGCGTCGAGAGCATCACGAACATCACGAGGTTGCCGGGCATCGCCTGATCGAGGCCGCTGGGGACCTTGCGCACGCCGGCCCACGAGCTCTCGACGCGGATCAGATCGTCCTCGGGCTTCATGCCGCCGAGGGCCTCGCCCGCGAGGAGCCGGACCACGGCCCGGTGGATGGCGACCTTGGCGGCGAAGCTCGCCTGGGCGTTCGCGTCCTTCTTCTGGAAGAACCGGAGATGGATCTCCTTGCGCGCCCGCACGGCCTCCTCGAAGCCGGCCGGGATCGTGAGGGTCCTCGGCGGCGCCTCATCAGCCGCCTCGCCGGCGGCTCCGGCGTCCGCGGCCTGGGGCGGCATCCGGGTGAGGTCGAAGTTCTCCGCCTCGAGGAGATCGCGGAAATGCGTCGCGAGCGGGGTCTCCTCGCCCATGACGACGCCCAGGGAGATGCGGATGGCGCTGGCGTCGTTGCTCCCGCTGATGTGACCGAAGAGGCCGACCCACAGGAAGGGCGCGATGAAGACCCAGAAGAGCGAGCTTCGGTCCTTGAGCATCAGACGCAGGTCGTTCACGGCGATGGTGAGGATCCGGCTCACAGCGCCCCCCGCAGGTGACGCTGCTTGAGGAGAAAGGTCCCGGCCAGCGTGAAGACCACGGCCATCGTGGCGAGGGCCGGCAGGTGGGCGCCCAGCTCCGGCCAGCTCCCGCCGGCCGAGAGGCTCCTCAGCGTCTCGTTGCCCCAGTAGTTGAAGGTGAATCGCGAGACGATCTCGAGCCCCCCGGGCAGGACGCTGGGCGGAAGGAATGCGCCCCCGATCAGGGACATCAGCATCACGACGATGGTGCCGATGGTGTCCCCCTGTCCCTGCGTGCGGGCGATCGAGTAGACGAGGGCCCCGAAGCCCGTGGCCGCGAAGACCAGCGCGATCGACGCGGCCGCCAGGGGGACGGGATGGCTCCAGTGCATGCCGAAGAACAACGTGCCGATCGCCAGAAGGAGCGCGAGCGACACGGTCACGGTCCCGGCCGTGGAGAGGATCTTCGCGATCAGCACCTGCGAGGCCGTGACCGGTCCGGCGAGCTGGCGCCGGAGCGTGCCGGCCTCCTGCTCGGAGAGAAGGTCCTTCATCTGGTTGAGCGAGACGAAGAGGAGGGCCATGACGATCAGGCCCGGGTACATCCACGACAGGAAATCGAAGCTGTGCGCGCCTTCCTTCTCCTCCTGCGCCGTATCCTCGGCCTCGTCCACCTTGATGATGGGCGGGAAGAGGATGTCCTCCGAGCGGGTGACGCGCGTGTAGACGTCGGCCAGAAGCGCCGCGACCCCCGCGGCGTCGTCCCATCCCTTCCCGTCGAGGAGGCCGCGGACGCGCTCCGCCCCGCCTTCGGGAAGGAAGCGGGCGGCCACGGATCCGTAGAGTCCGACGACCTCGAGCCCCTGCTGCGCGATGATGGGCATCACGCGGGCCGAAGGGTTCTTCACGAGCTTCAGGGTGACCGGGCGCCCTTCGAGAACGTCGTTCGTGAAGCCCTCGGGGATCACCAGCATCGCGTGACGGCTCTCTTCCCGCATGAGGGCCAGCCCCTCCTCGGGGGTCTTCGCGATCGTCGTCGTCAGGTACTCGGCCGCCCGGGCGTTCGAGCCGGCTCCCGCGAGGAACTCCGAGAGGGGCCCGCCGTCCAGATCGACGATGACGAGATCCAGCTTCGGCGGGGCCGGCGAGCCGCCGCCGAGGTGTCCGAAGGCGAGGGCCATCGTCCCTGCCAGGGCGAGGGGGATGGCGAGGCTGACGAGGATGGCCGCGGGCGCTGCGAGCCGTCGCCGCGCGTCCTTCAGGACGAGGACGGCGATCGTCCGCATCAGTCCCTGAGCTCCCTTCCGGTGAGCTTGAGGAAGAGGCTCTGAAGATTGGGCTCCCGGATCCTCAGGTCGTCGAGCTTCAGTCCCGCGCGGAAGAGGGCGCCGACCAGCTCGGAGCAGGCCGCCGCGTCGCGTGCGGCGAAGGCGGCGGTTCCGTCGGAGGCGGGAAGAAGGCTGACCCCCTCCACGCTCCCGGCCAGGCTCTGGAGCGTCCCGGGATCGGTCGCGCTGCGGATGCTCACGACGGGGCCCTCGCCGACCTGCCGTCTCAGCTCCTCGACCGTGCCGGCCGCGAGGACGCGGCCGTGATCGACGACGGCGAGCCGGTCGCAGAGCTGCTCGGCCTCCTCGAGGTAGTGCGACGTGTAGAGGACGGCGCGGCCGGCCGCCGCCTGCTCCTTCACCACGCCGAGGATGTGCAGCCGGGCCTGGGGATCGATGCCGACGGTGGGCTCGTCTAGGAGGATCAGGTCGGGCGCGTGGACGAGACCCACGGCGAGGTTGAGCCGCCGCTTGAGGCCGCCGGAGAGCTTCCCGACCCTCTCGCCCGCTCGATCGGAGAGCCCCACGAGGTCGAGAGCCTTCGTGACGGCGCCGGAGAGATCGCCGCCGGAGAGGCCGTAGACGCGCCCCCAGAAGCCGAGGTTCTCCCGCGCCGTCAGCTCCTCGTAGAGGGCGATCTCCTGAGGAACGACGCCCATCCGCGACCGGGCCTCTCCCGAGCGCGCGGAGGGCTCGCGCCCGAAGACGAGGATCCGGCCGCTCTCGGGCCTCAGGAGGCCGGAGATCATCGCAATGGTGGTGGTCTTGCCCGCTCCGTTCGGGCCGAGCAGGCCGAAGATCTCTCCCGGCTGGACCTCGAAGGCGACCTTCTCGACGGCGCGGGACTTTCCGTAGGAGTAGGCGACGTCCTCGACGCACAGAGCCGGCCGGACGGACTCGGACATGCTGTTCCCCCTCTGGACCCCTGGCGGGACCTCCCCCCGGCGCGATGGTACGTGAATCCGTGGCGGAGGTTCCACCCCAGCATCCGAGGACGGCGGAACTCGACCCGGACTCGCCGGAATGCACGGGGGAACGCCCTTCGCCGGGGCGCTCCCGGAGCGTGATTCCCGTCTAGCCGGCTGCGTCCTGCTCGTAGCGGGCGACGGCCTCGGGATCGGCGAGCACGATCAGCTTGTCGCCCTTCTCCAGCCGGTCCTCGGGCGTCGGGACGAACCGGCGCTCCAGCCCCTGCCGGGTCAGGCGCTTGACGGCCAGGACGGTGATCCCGAGCCGCTTGCGCAGCCCGATCTCTCCTATCGTCTTGCCGTACATCCCGGTCCCCACGTCGAGCTGCATGAGCCGGTGGCGATCCGGGAGCTCGAAGTAGTCCACCTCCTTGCCGGACAGCCCCTCGTGCGAGACGCGGGCGAGGAAGCGGCTCGAGCGGAGGATCTCGCGGTCGATCTCCCCGAGGAGATCGCGGCGGGTGATCATCCCGAGGAAGAGGCGGTCCTCCCGCGAGCTGCACACCGGAAGCCATCCGAGATCCTGCACGCCCCAGAGCCTCTCGCTCGCCGACGCCAGCGATTCGTCGGGCGTGACGAAGGGCACCTCGCGCACCACGTCGGCCGCGATGATCCCCGTGGGAAGGTCGGGATCCGAGAAGGTCCGGTCGCCGAGGAACTCCTTGAGATCGTGCAGATCGATGGCTCCTTCCAGGCGGCCGCGCTCGTCTCCCACGAAGACGTAGAAGGCGCGCGTCTGGAGGAAGATCTTCACGATTTCGGAGAGCGGGAGACTGTGGGGAACGATGGTCACGTCGCGGCGCATCAGCTCGCGCACCTTCACCGTGGAGAGCGCGGTCGACTCCGGCCGGTCGTGCCACTCGACGCCCGACTCCTCCAGCTCCTCCACGTAGACCGACTTGCGCTCGAAGAGCCCCGTGGCCGAAATGGACACGATCGCCACGATCATCATCGGGAGAACGAGGCTCTCGTTCTGCGTCAGCTCGACGATCATGATGATGGACAGCGCCGGCGCCCGCGTGATCCCCGCGAGGAACCCTCCCATGCCGAGAACCGCGAAGCCGGCCACGGGAAGCGGATGTCCCGGGAAGAGCGTGTTGAGCGAGAACGCGAGCGATCCGCCGAGCGCCGAGCCGCACATGAGGGCCGGCGTGAAGATCCCGCCCACGCCTCCCGATCCCACCGTGAGATCGGTCGCCGCCATCTTGGCGAGGAAGAGGGCCGCCAGCATCCAGAGAACCGGCTGGGAGTTGAGGATGAAGTTCGTCCCCTCGAAGCCGTTCCCGAAGACCTGGGGGAACCAGATGCCGATGACGCCGACGCCGATCCCGGCGAGGCACATCCTCCATTCGTCCTTCCAGCCGAGCTTCGAGAAGCCCTTCTTCGCGAGGCGCAGCATCCGCATGAAGAGGACGGAGCCCACGGCCGTGAGCAGGCCGACCGCTGCGCAGAGGAGGTACTCGTGGAAGGTCGTGAGCGTGAACGGCTGGATGCGATAGAGCGGCGCGTCGCCCAGCATCCATCGAGTCACCACGGAGGAGACGAACGCGGAGATGATGGCCGGGCCGAACACGGCCATCGTGAAAGAGCCCAGCACCAGCTCCACGACGAAGAGCGTCCCCGAGATCGGCGTGTTGTAGGCGCCCGCAACCCCGGCGGCCATGCCGCAGGCGACGAGCACGCGGGCGCGCTCGGGAGAGACTCTCGCCAGCCGGCCCAGCAGCGACGCGAACGCGGCGCCGAGCTGGATGATGGGACCCTCGCGTCCTTCCGAGCCTCCCGCGGAGATGACGAGGAGGGAGGATGCGGTGCGCGCCGCCGATTGCCGGAAGTTGATCGTCCGCCGGCCGACGGCGACGACCTCCATGATCTGCGCGATGCCCATCGTTCCGCCCGTCCGGACGAAGAGGCGTGCGACGAGGCCGCCCAGCAGTCCTCCGAGGGCCGGCCACAGAACGCGCTTCCAGGCCGGGAGGGACGCCGCGCCCGAAACGACGTCCGGGTGCTGCATGAGGAGGATGGTCAGCCGGCTCGTGAGCCAGCGGAAGACGATGGCTCCCGCCGCCCCGAGGAGCCCCACGAGAACGGCGAGTCCGACGAACTGCGTGTTGGGATCGCGCCAGAAGAAGCGCGTGAGGCGCGAGGCGCTCGATCGAACGGTGCGCTTCGCGACGGCCGCGGGATCACTCACGGCGGCTCCGAAAGGTGGTCCTGGGTTCAGCTCCCCGAGCCCTGCCGGGAGGCCACGATCCGGAGCACCTCCTCCTCGGAGAGGACCGAGGTCCGCGCCTTGGCGGCCTTGATGATCTCCTGGACGAGCTCCGGATCCGGGACGATTCCCCTCTCCTCCAGCCAGTGCGTCACGTTCGAGGCACCCGACATGAATCCGATCTCGATCTTCTGGTGCCGGCCGACCATCTCGGCGGGCACGCCGGAGTAGACGCGGTCGGCCAGCCAGTCCTCGCCCCGCTTGCGGGCCTTGATGATGGCCGCGGCGTGGACGCCGGTGGCGGTCCGGAAGGCGTCCTCTCCCATCGCGGGGTAGTTGATGGGGATGGGCACGCCCGCCGACTCGGAGAAGAGGGTCACGTACTCCCGCAGGGGGGAGAGGTCCCGGTCGATGAGCCCCTCGAGCCGGAGATTGATGAGAAAGAGATCCATCGGGGTGTTCCCGCACCGCTCGCCCACGCCGAGCGCCGTGGCGTGGACCCGGTTCACGCCCGAGGCGATGGCCATCATGCTGTTGGGAATGGCGAGCCCGCGATCGGAATGGCCGTGCCAGTCGATCGCGACCTCCTCCCCGGTAGCGGAGACGATCTCCCTCACGTGCTTGATCAGGTAGCGCACGCCGATGGGCGTGGCGTGGCCCACGGTGTCGCAGACGCAGATGCGCTTGGCGCCGGCCTCGATCGCCGTCGTGTAGAGGCGGCGCACGTCGTCGGGATGCGCGCGCGTGGTGTCCTCCGTGACGTACATGACGGGCAGGCCGTTGCCGACCGCGTAGGAGACCGCGTCCTCGGAGAGCTTCAGGATGTGATCGAGCGACCACTGCTCCGCGTACTGCCGGATGGGCGAGGAGCCGATGAAGGTGCATGCCTCGACGGGCACGCCCGTCTTCTGGCTGATCTCGATCAGGGGCTCGATGTCCGCACGGACCGTCCGCACGGCGCAGTTGGGACGGATCTTCATCTTCTGGTCGCGGATCTCCTCCACGAGCCGGGTGATGTCCGCGACGGCCCGGGGGCCGGCCCCCGGCAGGCCGAGGTCGAGCGTGTCGATCCCCAGCGACTCCATGAGGTGGAGGAGCCGCAGCTTGGCCTCGATGGGGGGGTCGGTGACGGAGGGCGACTGGCAGCCGTCCCGGAGAGTCTCGTCGTCGAGCTCGATCCTCCCGGGATGCCGGAACTTGAAGTCCTCGTGGTGGTTCCAGTCGTAGATCAGGCGCGACGGGTCATGGGCGATGTCCATCTCGTTCTCCGTGGTCCGCGTGTATGATCCAGCGGCCGGGGCGTATTTTCAAGGCGGAGCCGGCGCCCGGGGCCGCCGGCCCCGCGGAGGGCGGAGAATGATCTGGGTTCTCGCCGCGGCGCTCCTCGTCGTGGCCGCCGGCTTCGCGCTCGCCGGCATCTCGAGGATTCTCGCGCGGCGCTACGCGCTGCCGACGCCCTCGGACGAGATCCACAGGGCGCCCACCCGCGACGGCTGGCTCATCGGCCTGCGCCGCTACCTGCCGGAGGGAGAGCCGGCGGGCCGGGAGCCCGTCCTGCTCTGCCACGGGCTGCTCTCGACGCGGTTCAGCCTCGACCTCGTCGAGGGCCGCAGCCTCGCGCGCTACCTCCGCCGGCAGGGATTCGACGTGTGGCTCATGGATCTGCGCGCGCACGGCGACAGCGTGCGGGAGAACGGGTCGCGCGGCCGCGCCGACTGGAGCCTCGACGCCTACGTGCACGAGGATCTCCCGGCCGCCGTCCGCTACGTCCTGAAGGCGACCGGCGCGAGGAAGCTCCACTGGGTCGGTCACAGCCTCGGGGGAATGATCCTGTACGCCCACTGCCTCGACGGCGATCGGAGCTGGTTCCGCTCGGCGGTCACGCTCGATTCGCCCGGGCACCTGGGGCCCCTGAGACAGGCGACCTGGCCGGGGCGTCTCTACGCGAGGATTTTCCCGATCGTTCCGGTCCTCATATTCAAGCCGATCTTCCACCTGCTCTCGTCGGTCGTCCCGGAGCGCGTCCTCCTCGACGACCTGATGCTCGATCGTGCGACGCTGCGGCTCGTCCTGTACAACGCGCTCATCGACACGGGATCCTCCATGGCCCTGATGCACCTGTCGCGGATGGTGGCGGACGGGCGTTTCGAGTCGTTCGACGGGAAGCTCGACTACGAGGAGGGGCCGGCCCGGATCGAATTCCCGCTGCTGGTGCTGCGTTCTCCCAGGAGCCGGGCCCCGGAGCCCTGCGTCAGGCACGCCTTCGACAGCGCGCCGGCCGCCGAGAAGGAATACCGCCGCCTGGGCCGGGCGGAAGGCTTCGCGGAGGATCACAACCACTTCTCGATCGTGCTCGGAAAGACGGCGGAAGATGAGGTCTTCCCGATCATCGGCGGGTGGCTCCGCGAGCGCTCCGCGGAGCCGGGAGGCCGGGCGGACCGGCCCTGAGGGTGCGCGTCAGTCGAGCTTGCGGAGGTCCTTCTCGACCTTCTTGCGGTCCTTCGCGTCCGCCGGTGCGAGCTCGAGGTACCTGCCGAGCTCCTTGCGCGCCTCGACCCGGCTTCCCATGTCGGTGTAGAGGAGGCCGAGGTCCCTGTGGACGTCCGGGTAGTTCGGATCCAGAGTGACGGCCTTCTGGTAGTCCTCGAGGGCCTTGGCCCGCGCGGCGGCGGGGTCCTGCACGGTGGCCAGGGCGATCCGTCCCTTGTAGTGCCAGGAGGGCGCGTCGTCCGGCTTGCGGCTCAGGACCCGGTCGAAGCCCTTCCCGGAGAGGTCGTAGCGCTTCAGGTCGAAATCCTCCCGCGCGTTCTGCCGGATCAGGTCGAGCATGGTGTCCTGGTACTCGGCGGTCCGGACGATCGGCTGGGCGGGAACCGGAGTCGGATCCGGCTCCGCCGAGGCGGCCTCGGGGACCTCGGACGTCCGGTAGTGGCGGCGGATCTCCTCCTTGAGGTTCTTCTGCCGCTCCTCGTTGGTCGAGTGGTTCCCCCAGAAGAAGTTCTCGACCTTGCTCTCGTCGCCGTAGACGGCGGTGAAGGTGTCCCAGACCTTGGGCCCCTCGCGCGGGTCGTAGCCGGCCTCGGCCATGTAGCGCAGGCCGACGCGGTCGGCCTGATCCTCGAGCTTTCGCCCGTAGCCGTTCACCGCGGCCGAGAGTCCCATGCTGAGGCCCAGCCCGGCCATGACCGCGTAGACCGGATTGTTCGTCCTGCGGTTCACCTGCGTCCCGACCACGATGGCGCCGATCTGCGCGGGGATCGCCCAGGCCATCATGGACTTGTACTGGCGCTGCCCGTGCTGTTCGGTGACGTGGGTGATCTCGTGGCCGAGCACCGTCGCGAGCTGCGCCTCGTTGTCGAGCTTCGCGAGAAGTCCGGTGTGGACGTAGATGGCGCCGCTCGGGAGCGCGAAGGCGTTCAGCGAAGGGTCCTCGAGGACGTGGAAGGAGAACTTGAACTCCTTGGCCGCCCAGGCCGGCACGAGGCTCATCCCGACGCGGCTGACGTAGGCGTTGACCTCGGGGTTGGCGTAGATCTTGTCCGACTTGTCGAGCTTTTCGGACTCCTTCAGCGAGGTCTCCTGGATCTTCTCGGCGTACGAGGCGCCCGGGACCTGCCGGCGGATCTCCACCGAGTCGGCCACGAAGCCCTTCCGGCCCTGCCAGCGTCCCTTGGCTTCGAGCCAGTACCCGACCCGGGCGTCCGAGAGCCGGCCGACGTCGCCTCGCAGGCGGCCCCCGCTGGCGAGTGAGACGACGCTCGAGTCCACGAGGAGGCCGTCGGGGCGGACCGCCTCGACGAACCCCTGGACCTTGTCGGATGCGTAGGCCGCGGCGGATGTCAGCAGCAGGAGAACCGTGACGGCCGCCCGCCGTGCGCCGTGGCTCCTCACGGAAATCATCGGGCGAATGATAGGTTCCGCGCCGGAGGCCTTCAATTGTCCGGTTCCGCGACGCCGCGCGGGAGATGGCCGTGCCGGTGTCAGCGGGCGGCGGCTCGCCTCGGGCGTGAGGGTAGGCGGCCCCCCCGCAGCTTCCGGCTCATGCGGGCGAGATCGCGCTCGAACTCGGCCCGCAGCTTCCGGTCCCCGAGGATTGAGCGGAGGAGCAGCAGGCCGGAATCGACCCGGAAGAAGGGGCCCTTGAGAGGCTCGAGGCTGTTCGTCCGGACGAGGACGGGCGGGAGGGAGTCCTCGGGAGACGCCGCTTCGGCCTCCCCGGATTCGGGTTCCCGGGGAGCGAAGGCTGACGCCTGCATCCTGCGCAGCCCGCGCGCCATGAAGGCGAGGGAGACAGCGCGGTTCATGACGAGGGCGCGGGAGAGCGCCCGCCGATCCTCGCGCGGGAGGACCCCGAGGTGCCGGGCGATTTCGCCGACGTTCAGGTCCTCCATGCGTGCGGAGGCTCCGGCCTCCACGGCCGCGACGGCGACGCGGATCGTCTCCGTTGCGGATTCGAGCAGGGCGCGACGATCCTCGATCACGCCGTGGAAGAGGGTGGCCAGCTCGTAGAGGCGCGCAGGAACGCGCTCCATCGTCTCGGCACCGGACTCCCAGTGGTGTCCGGTGAGGATCCACTCGACGGTGGTCCCGCCGATGCGGGCGATACGGAGCAGGCGGAGCGGGTCGGGCAGGACGCCGCGCTCGTACATGCAGATCGAGGGCTGCGTCGTCCCGAGCAGATTGGCGAGCTGCCACTGCCGCAGGCCCGCGGAGATCCGGACTCGCCGGATGCGCGAGCCCACCTGAGCGCGCTCTGAGCGTGTGCTGGTTCCCTTCGCCATGAGGTCTTGGTCGCGGAGAAGGGGACCAACTGCAACGCACGTGCCCGGCCGCTCCGCGGCGAGCGGACCGGACTTTCGGGGCGTCCACCGACGCGGATGTCCGCGCCTGCGAAGGAGGCCCTCGGCGATGCCTCAAACTGAGACATCATGGGCCGGCCGGGTGCGCCGGGAGGATCCTCCGGCGATGGAAGGCTGACCGCTACCGGGCCGACGCGTTCGCCCTCCCGCCGTCGACGCTGAGGGTGATTCCGGTTATCCACCCGGCCTCGTCGGGTGAGGCGAGCCAGGCCACGGACCGGGCAACCTCCTCCGCCGTCCCGACGCGCCCGAGGGGGTGCGTCTGCTTCCCGCGCTCGAGGAAGGCCGCGTAGGCCTCGTCGCTCATGCCGCCCGCGCGGTGGAGATTCGTGACGACGACGCCGGGATTGACGGCGTTGACGCGGATCCCCTTGGGCGCGAGATCCAGGGCGAGGCAGCGCGTCATCTGGTCGACGGCCGACTTGCTCACGCAGTAGGCGACGAGCCCCGGGTAGGGACGGAGCCCAGCCACGCTGGAGATGTTCACCACGTTTCCCCGGGACTTCTCGAGATGGGGGAGCGCGATCCGGGTCAGGTCGTAGAGTGCCCGCACGTTGATGTCCATGGTCCGGTCGAAGGCTTCGAGGGAGGTCTTCTCCACCGAGCCGCCCTCGAGGATGCCCGCCGCGTTCACCAGGACGTCCAGGGATCCGAGGAACCCGACGGCCTCCTCGACGCACCGCCGGCGATCCTCCGCAACGGTGACGTCCGCCGCCACGGCCCGTGCGGTTCCGGTTCGCTCCCTGGAGGCCGTCGCGACGGCGTCCTCGAGCATCGCCTTCCGCCGCGCGACCAGCGCGACGTGGGCCCCCCTGCGTATGAACTCCATCGCGCAGGCTCGTCCGATTCCGCTGCTCCCGCCGGTGATCAACGCACGCTTTCCTGACAGGCTCATCGTTCTCGCGTCCTCCGTTGCCTTCGTGTGTGGGGAAGGACCATGGTAGCGCGGGGCTCAGAGCCTGGCGAACTCGGAGAGGCTCGACCGGCGTCCCATGAGGATTAGCCGGTCCCCGGGCCTGAAGGGCGTGTCCAGCGGCGGCGGAATCAGCTCACGGGGCTGGCCCTCCTCGACACGCTTCAGGGCGAGCGCGGTGAGGCTGAGCGTGCGGGGCAGCGCGAGATCGGCGAGGGTCCTGCCGTGGAGGCTCGCAGGCACCGGAACCTCCTCGACGCTGTAGTCGCCGACGAGCGGGAGTGGGGCGGCCTCCTCGCGGGCCTGCATTCTGTACCTCGCCGTCAGGACGCGCCGGCGCAGCACGTCGCGATCGAAGGCCCCGAGGATGTCGCGGCGGGTGACGATCCCGATGAACTTCGGAGGGTCGCCCCCTGTCAGGACCGGCAGCTCGCCGAACTCCTGGAACCAGAACCGCTCCATGATCGAGGAGACGGGATCCCTCAGCGAGACCGACGGCATGGGGCGGGCGACGTCCATCGCGACGACGAGCTGATCCAGGTTCCGATCCTCGGCGGCGGGCAGGATGTCCTGCATGGCGATCAGGCCGTAGTAGGTGCCGTCCTCTCCCACGACGTGCAGGAGGTGGCGCCGGCTCCTCAGGAAGGTCTCCACGATCGCCCGGATAGGCATCCCCGGCGGGAGGGTCGGCGGATCCTTCCAGACCACGTCCACCACGTGAATGGCGTGGAGGGCCGACTCCTCGATGGCGGCGTCGAGATCGACGCCCCGGCGCGCCTCTCCGTGTAGATCGAGGAGGACTTGAGGCGCCGCGCCATCAGCGCAGCCGCCCCGGCGCAGACGCCGATGGGGAGGATCATCGAGTACTCCTGGCACATCTCGAAGGTCATGAAGGTCGCCATGATGGGGGCGTGCGTGGTGGCCGCGAGCACGCCTCCCATGCCGACGAGAGCCCAGGCTCCGGGCTGCGAGACGAGCCCGGGGTGGATCGAGTGGACGAGCTGGCCGGCCAGGCCGCCGAAGGCCGCCCCCACGAGAAGAGTGGGGGTCATCATGCCGCCGAGCCCTCCCGAGCCGAGGCTGATCGTCGTCGAGAGGATCTTGCCGACGCACAGCAGCGCGAGGATGTGCAGGCCGAACTGGTCGTTCAGCACGCCCCCGACCGCGTCGTACCCGTTGCCCATGACGTGCGGGAGGTAGATCGCGATCGCGCCGACCATCAGGCCGCCCGCGACGATCTTGAGGATTGGATGGACGCGGATCCCTCTGAGTATGTCCGTCGCCCTCTCGGCGAAAGAGACGAAGAAGTTCCCCATCAGGGCGCACGGGATGGCCATCAGGGCGAGCGCCAGGTACTCGCCGAACCCCGCGGGCATGAATTGGGGCACGTCGTAGAGGGGACCCCCTTCGCCGAGGGCCCGGCTGACGAGCGCCGCGGTCACGGCCGAGACGACGAGGGGTCCGAAGACGTCCATCGCGAAGTTCGCGATGACGATCTCCATGACGAAAAGGGCGGCCCCGAGCGGCGCGTTGTAGACGGCCGCAAGGGCCGAAGCGACGCCGCAGCCGATGAGGATGTTCCTGTGCGCGGGCGTGAGCTGCAGGAAGGAGGAGATCCTGGTGGCGAAGGCGGCGCTCACCGCGGCGGTCGGTCCCTCTCGTCCGACCGAACCGCCCGAGTTCATCAGGATGAGGGAAGAGAGCGACTTGAGCATCGAGGTGCGGAGCGGCACGCCGCGCCGCCTCAGCGCCACCGCCTCCATCACCTCGGAGACGCCCCCCTCCTCGCTCGAGCGGACCGCGTAGTGGAGGATGGTGCCCGCGATGAGCGCTCCCGCGGCCGGCGCGAGCATCCGCCAGTACCACGGGACGCCCTGGGCCGCGGCGAGCAGGGTTCCCCCGGCGTGGAAGAAGAGTGTCTGGAGGAGGAAGCCGGCCCAGTGGACGGCTGAGGCGACGAGCCCGCCGATGACGCCCGTCAGGACGAAGAGGAGGAAGTAGAGCGCGCGCTCCCCGCGCAGGATCGCGCGGGCCCGGACGGCGATCCCGCGGAGGGCGCGCTCGACCCAGGCGGGCATCTGAACGGC
>OBLQ010000210.1_pt1 | contig 21627 bp, 13 predicted proteins | sample 1519881 | NCBI WGS metagenome assembly OBLQ01 (sample SAMN01911456, study PRJEB22533) | soil metagenome | biome: Soil | place: Malaysia | collected 2012-04-30 | depth DG_metagenome m | reverse complement strand
TGGCGGGTTTGCGCCGCCGCCACCCGGGCCAGGCGCGCGCGCTCGCTGGCGCGCAGCATGCTGAAGGTGGCCGCCATGCGCTCGGACGCTTCGCGGATCACCTCCTGGCGTGACACCGCCATTTCGCTGCGCAGCTCCTTGATCTTGTCTTCCATCATGCGCACGCTCATTTCGCGATCGCCCCGGTAGTCGCGTTCGGTTCGCTGCAACGACCGGTCCACATCGTGGATGTTGAGCGAGTAGGTCTTGAACGTCGTGCGCCGGTACGTCTGCCGTTGCTTCTCCTCCGGAATCTCGTGAATCTGCCCGTCCACGAGATCGACCCGCAGAACATTCTCGCCTTCGATGAACTTGAGGTTGCCCTTCTTGGCCACGATGGTAGTGGGCAGCCCCTTCTCGTTGTGACGGAAGATCTGCACGTCGGAGATGTCACCGGTGCGGTCGTTCTTCTCCGCGAAATAGATCGTGTATCCCTGAACATCGTCGATGAAGTGGTTCTCGCGCAACTCCACGGTGGGTTGCTTGCGGTTGATATCGATCAGCAGGTTCAGGAGCCGGTGGTTGGACTCGGGGAGCACGTGGTTGTTGTAGTAAACCAGGCCGGCGGCGAGCAACGATGCGGCCACCACGCCGGGGAAAATCATCCGGTAGATGCTGAAGCCGCATGCACGCATGGCGGTGAGTTCGTTTTCACCCGCCAGCGTGCCGTAAGTCATGAGCGTCGCGGGCAAAACCGCCATTGGTATGATTAATGCGAACATGTGCCCCAAACTCAGCGTAAATGCTTGCAACACAATGTGAAACTTCACTCCCTTGCCCAGGAAGAGATCGATGTAGCGGAGGATGAAATCCATTATGAACACAAAGGTTATTACCGCCATCGAGAACAGGAAGGGACCGATGTAGTTTCGGAGAATGTAGCGTTCGAAGATCATTGCGGGCTTCAGTTCCGGGAGGACATGGACGTCAGGACATCGAGATAATCACTGATAATTGGTTTGCCGACAAGACGTTTTAATCATTGGCGCCCCTGACTCCGCGCGCGCTGTGATGGCTCGCGGAACCCATCGGACCGGGCAGGCGGGGGCGCTTGTCCTTTGTCCCGATGTGTCGCCGATGAGCGACACTTTCTCGATTTTCTGTCCCGGAAACAGGACGACTGCCCCGCGCGCACTCGGCGCGAAACACCCACGAGAAGGTGATTGGAAACTTTCCCTGAGCGATTGGTAACGACGTGTCTTTCCACTGTTTTTCTCGCGCCCGGTCGAGTATATGCACACGCCGTAGTGGCTGGATACGAACATCGGTCCGGCTCCTCCTGATCGGCCTGTGGGTGCTGGTTGCGCCCCGGGCTTCGCACGCCGCCGAAATCTATTCGGGCTTCCATATCGATCTGAACGACGTTTCCCGTCTGTATGACACCCTCTACCGCGACCGGGTGACGGACGAACTGGTCGACTCCACCGTGACCTTCGACTGGGAACGGATCGCCATCGGCAACCAGCGTTATAAGATAAAGACCTTTCTCCCCACGGACTACTCCACCACCCACACGATCACCGACTACACGGTTATACCCGGGTACCGCGTGCAATTCACGGTCCCGCGGGCATATTTCTTCGAGAACTCGACTGTCGACGTCGGCGATCTGACCATCACCGTGCCGCGCGATTACGTGGTGCCGGACCTGAAGGTGGAGATCACGCCCATCGACAGCGTGGCCTCGGACATCGCGCAAGAGACGCGTCACGCCCTGTGGAAGGAAGCCGTGCGCCAGAGCGTCATGAGCGCGCCCACGCCCGGTGAGACCAATACCGGGGGCATCAAGTTCAACATTCCGTTGCCCATGCCCAAGAGCCTGGAGTCGATCTTCGGTCCCGCCGACAAGACCAGCATCACGGTGCGAGGCCGCGAGGAAATCACCATCGCCGGCGAGACCCACGTCACCAAGCCGTTCATCGGTATCGAGGGGCGGCAGAACCAGTCGCTGTTTCCGTCGCTGGACATGCAGCAGAAACTGGACGTGAGCCTCACCGGCACCATCGGCGACAAGGTGGAAATCCAGGTAGACCACTCCAGCGAGTCGATCGGCGACAACGCCAACCGTGTACGGCTTGCCTACAAGGGATACGAGGACGAAGTCATCCAGCTGATCGAGCTGGGCAACACCAACCTCTCGCTGCCCGGCTCGCAGCTGGTGAGCGTGTCGACGGGCGCGCAGGGGCTGTTCGGCATCAAGATGCTGGCCAAGACCGGCTCCACCGACTTCACGGTGATCGCCTCCAAGCAGCAGGGCGAAGTGTCCAACGCCACGTTCTCCCCCTCGGGCGGCGCGCTGGGACAATCCGAAGAGGTCATCGTCAACGACGTGGACTATGTGAAGAACAAATATTTCTACTTCGCCAATCCGCGCGACTTCATCGGCCCACGCGATGAAACCGTGCAGGTGTATCGCACCATCACCCCCAACGATCTGCTCATCCATCCCGACCAGCCGCGCATCCACGGCTGGGTCATGCCCGACTCCATGGGCGACGGCTCGCAGATCAAGGCCGCCGCGGATGCGATCAATGCCGGCGGCCGCCCCACGGCGGCGCTGGCCCAGGACTTCCAGTTGCTGACCTTCGGCCAGGACTACGATTTTCTCATCGACGCACAGAGCAAGAAGACCATCGGCATCGAGCTGTTCGATCCCATCCCGGCGAGTGCCACCAAGGCGATCGGCGTCAGCTACACCAACGAGTTCGGGCAGGTGGTGGGCGGATCGTATTCGTCTCTGGGTGTGAATGATCCGGCCACCGGGCGCCCGCCCACGCCGGACAGCGCGGCGGATTCGCTCATGCTCAAGATGCTCAAGGCGCCCGACCCCCGGCCGACGGGCCCGTTTGGTTCCACGTGGCGGTTGATGGTGCGCAACATCTACAACCTCGGGCTCACCAACATCGACGGCAATTCGCTGAAGATCGACATCGAGGATATTCTCAACACCACGCGCCTCAACTCCGACACGCCCCAGGGGTCGGACGTGAAGTACCTGCGCATTTTCGGACTCGATCAGACCGACCGCGCCGGAACCGGAAAACCCGACGGCCTGATCGATCTCAACTACTACGTCGATCTGACCAGCGGCCTGTTGACGTTCCCGTCGCTGGAACCGTTTGCGCCCGACACGACCAACGTCACCACCTGGACCGAGGGACAGTTCCAGTTCCACGGGCAGTATGCCGACCAGTACAACACGTCGAAGAAGATCTACGAGCAACTGCTCAATACCACGCAGGAGCAGGATGATCATCAGTATGTCATCCATGTTTCCGCGGTAAGCACGTCGAAGACGTTCCGGATCAATGCGCTCAACATTGTCGAGAACAGCGAAGTCATCCGTATCGGAAACGATCAGCTTACGCGGGGCACGGACTACGAAATCGACTACGAGACGGGCGAAGTGACGCTCAAGGAGTCCGCGCTGGCCAAACTGACGCCGACGGCGCAGGTCACCATCGAGTATCAGTACAAACCGCTGGGCGGCGTCGGCTCCAGCACGCTGGCGGGCGTGAGCTCGGTGTCGAAGCTGGGAGAGAACGCCCGCATCGGCACCACGCTTCTGTACGAGTCACGCGCCACCAGCGACACGCGCCCGCGTCTGGGTGAAGAACCGTCCCGCGGTATCGTGGGCGGTGTGACCGCGTCGTACGAACATCAATCGCGGTTGCTCACCGACCTGGCCAACCTGCTCCCGTACGTGGACAGCGACGCGCCCAGCACCATCAACCTGGACGGGGAAATCGCGGCCAGCCTGCCCAATCCCAATACCAAGAACGAAGCCTACATCGAAGACTTCGAGGGAACCGAAGACGCCAACCGTATCTCGCTGTCACGCCGGTCCTGGTACCCGGCCAGCCTGCCCATCGACGCGTTCGGATTCACCAAGCCCGCCACCAGTCGTCTGGGATTCGTCTGGTACAACATCGAGGCGGAAAGCGCGGCGCACCGCAAGGATTTCAATCCCAATCTGGACAAGAAGGAAAACACGCTGGTCCAGACCCTGGATATCGATCTCGACAACACACCCACCGAGGCCGATTCCGCCAAGTACGCCGGCGTCATGCTCGGTTTTCCGGCGGGCGGAATCGACATCACCCAGGGGCAGTTCCTGGAAATCTGGGTCAACGACTTCAAACCGGATGCCTGGACACGCGGGGGAAAACTCCATATCGATCTGGGCCTGATCGATGAGGACTTCTTCAACCCCGGTCAGGGTGCGTTCGACGACGAGGACAAGCTGCGCGACGGTTTCTCCGCGCACACCGACGACACCGGCCTCGACGGGGTGTTTGACGTCGACGAAGGCGCGACGCCCACCAACCCCGATCCGCACGGGGATGACTTCAGTCTCAGCAAGGACGCCGTCACCAAGCGCTATACCAAGGTCAACGGCACCGAGGGGAACTTCTACTACGATACTGAAGACCTGGATCGCAACGGACAGATGACGCGCGACAACGCGTACTTCGAATACACGATCAACCTGGCCGACTCCGCGGAGATCGACATCCGCCGCCAGTATCCCGGCTACGATGGATTCAACAACGCGGCGCACGCCCATGATTCCTGGCGCCTCTATCGCGTGAAGCTGACCAACAACAAGGTGATCGCGCGCGGTGGGCTGACCCCCCGCTTCGATGAGATCCGCCACATGCGCATCTGGTTCGACCATCCCGATTCGGTGGTGGGCACCGAAGCCGGCGTGGGGAAGAATCGCATCCAGATCGCCGAGCTCTCCATTCAGGGCAATCGCTGGGAACTCGATGGCGTGCGCGACATGGCCAGCAAGATTGACTCCACGGCCACCGCGCAGTTCGCGATCGGCACCATCAGCACCAAGACGGATCCGGGCGTATACGTCCCGCCGGTCCTGCCCAACACGCAGAACCAGGTGTCGGACAAGGAATCGTCTCTGGCCATCCGCTACCAGGATCTGGAACCGGGAACCCAGTTGCGCATTCTCAAGCGATTCCTGGGCAATGGCCAGGACATGACGCTGTACCGTGATCTCAATTTCTGGGTGCACACCGATGAGTTGCGCGACGGCGTCGAGTACTACTTCCGCCTGGGGTCCAACGAGTCCAACTACTACGAGATCATGGTTCCGTTCACCAAGGAGCACTACAACAACACGGGGTGGGCGCGCGTCACGCTCAAGACCGCGCAGATTACCGGCCTCAAGTTCGCCAAGACGGACACCACCTTCGTATCGGGAACCGCGACCGATATTGCCGATCCGAGCATTACCTATCCCATCCGCATGATGGGATCACCGAGCCTGAAGTCCGTGCGCTTTCTCTATGCGGGCGTGCGCAACGTATCCAACCCGACGCCGCAAACGGGCGAAGTCTGGTTGGATGACATCTACAGTGGCGATGTCCTGCGCGATTTCGATCACGCCGAGCGGCTCAGCGCCAACATCAGCCTGGCGGGGGGCGCGGTGAGCCTGGGTGGGAACTGGGCGCGTACCGGAGCCGACTACCGCGGCCTGAGGCAGACGCGCGGTTCGGGTGCCGACAACACCGTGCTGAACCTGAGCGCGCGCACGGACCTGCAGTACTTCCTGCCGCTGGCCGGATTCTCGTTGCCGCTGTCGCTGGGCTACGGACACTCCCGGTCGTTGCCCAAGTTTCCCCCGAACAGCGATACCGAGATTGTCGATCCCGCCATCAGCGACAGCCTGCGATCGGAATCCAACCAGCGCAATTTCAGTGCGTCGCTGGCGCGCCGCTCGGCGTCCAAAAATGTTTGGATGCGTTACACCTTCGACGCACTGCGGCCCAACTTCTCGTACAGCGAGACGCGCGGCATCAGTCCCTCGTCGCGCGACACCTCCACCACCATGAGCGGCAGCGTGAGCTACACGCTCAACTGGGCGAGCAACAAGTCGCTGCCGCTCTTCGGAAAAAACCGCATGCGGTGGTGGCTCAACTCGATTGATCTCTCGTCCACGGGGACACGCACGGCGGGCAACAGCTGGGCCTTCCGCGATGGAGACTTCCGAAAGAACCCGTACCAGTACAGTGCCACCCTGAACAGCCAGGGCTCGGCGCGCTACAACCCTTTTCGGTCCCTGGAGACCAGCTTCGGGATGTACATCAACCGGGATGCGGCCATTCCCCATGACTGGCTCGGCGTCGACATCGGGACGGAGGTGGCGCGCGGCAACAACGCGCGTGTGTCCTTTGTGCCGCCGCGCTCCTGGATGGGCGTCAGCATTTTTGAGCCCAGCATCGAAGTGCAGTCCAACTACGCCGAGAATTCGAGTCCCAACGTGCGCGGCCCGGGAGATCCGGAAGGAACCCGGAACGCGAACGCGTCGCGCAACGACACCGGCCGGTTGCGTTTCGATATCGGACGCCATATCGGCAATGTGCTCAAGCTCTTCGGCTTCAAGCCGGAATCCAATACCGGCCCGCGCGGGGGCAGTCAGCGCACCCCGTCGCCGCAGCGGCCCGATTCGACGAGCGCGGGAAGCGCCGGTACGACGCCGCCCGATACCACCCACACAAAGCGTGCTCACGATCCGCTACGCGGACTGGCGAACATTCTTGTCAATCTTCGCCCCATCTCGGCCAACATCCAGCACAAGATGGGGTCGAGCTATTCGCGCATTCCCGACCGGCCCGACGTGGCGTATCGCCTGGGGATGACCAGCGACGCGGGCATCGAAGGGTACAATGTGCCCGACTCCAAGAACGGAAGTTTGAGTTTCAACATCGACAGCGGTGTACAACTGAGCCGGTCTTTCGACGTTCAGGGTCGCTACACGCGCGCCACCACCGACACGGATTTCCGGGCCAACCACACGCGCACGCTCGCGGTGACATGGCCCGATATCCAGGCGAAGTGGGACGGACTGGGAAATTTCAAGCCGTTGCAACCCATCCTCACCACCGGCAGCATGAACGTGAACTACAAGCAGACCCATTCGGAGAACGGCCAGCGCGACCAGCCCCCGACGTCATCCGCCGAGACGTTTTCTCTGGCACCCGCGGTGGATATGACCTGGAAGAATCAGATGCAGACGACGCTGAGTGTGGCATACTCCACCAACACCAACGAAACCCGGGGTTCGCAGTCGAAGACGAACAACACCGGTGTTACGCTGGACCTGAAACGTGATTTTCGCGGAGGCGGGGGCATCGGATTTTTCGGCAAGAAAATGAGCTGGGACAACACCCTCGAAACCAGCATGTCGATCGCATACACTCGCTCCGGCGGCGAGCGCAGCTCACTGGGTGGAATCACCGAGCCGATTCCGTCGTCATCGTCGTGGCGCGTGTTCCCGACGGTGCGCTATACATTCTCGAAGAACATCAACGGGAGCGCATTCATCGACTACGCCCGCCAGTACGCCGAATCCACCAACCAGACCACCACCACGGTGCGCGTCGGCGTGACCGCGGTGGTCACGTTCTGACGCACCATGCCCCACACCATCCCTTCACGAATCAACCTGTGGCTGGCCGTTTGCACGCTGACGGCGGTGGCCGTGTTGCTGCTGCCGGGATGCAATCCCGGCGAACCACCGGCGTTCTCGGTGGACAGCGCCGTGGTGCACATCGACCGTCAGCTGGTGCTGGGTCCGCGCGTTCCCGGAAGCGCGGCGCGTGATTCCGCCGCCGCCTACATTGCACGCACGCTGCGCCGGTACGGCGCGCAGGTGACGGTGCAACCGTTCCAGATCAAGGATCCGTACGGCGACCGCACCATCCGGATGATGAACATCATCGGCAGCTTCGGTCCGGACGAAAAGCGCCGCCTGATGCTGGCCTCGCATTACGATTCACGGCCCTGGGCCGACCAGGAGCCGGACTCCACGCTGTGGAACGTTCCCATCCTGGGTGCCGTCGATGGCGCCACCAGCACCGCCATCCTCCTGGAGATCGCCCGGCTGGCGGGCACGCGTGCGCCGCAGGGAATCGGACTCGACCTGGTGTTCTTCGACGGCGAGGACTACGGCAAGCACGAGGACATCGATCACTACCTGCTGGGTTCGCAGCACTTTGCCGCCAACCTGGACGGATATCATCCCGTGGCGGCCATCCTCCTCGACATGGTGGGCGGAAAGGGCACCACGGTGAAACGCGAGGGCTACTCGCAGGAGAATTCGCCGGAGCTCATGGACTACGTGTTTGCGCGGGCTCGCGCCCTCCACCTCAACACCTTCAATTCGTCGCCGGGCGCGCCCATGATCGACGACCACGTTCCGCTGCTGCGGGCGGGCATCCACACCATCGACCTCTTCGGATACGACTTCGCGCCCTGGCACACGCTCAAGGATGACGGCACCGCCGTGGACCGCCCGCGTGTGGAGGAGGTCGGCATCCTCCTGCGCGATATCGTCTTCAACTTCAAGTATCCAAAGTAGCCGTCCGGCCGGCTGAATCCCCGGCTCGAGCGCGTGAGCGGGTGGCACCGGACGGGGACCCCGGCAACGAGCGCAGGGAAGTTGCCTCCGGGGCGGCCGGTGACAGGCCCTGCGGCGGCGCCGGATGGCCAATGGGGGGTGGCTTGCGCAAATGGCCGGATTATGGTATTAATCCCCGAGCGTTGTGCGTGTGAGTAGTGGGTGGCGGGGCCGCCCATTTTTGTTTTTGGTCCCGGGGTCGAAGGGCCCAGCGCGCGATTTTCTGGTTTTCGTCACCGGGTGCAGGGTCGGCCCATCTCATGGCAAACGAACGGGATCTGATCGGGATCATCGGTCCCGAACTCGAGTTGATGGGCGTCGAGTGTGTGAAGCTGGAAGTGGTGGGCAGCGCCCGCAGCCCCGTGGTTCGTCTCTACATCGACAGACCGGGCGGCGTGACCATCAGCGACTGCGCGAGTGTTAGCCGCGCAATCGGGTTGGTGCTGGAACGGGAGGACCCGTTTCCCGGCCGCTACCTGCTCGAAGTTTCATCACCGGGAAACAACCGACCTCTGGTGACGGAAGAGCACTATCAGCGCTTCGCGGGTAGTGAAGCCCGTGTTGCCGTGGAACGGGAAGGTGAGGAGAGAATCACATATACAGGCCGTATACGGTCCTGTATAAGTGGAAACCTCACACTCGATACCGACGGCGGGGATGTGGTGGTGGCATTGCGCGACGTCGTCCGTGCCAACCTCATCAACCAGGAATACAAGATCGACAAGAAACGAAAGAAGGATCCGCGCCCTTCCCGCCGGTTGCGGCGCAGAGGTGAAAATTAAATGAGCATCCATTTCGCGGAAGCATTCAACCAGCTCATTCGTGAGCGTCGTCTGGATCGTGCCATCCTCATGGACACGCTGACCCAGGGTTTTGCGTCGGCGGTCCGGCGCAAGCACGGCCCCAACGCCGAAGTGAAGATCGAGGACGACGGACACGGCTCCATCGAGCTGTTCCTGGTCAAGCACGTGGTCGACGAGGTCGAGGACGACAGCCTGCAGATCTCCGTCGAGGAGGCCCAGGACTACGCCGAAGGCGCCGAGGCCGGCGACGTGATCGAGATCAACGTGCCCTTCGAAGAGTTCGGCCGCAACGCCATCCAGATCACCAAACAGATCCTGATGCAGAAGATCCGCGAGTTCGAACGCGACCGCGTCTTCGAGGAATACAAGGACCGTGTGGGCGAAATCGTCTCCGGGTCCGTGCAACAGATCGACCGCACCGGCATCCTGGTGAACCTGGGCAACGCCGAGGCATTCATGCCCAAGAAGGACCAGATTCGCCGCGAGCGCTATCAGCAGGGCTCGTCGATCCGCGCCGTGGTCATGAAGGTGGACAAGGAAGCCAAGGGCCCCATGATCACGCTCTCGCGCACCAGCCCCGAGTTCCTCAAGGCGCTGTTCGTGCAGGAAGTGCCCGAGATCTACGAGGGCATGATCGAGATCAAGAGTATCGCGCGCGAAGCGGGCGGCCGTTCCAAGATCGCCGTGTATTCGCGTGACGACCGCGTGGACGCGGTGGGCGCGTGTGTGGGCATGAAAGGCTCGCGTGTGCAGGCCGTGGTGAATGAACTCTCCGGCGAGCGCATCGACATCGTGCCCTGGAGCGAAGACGTCTCGACGTTCATCTCGCGCGCGCTTTCGCCCGCGAAGATCGTGCAGGTACGTCCCGACATCGAAGTGCATTCCGTGCTGGTGGTCGTCGACGAAGATCAGCTCTCGCTGGCCATCGGCAAGGAAGGTCAGAATGTCAGGCTGGCCTCGCGCCTCGCGGGCTGGCAGATCGAGCTGGTGTCGAACCGCGAGCTCGAGCAGCGCCAGCGCCTGCAGGAGCATCTGCTCATGCCCATCGAGGAGATGGTGGGCGTTTCCGAGAAGATGGCCGAGAAGCTGCGTGAGGCCGGTGTGAACACCGTGCAGAAGCTGATGCGGACGCCGGTGGAGACGCTGATGGCCATCCCCGGTTTCGGCGAACGCACGGTGGAGAAGCTGCTCGAGACCGCGCAGGGCACCGTGAAGGAACTCGAAGCCGCGCTCGAAGGCCTCATCAAGAAGGAAAACGAGGAGCGCGAGCTGGCGAAGAAAGCGGCCAAGCCGCTCTTCGACGAAAGCATGCTGGAGTCGGACGAACCGGAACCGGCCAAGGAAGAAAAGGTCAAGCTAACCGAAGAGATGCTCTTCCGTGATCCGGCCGAGGTGGAAGCCGAAGACGAAGCCGAGGCACAGACCGATGCGGCGGAGGCAACGGCTTCTGAAGCAGCGGCGGCCGAGCCGGCGGCAGCCGAACCGGCGGCGGCTGAAGCCATGACCGAGGAAACCGCGGCCGCGGATGAGACCAAGAAGGACGCGAACGACTAGATGCGCATTCACGAACTCGCCAAGAAGTACAACGTTGCCAGCGAAGATCTGATCGATCTGCTGGCCAAGCACGGCCACAAGGTGCCGAGTGCCAACAGCACGGTCGAGGCCGATATGCTGACGGTGCTCGACAAGCACCTGAAAACGTGGTCGAACACGCCCACCAAGAAGACGACCCGAAAGACGAGCGCGGCCACCAAGGCGGCAAAAGCGGTCGCGGCGGCGGAGCCGGTCAGGGCGAAAGTGAAGTTGCGCAAGGCCAAGCCGGCCGCACCCGAGCCCGCTCCGGAACCGGCGCCCGAGAAGCCGAAGGTGAAACTCGCGAAGGCGCCCAAGGCGCCGGCGCCCGAACCGCCGAAGGTGGAGACCGCCGCCGAGGCGGCCCCCGCCAAGGCCGCAAAGAAGACCGAAAAGAAATCGGAAGCAAAGGTCGAGGCGAAGGCGTCGAAGAAGACCGAATCCCGGAAAGAAACGAGCAAGGCGGAAGCCGAGGCTCCGCACAAGGGCGAGGAAAAGCCGCGTGCTCCCAAACCGCCGCGCGTGCGCACGCCCAATCCCCTGGACGAGTTGTCACAGGGCCCCATGGAACCGCTGATTGCGGTCGAGCCGGATACCGGCGACGAGCCCGAAGAATGGACCGCCGCGGACGAGGCGCGCCGCCATGCCGCCCTGCATCCGCGCACCAGCGATGCCGAACAGGTGCGCGAGAGTGTGCGCCGCACGCTGGCCAAGCTGGAGACGACCCGCAAGACCAAGCGGCGCAAGCCGCGGCTCGAAGAGCCGAAGGAACTGCCGCCGGTCCGCGTGCAGGAGGGTGCCACTCCGGACACGCTCGCCGGGGCACTGGGCGTTTCCCTCGACGAGCTGTTGTCGCGCCTTTCCGCGCTGGATATCAAGGCGGAATCCAATGCGCCTCTGGAAAAGGATGCCATCGAGCTGGTGGCGGAGGACTTCGGGCGCAAGGTGGACGTGGAAGCGTCCTACGGTGAGACCCAGCTGAAGATCGACGCGCAGATCGATGTCACCAGGCTGGTGACGCGCGCGCCGGTGGTCACCATCATGGGGCACGTCGATCACGGCAAGACGTCGATACTCGACTACATCCGCAAAGCGAACGTCGCTGCGGGCGAAGCCGGCGGTATCACGCAGCACATCGGTGCCTACGAAGCCACGCTTCCCAACGGGAAGATCACCTTCATCGATACGCCCGGTCACGAGGCGTTCACCGCCATGCGTTCGCGCGGTGCCCGCATCACCGACATCGTGGTCATCGTGGTGGCGGCCGACGACGGCGTCATGCCGCAGACCGTCGAAGCCATCAATCACACGCGTGCCGCCGGGGTGCCCATGATCGTGGCCATCAACAAGTCCGATCTGCCCGGCGCCAATCCCATGGCGGTGAAGCAGCAGCTCATGGCCCAGAACGTTCTCGTCGAGGAGTTCGGCGGCGAGGTGGTGTGCGTGGAGGTGTCGGCGAAGACCGGCAAGGGCATCGACAAGCTGCTCGAGATGATCCTGCTGCAGGCGGAACTCGCGGAACTCAAGGCTGATCCCACCGCACCCGCCCAGGGTGTCGTGGTCGAGACCAAGAAGGAAGAAGGGCGCGGCATTCTGGTGACCGTGCTGGTGCAGCAGGGAACTCTGCACATCGGCGATGTGTTCGTGGTGGGCAATGAGTACGGCAAGGTGCGGTCGCTCTTCGATTACAACGGCAAGGCGGTGCGCCTGGCGGGTCCGTCCACTCCGGTGGTCGTGCTCGGCCTCGACGGGCTGCCCGAACCGGGTGACACGCTGATCGCGGTCAAGAACGAGCGCGAAGCGCGCGAGATCGCCATCAAGCGCCAGGAAGTGACGCGCAGCCGCGATCTGCAGCCCATCAAGGCCCTCACGCTGGAACAGCTCTACGAGCAGATCCAGGGCGGCGAGGTCAAAGAACTCAACATCGTGCTCAAGTGCGACACCAACGGTTCGATGGAAGCGCTGCGCGATTCGCTCTCACCCATGGTGGTCGAGAACGTGAAGGTCAACGTGATGCACGCCGCCGTGGGCAACGTGTCCGAATCCGATGCGCTGCTGGCGCTCAACACCGGGGCCGTGATCATCGCCTTCAACACCAAGGTGACCCCGAAGGCGAAGGACATCATCAAGCTCAAGGGCGTCGACGTTCGCAGCTACAAGATCATCTACGAGGTGATCGAGGACATCGACAAGGCCATGAAGGGCATGCTCAAGCCGGTGTTCGTGGAACGTGTGCTGGGCCGCGCCGAAGTGCGCAAGCTCTTCCACGTGGGCCGGCTGGGAACGATCGCCGGCTCGATGGTCACGGACGGCCAGATCGTGCGCAGCGCCAACGTGCGCGTGCTGCGCAACGAAGAAGTCATTTTCAACGGAAAGATTGCGTCGCTCAAACGGTTCCAGGACGACGTGCGTGAGGTAAACACGAATTTCGAGTGCGGTATCGGCCTGCAGGGATTCGACAACCTCGTCGAGCATGACATTATCGAGGCATACGTCGTCGAAGAAAAGGCGCGCGTCTTCTGATCCCGCGCGAAGCGCGGCCGGATACTGCGCGTGAACACAATGTTCGTCAAGGTCTTGACCGTGGACCTGTTGATCCCCGGCTGTTCCTCCCTCAAAGAAAAGCGATTCGTGCTGCAGAGCCTGAAGTCCCGGTTGCGCGGGCGGTTCAACGCCTCGGTTGCCGAGGTGGCCTATCAGGACAAGTGGCAGCGAAGTACCATCGCGATAGCCATGGTGGGGTCGGATCACAAGACGGTGGACGAGACGTGTGGAAGCATTCGGCGCTTCATTGAAGGCGACCCGAGGGTAACCGTCGCCGACGCTCTGGAAGAGTTCAGATGAGAAAGGTCGCGCTGTCGCGCGACTTCCTATGTCCAAATATCGAATCGAAAGAATCAACGAGACCATCAAGGAAGTCCTGAGCGAGATCGTGCTCAAGGACATCAAGGATCCGCGCCTCGGCCTGGTGACCATCGTCTCGGTGCGCGTGGCCAAGGACCTCGCCACCGCGCGCGTGCATTTCAGCGTGATGGGTGACGATGAGCAGCGCGAGACGTCGCTGCGCATTCTCAAGGGGGCCAGCGGCTTCATGCGCCACGCCATTGCGACGGCCATCGACGTTCAGCATGCGCCCGAGTTGCGCTGGGTGTACGACGACTCGCTCGACCGCGCGTTTCGCATCAACGAGATCCTGCGTGATACGGGCACTCCCTCGACGACCGGGGAAGCGTCGGGGCGAGCGCCGGACGGCGAACCCGGCGAAGAGGAAGACGCGTGAAGAACCGGTTCGAGCATCGCGTATTCGTCATCGACAAGGCGCCCGGACCGTCGTCCTTCGACGTGGTGGCCGCCATGCGGCGCACCACGGGCCTGCGCAAGGTGGGCCATGCCGGCACGCTGGACCCGCTGGCGCGGGGCGTGCTGCTGGTGTGCACGGGACTCGCCACGCGCGCCGTCGAGCATTTCATGGACCTCGAAAAGGAATATCACTTCGACGTGCGCCTGGGTGTCGAGACCGCGACGCTGGATGCGGAAGGACCGGTGCTGCGCGAGGCGCCCGTTCCCGATCTGACGTTGGAGCAACTTCGCGATGCGGCAGCCTCATTCGTGGGCGATTATCTGCTCACTCCGCCGGTGTTCTCGGCGCTCAAACACAAGGGCCGGCGCTACTACGAACTGGCGCGCGCCGGCGAAGTGAGCGAGGCCACCGAAGCGGCCGCGCCGCGCCAGGTGAAGATCTACAGCTTCGATGTGTCGGGTGCCGACGGACCCATCGTGCACTGTGTGGTGCGCTGTTCGCGCGGCACCTACGTGCGCTCGCTGGCGCGCGATTTCGGCGAAAAACTGGGACTGCCGGCGTCGATCGCGACGCTCACGCGCACGCGCATCGGCGCCTTTTCGCTGGATGGCGCCAATCCCTCGGAGGCGCTGGTACCGGCGCGCGCCGACGAACTGACCGGACTTTCCCTGGACGACGCCCTGACGTTTCTGCCGGGCGTGGTGCTGGAGGCGCGCGCCGCGCGCGAACTCCGTTTCGGCGGCCTGCCGCTGCGCCAGGACGTGATCGAAACCATCGGGTCGCCGCGCGCGGGCGCCATGCGCCTGATGGACGAGACGCGCGTGCTGATTGCGGTCGGTTATCGCGACGGCGACCGCCCGCGCGATCCATTGCGCGTGTGCGATTCCTTCCGCATGTGTGTGGACACGCCCGCCGCCGAGGGCACACCGGCCGGACGCCGGCCCATGGGACAGCCATGACGCCGCCCAGGATCGCCTGGAATCTCGACGAACTGCGCGCGTGCGCGCCGGCCAAGACCGCCGTCACCATCGGCGTGTTCGACGGCGTGCATCGCGGGCATCGCGCCATCCTGGATGCGCTGGTGGCGCGGCGCACGGCGGGCGCGGTGGACGGTGTCTGGGTGATGACGTTCGATCCGCATCCCGTGACGGTGACACACTCACGCGAGATGCCGTCGATACTCACCACCATCTCGGAGCGTCTCGAGCTGCTCGCCAGGGCCCCGGTCGACGGAATTTTCGTGCTGCACTTCGACGCCGAGACGCAGCGCATCGAATACCGCGACTTCATCCAGCGCTATTTCCTGGACGCCATGGACATGCGCGAACTGGTGATCGGCTACGATTGTCACTTCGGCCACAAACGCGAGGGCAGTCCGGAGCGCGTGGCGGAGGAAGGCGCGCGGCGCGGGTTTGGTGTCACGGTGGTGCCGCCGGTGCGCATCGACGCCGAGGTTGTGTCGAGCACCACCATCCGCAAGACGCTGAGCGCCGCCAACCTGGACCGGGCCAACAACCTGCTCGGGCATCCCTATCTGGTGCGCGGGCGCGTGGTGCACGGACAGGGCCGGGGGCGCGATCTGGGCTTTCCCACCGCCAATGTGGCCGTCGACGAGCCGGCCAAGCTGTGGCCCTCGACGGGCGTGTACGCGGTGCGGGTGGGCTGGCGCGGATGGATCTACGACGGCATGATGAACGTGGGCCGGGCGCCGACCATGAAGCGCGGTCACAGCGACGAGATCGAGGTTCACATTTTCGACTTCGACCACCACATCTACGGGGAAGAGATCTCGCTGTGGTGCGAGGCCTTCCTTCGCCCGGAACAAAAGTTTCCCACCATCACCGCGCTCATCGACCAGCTGGCCGAGGACCGGCGCGCGGCCCGGGACGCGTTATCCACCAGCGAGTAGATTTCGGTGGAGAACTCCATTAACTGCAACCGTGCATTGCGCTTAAGCAATTACCGCTTGCCACCCCGGGGGGGCTATGCTACGGTTCCGGCCTGGCGGTTGGCTCCCAGCCGACTGCAGCCATCGTGTCGCGTACCGGTGTACGAGGAGGTGATCAGACGATGGTTATGAACACGGATCAGAAGAAAGACATCATCGCGAAGTACAAGCTCCACGACAAAGACTCCGGCTCCGCCGAAGTCCAGATTGCTCTCCTCACCGAGCGCATCAAGATGCTCACGGAGCATTTTCAGGTCCATAAGAAGGACCACGCGTCGCGCCGCGGGCTCTTGAAGCTCGTGGGACGCCGCCGCAAACTCCTGGACTACCTCAAGAACAAGAAGATCGAGAGCTACCGGGAGATGATCAAGCAGCTCAACCTGCGCAAGTAGCTCCTCGGAGCCACTTCACTTGATTGAGAAGACGTCTGCGGACGCAGGGGAAACGACGCGTCCGCTTTACCCTTGTTGGCCGCATACAGCTGGTCAGAAAGAAACGAATGGGAATGCAAACAGTTACACGTATGGTGAACGGGCAACCGTTCAGTATTGAAACAGGACGCATGGCCAAACAGGCGGACGGCGCCGTCGTCGTTCGCATGGGCGAAACCATGGTGCTCGTCGCCGTGGTTGGCGCACAGCAGAAGACGGACCGGGATTTCTTCCCGCTCACGGTCGAGTATCGTGAGAAGTTCTATGCCTCCGGGCGCATTCCCGGGGGCTTTTTCAAACGCGAAGGACGTCCGGGTGAGCGCGAAACGCTGACCGCGCGCCTCATCGACCGGCCCATCCGGCCGCTGTTCGACAAGCACTACATGTGCGAGACGCAGGTCATCGTGCAGCCGGTCAGCTATGACGGCATCAACTCGCCCGACGTGCTCGGCATCGTGGGCGCGTCGGCGGCGCTGGCCGTCTCCGACATTCCTTTCGACGCATTTGTTTCCGGTGTGCGCGTGGGTCGCGTGGACGGACAGTTTATCGTCAACCCGACCGCCGAACAGATGGAAGCAAGCGACATGGACGTCGTGATCGCCGGTACCGACGACGCGGTGCTCATGGTCGAGGGCGGCTGCAAGGAAGTCAGCGAAGAAGAAATGCTGGCGTCGGTCCGCTTCGGTCACGAAGAGATCAAGCACCTGAATACGCTCCAGCGCGAGCTGGTGGCGGCCTTCGGCGCCAAGACCAAGCGTGCGGTCGAAGCACCCGAGCAGTTCGAGGAACTCGACAAACGCGTGGCGGCGGATTTCACCGGTGCCATCAAGCAGGCGCTCACCATCGGCAAGAAGCTGGAGCGCCAGGATGCGCTCAAGAAGATTCACGATGACGCCATCGCGAAGTACGCGGAGGAGTTCCCCGAGCAGGGCGCGTATGTGGCGGGGGTCGTCCACGACATCGAGCGCACGGTCATGCGTGACATGATCCTGGACAAGAACATGCGCCTCGACGGACGCGGGCTCACGGACATCCGTCCCATTACGTGCGAGATCGGCGTGCTGCCGCGCGCACACGGGTCGGCGCTGTTCACGCGCGGCGAGACGCAGAGTCTCGTCACCACCACGCTCGGAACCACCGATGACGAGCAGATGCTCGACACCATCGAGGGCGAGAGCTGGAAGCGCTACATGCTCCATTACAACTTCCCGTCGTTCAGCGTCGGCGAAGTGGGCCGCTTCGGCAGCCCGGGCCGCCGCGAAATCGGACACGGTGCGCTGGCCGAGCGCGCCATCCGCCCCATGATCCCGGGGAAGGACGACTTCCCGTACACCATCCGCATCGTGTCGGAGATTCTGGAATCCAACGGCTCCAGCTCGATGGCGTCGGTGTGCGGCGGAAGTCTGGCGCTGATGGACGCGGGCGTTCCGATTCCAAAACCCATCGCGGGTATCGCCATGGGTCTGGTGATCGAAGGCGAGCGCGTGGCCGTGCTCAGCGACATCCTCGGCGCCGAAGATCACCTGGGCGACATGGACTTCAAGGTGACGGGCACCGCGGACGGCATTACCGCCTTCCAGCTCGACACCAAGATCGCCGGCATTTCGGACGCCATCATGATGAAGGCGCTGAACCAGGCACGGGCGGGACGCATGCACATTCTGGGCGTGATGAACGAAACCATCGCGCAGCCGCATGCGGACATTTCGCCGTACGCGCCGAAGATCACCACCATCACCATTCCGACCGACAAGATCCGCGAGATCATCGGCCCGGGAGGCAAGGTGGTGAAGCGCATCCAGGAGGAGTCGGGTGCCACCATCGAGATCGAAGACGACGGCACCGTGCGCGTGATTGCGGTCAACACGGAGAGCGCGGAAATCGCGCTGGCCCGTATCCGCGAGATCACGGCGGAACCGGAAGTCGGGAAGATCTACGAAGGCGAAGTGCGCAGCATTCTGCCGTTCGGCGCCTTCGTGCAGATTCTCCCCGGCAAGGACGGCCTGCTGCACATCTCCGAGATTGCGCACCGCCGTCTGGAGCGCGTCGAGGAAGAGCTCAAGGTGGGCGACATCGTCAAGGTGAAGGTGCTCGAGGTCAACGGCGACGGCAAGGTTCGCCTGTCGCGCAAGGTGCTGATCGAGAAGCCCGAGGGTTACCAGGAAGAGGAGCACAGCGGCGAGCGCCGCGAGCGCCATCATGGTGACCGCGAAGGGCGCGGCGGCCGGCACCGCGAGCACTCGGGACGCCGTCGGTAATCACCCGGCAGTCGGAAACACGACGCCCGCCCGGAGGTTCTGTACCCCTGGCGGGCGTTGTCATTGGTAAGGAACGGACACATGCCAGTCGCACGTACCGCGAACAAGATCGTGTTGCCCTCGGGGCTCACCATCCTGCACGAACGCAATCCCATCTCGAAGGCCTTCTGCATCGGCGTATGGACCCGCACCGGCGCGCGCGACGAATCGGCCGCCGAGTCGGGATTGTGCCACTTCATGGAGCACATGCTCTTCAAGGGCACCGCGCGCCGCAGCGCCCAGGATATCTCGCGCGAAATCGAGAAGGTGGGCGGCTCGCTGGATGCCTTCACCACCAAGGACACCATGTGCGTCTACGCCCACGTGCTCGAAAACAAGCGCGGTGTAGCCATCGACCTCATGACCGACATGCTCACGGCCTCGCGCTTCGACGAAGACCAGGTGGCGCTGGAGCGCAATGTCATCCTCGAGGAGATCAACGACGTCGAAGACGCGCCCGACGATCTGATTCACGAAATGTTCGCCGCCGAGCTGTTTCCCGCTCATCCGCTGGGCCGGCCCATTCTGGGCTCGCCGCGCACCGTGTCGGGTTTCCGGAAAAGCGACCTGCGGCGGTATTCGAGGCGCGCCTTCCGTTCGTCCAATGTGGTGGTATCGGTGTACGGCAACATCGATGAGGACGAACTGATCGACGTGTGCCAGACCCGGTTCAACTTTCCGCGCGGGCCGCTGGCGCGCGAGAAGGCGCGGCTGGCGCGCTTCGTGCCCCGCCGGCGGCACGTGCGCCGCCGGCTCAACCAGCAGCACATCGTGAAGGGCCGGCGCACCTTCTCGTTCCTGGACGAGCGCCGGTACGCGCTGATGGTGCTGAACGCGCTGGTGGGCGGCGGCATGAGTTCGCGGCTGTTCCAGAGAATCCGCGAAGAGCTGGGCCTCGCCTACAACGTGTTCACCTACGTGGACCACTCGCGCGACACCGGGATGTTCGCCGCCTACATGGCGGTGCGGCCCGCCACCGCCGGCAAGGCGCTCAAGGCGATGCGCGAGGAACTGGGGTCGTTGCGCAACGGCGGCATCCGGAAGGACGACCTGCGTGACATCCGGGAGCACATCAAGGGGCGCATTCTGCTGGGGCTCGAAACGTCGTCGGCGCACATGATGCGGCTGGCGCGCAATGAGATCACCTACGGCCACCAGATCTCCGAGAAGGAGCTGATCCGGCGTATCGACAGCGTGACCATGGACGACGTGGTGGCGCTGGCGGAGGATGTCCTCGACGTCGACAAATACGCGATCGTGAGCATGGGTCCGTCGGGGGCGGGGTTGAATTAGCGACACGCCCGATACCCTCGCGTTGACATCATCCGGGCCGCTCGTCTATCCTTGAACCAACCGCATTGCACAGCCGCAATGCCCCACGTTGCGCGGCAGGAGGAACCATGCGCCGCCACCTACCGTGGCTGATCTTCGTGATGACCGTTGCCTGCGGTGGCGGCGGTTCCGGCGTGGATACACCGAACGACAACACCAACGTGAAACCGCTGGTGGTTCCGAGCGGGACCTTTGACGTGACGTCCGAGTTGATCGTCGACCACTGCGACCAGAACACCGACTGGAACGGGCCCTACGACGTCGAAATCGACGGCACCAGCTTTTCCATGGGTCCGTGGACGGGCACCTGGACGGCGGCGAACAAGCTGGCGGTGGGCGAGTCGACCAAGGACAAGGTCACGACGCGCAACTGCACCGCCACGCGGTGGTCGACAGTATACCTGACATTCTATTCCGCCGACCATTTTCGGGGAACCATCATCTACCGGCTCGCCCTGGGAGGGGATTGTGGGACGCGCGTGGGGTGCAGCACGAGCTGGACGGTGGTGGGCGACCGGCAGGTGCCTGCAAACTAGCTGAAGGCGGCGCCGGCGGCCGTCATTCCAGCGCCGGTTTCATGATGCGAAGCACGGGCTGTCCGCCGACATTCCGGAGCGGGACGAATACCTCGTGCGTGGCCGGGTCGACCGCAATGGAATGCGCGTCGGGGCCCACCGGAACCTCTTCCAGCTTCGCGAGCCTCCCTTTCTGCAGACGGAAAACCGACACCACGTTCGATTCGGTGCCCACGTAGAGCAACGACAGCCCCGCATCGAACGCCAGCACGTCGGGCTCGTGCCCCGACGAAAACGTCTGCATCGTCTTCCACGTGTCGAGATTGACCACGAGAAGCTGGCCGTCGCCCTCGCACGCTACGAACGCCAGCCGCTCCGGAGCGACCACCTCGAGGCCGTGCGGCCCATCGCCGGGAAGCGGGTGGCGCGCCGTGATCGCGTCCACGCCCGGATCGATGACGACCAGCTGGTTGCGGCTCTGGACATTGGCCAGGATGCGCTGCGATCCGGCGTCGTACTGCGTATTCCCGACTTCGCCACCCATGTCGATGGTCGCCACGCGCCGGTTCGTCTTCATGTCGATCACGGTTTCATGACCGCCGCGTTCATCCGACACGTACGCCTTGCCCACGGCGGGCGCGAATGCGATGCCGTCGGGAAAGTCGCCGTCGGCGACACGCTCCACCACCTTGAGCGTCCCGGTGTCCACGATGGCCACCTCATGATTGGCTGTGACGCTGGCCAGCACACGGTGCAGTTCGGGAATGACCCGCACCCCGGTGACCACCGGGAAGTCCGGCAGTGAGGCGACCACGTTGCGGCCGTGGGTGTCGAACACCAGCAACTTGCCGTCGCCCATGTGGGCGATATACAGGCGGCCGGTCAGGGGATCCAGGCTCTGGTAGTCGAAGCGGGTGGCGCGGCCCGGCAGGGGAACATCCGCAAGCGGCAACAGGACCTGGGCCGGGGC
>OBLQ010000209.1_pt1 | contig 21769 bp, 13 predicted proteins | sample 1519881 | NCBI WGS metagenome assembly OBLQ01 (sample SAMN01911456, study PRJEB22533) | soil metagenome | biome: Soil | place: Malaysia | collected 2012-04-30 | depth DG_metagenome m | reverse complement strand
CTCTCGATCCTGGTGTTCAACTTCTATCCGGTCACCGCGGTCATGATCGTACTGCTCGCAATCCTCAACGACGGAGCGATTCTCTCCATCGCGTACGATCGCGTCCACTATTCGAACCGTCCCGAGGCGTGGAATATGCCCGTCGTGCTTGGCATCGCTTGCACTCTGGGCGTGGCAGGGGTCTTCGCTACTTTCGGCCTGTTCTATCTGGGCGAGCGCATTTTTCACCTCGGCCGCGAGACGATCCAGTCCCTGATCTATTTGAAGCTTTCAGTCGCCGGGCATCTAACGATCTTCGTCACCCGGACGCGAAGGCCCTTCTGGGCCATTCGGCCGGCCGCGGTTCTCTTCTGGGCGGTGGTCTGCACGCAAGCGGTGGCGACGTTGCTCGCCGTCTACGGTGTGTTCATGGCGCCGATCGGCTGGCGGTGGGCGCTGTTCGTGTGGGGCTATGCGCTCGCGTGGTTCCTATTCAACGATCGAGTGAAGCTCGGGGCTTACAAGGTCTTCGATCGAGAGGAAGGTGGCGTGATGGCTCAGCTCCGGTCAAAGCACGAGCCACAGCCGGCAACGCGATGAATTTTCGAAAGGAGATCACCATGCGGCTTTCGGTTCGAGGTTTGACGATCGTTTCAGGCCTGCTGTGGGGAGGAGCGATCCTTTGTGTGGGGCTCGTGCACCTTGTGGCTCCTGCGTACGGATCGAGTTTTCTGGACGGTGTGAGCTCCATTTATCCGGGTTTCCACGCAGCTCGTAGCGTCGGTGACGTTTTGGTCGGCACGGGATACGCCTTGGTGGACGGAGGGCTCGGCGGGTTCTTTTTCGGCTGGCTGTACAATTTCTTCGCTGTCGCGCCGAGCGGCCAAAAGGTCTAAGGGAACGAAACTTTAGCGACGCGCGTCGGTGTGATCCCAAATCACGGAAATCGCTTGGCGGGGATCGGCGATGGAACAAGAACTGCCCAAAGAACTCGAGTGTCTGTGCGAGAGCGGCGAAATTCGGTGCGGAAGTCCCCAGCCGTGGGGCGCCCACTTGCGCGGTGATGGTGTCAACTTCGCGGTCTTCAGCCGTCACGCAACCGGAGTGCGCCTCGAGTTTTACGACGATCCGGCTGCCGGTTCGCCTTCCAGGCAGATCGATCTCAGCCCGCCGCGGCACCGGACGGGCGATGTCTGGCACGTGTGGGTGCAACACATCGCCCCCGGCCAGCTTTACGCCTACCGGGTCGACGGGCCGTATCGCCCGGAAGAGGGCCATCGCTTCAACCCGCATAAACTGCTTCTCGATCCGTATGCAACCGCGATCGCCGGCGTCGGCAAGTGGGATTTTGCACCCGCCCGCGGTTACGACGGCCCTTCCAGCTCGCTGCCGTCATCGCCCTTTACTCTGGACGATGCCGCCTCCACGCCGAAGTGCGTGCTCACCCACCAGCATTTCGACTGGCACGGCGACTGTCCCCCGAAACATTCCGCCTCCGACGCCGTCATTTACGAAACACACGTCCGCGGCTGCACGATTCATCCAAGCGCAGGCGCAGCCTATCCCGGAACTTTCCGCGGGCTGATCGAGAAAATTCCTTACTTCCGGCAGCTCGGAGTGACGGCCATCGAGCTGATGCCCGTCCAGGAATTCAACGAAGATGAGTTGCTTCAGGTCAACCCCTTGACGGGCGAGCGCCTCAGGAACTATTGGGGCTACAATCCCGTCGCTTTCTTCGCTCCCAGCGGCCTGTATTGCAGCTGGGGATCTTGCGGACACCAAACGCTCGAGTTCCGAGAGATGGTCAAGGCGTTTCATCGCGCGGGCATCGAAATATTTCTGGACATCGTCCTGAACCACACCGCGGAAGGAAATGAACTGGGCCCTACGATCTGCTTTCGCGGGATCGACAATTCGATCTTTTACATACTCCAGGAGAACGACCGCCGACGCTACCAGGACTTCACCGGCGTCGGAAACACGCTGAACGCGAACCACCCGGTCGTTCGGGACTACGTCATCGACGTACTCCGCTATTGGGTGATGCACATGCACGTGGATGGCTTTCGGTTCGACTTGGCATCCGTGCTCGGCCGTGACGAACACGGAAATGTTCTCTCCAATGCCCCCCTGCTTGAACGCATTGCCGAGGATCCGATCCTGCGCGACGTAAAAATCATTGCGGAAGCCTGGGACGCCGGCGGTGCCTATCAAGTGGGAAGTTTCTCCGAAAGCCGCTGGGCGGAATGGAACGGCCGTTTTCGCGACGACGTGCGTCGTTTCTGGTCGGGCGAGCGGGCCATGATTGGGCCCTTTGCCAGCCGCATTTGCGGAAGCTCCGATCTCTACGAGCGGTCCGGGAAAGGGCCTGAATGCAGCGTGAACTTCATCACGTCTCACGATGGCTTCACACTGAACGACCTGGTGACCTACAAACACAAGCACAACGAGGCCAACGGCGACGATAACCACGACGGTTCTGATGCGAACTACAGCGACAATTGTGGAATCGAAGGACCGACCAGCGATCCCGCCATCGAGGCGCTCCGCAAGCGCCTGATCAAGAATTATCTGTTGACTCTGTTTGTATCGCGCGGAGTTCCCATGCTGCTCGGAGGCGATGAATTTAGGCGGACCCAACAAGGCAACAACAACGCGTACTGCCAGGACAATGAAATCAGCTGGTACGATTGGAGCTTGCTCGAAGAACACAGCGAAGTTCACCGCTTTGCCCGCGCGATGATCGCGTTTCGTCGCGCGCACCCGGCATTGCGAAAGGAAGAGTTTTACCGCGACTCCGAGATCCGCTGGTGTAGCCCGGAGGGTAAGATTCCGGAGTGGTCCGATCCGGAGCAAAAGTCCCTGGCCTGCCTCATTTTCGCGCCGGGAGACGTTGACCTGTTTCTCATCTTCAATGCGGCGAACGCGCCGGTGGAGTTTGCAGTGCCCGCCGCGCCCGGATCCCGCGACTGGTACGTGGCTGTCGACACCTTCCGGGCTGCCCCGGAGGATTTCCGCGATCCCGGAAAGGAGCTCTCTCTGCGAGGTGAAAATGTATTTCGCGCGGGCCCTCGATCCGGCGCTATTCTCGTGGCCCGTTCGTAAATATGTTCGGCGCCAATTTCGAGCTATGTTGCTGGTCCTTTCTCGCGGGCACAACAAAACTGCGATGACGCGAATGCTGGAGAATCAATGAGCGAACCGGCCAAAGTCGCCTACTTTTCGATGGAGATTGCTCTGGATCCCTCCATGCACACCTACAGCGGCGGCCTGGGCATTTTAGCGGGAGATACTCTCCGCTCGGCTGCCGATCTGGGCGTCCCCATGGTGGGTGTCACACTGGCTTACCGCAAGGGCTACTTCCTGCAGCGCCTGGACGAGATGGGAAACCAGACGGAGGCTGAAGACCCGTGGCGTCCCGAGGATGCGCTCGCGCCAGAAAAGGCGATTGCGACCGTTGTCATCGAGGGCCGAACGGTGCATGTGCGTGCCTGGAGATTTGCGGTGCAAGGGATCTCCGGCCACGTCGTCCCCGTCTACCTGCTTGATACCGACCTTCCTGAAAACCACGCCTGGGACCGGACGCTCACGGACCACTTATATGGCGGCGACGAGCACTACCGAGTTTGCCAGGAAGCGATCCTGGGCATTGGCGGCGTCCGCATTCTCGGTGAGCTGGGCTATACCCAATTGCAAGGCTTCCACATGAACGAAGGGCACTCTTCTTTCTTGGCCCTCGCCCTGCTGGAATCCCGGCTGGACGGCCGCGATCTGGGCACGGCGACCGAGAGCGACATCGAGGCCGTTCGGGCCCGATGCATCTTCACGACCCACACTCCGGTTCCCGCCGGCCACGATCAATTCTCCAGGAGTTTGGTGACCCAGGTATTAGGATCGCACTGGGTCTCCGCCCTGGACGCCACCCATTGTTGCCCCGAGGGGGTCTTGAATATGACCTTCGTGGCGCTTCGTTTTTCGCGCTACATCAACGGAGTCGCCATGCGGCACGGCGAGATTTCCCACGGCATGTATCCCAATTATCCCGTTCACGCCATCACGAATGGGGTGAACGCCGTCACTTGGACCTCATCGCCCTTATGCGAGCTGTACGATCGCCACATTCCCGAGTGGCGTTACGACAACCAGTATTTTCGCTACCTGTTGCATGTGCCGGTGGAGGAGATCCAGCAGGCTCACAACCGCGCGAAGGCAATCTTGTTCGAGGAGTTGAAGAAGAGTACGGGAGTCCAGTTCGACCAGGCTACCATGACTCTCGGTTTCGCCAGGCGAGCCGCCACGTACAAACGCGCGGATTTCCTCTTTTCTCACCCGGATCGCTTGATCTCAATTGCCAAGTCCATTGGGCCACTGCAGATCGTATACGGTGGCAAAGCCCATCCGCGAGATGAGGGCGGCAAGGCCCTGATCCGGAAAGTTTTTGAAGCAGTGCGCGCGCTGAAAGACGCCCCTATCCGGTTCGTCTATGTTCCCAATTACGACTGGCGCTGGGCGCAACTCATCACCAGCGGCGTGGACCTTTGGCTGAACACCCCGCAGCGACCCCATGAAGCGTCCGGAACCAGCGGCATGAAAGCCGCTCTGAATGGCGTGCCCAGCCTGAGCGTTCCCGACGGCTGGTGGCTGGAGGGGCATATGGAGGGCGTGACGGGCTGGGACATCGGCCGGTCTGAGGGTATATCCGAAGATACCGAAAGTGAACAAACCTCCCTCAACGACAAGCTGCAGTCAGTCATTGTGCCCATGTTTTATCGGCAGCCGGAAGCCTATGGACAAGTCATGCGTTCGACGATTGCTCTCAACGGCTCCTTTTTTAACACCCAGCGAATGCTTTCCCAATATCTGCGCAACGCCTACGAGTCCATCGAAGTCGACCTTTCCGCGGCGGCAGCGGAAGAGGGAGCAAGTTGAGCGGCAACCCACATTTTTGACCGGGCGCGGCAGAGAATTCGCTCACCGGGCCAACCCGCAGTTCGAATAATCATTCTAATTTCTGATTCTCGTCATTGAACCTCTAACGCCTTTGCCGCCGTCATGATAGCCGACCGGCGTGCCTGCTGTGACCCTCATCACCGCCCAGCGTGACATCAATCACTGTTGGTATAGGCTCCCACGGTCTATAAGGGATTCAAGAGGGAGGTGTCCCATGAAAGCCATTGATGCGAGGACGCGGGTTTCGCTGAAGAACATCCTGTTCGCGACCGACTACTCCCCTGCCGCCAACGCCGCGCTCCCGTATGTCATTGGAATTGCGCGCCGCTACGGTTCCACGGTTTACGCCGTGCACGTTAGAACCCCCGAGGTCTATGGAACGGCTCTGCCGGAGTCCTGGCCTATCTTGGCCGAAGCGGCCGAGAAGCTCGGACAAGAGGAGGCCACCGGCCTGAGGAAGCGTCTGGGCGATATTCCTCACGACGTTTTGATCGGCGAAGGCGACGTGTGGGGCGTCATCTCGCGCGTCATCAAAGAAAGGGATATCGACCTTGTCGTCGTCGGCACGCGCGGCCGCACGGGCATCGGAAAAGTCTTGCTCGGTTCGGTGGCCGAGGCCATCTTCCGGCAGTCGCCGTGTCCGGTCCTGACAGTTGGACCGCGCGCCCCGGAGGATGCCGAGCGCTTGCTGGAAATGAAGGAAATTCTTCACGCCACCGATTTCTCGCTGGCTTGCCAGGCGGCGACACCTTACGCGATTTCTCTCGCCCAGGAAAACCAGGCGCGCCTGACGCTGCTGCATGTCATCGAGAAGCCGGTGGCCGGCGACCTCGTGCAGCCGGCCGACTACATCGAGGCAACCTTGCGCAGGCTGCGCGAAATGGTTCCGCCGGAAGCGGAAATGTGGTGCGAACCCGAGGTGCAGGTCGAGCAGGGCGCACCCGCGGAAAAGATACTGGAAGTCGCCGAGAGGCGCCACGCGGATCTGATCGTCCTCGGCATGCGCCGCACCGAGGCTCCCATCGGCGTCGCCACTCACTTGGCTCGGGCCACGGCGCACAAGATCGTGTCGCACGCGGCGTGCCCTGTCCTCACCGTGCGCGGATAGGGGTATCATCACCGGGAGGTACTCGCCACGTCAGCGACAGTGTCTCCACCCGGCGCTGATCAATCCCAGAAGCTGGGGGCTTACGAATCTAGCGCCGCTCGACCCCGGTGGGCCGGCGCGCATGGCCTGACGCGCGAGTCGTTCATCGCCATCCTGGCGGTGAGCGGCATTTCCCTGCACCTGGTGTTGCGTTTTTTCTTCACTCTTCCGCCCTTCGCCTCTCGAGTGCCCCTGTACATCACGCTGATCCTCGGCGGCACTCCGCTGCTGGTGGCTTTGTCCCGCAAACTCTTCGCCCGCGAATTCGGTTCGGACCTGCTCGCCGGAATCTCGATCATCACCTCGGTGATCCTCGGGGAGTACCTCGTGGGATGCATCGTCGTGCTCATGCTGTCCGGCGGCACGGCGCTCGAACGTTTCGCCAGCCGGCGCGCTTCGGCAGTGTTGGACGCCTTGGCAAAACGGATGCCGCAGACGGCCCATCGTAAAGCCAACGGAGCGATCTCCGACGTGGTGATCGACGAGATTCATATCGGCGACCGCCTCGTGGTTTTTCCGCACGAAATCTGCCCGGCCGATGGTGTCGTACTCGAGGGCCACGGAAAGATGAACGAGGCCTATCTCACGGGCGAGCCGTTCGAAATCTCCAAGACGCCCGGATCCCTCGTGCTTTCCGGTTCTGTAAACGGAGAGGCCGCCCTCACGATTCAGGCCGAAAAGCTTCCAATGGACTCCCGTTATGCCAGCATCATGAAAGTCATGCGGGAAACCGAACAGCGCCGTCCGCGGCTCCGGCGATTAGGAGACATGCTAGGCGCCTGGTACACGCCGGTTGCCCTGGGTCTCGCGCTCCTCGCCTGGGCTGCCACGGGAGAAACCCATCGCTTCCTCGCCGTGTTGGTCGTGGCCACCCCCTGCCCGCTCATTATCGCCATCCCTGTGGCCGTGATCGGAGCGATTTCGCTTTCCGCGCGCCGCGGCATCATCATCAAGAACCCGGCCGTGCTCGAACAAATCGACCAGTGTCGCACGTGGATCTTCGACAAAACCGGAACGCTGACTCACGGAAGACCCACCCTAGAGGAAATCGCTTGCGCTCCCGGCTTCGAGAAGAAGAGTGTTCTGCGGCTGGCCGCGAGCCTCGAGCGCTATTCGAAGCATCCGCTGTCCGGTGCGATTCTCCACGCGGCGCAAGTCGCGCGTCTGGATCTCGAGCCTGCTTCGGAGATCAGCGAGCGGCCCGGCGAGGGCTTGCGGGGAACAGTTGGAAATCGAGAGATTTGGATCACCGGGCGCGCGAAGGTGGAAGCCCGAGGCATCCCGCTCCCACCGGCTGTGTCCGGCCTTGAGTGCCTAGTCTTCCTCGATGGCGAGTTTGCGGCTGCGTTCCATTTCCATGATGCGCCCAGAATGGAGAGCCGCCATTTCGTAAATCATCTCCGTCCGCATCACGCCGTGAACCGCGTCATGCTAGTTTCCGGCGATCGCGACGCCGAAGTGCGTTACCTCGCCGGACTGGTGGGAATCTCGGAAGTGCACTCTGCCAAGAGCCCGGAAGAAAAAGTCTCCATCGTGCGGGCCGAAGCGGGGCAGGAAAAGACTCTTTTCGTCGGAGACGGCATCAACGACGCGCCGGCGATGCAAGCGGCCACTGTCGGCGTGGCATTCGGCGTGAGCAGCGACATCACTGCGGAAGCCGCCGACGCCGTCGTCCTGGAGGGATCTCTTGGAAAGGTGGACGAGCTCATCCACATTGGCCGCCGCATGCGCGGCATTGCTTTGCAAAGCGCGGTCGGAGGCATGATCCTGAGCATCGTGGGGATGATCGCCGCGACGTTAGGTTATCTGCCTCCTATCGGCGGCGCCATCGCGCAGGAGGCGATCGACCTCCTTGCTGTCCTCAACGCCGTGCGCGCCGCCGTGCCCTTCAGGGGCCTGAGCGATTTCTGAGTGCGGAATTGCACTTCGAATTGTCTACGCGAACAACCCCTTGAATTGCTCTGAGCGCCGTGGCACTTTGGGGCGGCAAGCAAGCTAGAAGCAGTTCGAATATGAAACGGAAGGCCAGCATCAGCCGGCGGCAGCGGCCCTACGGGGGCCATGTTAGGCTCCTCGGTATCAACTTCGTCTCTTCCCGGCTGCGGCAAGGAAAGGACTTATGCGGCGCTCTCTATTGCCGCTAATCGCTACACATTGACAATCCGAAATCGCACTAACCTATTGAAAAATAAGGGTCGGGCCGTTTTCTAATCGCTACACTTTCCGCGGAGTCTCTTGAAGGCCCCTCGGTGGCTTCCGAGCTTGCCCAGAGGCCTCTCCCAAGCTCATGGAATGAGATTGAAGAGACGATAAACTGAAAGGAGGCAACTACGTGGCTGGCCGTACCGCTCTGGAATGCTTCTTCGCGCCGCAGTCGGTCGCCCTCATCGGTGCAACCGACCGCGAGGGCAGCGTCGGCCGCACCGTGCTCGCCAATCTGCTTCGCGGGTCGTTTCCCGGAAAAGTCTACGCCGTTAATCCAGCGCACACGAAAGTCTCCGGAATTCCCTGCTATCCGAGCATCCGTTCCGTTCCAAAAGCCGTAGACCTCGCCGTAGTGGTGACCCCTGCGCCGACCGTTCCCGCGGTGATCGGAGAATGCGTGGACGCCGGCGTTCGGTCCGCCATCGTGATTTCGGCGGGCTTCAAGGAACGCGGCGCGGAGGGAGCGGCCCTCGAACGTAAGATTCAGCAACAGATCCGCCGCGGAAAGATACGCGTCGTCGGACCCAATTGCCTCGGGATGATGAACCCGCGGCTCGGACTCAATGCGACATTTGCGCAGGATATCGCACGTCCCGGGAGTGTGGCCTTCGTGAGCCAGAGCGGGGCGCTTTTGACCGCGATCCTCGATTGGAGCGCGAGAGAAGAAGTTGGTTTCAGCGCGATCGTATCGACCGGCTCGATGCTCGACGTCGGATGGGGCGATCTGATCGATTTCTTCGGTGAAGACTCCGACACGCACAGCATCCTGCTTTACATGGAATCCGTCGGGCACGCGCGTTCGTTTCTTTCCGCAGCGCGCGAAGTTTCTCTGAGCAAGCCCGTGATCGTAATCAAGGCAGGGCGATCGGAAGCCGGATCGCGCGCGGCCACATCCCACACCGGCGCGCTCACGGGCAGCGACGAAGTCTTCGACGCGGCGCTGCGCCGCTGCGGCGTCTTGCGCGTCCAGAGTATTTCGGATCTTTTTTACATGGCCGAGGTTCTTGCGAAGCAGCCCCGGCCGCGGGGCCCCGGTCTTACGATTCTGACGAATGCCGGCGGCCCCGGCGTTCTCGCTACCGATGCGCTCATTGCCACTGGCGGACAACTGGCCAAGCTCTCCGATGAAACGCTTCGCGCACTCGACGAATTCCTGCCGCAGCATTGGAGTCACGGAAATCCCATCGATATTCTGGGAGACGCCCAACCGGAGCGCTACGCTCGCGCGCTGGAAATTGCGATCAAGGATCCCAACAGCAACGGCTTGCTGGTGATTCTCGCGCCGCAGGGCATGACGAATCCCGCGCAGGTCGCCGAAGCGCTGAAACCCTACGCGAAGGACCATGGCAAGCCGGTGCTCGCCAGTTGGATGGGCGGCCGCATGGTCTCGGAAGGAGAAGCCATTCTCAACCGTACCGGAATCCCGACGTTCGCCTATCCGGATACGGCGGCCCGCGCATTCGTTTACATGTGGAGGTACGCTTACAACCTTCGCGGACTCTACGAAACGCCCACACTGGCGGAAAATCCGGAGGCCACCGAAGCGGCGCGCCGCGAAGTTGAGTCCGTTCTGACCCGCGTGCGGAGCGCCGGCCGCACCCTTCTCACGGAAGCCGAATCCAAGGAACTTCTCGCGCTCTACGAGATTCCTACGGTAAAAACGCGCATCGCGCGAAGCGAAAAGGAAGCCGTCTCATGCGCCGGGGAAATCGGCTATCCCGTCGTGCTGAAAGTCCACTCGGAAACCATCACGCACAAAACCGACGTGGGAGGCGTCAAGCTCAACCTAGCGAGCGAAGAGGCCGTGCGCGCGGCCTATCGAGGGATTGAATCGTCGGTCGCCGAGAAAGCCGGCCGGGACCAGTTCCTTGGCGTGACGGTGCAACCCATGGTGCGTGCCGACGGCTACGAGCTCATTCTCGGGAGCAGCATCGATCCGCAGTTCGGCCCGGTGATTCTCTTCGGTACCGGAGGGCAACTCGTCGAGGTCTACCGTGACCGCGCGCTGGCCCTGCCGCCGCTGAATTCAACCCTGGCCCAGCGCCTGATGGAGCAGACCAAGATCTACACCGCCTTGAAAGGAGTGCGCGGGCGGACGCCCGTCGATTTGTCCGCCTTGGAGCGTGTGCTCATCCGTTTCAGCCAGCTCGTCGTCGAACAACCCTGGATCAAGGAGATTGATATCAACCCGCTCGTGGTGTCGCCCGAGCGGATTGTCGCGCTCGACGCGAGAATCGTGCTGTACGGGCCAGAGGTGACGCCGGACCAGCTTCCCAAACCTGCGATTCGCCCTTATCCCGCGAAATACGTGGAGCGCTGGACGATGAAGAGCGGCGAACAGATTCTCTTGCGTCCCATTCGCCCCGAGGATGAGCCGCTCATGGTGAAATTCCACGAGTCCCTTTCCGATCAAAGCGTCTATCTGCGCTATTTCCACATGGAAAAACTGAGTACGCGCATCGCTCACGAGCGACTGATCCGGAAATGCTTCATCGACTACGACCGGGAGATGGCGTTGGTGGCCGATCGCGTCGCTCCCGATACCGGCGAACACGAGTTGCTCGCCGTTGGCCGACTCACTCGAACCGGTGACGGCCGGGAGGCCGAGATCGCTGTGTTGGTCACGGACCGTTTGCAACGCACGGGGCTCGGAACGGAGTTGATGAAGCGGCTCATTCAGGTGGCCCGCGACGAAAAAATAGAGCGCATCGTCGCCAACTTCCTGATGGAAAACGTCACTCTGCGCTCGATCGCCGAGCGGCTGGGCTTCACGGTCGAACCCTCGGAGGATCCCGAATGTCTGGCGGCCGTGCTTTCCCTATGACCGCGGAGACTTTTCAAGCGTCACAACCAGGAGGAAAATTTCCTTCGGCCTGGCCCAGCACTTTGAATTTTCTCGCACCTGCAATTAGTTCTTGCCGGCGCGACGGATTCCCTTTTCGCGGGCCAATTTCCAGCAGTCCCGCGCGATGGCCCACTCTTCCTGAGCGCATACGACGAAAATGCGAACTGCGGAATCGGGCTGCGAAATTTCGCGGTCTGCCGGCGGCTCGCCGTTTTTCGCGAGGTCGAGCTTTACGCCCAGGAATGCAAAGTTCGCACAGGTTGCGGCCCGCACCTCTGCAGAGTTCTCTCCAATCCCGCCGGTGAACACCAGCGCATCGATTCCGCCCAACACTGCCGTCATGGCGCCGATGCCGGATCGGAGGCGATGGACGAAAATATCGAACGCGAGCGCGGCTCGCAAATCTCCGCGTGTCCTTGCCGTTTCGATCTGCCGCATGTCGCTCGAAATTCCGGAAATTCCGAGGAGCCCCGACTTCCTGTTCAGCAATTCGTCGATCTGATCGCCGTTCAGATGCCGCTCTCGCATCAGATAGGTCAGAATTCCAGGATCGACCGAACCCGATCGCGTGCCCATCATCAGGCCTTCGACCGGCGTGAAACCCATGGTTGTATCCACGCTCCGGCCGTCGCGGATCGCTGCGAGCGAGCAGCCGCCGCCGAGGTGGCAAGTTACGATTCTCAGGGATCGCAGGTACTTGCCGGTCAATTGCGCCACGCGCTGGGCGCAATATTGATGGTTGATCCCGTGAAAGCCGAATCGGCGGATTCCTTGCGCCAGCCAATCGTACGGTCCGGGGTAGACGGAAGACGCGTCCGGCAGATGGCTGTGAAATGCCGTGTCGAACACGGCCACTTGCGGCACGGAGCGAAATTTCGTCTCAACGATCGCTAGATCTTCCAATGCGGAGCAGTTATGGAGCGGCGTGAATTTTTCCATGCGCTCGATCGCATCTCTCACGCCGGGAGTGACGAACGTGGGCTCCTCGTATTCCTTCCCGCCGTTCACGACGCGATGGCCCACGATCTCGATTTCCGAGGCGTCGCCGACGACCCGCGCGCGGCCGCTCCACAGGTGATTCAACAACCGCTCCGTTGACTGCTTACGCGACTCGGGCGCGAACTGCTCCCTTATTTGAATGCCCTTGAAATTTCGAATCTGCGCCTCGGGATAGGCGGCGTCCCACTCGATCTTTCCTTCCCATGCCGGAACCGGCGGAGTTTCTGGGAGCAATTCTGCCAGGTCGTAGAGACGGATCTTCTGGCTGCTGGAACCGGAATTGAGCACCAGGATCTTCATGACCTAATGCGGCCACTTCCAATCCTTCACTTCGGGAAGATCGTCTCCGTGCTCCCAGATGTACTGCTTGTGCTCCACGAGCTTATCTCGCAGGAATTGCATGAAGTGGGCGCCGATACGTCGCAGGCGAGGCACACGGTCGACCACATCGCCCGCGAGGTGAAACCGATCCATATCGTTGAGAACGGTCATATCGAAAGGCGTGGTTGTCGTTCCTTCCTCCTTGTAGCCGCGGACGTGGAAGTTGTCGTGATTCGTGCGCCGATACGTGAGGCGGTGAATCAGCCAGGGATAACCGTGATAGGCGAAAATCACGGGTTTGTCGACGGTGAAGATCGAGTCAAATTCACGATCGGAAAGCCCGTGCGGGTGCTCGGTCGTGGGCTGGAGCGTCATCAGATCAACGACATTGACGACGCGGATTTTGATGTCCGGGAAATGCCGGCGCAGCAAATCCCCAGCCGCCAGCGTTTCCAGCGTTGGAACGTCCCCGGCGCAGGCCATTACGACGTCCGGTTCGCCTCCGGCATCGTTAGAGGCCCAGTCCCAGATGCCGATACCGCTGGCACAGTGCTTGATGGCCGACTCCATGTCGAGCCACTGCAGGGCCGGCTGTTTGCCCGCAACGATGACATTCACGCAATCGCGGCTCCGCAAGCATTTGTCGGCCAGCACGAGCAGTGTGTTGGCGTCCGGCGGCAGGTACACGCGCACGATGTCCGCCTTCTTGTTCACGACGAGATCGATGAAGCCGGGATCCTGATGCGTGAAGCCGTTGTGATCTTGCCGCCAAACATGAGAAGTGAGCAAGTAGTTGAGCGAAGCGATCGGACGGCGCCACGGGATATTTCGAGTCACCTTCAGCCACTTTGCGTGCTGGTTGAACATGGAATCCACAATGTGGATGAACGCTTCATAGCAGGAAAAGAAGCCGTGACGCCCGGTGAGGAGATAGCCTTCCAGCCACCCCTGGCACATGTGCTCGCTCAAGACTTCCATTACGCGACCCTTCGTTGAAAGATGTTCATCCGTCGGCAAAATCGGCTCCATAAACACTTTGTCGGTTACTTCGTACAGCGCGTCGAGACGGTTGGAGGCCGTCTCGTCGGGGCCAAATACCCGGAAGTTCCTCGAGTCCGCGTTGATCTTCATCACATCGCGCAGAAAATCTCCCAGAACGCGCGTGGCCTCCGCCATGTCTGCGCCGGGCGTTGGCACGCGCACGGCGTGCTGGCGGAAATCGGGCATCACCAGATCTCTCAGCAATAGCCCGCCGTTCGCGTGAGGATTCGCGCCCATCCTGCGGCTTCCGCGTGGAGACAGTTCCGCCAGTTCCGGAATCAGCTTGCCGCTCGCATCGAAGAGCTCTTGCGGCTTGTAGCTCTTCATCCAATCTTCCAATATCTTCAGATGTTCCGGGCGAGTGGCGAGATCGGCAACGGGAACCTGATGGGCCCGCCAGGTGTTTTCGATCGGTTTCCCATCCACCATCTTCGGTCCCGTCCAACCCTTCGGCGTTCGCAGCACGATCATGGGCCATACAGGCCGGCCCGTCGAGCGTCCCTCGCGCGCTTCGGTCTGAATAGCGTGAATTTCTTCGATGACCGTGTCGAGTGTGCGAGCCATGAGCTGGTGCATGACCTCGGGATCGTGTCCTTCGACGAAATGTGGCTTGTGGCCGTAACCGGTGAAGAGGTGAGTCAACTCCTCGTCGCTCATGCGGCCGAGAACAGTTGGATTCGCGATCTTATATCCGTTCAAGTGCAGAATGGGTAGGACGGCGCCATCGCGAGCCGGATTCAGAAACTTGTTGGAGTGCCAACTGGCGGCGAGAGGACCTGTTTCAGATTCGCCGTCGCCGATTACGCAACAAACCAGAAGGTCCGGGTTGTCAAAGGCGGCGCCGTACGCGTGAGCGACGGAATAACCCAGTTCCCCTCCCTCGTGAATGGAGCCGGGTGTTTCCGGCGCGACGTGGCTCGGTATTCCTCCCGGGAATGAGAACTGCTTGAACAACTTTCTCATGCCGTCTTCCGTTTGCGGGATATTGGCATAGAGCTCGCTGTAGGTGCCTTCGAGGAATGTATTCGCGACCAAACCCGGCCCACCGTGGCCCGGGCCGGTGATGTAGATCGCATTCAGATCGCGCTTCTTAATCACTCGATTCAGATGCACGTAGATGAAGTTCAAGCCCGGCGTGGTGCCCCAGTGACCCAGCAAGCGAGGTTTGACGTGCTCGATCCTGAGCGGCTCTCGGAGAAGTGGATTTGCGTAGAGGTAAATTTGTCCAACGGAGAGATAGTTGGCCGCGCGCCAGTACGCATGCATCTTGCGCAACTCTACCTCCGACAAGACCTGTGCTGATTTGCCGGGCTGTGCGGACCCTGCGGATGCTGTAGAGACCATCGCGCTCTCCTCCCTCCGTTGAATTCGATGCGCTCGTCCTAGGAATTACGCGAGCGAACGCCGATCACCGCGGCCGTTTACGGGAAGGGCAATTCTGCCGCGCTTTGGAGACGGCTGGCATCATTCAGACCAACGTGGATTGCCGAAGGAGCAATGCCATTGTAAATCGTATCACTGGCGTAGTTGGATGGATACCAGGTTGAATAAGCAAGCACAGACATCCATTAGGACAGCTCTTGGATGCGCCAGGCAGCCGTGCGCCCTCGGGTCGTGAACAAAAACACCGCGCGCTTGGGGCGCGCACAACGGCACCAGCCGCTCCCAGGCCCGGTGACTTCCGGCGACTTGTCCGAATGCCCCGCACTAGGATCCGGTAGCGCTCTTGTGCGCCAATTCCGGGAGATCTGCCTGATAGAGCCTCTTGAGCGTGACCGCGACGTCCTGGTAGGAAAGTTCCGACGGCCTTCCCGGGCTGCCAGCTTCGGCGTGAACAACGATATCGTCCATGGACAGAATCCCTTCAACCTTGCCTTCATCATTGATCACCGGCAACCGGCGTACTTTCTCCTGCCCCATGATTCCAAGAGCGACGCGGACGTCGTCGTCCGGCCTGCATGCGAAGACCTTGCCCGATATCGTCTCTCCGACCGTGATCTCCCCGGGCAACCGGCCACGAGTTCCCAGAGCCATGCAGATGTCTCGGTCGGTCACAACGCCGATGACTTTTCCGTTGGTGTCGACGACAGGGAGAAATCCGCAGTTGCGTTTCCACAAGATTTCCACCGCTGCCCCCAGGTTTGTCTCGGCGCCACAGGTAGCCGGCGTCCTCATCATCACGTCCCTGACTTTCATTGTGCTTCTCCCTCTGCAATCTCGACGAACCTATCGGTTTCAGCACGTCGGACCGCTACCCTCTTCGGCCGTCGTGCCGGCTGCTGAAAGGTCGATCACTTCGCGCCGAGTTCAGGATGCGATTCGAGAAGATAGCTCGGTATTTCCGCCGAACCCTTTCGCTTCGCCCTCCCCCGCGCGGAACGCCGCGCCCGCTGGCGCCGCTTACCGCCGGAGGGACGCCTGGTTCTCTTTCTGAGCCCTGCTGCTTTGGGGGCCATGTGTGCTCAACTCCTCGATCGTGTAAGCGCTGGCCGAGGCGGAACGGCCACCTGAGCCCTGTGGTGCGGCTTGGTCTGGCAAGAACCGACTGAAACCAGCGCTTCGGATTTAACATGCTCCAACGCACAGGGCGTCTCAGTGACGGGGATCACGGATGAGTGTGACCTGTGAGACGCCGAGATTTCGTCTTCCGATCCGAGTCTTGCTCAGATCTTGGCCCGCGCGAAAAGGAGGCGCTTTGCCAATTCCACGAGCAGAAGATAGGTGGCTGTGGAGACGGCCAGGAAGGCGAAAAACGGCCCTGGAAGAGGTGTGAAACCGAGAAGGTGCGCAAGCGGCGAGTAAGGGAGCAACACGGCGATGATCACGATCAGGACCGTGGTTATCGCGAGCGGCGCACTCGGGCGGCTCTTTAAGGGATTGCCCAACGTCCGAATGACGAAAAGAACAAGCGTCTGCGTGGCGAGCGATTCGACGAACCATCCGGTGTGAAATTCCGGCTGGCTGGCGTGGAAGAAATGAAGAAGGACGTAGAAGGTCAGAAAGTCGTAAATCGAGCTGATCGGACCGATGAAAATCATGACATTTCGGATGAGCTTCATGTCCCAGCGGCGAGGCAAGCGAATGTATTGTTCGTCCACTCTATCGGACGGAATGGTGATCTGCGCGGTGTCGTACAAGAAATTGTTCAGCAGGATTTGCGTGGGAAGCATCGGCAAGAACGGAAGGATGGCCGAGGCCCCTGCCATGCTGAACATGTTGCCGAAGTTCGAACTGGTTCCCATCAAGAGATACTTCAAGACATTCGCCGAGGCGCGGCGGCCCTCGATAATGCCCTTGTGCAAGATCTGGAGGCCCGGCTTGAGGAGAATAATGTCGGCCGCCTCCCGCGCGACGTCCACTGCCGACGCCACAGAAATTCCTACATCCGCTGCGTGCAGGGATGGCGCGTCGTTGATGCCATCTCCCATGTAACCGACGACGTGATTGCGGTGTTTTAGCGCCGCGATGATCCGGTGCTTCTGCATCGGCGATACGCGCGCGAATACGTTGGTTTCTTCGGCGACGTGCTGGAGAGCGGGATCGGTCATGCGCTCGACCTCTTCCCCGAGAACGATCGTTGGGTTCGTGAGGCCCACCTGCTCGCAAACATGTCGTGCGACGAGCTCGTTGTCTCCCGTCAGGATTTTCACCTCCACGCCATCGCGTTTCATGGCCGCCAGAGAGGCGGCCACATCCGGGTTCGGCGGATCGGCGAACGCGAGATAGCCGGCAAGAGTGAGCGAGTGCTCGTCCGCGACGGTGAAGCCGTTGCCCTGGGCCACTTTTCGATAAGCCACGGCAAGCACCCGGAATCCGCGCCCACTGAGCTCTTCAAATGCCTCCCGGCAACGTGTCCGCGCTTCCGCATCGAACGGGACAATCCTGCCGGCCGTCTCGTAAGACTGCGAAAGAGCCAAAATTCCCTCCGGTGCGCCCTTGGTGATAAGCAGATGGTCGGTAGCGGCGTCCTCTGTTTTTCGCACGACGATGGAAAGCCGGCGGCGATCGAAGTCAAAGGGAATTTCATCGCACTTTGCGTATCCGTTCGTATCCGCGGGTTCCGTCTTCAAGATGGCGACGTCGAGCGGGCTGCGGATACCCGTCTCGAACTTGGCGTTCAAATAGCCGAGTGTGAGCGGCCGGCCGGAAGAGTTCCCAAGAACATCGGCCGAGGAAGCAAGGCTCATTTGGCCGGTGGTGAGCGTTCCCGTCTTGTCGCTGCAGAAGACGTCGATGGTGCCGAAATTCTGGATCGCGGGAAGGTGCTTGACCACGACGTGTTCTCTGGCCATGCGGACCGCGCCACGCGCCAGGGTCACGGAAGTGATCATGGGAAGAAACTCGGGCGTCAACCCGACGGCCAGAGCCACCGCGAAGACGAAAGACTCGAAAGCATCCTTGTGCAGCGCGATTCGCACGGCCAGGATGAACAGCACCAGAAAGAATACGGCGCGCAGGATCAGCAGCCCAAAGCGCTTCATGCTGCGCTCAAACTCGGTTTCTCGCGACCGGGTAACGAGGCGTTCCGCGACGGCCCCAAACGCCGTTTGAGAACCGGTCTTGAGAATCACAGCCGTTCCGGTCCCGCTCACGACCGACGTCCCAAGAAAAATCAGGTCCGACGCCTCCGGGCCCGCAGCCGATCCATCCTTCTGCGGACGGGCATCTTTTTCCGCGGGCAACGACTCGCCGGTCAGGGCCGCCTGCTGAACGTAGAGATCGCGCGACTCGATCAACTGACCGTCGGCAGGAATCAGGTCTCCGGCCGAAACACGCACGACGTCGCCTGGCACCACCTCATGTCTGTTGATCTCTTGCCAAGTCCCATCGCGAAGAACGGTTGCCGTAGGCGTCACGTTTTCCCGCAGCCTGGCAATGGCACGCTCGGATCTATACGTTTGGAAGAAATTGATCGCCACGCCGAGCAGCACGATCACCAGGATGATCGAAGCTTCCGTGGTTTGTCCCAGGATGAACGACGCCAGGCACGCGACTAACAGAATGATGACGAGCGGATTGAGAAAAAGCAGGAGCAGTTCCAAAACTGCGGCGCCACGCTTCACCGGCGCCGGATCGTTGGGACCGTATTGCGAGAAAAGTGCGGCCGCTTCTTGGGAGGAGAGCCCTTTCGGCATGGCCGGTGGCGGCCCGGCCGATAAGCTCGAGGGGGCGGAAGTGGGGCTCACGTTCGGAGTGGCGTAACTCTACACGAAGTCAACGAGAGAAAAACGATGGAAATGGCCCTCCTTGCTTTGCCTGGAAGCGGGACACGGCCCCTCTCAGCGAGGCAGCCGCGTCCCGTTCCTTTTATCCGCAGGATCTCTCGCTTCAGGCGGCCCTTACTTCCACGCGGGTGGTCTTCGCGCGGGCGGCCTTTGGCAATGTGAGTTCGAGGACGCCGTTCTTCAGCGTTGCGGTGGCCTTCGTGGCGTCGACTTCGGCCGGCAAATCAACGGCTCGAAGAATCTCGTTCGAACACCGCTCTTGATAGATGGTTTTGCCCTTCTTGCGCTCCTCACGCGTTTCCTTTTTCCCGCTGATCGTGAGGCGCCGGGCCTCGATGTTGATTTCCAGTTCATTGGGGCTGAAGCCCGGAACTTCCGCTTGAACGGCGAGCGCGTCGTCGGACTCCGTAATGTTCATGTGAACAGGATGAAGGAGCTCCGATTCCGCCCTGAACCAGTGTTCCCAGTCGCGTCCGAAAAGCCCGCCATCGCCTTTGAACAATTCGAAGGCGCGGCGAGCAACGGCCTCATGCATTTGATTGATCCGCTCAAAAAGCGCCCTAGGCTCGACCAACTTTAGCGACGCAGGCGCCTGAGCCGTTTGAACAGCCGTAGATTTTTCCGCCATCTGACCGTCCTCCTGTTTCCAACGCCGCCAGCCGTGGCTCTAAACTTCTCCGCTCGAGGTGTGCCGGGAGCCAGCCTCTCGGTGCCGGTGGCATGCGATCGGATGTAGTTTCGTCGACCCCCCTGCGAACTGCTGTGAGGTACGTCACAGACTTTGGTGATGCCCGTCATTTCACAATGTAGGCCGATCGTCTAGGGTTGGGGGCGAATTCGAGGGAGGCAGATAGGGACCCCGTGCCGGAAGGCGTGATCGTCGTTTCGGATCGGCCGATCCATGTGGAAACGCGAGCTTCGGGCCTTCGCGGGATTGCGCGTCTTCGACGCACGCAGGGGCGCCTGGCCCCCCGCATGAGAGGGTTGGCGTGGTATTGCCGTTCGCATCTTCGACTCCTGGTAGCCCGGCCATTCAGGCGCCGCCAAGCCGGCTTGGAATTGAGCTGCCAGAACGGGAGCGCCGAATGAGGCTCCTGGATATTCCGGGCCATTTGGCCCTGAAGAACATTTTGTACGCGACGGATCTATCTGCCACTGCCCAAAAGGCGATGGGGTATGCGCTGGGAATCGCTCAACGATACAGCTCGACCGTCTACGCAGTGCACGTAATTCAACCGGATGTCTATCCCTTCGCGCCCCCTGCCGCATGGCCCCAGATGGATGCGGACGAGGAAATCTTCCGAAAAGAGGCTGAAGCTGCCCTTCAACGGGAATTGCAAAGCGTTCCTCACGAGCTGATCTTTCGGGCGGGCGAATTTTGGCAAACTCTCTCAGAGATCATCCAAGAAAAGAAGATCGATCTGATTGTCTCCGGAACGCACGGCCGGACCGGTCTCGAGAAAGCGCTGTTAGGTTCCGTGGCCGAAGAGATCTTTCGAAGGGCATCCTGCCCGGTCTTGACTGTAGGAGCGTCCGTGTCTTCGAAGCCGCGCGAACACGGACAACTCAATCGTATTCTGTATGCTACGGACTTTAGTCCGGAATCATTGGCCGCCGCTCCGTATGCGATCTCGCTGGCGCGCGAGCATCGCGCCCAGCTAATTCTGTTGCACTGCATCGAAAACAGGGACGACGCGCCGACGATGCTGCAGACCCTCCACGACCTTGTTCCATTCGGGGCCGAGCTCCGGTGCCAGCCGACCTGCGTCGCCGAGCGGGGTGCGCATGGGAGCAAGATACTGGAAGTGTCCGAAGGACACGGCGCCGACATCATCGTCCTGGGCTTCACCAGTGGAAGCCGCAGTGCCAATAAGAAGAGCTACTTCTACCGCTCCGCCCTATACAAGATTGTTACTCAGGCAAACTGCCCGGTATTGACTGTGCGCGGTTGAGGCGGGCCGAATAGTCCTAGATGTTCCACGTAGCTCGCGTTCAAGGGTATCCGGGACCATCCTTCGTTCACCGAACGCCTACTCCAACGTGTGGGTGACAGGTACGGATCCATCCATCGATCGAGCCGGGCCTAGGAGAAGTTCCACAGCACCAGGAGCCAACGAGTGTACCTTTCCCGGCTCACGGTGCATCTAATCAATATGGGCTCGGACAACCATACTTTCGGGGGGACGCGAGGGTAAGGCTGTAACTTCAGAAGAACGCGTGTCGGCTGCTATATCGTGAGCTCAGGCCAATAGATACCCGGGAAACGGAGTTATCTCGGGCCGTTCAGAACAACGGGCCGGGACCCCGCGATTCAGAGGATGTGCGAGTACTAGGCACGTTTCGAGCCCTTATGGGCACTGCTAAGCGGTCTGCTGCCGCCCCCAATTGGGCCCTAGGTAGCTCTGGCGGGCATCGCGAGAGTTTTCGAATCAATTGTAGTACCATTACAAGTGATACTCCCGAAATCGAGCGTGACGATTGCGACTCGAGTGCGAGAGCGGGCACCTGGACCGAAGTACCTCGGCAGCGTTGAATTTTGAGCGCGAGAGTGCAAAGACTAGCTGATCCGAGTGAGCGAATCATGACTAGCCCGTCACCCCAGAGAATCGGACTCGCCCCGGCACTTTTTGAAGTACTTTTCAAATCTCTGCCTGACGCCATCATCGTCACGGATCATGAGGGGCGAATTACAGAGACGAACGCGCAAGTCGAGCAACTCTTCGGCTACAACCACGAGGAATTGATTGGCCGCCCCGTCGAGATCCTGATTCCCGAGCGATTCCGCGATGCTCATCGCTCGCACCATACCGGTTTCAATGCCAAGTTGGCTGGGCGTCCCATGAGCGCCGAAATAGAGCTGTATGGCCTCCGGAAGGACGGGAGCGAGTTTCCGGTTGACATCATACTCAGCACGGCCGAGACGCGAGAGGGACGAGCAGTGGTGTGCGTCGTCCGAGATATCTCGCGGCGAAAAATGGCGGAGGAGGCCCTACACCAGACCGAAGAACGGCTTCGGCTGGTCGTGGAATCCTTAAGGGACTATGCCATCATCATGCT
>OBLQ010000208.1_pt1 | contig 21791 bp, 21 predicted proteins | sample 1519881 | NCBI WGS metagenome assembly OBLQ01 (sample SAMN01911456, study PRJEB22533) | soil metagenome | biome: Soil | place: Malaysia | collected 2012-04-30 | depth DG_metagenome m | reverse complement strand
CTTCAGCAGCGCTTTCCCCGCTTCGGTCAGGATGGATTCCGGATGAAACTGCACTCCTTCCACGAAATATTTTTTATGACGCAATCCCATGATTTCTTTCGCTTCCGTCCAGGCGGAGATTTCGAGGGATTCCGGAAAACTCTCTTTTTCAACGAGCAAAGAATGGTAACGCGTGGCGGTAAAGGGATTGTCGAGGCCTTGGAACAAAGTACGGCCGTCGTGCTGAATAGCGCTGGTTTTTCCGTGCATCACGTTTTGAGCTCGAACGACTTTTCCACCGAAGGCTTGCCCGATGGCTTGGTGGCCCAAACAAACCCCCAGAATCGGAACTTCGCCGCTGAGCCGCCGAATCAATTCGAGCGAAATCCCGGCCTCATTCGGCGTACAGGGACCCGGCGAAATCACCACCGATTCAGGCTGCAAGGCGCGGATCTCTTCAACGGAGACTTCGTCATTGCGCTTCACCAAAACTTCCTCGCCCAACTCGCCGAAATATTGGACGAGGTTGTAGGTGAAAGAATCGTAATTATCGATCATCAACAACACCGCTTCAACGCCTCCACCATCGCCTTCGCCTTATTGCTCGATTCGAGATACTCTAGCTCAGGCTTGGAATCGAGCACAATACCGCCGCCGGACTGGAACCAAACTTTGCCTTTCGCGAAAGCCAGACTGCGGATGGTGATGGCCGTATCCATGTTTCCATAAAAATCGAAATAGCCCACCGCGCCGCCGTAAGGCCCGCGCCGGCCGGCTTCGAGTTCTTCGATGATTTCCATGGCCCGGATCTTCGGCGCTCCCGAAAGCGTCCCCGCCGGAAAAGTCGCCTTGAGCACGTCCAAAGCGTCGCAGTGAGGCTTCAGCCGGCCTTCGACGTTGGAAACCAAATGCATCACGTGGGAATATTTTTCGACGGCCATCAGCTCGGTCACTTGAACGCTGCCGGTTTCGGCCACCCGGCCGACGTCGTTCCGGCCCAAATCGACCAGCATGATATGTTCGGCGACTTCTTTGGGATCTTGAAGCATTTCCCGTTCCATCCGAATTTCATCTTGAAGGTCGCGACCCCGGCGCCGAGTGCCGGCGATGGGCCGAACGGTGATCTTTCCTTGTTCGAGCCGGACCATCACTTCGGGCGAAGAGCCGGCCAGCGCCTGCCCAGCCATTTCTAAATAAAATAAGTAAGGCGAAGGATTCAGTTTGCGCAGCTCACGGTAAACTCGAAAAGGATCTTGGCGAAAGGCGGCTTCCCAGCGCTGCGAGAGCACCACCTGAAAGATGTCGCCGGCGCGGATGTATTTTTTGGCTCGCTCCACCATGCGATGAAATTCCCCTTCGGAAGTATTGCTGCTCGGCCGCGGCGCTTGTCGCTGCGCTGCGCGTTTTTCCTGGGGAAGGCGACGCCGCAAGCGGGCGGCAATGGCGTGCCAGCGGCGCAAGGCCGTTTCATAATGTTTTTTGAGGCTTGCCTTGCCGTCCAGGTGGGACATCACCACGATTTGGAGTTCATGCTTGAGATTGTCGAAAGCGATCAAAGTGTCCTGCAACATGAGTTGAGCGTCCTCGAGCGGCAGGCCGGGCTTCTTCAAATCAGGAAGCCGTTCCATAAAACGTACGACGTCATAGCCCAAGTAACCGACCAAGCCTCCGGCGAAGCGGGGCAAGCCTTGGGTTTCAACAGGATGATAGCCGCGTAGAATTTCGCGGATCACTTCAAGAGGATTGCCTTGCAAGCGGTCGATGCGCTTCCCGCGGAGCAGCTCAATGCGGTCGCCGCGGCTGCGGAACACCAAACCAGGCTCGGAACCCAGGAAGGAATAACGCCCCCACCGCTCCCCGCCTTCGATCGACTCGAGCAAAAAACGGTAAGGCCCCCGGGTCATTTTCAAAAAAGCCGAGATGGGTGTCTCGGTGTCGGCGTTAAGGGTTGCCGTCAGGGGAATCAAATTGCCGGTCTCGGAAAGACGCTTGAAATCTTTAAAAGAAAGCACGAACCCGCCTTAGCATACGAGCCTTGCGGGAGCCTATTTTATTTTGATTTTCGAAAAATCCACGCCGGGAGCTTCTCGAGGGTATTTCAGATTCATCTCTTCCAGAGTTTTGACGATGATGCCGCCGACAATGAAGTTACGGTACCATTTGTTGTCGGCGGGAATGACGTACCAAGGGGCCTCGGGCCTACTGGTGGCCTGCAGCATTTCTTCAAAAGCCTGCTGATACTTCGGCCAAAACTTCCTTTCTTTGAGGTCGTCGAGGCTGAACTTCCAATGCTTTTTGGGATCGTCGAGGCGGGCTTGGAGACGCCGGCGTTGCTCGTCTTTGGAGATGTACAGGAAAAACTTGCGGATGACGGTGCCGTTTCGGACCAGGAGCTTTTCGAAATCGTTGATTTCTTCAAAGCGTCGTTTCTGCACTTTTTTAGTAATGAGACCATGCACCCGCGTCACCAAGACGTCTTCGTAATGCGAGCGGTTAAAGATACCGATGAAACCGCGCGGCGGCACTTTTTGGTGCACCCGCCATAAAAAATCATGGGCGGACTCTTCGGGAGTGGGTACCTTGAAACCGGCGACGCGGACTCCCTGCGGGTTCACTCCGCTCATGACGTGCTTGATGACTCCGTCCTTCCCGCCCGTGTCCATGGCTTGTAAAACAATGAGCAAGGCTTGACCGGCATCGGCGTAGAGTAATTCTTGCAAGTCGTCGAGTTTGCTTAAAGTAGCGGCGGTGTGCGCTTCGGCAGTATTCTTTCCCTCGTCGCTGTTCGGATACTCGCCGGTGTCGTTGGGATCGACGTGCTTGAGACGAAATTTTTTATTGTGAGAAACCAGATATTGCTTCATAAAAATGCGTGAAGCGTGAAGAGTGAAGCGTGAAGCGTAAATCATCCAAACGCTTCACGCTTCACTCTTCACGCTTCACCTGTTCTTATAAATGACATTGGTAGGATTATAAAATTAAAGATGATCCGATCCCAAGCAATAAGGTTTGTATTTTTCTTCTTGCTCTGCTTTCCCGCCATGGCCGCAGCGGAAGAAAGCTTTCTGCCCGAAGAGCCTGACTACGCCTTCGTGACCGGCAGCCCCTATACCGAAACAAAAAAATTCCTCCAGATTATTTTGACCAACTTTTTCAATTCATTCGACGAGGCCGGAATCACCTCTCGTGAGCTCAATAACTTCCTGCGTTTTGAATACGGCATCACCGACCGATTAGAAGCCGATCTGGTGCTGAATTTCAACGATCAGTGGAACTCCGGAGCCGACGGAAACAGCGACGCCCACGGTTTCGGCGATACCTTGCTCGGCTTGCGCTACCGCATCCTGCGGGAGCCGGAATTTCCCATCACGCTCAGCTTCGGCCCGCAAATTCTTCTGCCCGGGAGCTTCTCTAAAAGCTTCAGCTCCGGAGGCTTCGGCCTCGCCTGGGATTTGACCACGGGGCGGGAATGGAATCGCTGGTTTTTCCATTACCTCTCATTGAACTATGCCACTACCTTTGCAGCCAAAGATCCGACGCAAGGCTCCTTTTCCGACTTCAACTTACACAACTTCAATTGGGGAGTGGCGCTCGGCTTTCGTCCCATCGAAAAAACCACCCGTTCCGGCGGACGACATGACTTGCATGTGACGATCGAGGCTTCGGGAACTTTCGGACAAAGCGTCGCCGCCGGCTCGGTCCAAGGCTTTCCTACGACCGACAATGAAATCATCTTTGTCCCCGGCTTGCGTTACGGCTATATTACGCCGAAAAAATTTCTCGCCGAGGTCGGCCTCGCCGGTGTCATCGGTCTTAGCTCCGACTCCCCGGATTGGGGATTGATCTTGCAAACTCAGTGGGAGTTTGGTTTTTAGAAACGTCAAAATAAAAAGGTATCCTGGAGGAACTTCTATGAATCAAGAGATTATCTATCGCTCGAAAGTCAATCCCGCGCTCGGAATATTGCTCCTCTTGCTCGCCCTGACCGTCCCGGCCTGTTTCATCATGGCAATTCGGATTTTTCCCATTTCGCCCAGCCAAGCAATCGTCTGGGCCGTTCCCGGAGTATTTACCGCGCTACTGCTGTTGCTCGTCGTTTGGCCGGTCCGCTACACACTCACGCAGCACGATCTCGTCATCCGTTTTGGGGTGATCCGGGTGCGTATTTCCTACCATTCCATTACGAAAGTGCTGCCGACCCGGACGATTTTGGCCGGCCCAGCGCTCTCCATGGACCGTCTCATGATTCACTACAACGACGGCGGCCTCGCGCTGATCTCGCCGCTGAATAAAGAGCAATTTTTACGCGACCTCGCCGGCCGTGATCCCGGACTGCTTGTGGAAGGCGACCGGATCGTGCGGAAAAATTAAGCTGATCTTTAAAACTTCGTCTGCATTCTCAATCGAAAGCGTTGGGCGTTTTGAATGCCGTCTTTGGTATTGGTCGGCAGGTAAGAATAATCGGTCTGAAATTTAAGATGCTGACCGTAAATAAAAGTATTGATGCCGGCCATATATTCGGCCTTGTCGTTCTGATTGCCCTCTAAAAAAACCGCCGAAGCGCGGGCGGCCAATTCCAAACGCTTGGGGATGACGAAATAGCCTGCTTGGGCATAGTAACCGTAGTCGTTCTTTTTCCCTGCCGTCTCTTCGCCCGGATTCTGGTGCCGGTAGAAAAATTCGCCTTGCAGGGAAAGACCTTTGTACTTCAGGCCGGTTTCCGCGCCGAATTGGGCCACCTTGTCACTGGTCAAGTCCGAGACGAAATAATTTCCACCGCTGCCGAAATAAAGCGCGGGATCCTCGTGATAGGCATAGTCGCCTTCTTCATAGCCCGCTTGTCCGAGAAAATTGTAGACCGCCCGGCCCGCGTAAACCATTTGGTTGTTGATATTCAGGCTGTTGGTGCCGCTGCCGTTGAAAATGCCGCCTTGGTACTCGAGCTTTTTCTCAAAAGCCTTGCCGTGCACCATGAGTCCAACATCGCGGCCGTTGCGGATCCGCTTGTCCGGGATGCCGTCGCCGTTGCTGTCGGCATCGTGGAATACCAAAAATTCATTGGAAGCGAGGGAACGATCCACAAACTCCTGATTAGAGCTGGAAATCTGGTGCTGGCGAATCCAAGGAATGGTGAACTGACCGAAGCGGACTTCAAGGGCTTCGTAGAATTTGTAATTCATGTAAGCGTCGAGCAGCAATTCGTCTTTGAATTTGGCGAGATCGATTTGGAATTTATAGGTCAAATCCTTCGAGGCCAGATTCCCCGAAAAAGCCAGGCGGGCGCGGCGCACCCGGAACCCCACTTCATTTTCTCCGTTGGCGCGTTCGTACTCGAGTTGAAACTGCGCATAGCCGCCGAACACCAGCTTGAACTTTCCGTCCGGCGTCTGAATGAAAAATCCCTTGTCATAGCCCGAGGTCTTCCCCTCTTTTTTGGGAGCTTCCACCACCGGAGAAGGCGCGGCGGGCGCTTGCGTCTCGCCGACGGGCATCGATGTCACCGACGCTTTCGCAATTCGAGTTTCATTCCAAGCAAGCACCGCCTGTTTGGCGGCAAGCTGAAAGGAAATCAAACTTGTCAAAATCACCGTTAAAACCTGAAGTGTTCCTCGCCGTAACATAATCCGTCTCCCTCTATCTCTTTATTTTTTAGACCAAATCCTGGCTCGGCTTAATGCGGATGAATTTTGACAATGTTTCGACGATCTGGAAAAAAAATTGCTAAGTTTTAGAAAGAAAAACGATAAAAAATTAAGCTAAATTAAATTAATTATTATATTTCAAATATTTATGAATATATCTTCAAGTAAAATATATACGCTTAACACCTCTCATCCATCGACGCTTCATGCTTCACTCTTCACGCTTCACGCCTCTATGATGGTCCCATGCGCTCATTTATCGCCATTGATCCGCCCGCCGCTCTCCGCGAATCATTGCGGCCGCTGCTGAGGGAAAAAATCCCCGGCGCCCATTGGGTCCGGCCCGAGCAGTGGCATTTAACCCTGCGTTTTCTGGGTGAAGTCGATCCCGAAGGCTTTGCGGCCCTCCGCCGCTCGCTGCAAAGCCTCTCGCAGCCGAGTTTTAAGCTTACTTTGAAATCCACCGGGGTTTTTCCCAACCTCCAGCGGGCACGGGTCTTATGGCTGGGTTTTGCGGCTTGCAGCGAACTTTTCGCCCTGCAAGGTCGGATCGAGGCGGCATTGGCGGCGCTGGGATTTGAAGCCGAAACAAAAGCTTTTTTTCCTCACCTCACTCTCGCGCGCTTGAAATATCCGGCCCGAAAAGAGCTGGAAATATTTTTACGGACGCCCCGCGACTGGACGAGTCTCGACTTTCCGGTGGAACAATTTCATCTTTATTCAAGCCGCTTGAGCGCAGCGGGAGCCGAACACCAGAAGGAGGCAAGTTATTCCCTGGCGTGAAGTGTGAAGCGTAATTTGACAAAAATTCTTCACGAGCTTATCCGAAAAGCCGTGAAATCCTACCGCAAAGAAATCTGGATGAACGTTCCGACGCGCCGTGCTTTCATCAACATCACCGGTCAAGTCGAAGCCGCGCTCGGAGAAAGCGGGATTCGTGAAGGATTGTTGCTCGTCAACGCCATGCATATCAGCGCTTCTGTCTTCATCAACGACGATGAATCGGGGTTGCACCATGACTTCGAGGTCTTTTTGGAAAAACTCGCGCCGCAGGCCCCCGTTTCCCAGTACCGGCATAACGATACCGGAGAGGACAACGCCGATGCCCATATCAAGCGGCAAGTGATGGGACGCGAGGTCGTCGTTGCCGTGACCGCGGGAAAAATGGATTTCGGCCCTTGGGAACAAATTTTTTATGGAGAATTCGATGGACGACGAAAAAAACGCGTCCTCGTCAAAATCATCGGGGAATAGACGCCGCAAGACGCCGATCTTGTTCCGGCTCGGCCTTTTTTTCCTTGCGGTTTTTACTTATCAAGCCTGGCGAATTAATGAATATCCTAAGACGCTCATGACCCCACCCCAAGCTGAAATTGCCGTCGTACTCGGCGCTAAAACCAAAGGCAATGTTCCCACTCCGGTATTTCAAGGACGAATTGAATATGCTCTGCAACTCTATCGTGAAGGAAAAGTGCGCCGCCTGCTCTTCACGGGCGCTCCCGGCGATCCGCCGCAGGCGCTCGTCGCCAAACGGATCGCGATGGAACAAGGCGTTCCGGAAAGCGCCATTCTGGTCGAAACCCGCTCGACCCGAACCCTCGAAAATCTGCGGCTAGCCAAAGAACTCTTTCCCGAAATCACGCGACAACCGGTCTTGCTCATCAGCGATCCCCTGCACTTGCGGCGCGCCATACAAATCGCGGGCGATCTCGGCCTAAACGCGGTCGCGGCGCCCACTCCGACCACGCGAATTCGCAGCCGCCGGAGCCGGATAAAATTCACGATTCGCGAAACCTTCGCTTACCTTTGGTATCAAATCGAACGGCGGCTGCGGAATTAAGCGGGAGCCGGCTCTTTCGCTGCAAGAAGAAAATACAAACCTGAATAGACCTTCGGATCCACCGCCGTTCCTTCCCGCCTTCGGGTCCATAGCCATTCCTCGACCTGCGACAATTCGACCTCATGGACGGTGATTTTTTCGCTCTCATCGCCGCCGCCGGCACCGACTTTTTTCAAAGCTTCCGCCAAGAAAATACTCACGGTCTCCGAACTCATGCCCGCGGAAGGCGGGCCGTCCATCAGCAGCGTCCAGCGTTCCGCGGTGTAGCCCGTCTCTTCCAAAAACTCGCGGCGGGCGGCGGTCTCCAGGTTTTCCGCCTTATCTTGATCGCCGACCAGACCGGCGGGGAATTCGATGACGTTTTTCCCGAGCGAAACACGGTATTGTTCGACTAAAATCACTTTTCGCTCCGCCGTCATTCCCAGCATCATGACGACTCCGCTGCAATTCACCCGCTCGACCCATTCCCAATTTTGCTTTTTCACCAATTGGAGATAATTTCCCCGATAGAGGATTTCTTTTTCGTTTTCTTGTTTCATAAGATTTTTTATAGACCTTTCAATGTTTCTCACGACCTTTTCACAAGGCTGGAAAATCTTCGGCAATCTCTCGGTGATTCTCTTCACCCTCGCCTTTCTCGCCTGGCAAGTTTTTTATTTCAGCGCCATTCGCTGGGCCAGCAGCCGCTCCGGGATGAGCGATGCCGCTTCGACGGGTTGCTTGACGCAAGTGCTGGGCGTTTTGCTGCAAGCGCTCGGTCTCGGCGTCTTACTCTTGGTACTGCTTCCGGTCCTGCTCGGGCTACAATCCCAGGTTTCCTGGAATTCGGTCGAAGCCTACGCCATGTTGGCCCTTCGCGCCGCGGTTCTCGCCGCCGTGGCCATGAGTTTACTCTCCTTCCTCCCGGTATTGGGCCGCTGGCTGGCGGGTTCGCCGGGTCTTGAAATCTTGCTCGGCGGCGGAATCTTATTTCGCCTTTTGTCTCATCCTTACTTAAAAGCCAAATTCGGCGAAAATCTTCCCGCTTCTCTCTATCCCGGCTTTTGGGAAAGCCTCGTTTATCTTGCTCTGGCCTTCCTCATAGGACGTCTCGTGATGCTGGCGACATTTCGGTTTCATGCCGGCAGCGGCAAAAATCCCAATGCTTTCCTCCTAAGAATCACAGGTCCCACCTTGGATTGTCTGGTAGGAATCGCCGTTCTTTATCTTTATACTCAATATACTGCCGTGGTTTTGGCAAAAGGATGAGAATTTTTGTTGGAAAAGAAGCTTCTTTGTATCAATAAGAGATCATGAAAGAGACCGTCAATCCCACTTCTACAGCAAAAACCCGCGACATTCTTGTCGAAGTCGAAAGCGAATACGACCTCGAACGCAGCGATCCGCAAAACAGTTATTACTTCTTCGTCTATCATATCAAGATCACGAACCAAGGCCGGCAGACGGCTCAACTGCTCAGCCGCCATTGGATCATCACCGACGCCGAGGGCAACGTCGAGGAAGTCCGGGGGCCGGGCGTGGTCGGCGAACAGCCCGTGTTAAAGCCTGGAGAATCTTTTTCTTATACCAGCGCCTGTCCTCTCAAGACGCCGACGGGAAAAATGCAGGGTGTCTATCAAATGGTTCTGGAAAACGGCGAGAAATTCGACGCGGAGATCGCCTCGTTCGAACTCGCGCCCGGGTATACGCTGCATTAAGGCTGCAAAAATGGTCAGGATCAATCTTCAATATGAAGGCGATTTAAGAGTTCGGGCCGAACATGCCCCCTCCGGAGTGACTCTGAAAACCGACGCTCCGGTGGATAATCAAGGCAAAGCTGCCAGTTTTTCTCCCACCGATCTCGTTGCCACCGGGCTGGGTTCCTGCATGGCGGCAAGCATGGGGATCGTGGCTCGACGCGAGGGCATTGACTTGAAAGGCATGTCCATTGAAGTGAACAAAATCATGTCTCAAGATCCACCGCGCCGCATTGACACCTTAGAGGTCGAACTGAAGATCCCCACCCGTCCCGATTCGGATAAGATCGCTTTGTTGGAAGAAACCGCCCTTCATTGTCCCGCCGCCAAGTCCATTCATCCTCAGATCAAGATGAAAGTGAATTTTCATTGGGGCACTTGAGAATTCATAGGGAAATTTCCAATATTGACATACTTTAATATGTCAATTATTTTAAGAGAGTGAACTCGCTCAAAAAAATCCGCGTTTCACATAAAATCTCCCAGCGCCGGCTGGCCGAAGCTTCGGGCCTCGCCTTTCGAACGATTCAATTGCTTGAATCCGCCGAACACGATCCGCAAATCTCCACGCTCGATAAGGCGTTTCGAGCTTTGGGATATCCCGATCATTATTTTCAAAATAATGTCGATCTTTTATCCAAGGTTCCTCGCGATTCCATACGGGTGATTTCCGAACGAATGCGGCAAGGGGGGAAAAATTCTTGGAAAATTTGGCTGTTCAACTTCGTCGACGCTTTCCGCAAAGCAAAACGGCCGAGGCCGCTGATTCAAGAGTCCCCCTATCCGGGACTCTCTCCAAAACTTTCGGCTTTGCTTGCTTCAAGCGTCGAACAGCTTTGCCGGGAGCGATCTCTCCCTGCACCCGCATGGACCATGTCGTACAAGGGGTTGGACAATCCTTGGTTTGTCAGTGAAGTGGAAAACTTGAAGGCGTCCGCCCTTGTCGAAAGTCCTTTGCACTTTCGTAAAAGAAATATTTTCGTCCTCGGAAATTTTCTCGAAAGGCGTTGATCGTGTTAAACGTCCAGACCATTCGCCGCCTGCTTCAAGCCCTGAACGAGGAGTTGGCTCGCCGAGACATCCAAGGAGAAATCGGCGTCTGCGGCGGAGCCGCGATGTGCCTCGCTTTTAAGGCACGTGAGGCCACCAAGGACGTCGAGGCAATTTTTAAGCCCAGCAAGGAAATTCGTAACGCCGCCGCCAAGATCGCAAAATCTTTTGCCTTAGACGAGGACTGGCTGAACGATGCCGTCAAGGCTTATTTCCATGTCGATCCGCCTCGGGAACCCTTGCTGGAATTCAGCCATCTCCGCGTCTGGACGCCTCGCGCTGATTATATGCTGGCCATGAAGGGCCTCTCCGCACGATTCGATACTCATGACCGAGAGGATGTGGAATTTCTGATTGAGTATCTCGAAATCCAAAGCGCCGATCAGGTTTTTGCCCTGATCAATCGTTACTATCCTCACTCGATAGTGCCGCCGAAGACTCAGTTCTTCATTGAGGAATTATTTGAAAAGCGAAGCCGAACAAAATCTTAATCCAATCGGTATTCGCGAAACTCCCGAAGCTTTTCCAATAATTTTTGCGCTTCCTGCAAAGGAGCCTCGCAGCTTTGGTCGCGGCAAAGATAATAGATGATCTTGTTTTCCAAAGCTGTTTTTCCGGACAGAAGCAAGGGAAAATCTTGCCCCCCCTTCCCCAGCGCCAAGACCTGATTGGGAAAAAATTCCGCACGGATTTTTTGCAAAGAAGCTTCGAGGTCCGACTTTTCAGCCGCGCACAATACGGCGATTTCCGCGCTGAGGTCGCTGAAGTAATCGTAAGCGATCAATAAAGTCGAAAAGGCCGTGGGATACTCCGACATCACGGCGGAAAAGCAGGAAAAAATACCCTGCGCCCATTCTCCGTAACGAAGGTCGTAAGTCAAACCCTGCAAGCGCAGCAAATTCCATGCGCTCACCGCATTCGCGTTCGGCAAAGCGCCGTCCATTCCCTCCTTGCTGCGCAGGAGCAGACTCGGGTCTTTCCCGTCGGTGAAAAAGAAGGCCGAAGCGTCTTTGTCCCAAAAAAGTCGGTATTGGACTTCTTGCAGCTCCAGCGCCCAGCGCAGCGGCTCCGGATTGAAATCACACTGGTAGAGATCGATCAGACCCTGAATCAAATAAGCATAGTCTTCCAGTCGAGCGGCGAAACGCCCTTCTCCCTCCCGATAGCGCGCCTGCAAATGAGAATCGGAGAAAAGATTTTTGCGGATAAATTGAGCCGCCCGATGCGCGGCTTCCAAATATTTTTCCTCCCCCAACACTTGATATCCCAAGGCCATCGCCCGAATCATCAAGCCGTTCCAAGCGCTGAGAATCTTATCGTCTTTGTGGGGATGAATTCGGGCTTCCCGAAGCTGGAATAATTTTTCTCGGGCCGAGCGGATCAGAGGATGGTCTTTCTCTTGCCAAGAGAACTCGTCGCTCAAGGAAAAAATATTCGCGCCATGTTCAAAGTTGCCTGCCGGAGAAATTTGGTACACTCGAATCCAATGCTCAAGCTCCGGCTGGGTGAGCGCTTCACTCAATTCCTCGAAGGTCCAGACGTAAAATTTTCCTTCCTCGCCCTCGCTGTCCGCGTCTTCAGCGGAGTAAAAGCCGCCTTCGGGATGCGTCATCGCTCGGAGCACGTAGTCGAGGGTTTCGGCGGCGACGCGGCGGAACATCTCCTCTTTTGTCGCCCGAAAGGCTTCCAGATAGGTCGCAGCGAGCTGCGCATTGTCGTAGAGCATTTTTTCGAAATGCGGCACCAGCCATTTTTCGTCGGTGGAATAACGCGCAAAGCCGCCGCCCACATGATCGTAAATACCGCCGCGGGCCATTTTTTCGAGAGTGAAACGGGCCATCTCAAGAGCGCGCGGCTCGCCGCTGCGGCGGTGAACGCGCAGCAATAATGAAATCTGCATGGCATGAGGAAACTTCGGCGCCGGTCCAAAGCCGCCCCAAACAGCGTCGAAGCTTTGCTGAGTCTGGAGAAAAAACTTTTGAAAGACAGAGACGTCCAGGCTGCGTGTTTCCAAAATCGCGGATTTCTGCGCGCGCAAGTATTCGACGATGGACTCGCCCGATTTTTCGATTTCCCCCCGCTGCTCCCGCCAAACCTTGGCCACTTGATCGAGAATGCCGAGGAAGACCGGACGCGGCCAATAGGTGCCTCCGTAAAAAGGCTTCAAGTCGGGCGTCAGGAACATGCTGAGCGGCCAGCCGCCGCGCTGCCGCATGGCGTGTACGGCGGACATGTAGATTTCATCGACGTCGGGACGCTCCTCACGATCCACCTTGATGGAAATGAAATCGCGGTTCAGCACGTCGGCGACTTCTTGATCCTCAAAAGATTCATGCGCCATGACGTGACACCAATGGCAGGTGGAATAGCCGATGCTGAGAAAAATGGGTCTATTCTGCGCTTGAGCGGCTTGGAAGGCGGCGTCTCCCCAGGCGTACCAATGGACGGGATTATTTTGATGTTGCAGGAGGTAGGGAGATTTTTCGTTTTTAAGCAAGTTGGCCGACATAGACAGACTATCGAGATATTAATTGGAGAGAAATAACCGAAGCAATTTTAGAAAATATTTTGTCAAAGCTATAGATTTTAGCTTCGTTTTCAATGGCTAGTTGCGCGATGTGCACATCCGGCAAGGTCACCGTCAATCCTTTGGAGGCTAAAAAATGCTTGAGTTTTCCAGTTCGCATCCAATGGTCAAATCCACAATCGACGGGTTCTAAATCTTGTAAAAAAAATTCCAGCTCACGTAATTCCTTGGGATGACGAATTCCGGCGATCAACTCGGCTCCGACAATAGGAGACAATAGAATCTTACCTTCCTGAAGCCCCTTTTCCACTAAAGGCAAAGGTTCTCTTCGAAAGTAATCAATCCAAACACAGGTATCAACGACGATGCCGCCCACGAGATTCATCAATATCGATATCGAAATGAAGTTTTCCCTTGAGAGCTTGGGCACGCTGATAAGCCAGTCTCTTGCGAAGCACAGCCAATCCCTCCACCAAGGTCTCGGTGATTCCCTTTTTAGTAACTTCTTGCGCATCCCGAAGTAGATCTTTCGGTATATTCGCAGTAATTCTTTGAATTTTTTGAGTAGAAGTCTGCATGTTTTGGATACTAATGTCGATATGTATGGACGTCAATACATTTTCAATCGTCGATCACGATCAAGCCATTCCTTAATTGCAACCTATTCTTCCTGATGCACCCCTTCCAACAATTGCTGCACCACCCCAGGATCCGCCAGCGTCGTCGTATCGCCGAGATTTTCAGTATCGCCCGAAGCAATTTTGCGCAAGATGCGCCGCATGATCTTGCCGCTGCGGGTTTTGGGCAGAGCCGGAGTGAATTGGAGATGGTCCGGCTTGGCAATAGGCCCGATTTCGTTTGCCAAATACTGAATCAGCTCGCGGCGTAAATTCCGGCTGGGTTCCACGCCTTCCTTCAGCGTGACGAAGGCATAGATGCCCTCGCCTTTCACCGGGTGAGGAAATCCCACCACCGCCGTCTCGGCGACGGAAGGATTTTTGACAAAGGCACTCTCCAACTCTGCGGTGCCGAGACGGTGACCCGAAACTTTGAGCACGTCGTCGATGCGGCCGAGGAACCAAAAATAACCATCGGCATCGCAGCGCGCGGCGTCGCCGGCGAAATATTTCCCCGGAAATTTGCTGAAATAAGTTTTTTTCATCCGCTCCGGCTGTCCATAAACGCCGCGAAGCATCGCGGGCCAAGGAGCTTCGATCACGAAGAGCCCGCCTTCATTGGTCCCGCAAGCTTTCCCGTCTTCTCGGACAATGCCGGCCTTGACGCCGAAAAAGGGCAAGCCGGCCGAACCCGGTTTAAGCGGCCCTGCGCCGGGCAAAGGGCTCACCATGATGCCTCCGGTTTCGGTTTGCCACCAGGTATCGACAATAGGACATTTTTCTTTTCCGACAATTTCGTAATACCAAACCCAGGCTTCGGGATTGATCGGTTCGCCCACGCTGCCGAGCAGGCGCAGTGAAGACAAATCATGCTTTTCCACCGGCTTAACGCCCGAACGCATCAGCGAGCGGATCGCGGTCGGAGCGGTATAAAAGATGCTGACCCGGTGGCGTTCGATGATTTCCCAAAAGCGAGACACGTCGGGATAAGTGGGAATGCCCTCGAACATCACGGTGGTCGCACCGTTCAGCAAGGGACCGTAGACGAGATAACTATGACCCGTCACCCAACCGATGTCGGCAGTGCACCAGAAAATATCTTCTTCGCGGTAATCGAAGACGTATTGGAAAGTCGTCGCCACATAGACCATGTATCCGGCGCTGCTGTGCAAAACGCCTTTGGGTTTTCCGGTGGAACCGCTGGTGTAGAGAATGAACAGAGGGTCTTCGGCGTCCATCGCTTCGGCCTCGCAATGATCCTCCTGCCGAGCGACTAATTCATGCCACCAATAATCGCGGCCTTCCGTCATGTCGATTTCTTGTTCGGTACGCCGCAACACCAGGCAAGCGATCAAGCGATGTCCCTCGGCCTCACAAGCCTCGACCGCCCGGTCGGCATTAGCCTTGAGCGCGACCGTCTTTTCGCCACGAAACAGCCCGTCGGCGGTGACGAGAAACTCCGCGCGGCAATCCAGGATGCGATTTTTTAAGGAATCGACGGAAAAACCCCCGAACACGACGTTGTGGATGGCGCCGATGCGGGCGCAGGCCAAAAGCGTCATCGCCAGCTCGGGAACCATTCCCATATAGACCGCGACTCGGTCGCCCTTGCGGACGCCCAATGTCTTGAGCGCATTGGCAAGCTTTCCGACTTCGCGGTGCAGCTCGCGGTAGCTGAATTTTCGCGTTTCTCCGGGCCGGTTGCCTTCCCAAAGCAAGGCAGTTTTGTCGCCGCGCGCCGCCAAATGGCGGTCCAAAGCATTGAGGCAAAGATTCGTCTTGGCGGACTCGAACCAGGCCACCTCGATCTTGTCTTCCCAAGAATAGCGCAGCACCCGGTCCCATTTTTGGAACCATTGAAAATTTTCGGCCCGCTCGGCCCAAAATTTTTCCGGATCACGGAGCGCGGCCTCGTGCAGCTTCCGGTAAGCTTCGAAGCTAGCAACCTGGGGAGGAGTTCCTCGCGGAACGGGATGGAAAGTCCGTTCTTCTTTGAAGACATTTTCGATGGAGTTTTCGGCCATGAGCTATCTCGAGGGGTCGATTAAAAAAGGGCCGCGACCTTTTGAATCCGGTTCATCAAGTCTTGGAGCATGCCCTGCTCAAAGGGCAATTGCAGCTTGCCGGCCGCGAAAAATTGTTTGAGCGGCAGTGTGCCTCCCAAGCGGCAAAGCTGGAGGTAATTTTCGATAGCGGCGTTTTTATCTTCGAGGCTCTGCATCCACAGCTGCCAGGCTCCGATTTGGGCGATGGCATAATCGATGTAGTAAAAAGGCACTTGAAAGATGTGAAGCTGCTTCAGCCAGCGGCTGCGGCGCCATTCCTGGAGATCGCCGAACTCGACGCCGGGATTGTATTTGGCTTCCAACTCTTCCCAGGCCCGCTCCCGGCCCTTCACGCCTTCGGCCTGGCCGGAATAAACCAAGTGCTGAAATTCATCGACCATCGCAATGTAAGGCAAGATCAAAATACTCTCGGCCAAATGACGCTTGCGCAGCAATTCGGCGTCTTGGGGAGCATAAAATTCTTCATAGTAAGGATGGGCGAGGAATTCCATGCCCATCGAATGCACTTCACAAGCTTCTAGAGTCGGATGTCCGAGTTCGAGCAGCTCGATGTCGCGGCTTTCCCAAGCTTGAAAGGAATGCCCGCTTTCATGAAGCAAGGTCGTGACGTCGGAGGACTCTCCCACGCTGTTCAGGAAAAGATAGGGCACGCGGTAATCGGAAAAACCGGTGCAAAAAGCGCCTTGAGCCTTGCCGGTACGGGCAGGAACGTCGATCAATTGATGTTCGACCAAAGATTTAAAATGTCCCGCCAAAACCGGCGAAAGCTGCTGATAGACGCGCTGGGCGGCTTGCGTTTGTTCCGAAATTGCGACTTTCAGCTCGCCCATCCGCCATTCCGGAAAATAATCCAAATCCCAAGCTTGGACTTTGGCTTGTCCCAGAGACTTTGCCTGCCAAGCGCGGATTTTCGCGGCCAACGGAACCAAAACTTGGCGAATTTCTTCGCGCAGCACGGCAACTTCGCCGGGACCGAAATCGATGCGCCGCATTCTTTGATAAGCCAAGGGAATGAAATTATCGTGTCCTAAAGTAAGGCCCATCTGACCGCGAAAAGCGGCGGCCTCGTCGAAGAGGGCCTCGAGCCGCTCTTTATTTTTCAGATACCAGCGGGTGTAACTCTGATAGCTGTCGCGGCGCAGCTCGGCGCGCGGCGAGACCGAGAACTTTTTCATATGCGACAAAGGATACACTTGACCTTCGACTTCAAAAGTCGCGCTGCCGGTGAGCTTGGTATAATCGGCCAAGACTTGATTCAAGCGGGTTTCGATTTCGATATTGCGCGGGTCGAAGGAATCCTGCTGGAACTGCAATTGGATAAAGAATTGTTTGCCGTATTTTTTCTCTAAAGCGGGGCGCTCGGGACTTTTCAAGAACTGCTCGCGAACCTTGGCATTCCACAGTGAATAGGCCGGCTCGACTTCTTCGCGGAGGCGTTTTTCTTCCGCTTCGACCGCGGCATCGCTCGTGAAGCGGTGAAAGGCAAGCTGCACGAGTTCCAGGTGGGTTTCGAAGTGAGATTTGAGTTCGTTCCAATGAAACAAAGCCGCCTCCCACTCCGGCAAAGCACGGGCGGCCTGCATTTCTTGCAACACTTCCTCTAATCTTTTTTCGACGAAAGCGGCTTCGAGTTTTTCTTGGTAATCGTGAAAATAACGGTTGCGCCGCCGCGGAAGGCCGCGGACAACGTCAGTGATGGGATTTTTTACATCGGTCATGAATGCGATTTAAGCATCTCTGCAATGCCGAATCCAGGGAAAAGCAAAGCTATTTAAACGGATTCTTCAAAACAATATGCTGCTCGCGCGAGGGGCCGACCGAGACGGAAATAATCGGCAAGCCGAGCAGAGTTTCGACCCGTTCTACGTATCGTTTGGCCGCCGCGGGCATTTGCTTCCAGCGGGTGACTCCGCTGAGGTCTTCGTCCCAACCTCGGATGTCTTGATACACCGGCTGCACCTGCTGCAAGGCTTCGACGGTGGGAGGAACGGTCTTCATTGTCTTGCCGCCGAGCCGGTATCCGGTGCAAATGCGCAAGGTTTTCAAGCCCGACAAAACATCCAACTTGGTCAGAGTCAAGGAGGTCAAGCCGTTGGCGCGCATGGCGTGGCGGATCACCACGAGATCAAGCCAACCGCAGCGCCGGGGCCGGCCGGTGGTCGAACCGAACTCGTCCCCTTGCTTGCGCAAATATTCTCCCGTGGCGTCTTGCAACTCGGTGGGAAAGGGTCCCCCGCCCACCCGAGTGGTGTAAGCTTTGGCAATGCCGACCACCTGGTCGATCTCGGTCGGCCCGACGCCGCTGCCGCAGGCGGCGTAACCGGCGACGGTATTGCTGGAAGTGACGTAAGGATAGGTACCGTGATCGATGTCGAGGCTGGTGCCCTGGGCGCCTTCAAAGAGGAGATGTCGTTTTTTCTTGGCCCAATCCCGGAGCAGCTCACCGACGTCGGCCACGTAAGGGCGAATTTCTGCGGCCAGCGGAGCATATTCCTTCAGCAAGACTTCGGCGTCGAAAGGTTTTATCCGCAACACGGATTCGAGGTAAGCGTTGCGCTCCGGCAAAATCGCGCGCAGGCGCGCGGCGAAAATTTCAGGATGAATGAATTCGGCGAGGCGAATCCCGCGCCGCGCCACCTTGTCTTCGTAGCAGGGTCCGATGCCGCGGCCTGTGGTTCCGATTTTAGCGTCGCCCTTGGCCGCCTCGCGTCCTTGATCGATGGCCTGATGGTAAGGGAAAATCACGTGGGCCAGCTCGCTGATGCGCAGCGATTTTTCGTTTTTGAGATAACCGGCCCCTTTGAGTGCGCGGATTTCTTCGAGCAAAATTTTGGGATCGACGACGACGCCGTTGCCGATGACGCAAATTTTTTTGGGATGCAAAACGCCGGAAGGAATCAAATGCAAAATCGTCTTTTGACCCTTGACGACGAGAGTGTGCCCGGCGTTGTTTCCGCCTTGAAAGCGCACGACGGCATCGGCGTGAGCAGTAAAGAAATCGACGATTTTGCCTTTTCCTTCATCCCCCCATTGGGTGCCGACGATGACGACGTTGGACATTCAAGAGCGTGAAGCGTGAAGCGTGAAGCGTGAAGCGTCAAACGTGAAACGTCGCAGGTGAAAACCTGAAGCGTAAAAGAGTGAAAATATTCAAATTCACTTTTTCGACGCTTCACGCTTCACGCTTCACGCTTCACGCGGCCGTTTCACGTTTCACTTTTCACGTTTCACCCAGCGCACTAAAGTTTAACTTCCTTCACTGAAATAATATTAGGCAAGCCCTTCAGCTCATTCAACACGCCCGTCTCGACATGGCCGTCGACATTGTAGAGCGCCAAGGCTTCGCCGCTCTCACGGGTCAGACCGAGCTGCATGCGCGAGATGTTGACCTTGTTTTTGCCGAGCAAGGTGCCGATGTTGCCGATGACGCCGGGGCGGTCGAAGTTGCGCACCACCAAAATGGTGCCTTCGGGGACCGCTTCCAAATAAAAATCATCGATGCGGACGATGCGGGGATTTTTCTTTCCGAAAATCGCGCCGGAAACGATGCGTTTCCCGGAGCTGGTCTCAAGAATCACGCTGATCAAGTTGGCGAAGTCCACGGCGTCTTCCGACTTGGCCTCCACGACTTTAATGCCCCGCTCCTTGGCGAGAACCGGAGAGTTGACGTAGTTGACATTGACGTTCTCTAAGCTGGATTCCAAGAGTCCCTTCAGCACGCAAACCGTCATGGGAGCCAAGGGATACTTGGTGATGTCTCCGGTATACTCGATCGTAATTTGTTTGAGGGAGCCTTCGGCAAGCTGACCTTGCAGTAAACCCAACTTTTCCGTAAGTAAAAGATATGGTTGAAGAACTTTCGCTAATTCAGCAGAAATACTAGGAAAATTTACCGCATTCTTGACCTCGCCGGTACTGAAATAATTGACGATTTGTTCGGCGACTTCGATGGCCACATTGAGCTGGGCTTCGTCGGTGGAAGCGCCGAGGTGCGGAGTGCAGATCACTTTGGGATGTTTCACCAAAGCATAGTCGGGCGGCGGGGGTTCTTTTTCGAAGACGTCGAGGGCGGCGCCGCCGACTTTCCCCGATTCGAGGGCTGCGAGCAGATCCGCCTCACTCACGATGCCGCCGCGGGCGCAGTTGATGATGAAAACTCCCGGCTTCATTTTGGAGAGAGCCGTCTTGTCGATTAAGTTTTTGGTCTTGTCGGTCAAGGGAACGTGAACCGTGACATAATCGGAACGCCGGAACAGTTCGTCCAGTTCGACAAGCTCAAGCCCCATTTGGGCCGCGGCTTCCGCAGTGAGGAAAGGATCGTAGCCGATCACTTTCATTTTTAATCCCAAAGCCCGGTCGGCGACGATTTTTCCGATGTTCCCCACGCCGACGATGCCCAAAATTTTGCCGGTGAGTTCGCGGCCCTGAAAGCTCTTTTTGTCCCACTTCCCTTCCTTCATCGACATCGTGGCCTGGGGAACCATGCGCGAGACCGCGAACATCATGGCAATGGCTTGTTCGGCGGTGGTAGTGGCGTTGCCGCTGGGCGTGTTCTCGACGATGATGCCGTATTTGCTGGCCGCGGCGCAGTCCACATTATCGACGCCGATCCCGGCCCGGCCGACGATCTTAAGGCGCTTGGCTTTTTCTAAAAGGGAAGCCGTCACTTTGGTTCCGGAACGGATGATTAAGGCATCGTATTCGGGAATGACTTTTTCGAGCTCTTCGGCTTTGAGCTCGGTTTTGACGTCGATTTCCAGCCCCGGCGCGGCGCGGAGGATTTTTAAGCCGGCTTCGCTGAGTTTATCGCTGACGAGAATTTTCGGCATAAAGCAAGTGAAGCGTGAAGCGTGAAGCGTGAAGCGCATTATTCTTATACGCTTCACGCTTCACGCTTCACGCTTCACCCTTTCATTAACACTTGCATCGCGGCTCCCAAGCCGACGCCGGGCTGGATCGCATGGCCCTGCTCGATCAAGGCCGACTCCACGGCGGCGAGTGCATTGAGAATATCCATGGGATCATAATAGCCAAGATGCCCGATGCGGAAGATCTTTCCTTTGGCTTGGTCCTGACCGCCCGCAATGGTCATGTTGAATTTATTTTTCAGGGTTTTGACGATTTTTCCGGCATCCATGCCTTCGGGAGAATAGACGGCGGTGACGGCGTCGGAAGGTGCCGTCGGGGCGAAGAGCTTGAGGCCCATGGCTTTCAAGCCCTCGCGAGTCGCCCGGGCCTGCAAGGCGTGGCGTTTGAAAAGATTTTCGAGACCTTCGGCTTTCATCATTTGCAAAACTTCCTGCAAGCCCAGGATCAAAGAAACCGCCGGCGTCCAGGCCGTGGTGTTTTGTTGGATGGCTTTGAGTTCGCGTTTGAAGTCGAAATAGAACTTGGGAAGATCGCTTTTTTCGCAAAAGGCGAGAGCTTTGGGGCTGAGCGAGGCAAAAGCCAAGCCCGGCGGCAGCATCAGTGCTTTTTGCGAACCGGTGATGAGGACATCGATGCCCCATTGGTCGGTGGGAATATCGATGACGCCGAGCGCAGTGATGGCATCAACGACGAGAGCGGTCTCGGGATGCTTTTGCACGAGTTTGGCGACGGCTTCGACGGGATGCATGACGCCGGTGGAGGTTTCGGAAGCTTGCATGAAGACGGCGCGGTATTTATGTTCTTGAAGTTTTGCTTCGATGATTTTGGGATCGACGGCTTGTCCCCATTCGACTTTGAGGACGTCGTGGGCGAGTCCGTAAGCCTGGCAAATTTTCCACCAACGCTCGCCGAATTTTCCGCCGTCGACGACGAGGGCGCGGTCGCTCTTCGCCATGAGATTGACGACGGCTCCTTCCATGGCGCCGGTGCCGCTGGCGGCGAAGATAAGGACTTCGTTCTTAGTTTGGTAAAGCCACTTCAATCCTTCCCGAACTTCCGCGACGACTTTTTCGAAAGCTTCGGTGCGGTGATGGATGATGGGCAGCGCCATCTTGAGCAGAACGGATTCGGGAACGGGAGTTGGGCCGGGGGCCATGAGACGGTAACGGTACATGCCAAGGCTCATACCCAGCGGTGACGGGGGGCGTCAAGATAAGATATGGGTATGGATAATGGAAAACTATGAACTCAACTTATAATACCAAAAAATAGGTCTCCTTTTTTGCGACCCCGACCAAGAAGTGCGGCGCTCGCCGCTTGAGTTGAAGCCTCTCTTCTATATTCTTCAGCAAAAACATCAATGATCATTTCAAGGAGTTTATGATGCTCATCACGAAAAACGAATGCTGAAGGGTTATTACAATTGGGGTCCACATTTATTTTTAAACTTACTGCATCACTATCG
>OBLQ010000206.1_pt1 | contig 21917 bp, 16 predicted proteins | sample 1519881 | NCBI WGS metagenome assembly OBLQ01 (sample SAMN01911456, study PRJEB22533) | soil metagenome | biome: Soil | place: Malaysia | collected 2012-04-30 | depth DG_metagenome m | reverse complement strand
GCCGCGTGGAAATGCCCTATAACTCTTCTGGATTGACAGAAAACCAGCGCCAGGTCGTGGACAAGCTGGTGGATGCATGCCGCTATCTGGATCGTATTTTCTGGCGTCAGAGCGACCCTGTGGCTCTTGAACTTTACCTCGCCCTGGAAGGCAAGAAGGACGCGGCGGATGTCGATCTTCGCCGGTTCCTGATGATCAACGGAAGCCGGTTTGACCTGCTGGATGATAACAAACCATTTGTCGGAACCCGCCCCATGCCGCCGGGACACTGGTTTTATCCGCCGGAATTAACGCGGGCGGATATCGAGGGCTTTATCAACGAACACCACGCCGCAAAGGGTGAAATCTACAGCCCGTACACGATTGTCCGGCACGAAGACAGGGACCTGGCCGCGGTCCCCTATAACGTGGCATACAAGCCGTTCCTTGAAAAAGCCGCCGCGGACCTGCGCGAGGCCGCAGCGCTTTCGGACGATAAGATGTTCGCAAAGTTCCTGGCCGCGCGAGCTGATGCATTGCTGAACGATAATTACTACCCGAGCGATATTCAGTGGCTTGAATTGAAGAACCCTAAAATCGACGTCATTTTTGCCCCGTACGAAACGTACCTGGACGGACTTCTTGGAGTGAAAACATCTTACGGCGCGGCGGTATTGATCCGCAACGATGCCGAAAGCAAAAAGCTTGCTTTGTACGAAAAATACGTTCCTATGATCCAGCGCGATTTGCCGCTGCCATCCGCCGATTTGCCGTCCATGCATGGCCACCTAACGCCCATGGAGGTGGTAGATTCTCCCTTCCGCGCCGGGGACCTGCGGCATGGTTACCAGGCCGTCGCAGACAATCTGCCGAACGATCCCAGAATCCACCAGACCAAAGGTACCAAGAAAATCTTCTTTAAGAACTTCATGGATGCCCGCGTCAATTACGTGATCCTGCCATTGGTCAAGCTTCTGATGGAGCCCAGGCAGGCAGCTCAAGTCACCGGTGAAGGGTTTATGGCCATGGTGGTGATGCACGAAGTTTCGCACGGTCTGGGTCCCGCGTTCGCGCGAGCCGGGAACCGGCACGTAAGCATTCGTGAATCAATTGGCCCGATCTACTCGGCGCTTGAAGAAGCCAAGGCGGACGTTGTGGGCATGTATGGGCTGAAGTGGCTGGTTGACCACCACGCGCTTCCGGAATCAGGACTTGATGAAAGCTATGCTTCCTACGTGGGAGGGATTTTCAGGACCGTGCGCTTTGGCGTGGGTGAGGCACACGGGCAAGCCGAAATTATGGAGTTCAACTACCTGAGCGAACAGAACGCCATCACCTGGAATCCTGGGACGGGAAAATACCGGATTGAATTTCTGCGCATGCCCAGCGCCCTCGCGAAACTGGCCCGGGTACTTCTGGAGATTGAAGCCACCGGCGACCGCGCCCGCGCAGAAGCCTGGTTCAAGCGTTACGGCAAGATGCCGGCAACACTTCAGTCAGCCCTTGCCAAAACCGGGGAAGTGCCCGTAGATCTCGACCCGCTCTTTTCATTCCCGGAAGAGGTGCAATAGGGGCACCCGTTCAACCCCATTCCGGGTTTAAGGGCTAAATCGCCCTTTATGACCGCAAAGTGATGACGAATCCAAACTTGACTTTGCCACTCAGCATACAGCTGTAGGACTCACCGACTCGCTCGAACAGAAACGTCTCAATCATGGGCAGCACACAGCTCATGACCTCAAGCCGCGGCCTCATGGCTGGAGTGGAACCCCAGAGGGCGCAGACCAAATGGAGGGTGGAAGGATGAAGGAACACCGCCAGAGTCGCCGGGAATTCCTGGGTTTGACGGGAGTCGGGGTGGCCAGTCTTGGAGCTGGTCTTTTTCCGCGCTTGAACGTATTGGCCGAAACCTCTGATGCCGATCCCCGCCATGCTGACCTGGTGGTATTTAACGCCAGGGTCTACACCATGGATTCCGGCGCGCCCCGGGCGGAGGCGTTCGCGGTCAAAGGTTCGCGATTCACCTATGTCGGGACGACGGCAGATGCCATGGCCTTCGTGGGCAAAGGCACCCGCACCTTTGACGCCAAACAGATGACGGTCGTCCCCGGATTTATAGACTGCCACAACCATTGCGAAGGCACCACGCTGCTCTACGAGGTCCTGGTCGGCAATCCCTATGAGGTTGAGTTTGTCTCGATCGCCAGCATCATTGATAAGCTCCGCACCAAAGCCTCGAAGACTCCCGCGGGTTTCTGGGTTGATGGATACTTCTTCGACGATACCAAGGTGAAGGACAACCGGCAGCTCAATGTGCACGACCTCGACAAGGTCTCGACGGAGCATCCGGTATGCGTCCACCATCGTGGCGGGCATACGTCTTTTTACAACAGCAAAGCGTTTGAGCTGGCCGGAATCAACAAGAACACTCCAAACTCTACAGGTGGAACTTTCGACCGCGACGCAAACGGCGACCTCACCGGACGCGTGACTGACCTGGCCATTGACGTCTTCGAACACGTTGGCAAGCGGGAGACGTTCACACCCCGGCAGGAACAGCAGCGCGACCGTGACGCGCTGGCCTTTATCTCCAAACAGTTCGTGCGCTACGGCCTCACCAGCGTTCACCACGAGGACGGCGACCTGTTTGAGCTCCAGCAGGTGAGAGCGCGAGGCGAACTGATGCATCGCGTGAGCTTCGAGACCAGCGGCAAGGTGCTGGAGGCCATGATCAGCAGTGGCATCACTACCGGCTTCGGAGACGAGTGGATTCGGTTCGGCGCCACCTCGGAGCACACCGTCGATGGCTCATTCTCTGAGCGCACCATGGCGTTGAGCCATCCTTACCCGGGAACGCATCCTCCTTACAGCGGCAACATAACTGAGAAACAGGCGGACCTGAATGACTGGGTGGAGCGCGTGCAGCGAGCGGGCATCCAACCCAACTGCCACGCTAATGGAGATGTTGCCATCGGCATGGTACTCACGGCCTACGAGCGGGCGCAAAAGGTGGCGCCACGGCCCGACGTGCGTCCCAAGATCACACACTGCACGCTGGTCAATGATGATCTGTTGCGCCGCATGAAGGCGCTCGACGCGGTCCCTGCCGTCTTCAGCACGTACGCGTATTACAACTCCGACAAATTCCACTTTTACGGCGAAGAACTCATGCAGTGGTGCATGGCTTTCCATTCCTTCGCCGATGCTGGAATTCGAGCGGCGGCCGGTTCAGATTTCGGTCCCGGGCCGTTCGCTCCGCTGATGGGCATTCAGGGAATGGTGACGCGCACGGGCTGGAACGGCGAAACCTGGGGAGCAAACCAGCGAATCAGTGTGGATCAAGCTTTGCAGGTGAACACCATCAATGGCGCCTACAACGCACATGAGGAGACGATCAAAGGATCGATCACACCGGGCAAGCTGGCTGACTTCGTCGTACTGGCCGATGATCCTCACACTGTAGACCAGGGGAAAATCAAAGACATCGAGATTGTGCGAACAATAACTGGAGGGGCCACGGTTTACCAGAAGTAACGATTTGTCTCGCGAGTCAATTTATACCCTCTATGGTATCAGCCCCGGAGGACCGGCAGACCACCATACCTATGGCCCTCGCCAAGGCACACAGATCCTGAAACACGCGCATCAAACTTCAGCTGATGAAGGGCTGGAACGGCCGGCTACTCCGTAAACTCAATGACGATACCGTTGATGCGTTTGTCGAGGCCGGTAAATTGCCCGAACAGTGGCGAGGTATTGTTGTTATAAACGGCCGTGGGGTTCTTGCGGCTGGTTGTGTTGATCGAATAGATGCCAAACCTGAATGTGTGGCCGCGATGGATATGGAACGGCAGTGGGAAGTCCTTGTAAATCCGCCAGTTGAGCGAAAAGAAGATGGGATATCTCTGGCCGTTGGGTTCTCCCACGTAATTGTGGAGTTCGTCGATGTTGGAATAGGGAAAGCCGGAGTGCAAATCGATCGAAGGTGCCAATGTGATTTTCCAGGGAATCTTGAACAGCCCGAAACCTGTCAGGCGGTTGGGAACATCGGATGGCAGGTTGGCATAAACATCGGGACGGATGACCGGAATTTCAAGCGGTACGAAGATGTTGTCCGTGGTGTTCAAATCGCCCCGGCCGTCGCTGCGGACATAAGACATACTCAGGTTAGCGTCTTCACTGGCCCGATAATCAACCGTGAATTCGTATTCGTGATAGCGGGAACTTCCGCGGTTCAACAGCATCATAATTCGGGTGTCATCCGGCTGCGGAACGGGATTGATGACAAAGAGCCGGGTGGTGTGGCTGTAGAGCGTACTGACTTTTGCCGTCACCTTCTTTGAAAAGCGGCGGGAGACCTGGACCCGCCAGGTAAGGTTGCGCGGCGTGCTGCCCAAGTCCGAACAGTCGGGAAGAAGCTGGGGGCCCGCGGATGAAATCCGGGCGCACTCATTTGGAAATGCCACGGACGGCCCCATGGGAAGCCCCGCCTGGTCCAGTTGCGTGACAATGCGTACGGGATTGTCCGTAAAATCGGCGGCAAGCATGGGCGTGCGGTCATAAAACATACCGACGCCGCCCTGGAGGACAGTTCTTGCCGACTCATCCAGTGCATAAACCACGCCGAGGCGTGGCGCGAAGTTCACCGCGTTTCCGTTTGTCTCACCGAAATAACGCAGCCCGAGAGTTGCCGCCAGGCGATTGTTGAAGATCCAATGGTCCTGGGCGAAACCCGCGCCAGAGGTGTCACTGGCGGTCAGATTTCCCGGCCCGCTGAAGTCAATCCGCTCAGCTGAAGATCCGTCGCTTCGGAGAATCACCACCGGGTGCGACTGGCTGCTGCCCGTGTAGTTACGGTGAATGATGTCAGTCCCGAAAAACATTTCATGGCTGCCTGCCCATTGTTTGGTCGCCAGGCTGAAGACGGTTTGGCCCTCCGCCAAATGGCTGTCCCTGGCCATTGTATTGAAGTAATTGCCGCCAATCCCAGTGGGCGTCAGGAGCATATCCTCCGGGCCGTGCCCGTGAGAGTAACCCTCCATTCGAGTAAATTTGAAAAGCGTGCGCAAAATGCTTCCCGACTTGAATTGGTAGTTGTCATTGCCGTCAACGGAATAGCCTCTCTGGCCCGTATCTGCCGTTGCGGGACGAGGGATCAACACGTTGAGGTTCGCCCACTGGGTGCGCCTGGGGAAAAGGTTGACGGTAAGGGACGCTACGTGCCGCTGCGACAACAGGAACTGAAACTGGGTGATCGAGTTGTAACCCTGGATCTTCGTTGAGTCATTGGGCCAGGGGAGTCCGCGCACGTCCGGTTTTCTCATTTCATAGAGAAAGGACTCGGCGAAGTTGATCTTGTTCTTCCATAGAGGGCCGCCAAATCCGATCCGAGGGGTCGCTTTGGCAAACCCGACAAGATCGCCCTCCTTACCGCGCAGACTCGGATTCAGGTCGTGCATGCTGAGGTGCCACTGGCTCGGTGGAGCTTTCAGTTGGATGTCGGTCATGCCGCCTACGAATCCTCCGTATTGCGCACCGAATGGCGCCTTGTAGACATCCAGGCTTTGGATGGCGTCGATAGGTACGTCAATCGAATACGTCCCTGTAACCGGGTCAACGGCCTGCGCAAAGTCAAGCAGAAGCATGCTCTGGCTCTCCGGGACCCCCTTGATGAAGAGTTTTCCGCTTTGGAGTTGCAAAACTCCAGGGGTAACCGGCAATTCCTGTTTGAATTCCTGGCGGACAACGGGAATGGTTAGGAGCTGTTTAGTCTCCAGAGTCTGGGTCGCAGGGCTTGTTCCCTGGGTTGAAACGATTGGCGCGGACTCCCTCACCTCGATTCTCTGTTTGAGTTCCTGAAGCTGCATCCGGATGTCTTCGGTAAGGGTCTGGCCGGCCGTGATCGTGATTTTCCGGGTGAACGGCTTGAATCCCTCAATGGTGGCGTCCAGCGTGTAGGGGCCTGCTGGAATGTCATTCATTTCATACTCACCAGTCTCGTTTGAGTAGGCAGTTTCAGGCGGCAGGCCAGGAGCATTGGCCGTCAGCTTGATGGCCACTCCGCCGACGGGGATTGGCTGGCCCTGTGGACTCATGGCGGTTGTGGTCCCTCGGAGAGAGCCGGTTTGTATTTGTGCCGCAGCGATGCCTGGTATCGATATAAAGGCGAATAAGAGTGTCGCCGCAAGAATTGCGCGAAAAGCGGGAAATTCGTACTTGAGGCAAGCCGGCAGACCAGGCCGGGAGTGAGAGGACAGCTGCAATCTATTTTGGGCCTGGCTTCTTTTCTGGATCAACATGGGCTGGAAGAATCTTCTCATCAGTGATAGTTCGCTCGAAATTTCCTTCCCTTTCGGTTCTTGGATTAAACGTTTGGCAGCGTGCCTGGTTGCAGCAGACGAGGGCCTCTCCCTCTGTGGCTTGCAGGTCCCGTCCTTACCTGCTGTTAACCTGGCATCTTATGAGATGAAATAGATGACCCAACGGATGCGCTGACCCTCAAAATTGGCGCAGAATGAGATTTGACAATAGGGTCTTAGAACCTGTAAAAGTAGCTCATGCCGAAATAGCTGATTCTCATAAGCGCTTATTTTGATTCGACCCGGCTATGAATAAAGAGGGCAATACATCAGGTGCCCAACTATTGATGCTACCAGTTAAGAGCCGAAAGAGGCAATTGGGTGATTCCACGCTTGCTTCTGTCCTGGGCTGGCGGCAGGTTTTGGGGAGCGACTTCCTGATCCGAAGATGAATCTGTTGGAGCGGGTTCAGGGACGGACAACATCCTTTCAAGGAAGATTGATTTGACTTTGCTTACCGACCGGTTGGAAAATATTGTCATTATCAGTTCGGTTCAGGTGCCTAATTCGCGGCTCTTGCAATTCACGCCATATCCACGGGCGGAGGAATCTGAATGAGCGAAAAGTTGTTTATTTTTGACACAACCTTGCGTGACGGCGAGCAATCGCCGGGCTGCAGCATGAACCTTGAAGAGAAGCTGGTAATGGCCCGCCAGCTTGACCGCCTTGGAGTGGACATCCTGGAAGCCGGTTTCCCTATCGCTTCGCAGGGAGACTTTGACGCCGTGTCCGCTATTTCCGCGGAGGTGCGCCGGCCTACAATCGCCGCGCTGGCCCGCGCAAACCAGCTCGATATCGACCGCGCCTGGGCAGCCCTGAAGGATGCAGCAAAACCCCGGATTCACACGTTTCTGGCCACCTCAGACATCCATCTGAAATACAAGCTTCGCAAAACGAGGGAAGAAGTTCTCAAGATGATTGCGTGGGCTGTCGGCCACGCCAGCTCGCTGTGTCAGGACGTGGAATTCTCTCCTGAAGATGCCGGGCGGACCGACAGAAGCTATCTGATCGAGTGCTGCCACGCGGCCGTGGAAGCAGGCGCGACGGTGCTGAACTTGCCCGACACCGTGGGGTATTGCCTGGAGCCCGAATACGAAATGATGTTTGCCGACGTTAAGGCAAATGTTCCCGGGATTGAGAACGTTGTATTAAGTACGCACACGCATAATGACCTTGGCCTCGCTGTCGCCAATACTCTTGCAGGGGTTCGCGGGGGAGCGCGGCAGGTGGAGTGCACCATCAACGGAATTGGCGAGAGGGCAGGGAACGCGGCCCTCGAAGAGGTTGTGATGGCGGTATTTGTGCGGCGTGATGTTGAACCTGTCCATACCGACATCCGTACCGAAGAGCTTTACACCGCGAGCCAGTTGTTGACGCGCCTTACTGGTATGCAGGTGCAAAGGAACAAAGCCATTGTGGGAAGGAATGCGTTTGCGCACGAGGCGGGAATACACCAGGACGGTTATCTGAAGAACGCCATCACCTACGAAATCATTTCGCCGGAAACAGTGGGCATGCCCGCCGACCATATTGTGCTTGGAAAGCACTCCGGCCGGCACGCGCTGGCAAACCGCTTCAGGGAGCTGGGTTATGAGCTGACGAAGCCGGAAATCGAGCGCGCCTATGAGCTTTTCACACGACTGGCGGACCGCAAGAAAAACGTTTATGACGAAGACCTCATCGGCATTGTGAATGAGGGGTTCGAGCACATTCCTGAGCTTTACACGCTGAAACTTCTTGAGAGCGTATCCAGCAGCGAGGGGCGCTCAACGGCAACCGTTGAACTGGAGCGGGATGGGCAAGCCTTCCGTGAATCAGCTACCGCCGAGGGTCCTTGCGATGCTGCTTTTCGGGCGATCGACCGGATTACGGGAATACCGGGGAAGGTGGTGGATTTCTCTGTGCATTCGGTGAGTGCTGGAGCGGACAGCACGGCAGAGGTTTCAGTCCGGAGCCGCTTCCAGGATAAGGAGTTCTCCGGCAAGTCTCTGAGCTGTAACGTAGTTGAAGCTGCCGCGCGTGCCTACCTGCAGTCTGCGAACAAAGGTGTGTACGAAATCCGGCGGGCTGTGAAGCAAGCCGCTTCTGAAGCCGGTTCAGTCCACGAGAATGAGTTGGTGGATCGCCTTTTGCCTGGCGGTTACTGACATCTTAAGAGCCTCGGCTATTCATGAGTTTAATGGACGCCGAGCGGTCTAAAGCCTTCTGTTATCCTGGCCCGGTTCATAATTGCGACAACTGGGGGGAAATCTGTGCATTATTGACACAGATTTTGTTGGGAGTGACAAAAAATGTCACTATATGGGTTGGAGGTTGTCCTTATTCAATTGTTTGATAATAAATGAGTTATCTTCGTGACTGCCTCTGTTTTCACACATCAAAATCTTTTCATTACCTTAAGTTCAATTATATCTTGTCCTTTCAACTCTTATTCGTGTAAGATGCCTGCTATCAGATGCAGTCCATATTCAAAGTAGCCGTCTTGCCCGGTGACGGAATTGGTCCGGAGGTAACCGAAGAGGCCCTCAAGGTTTTGCGAGCGATTGAGGGTGTTATCGGCCCCAAATTCCGTTTCCAGACAGGATTAATTGGTGGTTGTGCAATTGACGCCACCGCTGTGCCACTTCCGCCGGAAACTATTTCAATTTGCAACCATGCGCAAGCCGTTCTTCTGGGGGCTGTGGGCGGGCCTCGATGGGATTCCCGACGGCCCGACAGCCGGCCTGAGGCCGGACTCCTGCAGCTACGCCAAAGGCTTCGCGTTTATGCCAATCTGCGCCCGGCGCGTGTTATTGATTCCCTGGCGGGCGTTTCGGCACTGAAGCCTGCAGTCGTGCGCGGCACGGACCTTGTTATCGTCCGCGAGCTGATGGGTGGAATCTATTTTGGCAATCCGCGCGGCATTTTCTCCAAGAACGGCGAGCGGATGGGCGTAAATACAGAGATTTATCGCGAGCACGAGGTTGAAAGAGTCGCCCACCGGGCGTTTCAGCTTGCGCGCCTGCGTCGGCGCAAAGTAACCTCGGTTGACAAAGCGAACGTTCTTGAGAGTTCGCGGTTATGGCGTGATGTAGTCACGCGGGTAGGCCAGTCCTATCCGGACGTTGAACTGGACCATCTTTACGTTGACAACTGCGCCATGCAGTTGATTGCAAAACCGACCAGCTTTGACGTCATCCTTACCAACAACATGTTCGGCGACATACTGAGTGATGAAGCTGCGATGCTGACAGGCTCGATTGGCTTACTGCCATCGGCCAGCCTGGGTGAGCGGTGCGGTCTTTATGAGCCGGTACACGGGTCCGCGCCTGATATTGCCGGGAAAAAACGTGCCAACCCGATCGCCACGATTGCTTCTGTCGCGCTCATGCTGCGGTACTCCTTCCGCCTGGAACGTCCCGCAGCAGCCATTGAGGCAGCCATAGAAAAGGTCCTGAGGAGTGGAGCCCGGACCCCTGATCTACCGGGACGCAAGCGCCCCGTTTCGACCTCACGCATGGGGAACTTGATTGCTGCTGCAACAACCAAGCTTCTTTCATCCTCGCGCTTCCTCCCTAAAGAAAAAGCGTAAATCGGTCAGCATTTCCATCGGTTGGGGGACTATGTGCTCCAAAGGAGGTAATAGCCGTACCTGTCGGTATTCGGGGGCAAAGACCGTTGCAATCTCGTTCGCTTTCGGGTTAATATGCAGTGCGACGGGGGGCGGCAGGCGGTTTTTCAGCCACAATCACAATGGCAGGAGCATATTATGTGGTGGGAAAAGGAAAAAAAGTCGCAACCCGGTGTCCCATTAGCAAAGCCGACCGTTTCCGCGCCCTCTAATCCTTCTAAGGTGGAAACCTCTATGCCTGAAAGCATTCGAAGAGATACAAGTGGAAGTTCCCAGGGCCAGGTGCAGGCCACCATCGGCCGTTCAATTGTTCTGAAGGGAGAACTGTCTGCTAACGAAGACCTTGTGATCGAGGGGCAGTTCGAAGGGACCGTTAATCTGCAGGACCATTGCCTGACGGTTGGCCCGAATGGAAAAATAAAGGCTGAAATCCAGGCACGGCAGGTGGTTATTTACGGGGCCGTGAATGGAAACGTGGCAGCGCGTGAAAAGATTGAAGTGCGCCGGACGGGCAATGTAACCGGTGATCTTAAATCGGCCAGCGTCTCCATTGAAGAAGGGGCTTATTTCAAGGGAAGCATTGATATTCTCCGTGACGCAAAGCCTGAAGAGCGCAAGCCCGTTGTTGCGGCGGCCGCATCCAAGCCCGGGAATTAGAAGAACGAGCGTTTTTCTCGATTCCGTGCCGCGGCGTGCGGGCTGCGCGCGAGGCAGGTTTGTCTCTGAAGCCGCGGGCTTCCTGTCTGGCACTGAATCGATTCCAACGTGACCTCGCGTTGCGCCAGGGTCTGCCGATGTTTTCAGTAAAGATGCAGGAGGCGTCCCACAAGAAGCCTTCCCCAGGTCGGAGTCCCGCCGTTTCCAGCCAGGCTCTCCAGTGGATCTGGAACTATTTGCAGGATGAAGAGAATCCTCACGTCCTCGACTGCGGCGCTGTTTCCTCCACTACGGTCAACATTCTGATCAATCGGAATGCCAAGGTTTACGTGGCGGACCTGATCGCTCCTTTGCAGCGCGGTGACACTGCTTTCTGGCGGCAGGAGGACAAGGAAACGCTGTTCTGCACTGCCGAACTGCTCAAACGAGTGCCTGCCATTCCTCCGGGTTCTCTCAGGTTGATCTGCTGCTGGCACCTGCTGGATCTTGTTCCACGGGAATACGTGCATGATCTGGTCCGGTTTTTTCTCTCGCTCCTTGCCCCGGGTGGGGTGATCTTTTGCTTCCTCCGCGAACTCAACCTCACCCAGGGCAAAGACGCCCGGTGGTGGCTTGAGACCCTCACAACGCTCGGCGAGGAAGGTGAGGGAGTCGGAACGTTTCCTTATCCTCCGGTGTCCAACCGGGAAATCGAAAAGCTGACCGCCGGCAACGGACTGAAGACATTCCTCACCCGTTCGCATCGCCGGGAAGTTGTCGTTTTGAAAGCGAAAGAAGAGGCCTGAATGAAATCATCAAAATTTTTCATGTTTGCGGCAGTGATGGCTCTGTCGGCTGGTGTTGCGCCTTTATACGGACAGGACCTGGTTGCAAAGGCCCTGAGCAGTTTTCCTGCGGACACCATCCGATTGGAATTCTCAAGCCCAGCGACGCTGCGGAAACTTCCAAATTATGCAAGTCTGCGTGAACACTACATGGGGCCGCGTCTTAAAGAGCTCGTGGATTCCATGGCCGAACTCGGTGTGGCGGAGACGGACGTGGATCAGTTGGTTCTGGGCTGGGATGCTGATGGCTCAGACCTGAATCTGTACGGCTTTGCCGGAGGAAATTTCCGGGCCTCGGTGCTCGATGCGCGAGCGGCCGAAAGGAATCTTCCTTCGCAGCAGATTGGTGGTAAAACCGGCTATTGCCTTGGCGCGGGTCTGGCTAGTGAGTGCGTTGTCGTCCTCAGTCCTACGGAAGGCGCATTTGGCAACCTGGCCACTCTCAGCCAGATTATGCAAACCCTGAATGGAGGTGGCAATTCGATAGGATCGAACGACAGCTTTGCGAAGGCAGTGAAGCAGGAGCAGAGCGGCGCCCCGATCTGGGGAGTTGCTGTCGCATCCGCCGTGGCGTCCTGGTTTAGAGGCTGGATGCCCAGGCAGAGCTCGGTTGACATGGACTGGAACAAGGTGTTCGAGGGTGTCGATGCGCTTGGATATAAGATCGAGACTGGCAGCGACATTCAGTTGGGCCTCGAAATGTTCTGCAAATCAGCGGAATACGCAGGGAGCCTGAGGCAGATGCTGGAAGGATTGAAACTGGCCCAGCAGATTGCCTGGCAGAATCAATATCCCGCCAAGGCCAACCCCTTCCAGAGGATGGAATTTTCACAGACAGGCAGCCAGATTGGCATAAATATCGTGGCAAATTACAGTGATGTGGGCGGGGCCTGACAGCTTGCCGCTTCCAAGCAAAAGCGGCACAAAAAAGACGTTCCAGGATTTCTCACACTAATCCCGGAACCGTTAAGGAACTGAGGAGTCGAATGCGGCACCCCGTCATCGGAGGCACATTCACGTTGTTGCCTCGCCTGAGGAGAAGTTCGTAACCCAGAAAGGCCGCAGCGCCTGCAGGAGCGGCCACTGTCAATGCAGTTGAGCCGGCAATAGCCAGCTTGGCGGCCGTAAGACCTCCGACACCCACTGCCCCCGTCAGAAAGCCCCTCCAGGAACCCCGCTTGTGCCCTCGAACGTGCCCTTCTGCATCCAGAGTACCCATCAGGCCCATGCTTTTATCCAAATGGGTGATGATCGCCGAAACTGGGATTATATGGCCGTCAGGCAGTGTCACATGGTCAAACCGGAAGGCGATTTCACCGTTGTGCCTCATCCAGGTCGGGCGGCGGATTGAAGTGATATGACCGTCAAACAGTGTTCCCTTAGGCAGTGCCATCTGGCCGTTGATGTAGACCGGTTCCGTCATTTCAGCCGATACGGGATCATTAACATGGCTGACCAGCGTGTGCATTCCCGAAATGAGCCGTGCTGTGACCAGCGTCTCTGCGGGAATCGTCAAGGCGGTCGAAGTTCCCGAGTTGGTATCCGCACGGTTTAACTTCCCGTCCCGGTGGGAAAAAACTCCTCTCCCCGCCGCCAAGCACAAAGGTGTTGCCAGCAAGAGCGCCCCTAGAACGGCAAAAAATCGTCGCATTGATTTCCTCCCTATGGCTATGGAGTCATGCGTGCTTTGGGCAACAGGACTTTATTCTTCGCCCATCTCAAACTACTGCCCCTGGATAATTCCTGCCTTACAAAACTTAATATTCCCGTGCGAATAGTGGACTTCCGTCAAGAACTCATATTGTAAGACGGTTTATCGCACTCAATTTCAGAAAGTTGTAAAAACAGTGTAAAAACGCATGCAGCTTCGTGCGCCAGACGAAAACAACTTCTTGATGACTTTTCCAACCCCATGAAAAAGCGAGTCTATTTTACCCCAGTTTGGTCACCTTGTCTGCCTGCGGTCCTTTCTGCCCCTGAACGATCTCAAATTCGACAGCGTCACCCTCTTGAAGCGACTTGAACCCATCGCCTTCAATTGCTGAATAATGAACAAAAACGTCGGCCCCCTCGTCTTGCCCGATGAAGCCGTATCCTTTACTGTTATTAAACCATTTAACTTTTCCTTGAAGTCGTGCCACTTCCATCCCTCCTTAATCGCTGAGCATTAGTGATCGAGAGCCCCTCCGGGAATGGTCCAAAAAGCAAAAGGCCAGGAACCGCCCTCGATTCCCAGCCCCCTCTTTCAACAACAATTACCCGATGCGACCACCGCACAAACTCCCTGGCGCTAAGTATATATTTAGGAATCCACTTGTCAAGAGAATATTGACTTTTCAGTAGAGGTTACAAATCCTACTAGTAATTACGGTTAGCTTACCTGACACCTCCTCTCCAGCGGTCCCACAGTAACCCCACAAGCGTTTTCCCGTCCAAGATCTTCTTCTCGCGCAGGAGCTTGTCAATCTGGATTTTCGAAAATTCGGCCACCTCGATTCGCTCATCGTCCTCGGGACTAGCCTTGGCAAGTGTTAAATCCAGGGCTTCCACAAGGTGCATTTGCTCAGTCAGAATGCCCGGGCTGGGATAAAAAGAAAAGAGCCGATTCAGGGAACCGGCGCGGTACCCCGTTTCTTCCTGCAATTCACGGCGGGCGGCGCGAATGACGCTCTCACCGGGTTCCATAGAACCCGCGACGAGTTCCCAAAGATGTTTTTGCGTGGCGTAGCGGAATTGCCGGACCAGAACAATATGCCCACTGGGAAGCCTCGGAATGACGACAACCGAACCATGATGCTCTACGATTTCGCGGGTTGCTTCGACCCCGCCGGGTTCGACCACGCGGTCAAGCTTAAGGCGAAGGACTCGTCCATCGTAGAGGCTCTTGCTGCTCAGAACTCGAACCTGGGATTTCATGGTGAAAACAGTATCCTCCACAATCCGCCGCGGGAATCTTCCAACGGCGTTCAGTTAAATCAGAAGCAGCTTTGAAGAACAAGGGCCCGGCCGGTCAGGCTGGGATCACAAATTTCTCGATAACAGACTTGGCGGTCTTGGTGTCCTTGGCAGCCTTCAGTGTGTCGCGGTCCTGTTCCAGTGCAGACTTGAGCTTAGCATACTTCTCAAGCTTGTCTTTGACGGCGGCATTCTGGTCCGGGGTGGCTGCGGGATCCTTGGCCGCCTTGTTCAGGCAATCCATGAGGCTGTCAATGATTCCCAGCGAGAGAGTGAGCCGGGTAAGGCAACTTTGCTGGTGGTAGTCCTTTGTGAATTCAGAAAGGCTTTCTTTCCTAACCGTTCCAACCAGTTCAGCTATGCTTTGCACATAACTTTTGACCATTCCTTCGTCGTCGCTGCAGGTTTGGCTATGAAGTGATTGGAGGAAGGGCAAGCCAAACAGTAAAGGTCCCGTAAGAATAATCATTAGGATCCGGCGTTTCATGGCCGCTCCTTTCCAAAACGGGATTACGTGATGTTGTGAGCCCGGGCCTCGCTCAGAGTTCAGAGGCCTTCTTCCGGCACATGGTAACATAACTGGGACACCAGGGAAGGGAATTCATGGCCTGTGCTGCGAGGTTTGGCGAATGGGCCAGGGCGAAGGTCCTGGGCGTAACTAGGCCCCCGCAGGCTGGTATGCTGGTCCTCGTTTTGGACTCATCGTATCCGGAGATAACACGGAACGGGAAGGTCGGCGATGAAAATTTCCGCACTCATTGTGGATGATGAGCAGCCTGCAAGGGACGAACTGGCATACCTGCTCAAGAATTTTCCGGACGTCGGGATTGTCGGCCAGGGCAAGAATGGCGTGGAAGCGGTGAGCCTGGTCCGCGAACTAAGTCCTGATCTTGTGTTTCTCGACGTTCAAATGCCGGGCCTGGACGGCTTTGGCGTCATCAAGAAGCTGCTCGACCGCAATACCCGCCTGCCCTACTTTGTTTTTGTCACTGCTTATGACCATTATGCCGTGCGCGCGTTTGAAGTCAATGCCGTTGACTATCTGCTGAAGCCAATCGAGCGGAACAGGCTTGAAAAGGCCTTGCAGCGGGTGCGAAGGATGGTGGAGGCGTCGGAAGCTGCTTCTCAGAAGCTTGACCGCCTGGTGCACATGATCGAAGAGCGCCCCGCCGCGCAGTCCAGCAAACTTGTTGTCAAGAGCGGTAACCGCATGGTGCTGGTGGACTCTTCTGACATCATTTATGCGACGATTGAAGATGGAGTGATCAGAATTGTGACCAAAGACCTCGATGGCCAGTCAAACTTCCGCACCGTGGAAGAGCTGCAAAACAACCTGGACCCTAACATGTTCTGGCGGGTCCATCGCTCCTACCTTGTCAACATCAACCGGATTAAAGAGGTTGTTCCCTGGTTCAAGAGTTCTTATCAACTGAAGATGCAGGACCGCCAGGAAACAGAAATCCCGGTGAGCCGTGCTCAGACACGGAAGCTGCGGGAACTGTTAAACCTCTGAGCCGTCCGCCGGCGGTCTTGCTTAATGAATTCACCTGTCGGGGTCCTGTCCGTCAGGAGCCATGGCGGGAATCTCTTTCTGGTGATGGGCGGAAGTAGTTTTGCAGCGCTTGGATAAGACCTGTGACCGTCGAGTCCGTGGCTTCAACGGAAATTGTTAGGCCGTGTTTGCGAACAGTCTCCGATGTGATGGGGCCTATGGATGCAATGGCGGCTTGCTCCAGGATTTTGCGAAGGCCTGCGCCCTCGATCAATTTCACAAAGTTTGACACGGTGGACGAGCTCGTAAAGGTGACGGCGTCCGGGGCGGGCGTGAGGAGCCGCTCGAGTTCACCGGCGGTAAATTCAGGCAGGACCGTCTCATAGGCTTCAACAACTTCCACGCGAGCGCCGCGTTCTTCAAGCAAGCGGGGCAGAAGGTCTCTGGCAACCTTCGCCCGCGGAATCAGGATACTCTTCCCGCGAACCTCAGCTCCCTTCAGGCATTCAATCAGACCTTCCGCCCTGTATTCCTGAGGCATGAAATCAACGTGAATGCCGGTGGCGGCCAGTTCGGCCGCGGTGCCGGGCCCGATGGCGCCGATCTCCAGTCCCTTCAAGTCGCGCACGTCACGGCCACACACAGGAAGGCGGCCCAGAAATTTCCTGACGCCGTTGGCTGAAGTGAACACGAGATAATCAAATTCCTCCAGCCGGCCAATGGCCTCGTCGAGCGGCTGCCAGGATTGCGGATCGCGAATCTCAATAACAGGAATCTCGACGGCTTCGGCTCCCAATCTTTCAAGGGCTTCTCTGAAGACGGCAGATTGTTCGCGCGTCCGCGTGGTCACAATGCGTTTTCCAAAGAGCGGCAGGCGTTCAAACCAACTCAATTCATCGTGCAGGCCGGCGACGTCACCCACAACGATGATCGCCGGCGCTTCAATGCCCGAGGCCTTCGCAGCAATATCAGCCAGAGTGCCGGTAATGGTTTGTTGCGCTGGCCGGGTTCCCCAGAAGATAACGGCAGCCGGAGTGTCCGGATTGCGCCCTCCTTGGAGCAGGGCTGCGCTGATTTCAGGCAGATTGCGGACTCCCATAAAAAGGACGAGCGTGTCCGCACCGGCGGCAAGTTTCGCCCAATTGATGCTGTTTGAAGATTTTGACGAGTCTTCATGGCCGGTCACGAACGTGATGCTCGAGGACAGGTCGCGATGGGTCAATGGAATTCCCGCGTAAGCCGGTGCCGAATAGCCTGACGTAATTCCGGGGACAACCTCGAACGGAATGCCTGCTTTTGCAAGGGCCTGCGCCTCCTCCCCGCCGCGTCCGAAAATGAAAGGATCTCCGCCCTTCAGCCGAACTACAATCTTTCCCTGCGCCGCTTTGCTCACCAGCAACCCGTTGATAGCTTCCTGCGGCGACTTCTTGTCACCCGGCCGTTTGCCCACGCAGATCCTTTCACACTCGGGCCGCGTGTATCTCAGCAGGTCTTCGTTGGCGAGAAAGTCGTAAATAACGGCGTCAGCGCGCTCAAGCGCCGCCTTGCCCTTGAGAGTCAGCAGGCCGGGATCGCCCGGCCCAGCACCGACAAGATAAACCTTTCCTCCCATATCAACCTATCAGGCAACGAAAGACTGGCGTTATTGAAGTGGCCAGGAACAGAACTATTTCGGGTCCAGTTCCGGATGGCTGAGCAACTCGCGCGCTCCCTGGCCTAAAAGTTCCGTTGCCACCCGTTTGCCAAGCTCCTCAGGATCATTGGGAGCGCCCTTGGCACTTACCCGAAGCACCCTTGTGCCGGAGGGATCCGCCACCACTCCCATCAGGTGCAATCCGCCGGATTCGTGTGTTGCATACGCCGCGATGGGAAGCTGGCATCCGCCTCCCAGGCCCTCGAGCATGGCCCGTTCCGCGCGGACAGCCTGATAAGTGGGCCGATGGTCAAGCAGCGCGACAGCCTTTTTTACCGCCGCGTTCTGCATCCTGATTTCAATGGCCAGAGCTCCCTGTCCAACTGCCGGGCAAATTTCATCTTCCCGGAACCAGCTCGTGATGTGCGCGGCGAAACCGAGACGTTTCAATCCCGCCCCGGCCAGCACCAGCGCTTCGCAGTCGCCTCTCTCAAGTTTTCGCAACCGGGTATCCACGTTGCCGCGCATTGGGACAACTTTGATATCGGGCCGCAAAGCGAGCAGCTGTGATTGCCGCCGCAGGCTGCTGGTTCCAATGCGCGATCCGGCCGGAAGATCATGAAACCGCAGACCGCCTTTTGAAACAAGCGCATCGTGCGGGTCCTCGCGCTCCGGGACCGCCGCCACGCCCAGACCTTCAGGCAGGTCAGTGGGAAGGTCTTTCATGCTGTGGACTGCAAGGTCAACCTGGCCGGCCAGCAACGCCTCTTCAATTTCTTTGATGAACAAACCTTTGGTTCCAGATGCTACCAGCGCGGCATTCTGTAGCTTATCGCCGCTGGTCTTGATGATCTCGATTTTGATTTCGTGGCCGGCAGACGCCAGGCGGTCTTTTACCCAGTTCGCCTGCCATAAAGCGAGTGAGCTTCCACGTGAACCGATGGTGATCTTCATGAGGTTGGCAATAAGTCCAAAATGTCCAGCGGGAATGGAGAACGATCTTCAAAAGTTGAAAAGCCGCAGCCTTACTTGCTAACGAAGTCCCATTAACGCGGGACGTTACTCGGCCACGCCGAACATTTTGCGGACCAGTGATACCAGCGAACTCTGCTCCGGACGGCCCACGCCGCTCTTCAGTTCGGTAATCGGACCGTGAAGGATCTTGTTCAGGATGCCGTGTGTCAGGGCATCGACAGCGTCGCGCTGCTGTGGCGTCAGGTCCCCCAGCCGGCCGCGAAAGCGCTCCAGCTCATTTTCGCGAATGGTTTCAAGCCGCTGCTCAAGGGCCACAATCGTGGGGACGATCTCGCGCGAGGCCAGCCGCTTCATGGCCTTCTGCACTTCCTGCTGAATGATTTCCTCCGCCCAGATGGCTTCCCGCTCCCGCTGTTTCTTGTTGGCTTCGACCACCTGGCCCAGGTCATCAATATCGTAAACAAAAGCGTTGTCAAGTTCGTTAACGGCCGGATCGATGTTGCGGGGTACAGAGATGTCTACAAAAAACACGGGCCGGTTTTTTCGCGCCGCAAGCCATTGCTCCGCGTGGTGGCGATGGATGACATAGTGCGGGGCGGCCGTCGAGCAGATGACGATATCGGCTTTTTCAACATGGTCGAGCATCTGTTCAATGCGGATGGCCTTGCCGTGGAAGGCCTGGGCCAGTTCAACGGCGCGTTCGTAAGTCCGGTTGGCCACCAGGATGGTGCCGGCGCCGCTCCGGATGAGGTTCCTGGCGGCAATTTCGCTCATCTTGCCCGCACCAAGAACCAGGATGGTTTTCCCGGTCAGGTCACCAAAAATCTTACGGGCCAGTTCCACGGCCGCGTATGAAACAGAAACCGCCGACGCTCCAATCGCCGTGTTTCGCCGCACCTTGCGCGCAACCGCCAGGGCCTGCAGGCTGATTTCGTTCAGGGTGCCGGTCAACGCCCCGGCTTCACGGGCTGCGGTGTATGCCTGCTTCAGCTGGCCGAGGATTTGAGGCTCACCAACGATCATTGAGTCCAGGCTTGAGGCCACCCTGAACAGGTGTTCGATGGCTTCCCGCTGGCGATGCTGATAAAAGTGGCTCTCGTAAAGCGCCAGGTTGCATTGATGATGGTCGGCAAGGAACTCGCGGATGACGGGTTCCGGCGCAACACCGTCCCGCGCATTGGCGATCACTTCAACTCGGTTGCAGGTGGAGAGAATCAGACCCTCTTTAATGCCTTCCCGGTGAATGAGGTCGGCAACGGCCTCCTGAAGCCGGGATTCCGGAATACTCATCCTTTCCCGGACTTCCACAGGCGCCGTCCGATGGTTGATTCCCACAAGAGCGAGGTTCATCTTCTTCTAAATCACCAATACAGACTATTTTCCGTCAATCCGTCGCATAAGTATGTGAGCTACATCACATCACGGGGCTCTGCCCAGCCGCGGCAGATATCCGTGCCAGCCACTTACAAAACTGATGCCCACAAACGTCACCATGAGGACGGCAAAGCCCAGAATAGCGACATAGGCCGAAAGCCGCCCCGGCCAGGTCCCGCTCAATCTCGCCGAAAACAAAAACAGATAAATCAGCCATGTAACCAGTGCCGCAAGTATCTTGGGATCGAGTTCCCACGGGCCGTGCCACGTCCTCGCCGCCCAGACGAAGCCCGTGAGGATTCCTACCGTCAGGAAGGGAAGGCCAAATTTGAGCGACCGGAAATAAAGCTGATCGCATAATTCAAGCGACGGCAGCCAGTAATAAGTCCGCTGGGGGTTCTTGGATTTCAGCTGGCTCTCCTGGATGAGGAACATGACGGCCGCGACAAAAGTAATGAAAAAGCCCACGTAGCCCAGCATGATGGAGCTGATGTGGATCATCAGCCAGCCGCTGCGGAAGGCCGTGGATTGGAAAGACGGCCCTGGTCGAAGCGCCGAGAACAGCGTAAGCACAAAAACCAGCGGCAGCATGAAAATGCCCAGGACATTGATCCGGTAACGCAAATACGCCAGGAAAAAAGCGAGCGTCACCAGAAACGCGAAAAACGAAAGCGCGCTCTGGACGTCAATAACCGGAAGGCGATGTAGATTAATCGCTCTGGCAACCAGGGACGAGCCGTGGAACACCAGGCCTGCGCCGAGGGCTGCAAGCGAAGCCGAGGGTAGCGACGGACGGTGCTTCATCAAGGAAGGCACCGTCAGCACGATCCCCACAAAATAGAGGATTAAGGCCAGCCATAATAAGGCGGAGTACATAGGCTCCTCTAAAAGGCTCCAAATCTCAATATTATAGCACCCTCACCCGCTTGCCCAGAGGGCCCGCCCCATTGGGAGGTTTTCCGAGAGTGATACAATGATTCTTCCGGAAGCGTGGTCCGGAAACTGGTTACGCGCTTTCCTTGCCGGCTCGCAATTTCACAATCCGACGGAGGACGAGGACCAATGGTACACCCCAGGGCCGGGAAGCCGGCCGAACCTTCGATGCTGGTGAATGTTCCGCGGTTGATTACGGCTTATTATGCGGGGCGGCCGGACCCTTCGGTGCCAGCGGAGCGGGTGGCCTTCGGGACCTCCGGACACCGCGGTTCGTCGTTCTCAAACTCTTTCAATGAGGGTCATATCCTTGCCATCAGCCAGGCTATCTGCGACTACCGCCACGAGCAGAAAATCAACGGCCCGCTTTTCCTGGTCAAGGATACGCACGCACTTTCCGAGCCGGCATACGTCTCCGCACTGGAAGTGCTGGCAGCGAATGAAATTGAGGTGATGATTGACCGCGACGACGGCTACACGCCCACGCCCGCGCTGTCGCACGCCATCCTCACGCACAATAACCAGCCGAAAGCCGGGCGGGCTGACGGAATTGTGATTACGCCTTCGCACAATCCTCCGGAAGACGGCGGCTTCAAGTACAACCCGCCGGAGGGCGGCCCGGCTGATACCGGTATCACCAGCTGGATTGCCGCCCGCGCCAACGCTCTGCTGGAAGGCGGGCTTCACGAAGTCCGCAGGATCCCTTTGGCGAAGGCGCTGAAGTCTCCGGTCATCCACAGGCATGACTACGAGACTGCTTACATTGACGATCTCATTGCGGTGGTGGACCTGGAAGCTATTCGCGGCGCAGGCCTGAGAATTGGCGTCGATCCCCTGGGCGGGGCGGGCGTGGCGTACTGGGACCGCATCGGCGAACGTTACGGGCTGCCCCTGACCGTGGTCAATAAAGTCGTCGACCCAACCTTCCGCTTTATGACCCTCGACTGGGACGGCCAGATTCGCATGGACTGTTCGTCCACCTACGCCATGGCTGCGCTGATCTCCCTGAAAGACCGCTTTGATGTTGCGTTTGCCTGCGACACCGACCACGATCGCCATGGCATCGTAACCCGCAGCGCCGGGCTGATGAATCCCAACCACTACCTGGCGGTGGCGATTTCCTACC
>OBLQ010000205.1_pt1 | contig 21922 bp, 18 predicted proteins | sample 1519881 | NCBI WGS metagenome assembly OBLQ01 (sample SAMN01911456, study PRJEB22533) | soil metagenome | biome: Soil | place: Malaysia | collected 2012-04-30 | depth DG_metagenome m | reverse complement strand
CGGGCGCTCCGGCTCCCGTGTCCGATCCGCGTGCATCCCGGCCGAATCCCTTTGGTGGACCGGGCCGGGGGGCCACGCAGGCGACCAATGAGGTACTGCGCGACCGCCCCTCGAAGGGGCCCGTCGTCCGTACCGAAAAAAAGGTGGGACGCAACGATCCGTGCCCGTGCGGGAGCGGGAAGAAGTATAAAAACTGTTGTGGTGCAAACAGTTAGCTCGTTTTATTTGCGCCCGTCCGGCGGTTTTCCACAAATTGGGTTGCCCGGTCGCGAAAGCCCGGTATATGTTAGCAGCCCGTTTTGACCGGACGCGAACGCTCCGCGCATTCACCCGGCCCGGGACGTCATCAATTATGTGGACACGCTTGATGGATCTGGTCGTTCTTGTCGCCGAGATGAGTCGCGGCGCCGACCGCCGCTACGTCGAGATCGACAAGGAGCTGGCGCGGCGCGGGTATTCGGCCGACGAAATCGGGCACGCGGTGTTCTGGTTCTCGTCGCGCCCGGCGCAGCGCGACGGCCAGCGCGGACGGGCGACTCGGGTGCTGAGCGAGTTCGAACGCTTGAGCCTGTCCGCGGACGCGTACGGCTACCTGTTCCGGCTCCAGAACCTGGGACTCGTGGATGCGCGCCAGTTCGAGACCATCGTGGCGCGCGCGATTCCCATGGGGGCCGACAAGGTGGGCATCGAGGACGTCAAGTCGATCGCGTATGCGGTGATATTCGACAAGGATCCGGGCGATCTGGAGGAGGACGTGTTCGGCGGATTTGACGCCGACGGGCCGCCGGTTTGAGCATTCAGCGGCAATCAAAATTCGAGCCTTAACCGACGCAAGACCTCCGATCTTGCGATTCGTTTTTTTGGGAACATATGGCCAAAAGCTCTCTCGTCATCGTTGAATCGCCCGCCAAGGCGAACACCATCAAGAAGTTCCTCGGGAAGGGATTCAAAGTGGTGGCGTCGGTCGGGCACGTCATGGACCTGCCCACCAACAAGCTCGGGGTCGATCTCGACAACGGGTTTTCACCCGAGTACGTGGTGTCGCGCGGCAAGAAGAAGATCCTCGACCAGATCAAGAAGGACGCAAAGACCGTCGACGAAGTCTATCTTGCGCTCGACCTTGACCGCGAGGGAGAAGCCATCGCGTGGCACATCCGCGACTACATTGCGCCCGTTCAGAAGAACGTGAAACGCATCATCTTCAACGAGATCACGCGTGGCGCCATTCAGAGCGCCATTCAGCAGCCCACCGACGTCGACATGAAGAAAGTCGACGCGCAGCAGGCGCGCCGCATCCTCGACCGCCTGGTGGGTTACAAGATCAGCCCGATTCTGTGGCAGATCTTCTACTATGGATTGAGTGCGGGGCGCGTGCAGACCGTCGGCCTGCGCCTGGTGTGTGAACGCGAGGCGGAGATTGAAGCCTTCGTGCCGGTCGAGTACTGGAGCATCGAAGGCGTTCTCCTGACCCCGTCGGGCGGTGAACTTCCCGTCAAGCTGTTCGAGAAGAACGGCAAGAAGATCGAACTTTCCAATTCAGAGCAGACCCAGGCGGCGCTGGCGGATCTGCGCAAGAGCAGCTACCAGGTGACTTCGGTGGAACGCAAGGAGCGACGCCGCAACCCGCAGCCGCCCTACATCACCAGCACCATGCAGCGTGACGCCGGACGCCGGCTGCGCTTCTCCGCCAAGAAGATCATGATGCTCGCGCAGCAGCTCTACGAAGGCGTGGATATCGGCCACGAAGACCGCGTCGGGCTCATCACCTACATGCGTACCGACTCGGTGCGTGTGGCGGAGCAGGCGCGGCACGCGGCGCGCGACTTTGTGGGACAGCAGTACGGCAAGGAGTACTGTCCCGAGAAGCCGCGCGAGTACAAAACCAGCGCCAAGGCGCAGGACGCCCACGAAGCCATTCGTCCGTCGGATGTCACGCGCACCCCGGAATCGCTCAAGGGAGTGCTCAGCAAGGATCTGCAGGCGCTCTACGATCTCATCTGGCGACGTTTCGTGGCGTCGCAGATGGAGAGCGCACGCTACGACACCACCGAGGTGCTGGTGGGGGCGGGCGACTACACGCTCAAGGCCAACGGCCGGGTGATGACCTTCCCGGGATTCCTGAGTGTCTACGAGGAACAGCTCGATGCCGACGGCGGCGAACTGCCGGCGGTCAGCGAGAAGGACGCGCTGACGCTCAAGGAGATCGAGGGCTTGCAGCACTTCACCGAACCGCCGCCGCGCTACACCGAGGCGACGCTGATCAAGGATCTCGAGGACAAGGGCATCGGACGACCCAGCACGTACGCCAACATCGTCTCCATCATCCAGGAGCGCGAGTACGTGGAGAAGCAGGAGGGCCGTCTCAAGCCCACCACGCTGGGCCGCCAGGTGTGGAAGACGCTGGAGCGTTTCTTCCCGGAGGTGTTCGATACGTCGTTCACCGCGCAGATGGAGCAGGAGCTCGACAAGGTCGAAGACGGGGACTTCGGCTGGCAGACGGTGGTCGGGGAGTTCTACGGGCCGTTCAAGGAGTCGCTCGATCACATCGATGAAAAGAAGAGCCGGCTCAAGAACGAGCTTCAGGAAGAGACCGACATCAAGTGCGACAAGTGCGGCCGCAACCTGGTCAAGAAATGGGGACGCAACGGCCAGTTCCTGGCGTGTCCCGCGTATCCCGAGTGCAAGTTCTCGCGCCCGCTCACCGAGCAGTCGCCGAGCGTGCAGCTCGAAGGGAAATGCCCGAAATGCGGCTCGAATCTGATCGCCAAGAGCGGTCGTTACGGTCGTTTCGCGGCGTGCGCAAACTACCCGGAGTGCAAGTACACGGAAGCGTTCCCGATCGGGATGGCGTGTCCCAAGTGCGGGACCGGGAAGATCGTCGAGAAGGTCACCAAGCGCATGAAGGTGTTCTACGGGTGCAGCAACTACAAGGCGCCCGTGGAGGGACAGCCGCAGACGGGCTGCGACTGGGCCAGCTGGGACAAGCCGACTCCGATCGAGTGCCCGTCGTGCGGCAATCCGTATCTGGTGCACAAGACTTCGAAGACCAAGGGCGACTATCTCAAGTGCCCGAAGTGCAAGGAAGAAACGACGGGCGAATAGGCGCCCGGCGCCACTCGAATCCGGGCGCGCCCGGCGCGCGACGTCATGAGCGAAATCACCATCGTCGGGGGCGGGCTGGCGGGCTCGGAGGCCGCGTGGCAGCTCGCTGACCGCGGCTTCGACGTACGGCTGATCGAAATGCGCCCGCACACTCCCACCGGCGCGCACAAAACCGAGAATCTCGCCGAGATCGTCTGTTCCAATTCCTTCAAGTCCACGTTGCTGGACACCGCGTCGGGCGTCCTCAAGGCGGAGATGGACGTGCTCGGCTGCCGCCTGCTGGAGGTGGCGCGCGCCAACGCGGTTCCCGCCGGGCATGCCCTGGGTATCGACCGGGAGATGTTTTCGGCCGCGGTCACCGATGCGCTGAACCGTCATCCGCGCATTACCGTGGAGCGGCGGCGGGTCGATTCGCTCGACGTGTCCACACCGGCGGTGATCGCGACCGGCCCGCTGACCGGAGCGGCGCTTTCGTCGTCGCTGCAGGAACACTGCTCGCGCGATCATCTGTACTTCTACGACGCCATCGCGCCCAGCGTGGACGGCGATACCATCGACCCGGAAGCAGGGTACTGGGCCAGCCGCTATGGCAAGGGCGAGGCGGATTACCTCAACATTCCCTTCGACCGCGACGCCTATGAGCGCCTCATTGAATACGTGCGCGGTGCGGAATACGTGGGTGCGCACGAGTTCGAGGAAGAGAAGTACTTCGAGGCCTGCCTGCCCATCGAAGTGCTGGCGCGCCGTGGCGACGACACCCTGCGTTTCGGCCCCATGAAACCGAAGGGTCTGCCGGATCCCCGCACCGGCCGCGACCCGTATGCCGTGCTGCAACTGCGCCGGGAGAGCCGTGACGGCAGCCTGATGGGGCTGGTGGGTTTTCAGACACGGATGACGTGGGCGTCGCAGAAGGAACTGATCCACCGGTTGCCGGGATTCTCCGACGTCTCCGTACTTCGCTTCGGCACCATCCACCGCAATATTTTCCTGCACATTCCCACGCTGTGCCGTCCGTATCTGGCGGACCGCCGCCGCGAGGGGCTGTACTACGCGGGGCAGATATGCGGTGTCGAAGGGTATGTTGAGTCGATCGCGAGCGCGATGGTGGTGACCCTCGCGATCACGGCGCAACGCAACAACCTGACCGTGCCGGAGCTTCCGTCGCAGACCATGCTCGGGGCGTTGATGAACTACGTGCACACACCCAACGACAATTTCCAGCCGATGAACGCCAACTTCGGCATCCTGCCGGCGGCCAAGCTGCGCTCGAAGCGCGAACGCCACGCCGCCATGGGCGAGGCCGCCCTGGCTGCGATGCGCGCGTTCCGCGCCGCCCACGCGGAATTGTTCCCGGCGTGACGCGCCCGGCGCGGACGTAGATTTCGCTTCGGGCGCCTGCGCCCGGTTGGCTATAGTCGCTTGTCCCACCGAGGAGGCAGCGGTGCATCTCGACGACGCCATCGAACGTTTCCGCGAATACATCGCGCATGAGCGCGGGCTTTCCGCGCGCACGGTGGAGGCGTATGCCAGCGACCTGGCGCTGTTTGCGCGCCATGTCACGCCGGACGGTGGCCGCTCTCCGGATGTGGCGAAGATCACGCCGCTCGAGCTGCGGGCGTTTCTCGCCGGTGAGGTGGGGCGCGGGCTCTCCAGCCGGTCCATGATGCGCCGGGTGGCAGCCCTGCGCGCGCTTTTCGCCTTTCTGCGCTCGCGCAAGCTGGTTGCGACCGACCCGACGCGGCAGCTGGCGCAACGCGTGAGCCGGCGTTCCGTCCCCACCATCGTGGGCGAGGAGCGGCTGGAAGAGATGATGCTGCTGCCCGACACCACGACGCTCCCGGGGCTGCGCGATCGCGCCGTGCTCGAGTTTCTGTACGGGGCGGGGGTGCGGTTGCGCGAGATGGTGGCGCTCAATGTGGGGGATTTTCTGGCGGCGGATGATCATGTGGTTGTGCGCGGGAAAGGGAACAAGAAGCGCGTGGTTCCGTTTGGGGGGCGTGCTCGTGAAGCAGTCATGGCCTACTGGAAGGAACGCTTTGGTGGTGAGCGCCTGACGGCGTACGGCAGGGAGCCGGCCTTCGCCGGCCGCCAGCGTGTCAGCCCGCGCACGGTCCAGCGCATCGTGGGGCGCTACCTGCGGCGCGTGGCGGGAGTGAGCAAGGCGTCGCCGCACGCGCTGCGTCATGCGTTCGCAACCCACATGCTCGATCATGGTGCGGACCTGCGCACCGTTCAGGAACTGCTGGGACACTCGAGTCTTTCCACCACGCAGATCTACACCCACGTGTCGGTCGAACACCTGAAGAAGGTGTATCGCAAGGCGCATCCGCGCGCGTAACCCATGCACAGGATGAATCGATATTCACACGCGGCGCGCGGCGCCGGACGGGCCGGCATCGCGCTGGCGGTGTGGGTGGTTTTCGCGCTGGCGTGCGCCGTGCAGGTTCCGCCCTCCGGCGGCCCCGAGGACACCGCGCCTCCCAAAGTGATGGAAACGGTGCCGCGGTCGGATTCCACCGGCGTCGATCCCGCCAGTCCCATCCGCATCACCTTCAGCGAGGCCATGCAGCACGAGCGCGTCGAACGCGCGGTGACGGTGAATCCCCCCATCGAAATCGGGAGTGTCGACTGGAGCGGGAACACCGTGATCATCCGGCCGATGAAGCCGCTGGTGCGCGACACGACCTACGTGGTGCGCGTCCGGCCCGAATATCAGGACCGCCACAATGTGCCCGGCAAGGATTATCACGAGTTTGCGTTCGCGACCGGTACGGCCGCGCTCGACACGGCACGAATTGTGGGAAAGGTTACCCTCAAGCGCGCGCCGCAACCCAAGGTGCTGGTGCGCTGCTTCCGGGTGACGGGACACGACACGGTGGATGTGCAGCGTTCGCATCCCGACCGTGAAGATGTTACGGATCGCAACGGCGCCTACAGCCTGCGTCACCTCCCGGCCAACGGTGAGCGTTTCATTGTGATGGCGTTCCTGGACCAGGACGCGAACCGGTTTTTCGATCCCACCAAGGATCCGTCCGCGGTGTATCCCGATACCGTGGCCATCCTCCCGGGAAAGCCGGTGGTGACCGGCGTGGATATGGTGCTCATCGATCCGCGCGAACCCGGCGGTGTGCGCGGGACGGTGACGAACGAGAGCGGCGTAGACACCGCGGCCGTACTGGTGGCGCTGTATTCGAGCACGGATTCGACGCGTATTGCGTACCACGCGCGCTGTGACACGACGGGCGCGTACCAGATGAGAAATGTGGCTCCGGGCGACTACACGCTGCGCGCATTCGTGGATGTGAAGCCCGACAGTGCGCCGGGGTTCTACCCGTGTCCGGCGCAGCCCGACAAGGGCTGTCCGGAGCCGATGGTGCGTGCCCCCGCGCCGGTCGCGGTCAAGCCCGCCCAGGTGACCACCGTGCCGCCGGTGGTGATTCCGAGGAAGGAAGAGTGATGAAGGTCGAATTCGTGAAAATGAACGGCGCGGCCAACGACTTCATCATGGTCGACAACCGGCGTGGAAACATCCGGCTGCCGGGTCCGGTGGTGGCGGCGCTGTGCGACCGGCGCCGTGGGGTGGGGGCGGACGGCCTCATCCTGGTGGAACCCTCGGACGGGTATGATTTCTTCATGCACTATTATAATGCGGACGGCGGGGAAGAGGTGATGTGCGGCAACGGCGCCCGCTGTTCGGCGCATTTCGCGGCCCGGCTCGGGCTGGGCCGCGGTGAGGGTGGAGACACGACGCTCCACTTTCTGACCGGATCGGGAAGCATCGACGCCCGGGTCGCAGGCCGGGACGTCACCATGTCCATGATGGATGCGCGCGAGATGCGACGCAATGTTCGGACACAGGTTGCGCCCGAGGGCGCCACCGTGCATTTTATGGTAGTTGGTACGCGGCACGCGGTTGTGCCGCTTCCGGATGTCTCCGTCCTCACTGCGGAGGACATCGTTCGCTATGGCCGGGCGCTTCGTTACGATCCCGCGTTCGCGCCGGGCGGGGCCAACGTGAATTTTGCATCTCTGGCAGCCGACGGCCGCATGCATTTGCGGACCTACGAGAAGGGCATCGAAGGTGAGACGCTCGCGTGTGGAACCGGATCGGTGGCATCGGCAGTGATTTTTGCGAGCGACGGTCTGGTGAAGAGTCCCGTATGCGTGGTGCAGCACAGCGGCGACGAGCTGATCATCGAGTTCGAGCCCGGTCCGGAGGGCGCACACCATGTGCGCATGCGCGGACCGGTGAGCGTCAACTTTCAGGGAAGCATCGACGTCGACGTTTGATGCCACGTTTCATCCGGCTGCTTGTCCTCGCGTCCGTCCTGTGCACGGCCGCCACCGTTGCGCAGGCGCAATATCCCTTCGGAAAGAACAAGGTCATCTACCAGGGCAGGAACTGGCGCGTGCTGCAGACCGAGCACGTGGACATCTATCACTACGCGCCCGATTCCACACTCATCCTGTATCTCGCGCCGCTGGTCGAGCAGACGTACAAGGAATACAGCCAGACCTTTCACGTGGAGTTCAAGCACCGCCTGCCGTTCGTGCTGTATGCGACCCACTATGACTTCCAGCAGACCAACATTCTGCCGTACCTGATCTCCGAGTACACGGGTGGCTTCACCGACCTGATGAAGGGGCGCATCGCGGTCCCCGCCAACGGCTCGTATGCCAACCTGCGCCACGTCGCGCGCCACGAGATGGTGCACGCGTTCATGCTGGAGAAGCTCCATCAGGTGATGGACGAACACGGCAAGTACACCTACTCACAGCCGCCGCTGTGGTTCACCGAGGGCATGGCGGAATACCTGGCCGACTCGCCGCAGTCGCCGCAGGGTGAGATGTTCGTGCGTGACGCGCTGATCAACAATCGCCTCTACAGCCTCAACGAGATCTGGCATATCGAGGGCTCGTACATGATGTACAAGCAGGGCGAGGCGATTCTCAATTATATCGCGACGAATTTCGGGCGCGAGGCCGTGATTCAGATTCTGGAAAACTGGTGGACGGCCCCGCAGTTCACCTTCGTGCTCAAGAACACCATCGGGATGGATCTGAACGAGCTGGACGACGGCTTCCAGAAGTACGTGCGGCGCAGGTACTACCCGGCCATCCTCGAGCACGAGTTTGCCAGTGATCTGGGCCACCAGATCACGCCGGAGGGGAGCTTCTACAATCGCCCCGCCGCCACCGTCGATCACGCGGGAAATCCCTTGATCTGTTCGCTCTCGGCGCGCGACGGGCGCGTGGTGATCTGCAAGGGCGAGTATTCCGAGGACCAGGGCTGGCACCCGGACGTGCTGGTGGCGGGCGGGCGCTCGGGGCGGATGGAATCGATCCCGGCGTTTCGCAGCAAGCTCGAGGCGCACGGCGATACGCTGCTGTTCGTGGCCAAGAACAACGCGCGCGACCGGCTGTACCTGTGGAGTCTCTCGCGCAACCACGAGATTGCCTCCTACGTGTTCGACGGCCTGACCATGCTGCAATCGCCGACGATGTCGGGAGACGGGCGGCGCATCGTGTTCAGCGCGATCGAGGCGCGCGGGCGCATGGATCTCTACGAATTGTTTCTCGATGACGGCCACATTGAACGGCTTACCGAGGATGGATTCAGCGAGGAGGATCCGGATTTTCATCCGCACGATGACGTGATTCTGTTCACGTCGGACCGCGGCGCGGGCGAGGATCTGGACCGCACACACCTCTACGAGATGGTGCTGGCGACGCGTGAGGTGGTTCCCGTCGAAGGCGGCGCCTTTGCGGACTACAACGCCGACTGGTCGCCCGACGGAAAGTCATTCCTCTTCATCTCGGACCGGGATGGGACGCCCAACGTGTATCTGCACCGCCCGGACGGCGTGATGCGGCAGACCAACATCGTGACCGGCGCCAGCGCACCTGCGTTTCTCCCCGACGGGCAGCATTTCGTGGCCAGCGTGTACGAGCGGGGAGAGTTTCACACCTACGTGTTTCCCGTGCGCGACGACCGCCCCCTGCATGCTCCCATGCCGCCGGACACATTGCGCATCCCGTGGTCGCGCTACGACAGCAAGCCGCAGGACTTCGTCACCAAACCGTATCGCACACGCTTCGGCGTGGATTTCGTGGGTGCGGGCGTGGCCGTCGATCCGTCGGCCGGCGATATCGGCAACGGCGGCCAGATGCAGCTTACGGATCTGCTGGGCAACCACCAGATCAACCTCATCTTCGGGACCACCACGGACGACTTCAACACCGTGTTCAAGGATTTCAACGCGGCCGTCAGTTACACCAACCTGTCGCACCACCTGAACTATTCGCTGGCCGGGTTCCACCTGAACACCTACACCAATCCGACACTCCGGGATTCCGACCGGGAGAAGCGCACCGGCGGTGCGCTTGCGCTGAGCTATCCACTCAGCAAGTTCGACCGGATCGAGGCCTCCACGGTGGTGAGGAAGATCGAGAAGATCAACCCCGCGACCGAGGCGGGGCTGCGCCCGCGCGAGAGCGTCACCGGATCCCTCTACCTGAGTGCGGTGCGCGATAACACGCTGTGGACCTATGGCGGGCCGCTGCTGGGCTGGCGTTTCTACGTGACCGGCGGGCCGACCGTTGACTTTCAGGGGAGGGGTTTCGACAGTTCGCTGCTTCAGTTCGACATCCGGCGCTACATCAAGCTGGGCCCGCGCGCCCTGTTTGCGTTTCGCTACGTCAACCGCAATGCCTGGGGTGGCGATGACCTGGTGTTCTACCTGGGCGGCCCGTGGACGCTGCGCGGCTATGAGTACAACCAGTTCTTCGGGCGCACCACGCAGCTGTTCAACACCGAGCTTCGCTTTCCGCTGATCGACGGCCTGCGCATCGGACTTCCGTTCGGTCCCATCGAGCTTCCCATGTTCCGGGGCGCGCTGTTCTTCGACGCGGGCTAGGCGAGCCGCAACCAGTTTTCGGTGCTGGATACCGACTGGTTGGGGACACTCGGCATCGGGACGGAGCTCAACCTTGGATTTGCGCCGGTCATTCGAGTCAACTTTACTTGGCGCACCGATTTCGCTACCATATCGAACGACACCCATATTGAGCTGTTCATCGGCTACAACTACTAGTCACATCGATGGCGGCGACTGCCGCCGTTTTCCTGTCATGCGCGATTCGGAGTGATCATGCGCTGGTCGAAGTATTATCTGCCCACGTACAAGGAAACCCCGCGCGACGCGGAGATTCCGAGCCATCAGTTGATGCTGCGCGCCGGGTTGATCAAGGGGCTCACCTCCGGGGTCTACTCGTTTTTGCCCGCCGGGCTGCGCGTGCTGCACAACGTGGCGCGCATTGTCCGCGAGGAAATGGACCGCTCGGGCGCGCAGGAAGTCCAGATGCCCGTACTGCATCCGGGCGAGCTCTACGAAGAAACCGGACGGCTGAAGAACTTCGGCGAACTGCTGTTCAAGCTGAACGACCGCCGCAACCGGTTCTTTGCGCTGGGGCCGACGCACGAAGAAGTGGTCACCGACATCGCGCGCGACGGGTTGAAAAGCTACAAACAGCTCCCGCAGAACATCTATCAGATCCAGATCAAGTTCCGCGACGAGTTTCGTCCCCGCTTCGGCGTGATGCGGGCGCGCGAGTTCATGATGAAGGACGCCTACAGTTTTCACGCCACACCCGAGTCGCTGCAGGAGACGTACGAGGTGATGGCGGGGACCTACGCCAGCATTCTGAAACGCTGCGGCCTGGACGCGGTGCGCGTCGCGGCGGAGTCGGGAGCCATCGGCGGCGACGTGAACCATGAGTTCATCGTGCTGGCCGACGCCGGCGAGAGCGTGCTGTTTCGGTGTCCGGAGTGCGGCTATGCGGCCAATGACGAGCGGGCCGAAACCACCGGCCCGAAGACCATCGAAAAGGAACCAGCCGGCATGCAAACCGTGGCGACACCGGGCAAGCACACGGTCGACGAGGTGGCCGGCTTCTTGAAGGTCTCACCCCAGCGTCTGGTCAAAACGCTTCTGTTCCGTGCCGGCGACCGCGTGATTGCGGCGCTGGTTCCGGGGGACCGCGAGCTCAACGAGATCCGGTTTGCGAAGGTGATCGGCACGCCTGACTTTCGTCCTCTGGACGAGGCGGAGATTCTCGAGGTGACCGGCGGGCCGGTGGGATTCTCGGGGCCGGTTGGTCTGGAGAAACGCGCCGAGATCATCGCGGATGCGCTGCTCGACGGGTACCAGGGCATGATCGTGGGAGCCAACCAGAAGGACATGCACCTGCGCGGCGTGGTCATGGGAAAAGACTTCAAGGCCGCGCGCACGGCGCCCCTGTCCACCGCGAAGGCCGGCGACATCTGCAAGAATTGCGGCAAGGGTGAACTGGAACTGCAGCGCGGCGTCGAGATCGGACACATCTTCAAGCTCGACACCAAATACAGCGCCGCGATGCGCGCCACCTTCCTGGACGCGGAAGGCAAGGATCATCCCTTCATCATGGGATGCTATGGCTTCGGCGTGTCGCGCGCCGTGGCCGCCGCCATCGAGCAGCATCACGACGCGAAGGGAATTCGCTGGCCGAAGGCACTGACGCCGTTCCATGTCATTCTGACGCTCGTGAACATTTCCGACGAAGCGACGACGCAGGCGGCCGAGCGCCTGTACGCGGAGATGGGAAAGCAAGGGCTGGATGTGCTCATGGATGACCGCGACCTGCGTCCGGGCGCGAAATTCAAGGATGCGGAACTGGTGGGCGTACCGCTGCGCGTGACACTGGGCGAGCGCAATCTCAAGGACGGAAATGCCGAGGTCTACTACCGGCTGGAGGATCGCACCGAGATCGTTCCGCTGGATCGCGTGACCGGGCTCGCCGGCGAGTTCTACGCCGGCACGCGCTAGACGCGGGCAGAGCGCGCCGTGGGGTGCGCTCTCCCGGCACCGCAAAAACAAAATCGGCGTCTCCTGCGAGACGCCGATTTGCATTTCAATTCTGCCCGATGACCGGCTAGGCGGCCGGGGCGGGGGCGTGGCGCGCCTTCAGACGGGCGGCCCGGTTTTTTGAAATAAGCCCCTTCGTCACGGCGCGGTCGAGGAGCGACTGGAAGGCCGCGTATTCGGCCGGGCGCTTCGCGGCGTCGAGCTCACGGAACTTGCGTACGGCGGAACGCAGATTGCTCATGCCGGCCCGGTTGCGCGCGTTGCGCTTTTCGTCCTGCTTCAGTCGCTTCTCACATGATTTATGTTGTGGCATTCCAAGGTCCTCCTGCAATAATCAGACGAAGGAAGTTACCAGACCGGACGGGGGCCGTCAAGCGCCATGAAGACCACTCTGGACGGGGCCGTGGACGCCTTTCTCCACTACCTGGTGATCGAGAAGGGGCTCCTGCCCAACACCATCCGGGCCTACAGCCGGGACCTGAACGCGCTGGCGGACACCCTGGAGGAACAGGGGATCACCGACCCCCGCCGCATCCAGCCCGACGCCATCGAACTGCACGCCGTGCGCCTGTCGCGGCGGGGCCTGTCCCCGTCGACGCGGGCCCGCATGCTCTCCGCCATCCGCCATTTTCATCGCTTTCTGGAGCGCGAGGGGCTGGGATCCAGCGAGCCCGTGGAGCGGGTGGCCCGGCCCAAGCTCGCGCGGCGCATGCCCGGCGTGCTGACCCTCGCGCAGGTGGAATCGCTGATCGATGCGCCCGACGCCACCACGCACCTGGGCCTGCGCGACCGCGCCATGCTCGAGCTTGCGTACGGCGCCGGATTGCGCGTAAGCGAGCTGTGCGGCCTGCGCCTCGAACAGCTCATGCTTGATCAGGGGCTGGTCTCGGTGACGGGAAAGGGAGGCAAGCAGCGCATAGTACCGTTCGGACGCGCCGCCGGCCGGGCACTCGCCGCGTACCTCGATCACGGACGCCCGTTTCTTCTGCGTGGACGGCTCTCGCCGTCGGTGTTTGTGAATGTGCGCGGCGGCGCGATCTCGCGTGTGGGCTTCTTCAAGAAGCTCAAGGAGTACGCGCGCGCGGCCGGCATCACACGCCGGGTGAGCCCGCACGTGCTGCGGCACTCCTTCGCCACGCACCTGCTCGAAGGTGGCGCGGATCTGCGTCTGGTTCAGGAACTGCTGGGACACGCCGACATCGCCACCACCCAGGTGTACACGCACGTCGACACCCGCCACATTCTGGAAGCGCACCGGGCCTATCACCCGCGGGGACGATAGCGGGTTTGCCGCGTGGCGGCGGCATTCCTTGACACTCGCGGAAAGCCCCGAATAGAATGCCGGGAATGCCCTGCTGCGGCGGGGTTTGGAGCCTATTTGAGTCCCACGAAACAGATCATCCTCAGCGGTGCCCGGCCCACGGGCCGTCTCCACCTCGGCAACTATACCGGGGCGCTGGAGAACTGGGTCGCCCTGCAGAAGACGTATCGCTGCTTCTTCATGGTGGCGGACTGGCACGTGCTCACCACCGACTACGAGCATACGGCTCTGATTCCCGGCAACACGCGCGAAATGGTGCTGGACTGGGTCAGCGCGGGTCTCGACCCGGAGACCTCGGTGGTCTTCGTGCAGTCGCACGTCAAGGAGCACGCCGAGCTGTATCTGCTGCTTGCCATGCTGGTGAGCACAGCGCGTCTCGAGCGCAATCCCACCCTCAAGGAGCAGGCGCGCGACCTGGAGATGGACAACCGGGAAGAGGGGCTGGCCTACGGGCACCTGGGGTATCCGGTGCTGCAGGCCGCCGACATCCTCATGTACCGCGCCCACGCCGTGCCGGTGGGAGAGGACCAGCTGCCGCATATCGAAATCACGCGCGAACTGGTGCGAAAGTTCAACCGCCTCTTCGGCGAGGTGTTCCCGGAGCCGGAAGGATTGCTCACGAAGTTCGCGCGTTTCCCGGGGCTCGACGGACGGCGCATGAGCAAGTCGCTCGGGAATACCATCGAGCTCGCGGATTCTCCGGAAGAAATCGACCGCAAGATCATGACGGCCTTCACGGATCCCGAGCGCAAGCGCCGCAGCGATCCCGGCCGTCCCGAGGTGTGCCTGATCTATACCTACTGGCAAAAGTTCAAGCCGGAGGAAGCCGCGACGGTCTATGCGGAGTGCACCACGGCGAAGCGCGGCTGTGTGGAATGCAAGCGCGGCGCGGGTGCGGCCATCGCGCAGTTCCTGGCGCCCCTGCGCGAGAAGCGCGCGGCGCTGGAGTCGCGCCCGGATGCGGTGGAGGAGATCATTCGCGACGGTGACGAACGCGCGCGCGCAGCGGCCACGGAGACCATGGCTCTGGTCCGGGAGAAGGTGCACCTTGGCTGACATCCGTCCCGCAAGTTTCACCACCGAACTGGAGGGCATCCGCGCGCCGCTCGGGGTCATTCTCTATCTGATCCGCCGCGACAATCTGGATATCTACGACATTCCCATCGCGAAGATCACGCGCGAGTACCTGGACTATCTGAACGCGATGGAGGGAATGCAGATCGAACTGGCGGGGGACTTCTTTGTGCTGGCCGCCACGCTGATGCGCATCAAGGTGCAGATGTTGCTACGCAAGGAAGACGACAGCGACGAGGATCCGCGCCAGGAACTGGTGCGTTCGCTGCTCGAGTACCGCAAGATGGTGGAGGCGGCGCGCGGGTTGAAGGAGATCGAGGAGCACCGCCGCAACATCTTCACGCGCCCCATCCGTCCCGAAGACAAGACCGTTACGGTGGAGCCGGAGATCGACCTCAGCCTGTATCAGTTGATGCGGGCGTTCCAGGAGGTCATGACCCAGTTCGAGGGCGCACCCGTGCGCGAAGTCGAGCTGGAGTCGTTTACCATTGAAGAGAAGATCGACACGGTGCGTGCGGCCCTGGAGGCGCGCGAACCCATGCTCTTCACCGATCTGTTTGCGGACAGCCGCAGCCGGCTGGAACTGATCGTGACACTCATGGCGGTGCTGGAGCTGTTGAAACACGGGCACGCGCGTGTCGAGCAGGAGACCTCCTTCGGGCCCATCTGGATCTACCGCGGCCGGAATTTCGGGGCGGACCTGGGAGCCGTCGACTGGGAGGCGGAAGCGACGGCGCCGGTGGAAGTATCGCTGGCCGCCGCACCGGACGCGGCGGAAGAGACCGACCTGAGCATGCATGCGCCGGTGGATGGGCCGGCGGAACACGAATCGCCCGCGCCGGGCGGAATGGAAGACGGACATGGAGAATCCGAACCTCGATAACATCGTGCTTGCACTCCTGTTCGCGTCCGACGAACCGCTCTCCGCGCGCAAGATCGCGGCGCTGATCGAAGACGTGACCTCGGCGGACGTGAAGCAGGCCATCGAAACCTGGAATGCGCGCGCCAATGCGGAGGCGTGGAGCATCGGCATCGAGCAGGTGGCGGGCGGCTACCGCCTCGCGACGCGCGCGGAGTACGCTCCCTACGTGTCGCGGCTGTACGCGGGACGCCGCAAGTTCCGACTGTCGCGCGCGGGACTGGAGACGCTGGCCATCGTCGCGTACAAGCAGCCGATTACACGCGCGGAAATCGAATCGATCCGCGGCGTGGGCAGCGGCAGCGTGGTGGCCAATCTGATGGAGCGCTCGCTGGTACAGATCGTCGGGAAGGCCAAGGTGCTGGGCGCGCCGTTTCTGTACGGCACGACGCAGGAGTTCCTGGAATATCTCGGCCTCAATTCGTTGCGCGACCTGCCGAGCATGGAAGACCTCGAGGCGCTGCTGGCGCGCGAGGCCAGCGCCGAAGCTGCCATGGAAGGGGAGGGCGAATCCGCCGGAGAGGATGAGGTCGCCCGCGAAACGACGCCCGTGGACGAGAGCGACGACATGGAGGCTGCGTCACCGGGTGAACCCCTGGCGCGGTCCGCAAGCCTGGGACCGGCCCTCGAGGAGCCGGTCAACCGTCCGGTCGGCGCAGGGCCGGCCGCGCACGACGAGGACGAGAGCGCCGACTCCTGGAACGCGGAAACGGACGACGCCGATGACCTCCGGAAGTGACGAAGGCGGCATCCGCCTCAACCAGTATCTGGCGCAGCTGGGTGTGGCGTCGCGCCGCGCGTGCGACGACATCATTGCCGCGGGCCGCGTGAAGATTGACGGCAGGATTGTGCGCGAGCTGGGCACCCGCGTGGTTCCGTCGCGGCAGTCCATCCTCCTGGACGGCCATGCCGTGGGAAAACCTCCGCGCCGTCTGGTGTTTCTCATGCACAAGCCGCGCGGCTACGTGAGCACGGTGTCCGATCCCGAGGGACGGCCCACCGTCATCGATCTGTGCAAGTCGCTGGCGCGCCGGCAGCGTCTGTTTCCCGTCGGTCGCCTCGACGTCAACACCACCGGTGCGCTGCTCATCACCAACGACGGCGATCTGTGTTACCGTCTCACGCATCCACGCTTCGGCATTGCCCGCGTCTACCAGGTGCGCGTGCGCGGCGATGTGAGCGATTCGCAATTGCGGCGCCTGCTGCGCCTGGCGCAGGAGGGTGTCCGCGACCGCGAACGCCCGCGCGCCACCCGGCCCAACGTCGAAGTCGTCACCCAGCTCGAAAAGGAAGCCGTGCTCAAGGTGACGCTGCTGGAGGGACGCAATCGCCAGGTGCGACTGATGTGCGAGGCAGTGGGGCTGCGGGTGGTGGCTCTGAAGCGCCTGAGCTTCGGCCCGGTATCCGTGCGTAAATTGCCCCTTGGTGCCATCCGGCCGCTGGAGCGGCGCGAGCTGGAGCGGCTCGACGCGCTCACGAAAGGGAATGTGCGGTGAACATCGACAAGATCGTCCGGCCCGGCGTGCGCCAGATCCAACGCTACCAGCCCGGTGAGGATCATCCTGGCTGCATCAAGCTCTCCTCCAACGAAAATCCCCGTCCGCCGCATCCGCGCATCGTGGAGGCGGTGGTGGCGGCCATGCTCACGTCGAACCGCTATCCGGAGTCGGGTTGCCCGGAACTGACGCGCGCCCTTGCCAAACACCACGGAATTCCCGACGACGAGGTGATGGTCGGTCATGGATCGAATGAGATCATCGACCTGCTGGTGCGCGCGTGTGCGGGAGCGGAGGAGAACGTGGTGTTTCCGGCTCCCAGCTTCATCGTGTACCACCTGATCGCAAAAGTGTGCGGGTGCGAGGGCATTGCAGTTCCGTGCCGCGACTACCGCATGGATCTCCCGGCCATGGCGAAGGCGGTCACCGACCGCACACGCGCGGTGTTTCTGTGCAATCCCAACAACCCCACGTCGACCTACGTGACCGAGACGGAGGTGCGCGCTTTCATCCGCGACCTTCCGCCCGACCTGTTCATCGTGATGGACGAAGCCTACATCGACTACGTGACCGCCACCGACTACCCGGATTCAATGCGTCTGCGCGGCGAGTATCCCAACCTGGTCATCCTGCGCACCTTCTCGAAGTTCTTCGCGATTGCCGGCGTGCGCGTGGGCTATGCCATGGCGCACCGCGATGTGGTGGATGTACTGCACCGCGTGCGCCAGCCCTTCAATGTGAGCCGGCTGGCGGAAGCCGCGGGGCTCGCGGCGCTCAAGTGCCGGGATGAACTGACGCCGCTCACGCGCGAAACGGCGTCGGAGCGCGAACGGGTGCGCGCTGAAGTGCTGAAGCTGGGATTCACCAGCCCGCCGTCGCAGACCAACTTTCTGTTCGTGGATCTGGGGAGTTCCGAACTCGATCTGTTTGTCGAATTGCAACGCCGCAAGTTGATTGTGCGGCGCCTGGGACAGTTCGGCGCCACCCGCAACAGTTACCGCATCAGCATGGGTACGCCCGATGAAAACGACCGGCTGATCGCGGCGCTGCGCGAGATTGTTGCCGGGCAGCCCGCGCGCGCGCGCCCGGTTTCCCGCCAGGAATCCTCTTCGTGACCGACGCGATTCGTTCGTTTGTATTCGCCATCGATGGACCGTCGGGCTCGGGCAAGAGCACGACGGCGCGTCTGGTCGCTGCCCGCCTCGGGCTTCGCCACGTTGACACGGGTGCGATGTACCGCGCGGTGACGCTGTGTGCACGCGAAGCCGGTGTGGATACCGGCGACGGTTCCCGGCTCGGGGAACTGGCGCGCTCGCTCTCCATCGATTTCGCCGCCGGCTCCGACGGGCCGGCGATCCGCGTGGGCAACCGCGATGTGACGGCGGACATCCGCTCTCCCGAAGTGACCGCCGCGGTGTCGGCGGTGAGCGCGCACCCGGAGGTGCGTGCCGCCATGGTGCAGCGGCAGCGGGAGCTCTCCCGGCGGGGAAGTGTGATTCTGGAGGGACGCGACATCGGCAGCGTGGTGCTGCCGTGGGCGGACGTCAAGGTGTACCTCGACGCCTCGTTGCACGTGCGCGCGGAGCGACGGTTTGCGGAACTTGCGCGCGCGGGAGTACGCACGACCGTGGAGGACGTGGAGCGCGACCTGGCCCGGCGTGACACGTTGGATACCTCGCGTGAAGCCAGCCCGCTGGTGTGCCCGGTGGGCGCCTGGGTGGTGGACACATCGGCGATCACCATCGATGCGCAGGTGGAGCGGGTCATCGAACTGGCCACGGATGCGGCGCGCGAACGTTCACCCGCGGGGCGCACGCGTCCCCCGCAGCGCCGCAAGCGATTCATCTACCGCTCGATTTGTGCCTTTGTGGCCGCCGTCTATCACGTTGTGTTCGGCATGCGTGTGCGCCGCATTTTCCGTCCCGCCCCCGGCGAAAACTATCTCTTTGCGTCCAACCACCGCGCCTACTCCGACCCTCCGGCGGTGTCATGCCGGCTGCCGCGCGAGGTCCATTTCGTGGCCAAGGATTCGCTGTTCAGGCTGCCGGTGCTGGGGCCGTTGATCCGTTACCTGAACGCCTTTCCCATCCGGCGGGAGATGTTCGACCGCGAAGCCATGGCGCACGCGGCGGAACTTCTGAGCGGGGGGAAGTCGGTGCTCATCTTTCCGGAGGGGGGGCGGGTGCACAGCAATGACTTCGGAAAGGCCCGCAGCGGCGTGGGATACCTCGCCATCCAGACCGGGGTTCCAGTGGTTCCGGTCTATGTCGAGGGCACCAACCACCTGGATCGGTGCCTGCTTCGCCGCTGCCGGTTCCGGGTGATCCAGGGGCCGCCCATCCACATTCCGGCCGCCCTGGCCGAGCGCTACCGCCAGCAGGACGACCGCACCCTCTATCGGCGCCACAGCGAAATGGTGATGGCGGCCATCCGCGCGTTGCGGGACGGGGCGTCGTGACGCCCTCATCTCCCGCTTGAGTTTGCTGTTGCAACCCCCTCTGCGAAAAGCTATTATCCCCAAATCCCCAATTTTTTCCCTTTAACCATTTGTTTGTTTTTTGGTGAGTTTGGAGGCGATCGAGTTTGATGCTTGAAGGTACGAGCGGGACATCCCGCAGTGAGCAGACCAGTACGAAGGGAGGTGCGGGTTTGCGCTCACCGGCGTATGCGCTCTTTGAGCAGCTCGACGCGGAAGCGGCGGCCATCGAAGCCGCCGGACGCGCGCCCGGAGCCACACTGGCTCCCGGCTACGAGGCCACGATCACGACCTTCGAAGAAGGTCAGATCGTGAACGGCACGGTCACGGGCATTCGCGAGAATGAAGTGATCGTCGACGTGGGCTTCAAGAGCGAAGGGACCATTCCCCTCGCCGAGTTCCGCAGCGTCGAAAATCTCACCGTTGGTGATCACTTCGATGTCTACCTGGAAAAGCTCGAGAACCAGGAAGGTCTCGTTGTTCTTTCCAAGGAGAAGGCCGACTTCTTCAAAGTCTGGGGCCAGATCAAGGACGCCCACGACAACAACCAGGTTGTCCAGGGACGTGTGAAGCGCCGGATCAAGGGCGGCCTGGTGGTGGATCTGCTGGGCGTGGATGCGTTCCTGCCCGGTTCGCAGATTGCGCTGCGCCAGGTTCCCAATCTGGATGACCTCATCAGCCAGACGCTCGATTTCAAGATCATCAAGATCAACAAGCGCCGCCGCAACATCGTGGTGTCGCGCCGCGTGGTGCTGGAGGAGAAGCGTGAGGAACTCAAGAAGGTTCTCATGAGCGACCTCGAGCCCGGGCAGGTGCGCGAAGGCGTGGTCAAGAACATCACCGACTTCGGCGCCTTCGTCGATCTCGGCGGTGTCGACGGCCTGCTGCACCTTACCGACATGACGTGGGGCCGCGTCGGCCACCCGTCGGACGTGGTGCAGATCGGCGAGAAGGTCAATGTAAAGGTGCTCGACTTCGACCGCGAGAAGGAGAAGATCTCGCTGGGCCTGAAGCAGCTCACGCCGCATCCGTGGGAGGGCGTCAACGAACGCTACCCCGTGGGCGCGCGCATCAAGGGTCGCGTGGTGAGCATCACCGACTACGGCGCCTTCATCGAACTCGAAAAGGGCGTCGAGGGACTCATCCACATCTCCGAGATGTCGTGGACCAAGCACGTCAAGCACCCGTCGAAGATTCTCGCCGTGGGTCAGGACGTCGAGGCCGTGGTGCTCAAGGTCGACAAGGACAGCCAGAAGATCTCGCTGGGCCTGAAGCAGACCGAGCCCGATCCGTGGACCACGATCGAACGCCGTTATCCGCCCGGAACGCGTCTCAAGGGAATCGTGCGCAACCTGACCAACTTCGGCGCCTTCGTGGAAATCGAAGAAGGCATCGACGGATTGCTGCACATTTCCGACATGTCGTGGGCCAAGCGGGTTCGCCACCCGAGCGAAGTCGTCAAGAAGGGCGACCTCGTGGACGTGGTGGTGCTCGAAATCAGCCAGGACAAGAAGCGCATCAGCCTCGGCATGAAGCAGCTCACGGAGAACCCGTGGGAGCACCTGGCCGTGGAGTTCGCGCCCGACACCGATGTGACGGGCAAGATCACGCGCATCCTGGACCGTGGTGCGGTGGTGGAGATCCGTCACGACGTGGAAGGGTTCGTCCCCGTGGGCCAGATGGGGATGGACGACATCCTGCATCCCGAGCAGTACTACTCGGTGGGTGAGGAAATTCCGCTGCGTGTCATCAAGGTGGATCCCAAGAACAAGCGCATCGTGCTGAGCGTCAGCGCCTATCTCAAGACGCGCGGCGAAGACGAGGTGCGGGAGTTCATCGAGAAGCATCCCAAGCGCGACATCGTGATCCCGGCTCCGTCCGGCGATCCCGACGACGTGGATGCCGACCTGATTGCCGACACCGAGGAAGCGGTAGAAGAATAGCGGGCCGCGCGCCCGTTGTACGCCCGGGGCCGGTCGTTGCGCGACCGGCCCCTTTTTTTTGCGGAGGCGGCGCCCGGCCGCACCTTGACGCTCGCCGCGGGGAGCGTCCATGATAGCCCTGAGCTCGATTTTTTTGACGCGAGGAGGCGACCACCCGTGTGGTTCATTCGATCCATTTTTATCATGGTGGGTGTGATTGCGTTTCTCTGGCTGGGAATGGAAAACGCCGGGGAGACCGTGGAGTTCACCTTTTTCACACGGCCCTACCCGGGGCTCAGCCTGGATTTCCTGATGCTGCTGGTGTTCGTGAGCGGCATGGTGTTTTCGTTTCTGATTTCGGTGGTGAGCGAGGTAAATCTTCGCCGCCAGCTGGCCCAGGCACGCCGCGAGGTGGCGCGCGTCAACCGTGAGGTGGCCTCGCTGCGCGGCCTGCCCCTGGAGGACGCCGATCTGGGGTCGGGGGGCAACCGCTAGGTCGTGATCAACGATGAGTGAATCGGCGGCAACACTCGTGCTTGCGGGCATCGTCGGGGCACTGTTCACCCTGGCGATGGTGTGGCTGCTGCGCGGACGGCGCGTGCGCCCGGTGGAACCGCGGAGCGAGCCCTACACCGATGCCCTGCGCCTGCTGGCGGATGGCAGGACCGGCGATGGACTGGTCAAGCTGCAGCAGGCCGTGGTTGCCGGG